>Ga0208980_10001091_pt1 | contig 16222 bp, 22 predicted proteins | sample WetSurMetagenome_3_FD_187993 | JGI IMG/M metagenome (GOLD analysis project Ga0208980, IMG submission 187993) | Wetland microbial communities from Twitchell Island in the Sacramento Delta, sample from surface sediment Aug2011 Site A1 Bulk (version 2) | ecosystem: Environmental > Aquatic > Marine... | reverse complement strand
TCCCCATTCTGCGAATGGAGAGGGGAGTATGTATGTGATACCGACGGCGTTCCCGGATGGGGAGAGGCCGTTGGATTGGCGAACGGAGTAGTACATTTTAACCACGAAACACACGAAATACACGAAAAGAACAAAAGATTTAAGGGAAAACATTAAGGTCAAAAGAAGATTGCTTCGGGTGCGCAGCACCCTCGCAATGACAAAAAGGAGATGAGAAGATGGCACAGGCGACGAGTGGAGCGATTACGGTAGCAGCGGCAGGCACGGAAGTGCAGGGGCCGGATATCAGCGCGCAAGGGTTTTTTATTAAGGCGATGACAACGAACACCGGGCTGGTGTATGTGGGGAACGACGGTTCGAATGCGGTGGCGAGCACGACCGGGTTCAGCCTGGCGGCAGGAGATACGATCTATTGGGAAGGCGGGAACCTGCGGAATCTGTGGTTCGACGCGGCGGTGAACGGGGAAGGGTTCCGGTGGCTGAGTGTGAATAAGCAGGGGGTGTAGGGTGACCGTAACGGCTTTAGCGGAGACAGACACGCTGGAGATGTACCGCGGGGATGCCACGGCGTGGAATTTTACGCTGACAGATGACAGCGTGGCGGTGAATATCAGCGGGGCGACGATCCGGTTCACGGTGCGGACTGATTTCCCGAGCGGCAGCGTGGCCAGCGATGCGGATGCGGTCTTTACGGTGACGACGGCGGATAATATTGTGATCACCGATGCAGCAGCCGGGAAGTTTACTGTGACGGTGATCAAAGCGAAGACGAGCGCTCTGAATATCTTCGGGAAAACAGAATATAAATATGGGCTTGAGATCATCTTGACCGGAGAAACAGAGCCGACAACGATCGGTTTCGGGAAATTCATTATTTATCCAGATGTGGTGAGGGCATAATGGCCTTTGAAGTGGAGATTACATCCGTGAAAAAAACTGCTATATCTATTGTGACGCAAAAAGCATTTTCAACACCTTACACCTATACACCTGGCGCAGATGGAGCGCTACCCTATCCCTGGAAGGGCAGCACATTTGCGATCACCAGTGGTGTGATCGTCAATACCCCCACGCTGGAAGGTGAGCTGCTTACTGATCCAGGACTCGAAGCCACCTACACAGGCGGGAAATGTGACACACTTGCAAAGAATGGATCTCCAACCCTGGCCGAATCCGCAGACGTACATGGAGGCAGCAAGGCGCAGGAATTTACCGGAGCGGCTTTAAATAACTTTGTATATTGGGGACTCTTAGCGGGTGTTGTGGGGCAGTGGTATCAATTTAGCGCGTGGGGAAAGCGCACAGCAGGAACAACAGGAGATGTTCAGGGAGCGGCTATATACCAAGCAAATGCCTTGCCTGTAGACTCTCGTTTAGGGATTTTTAATTCAGCATCCTACGCTCAAAGAAAAATATCTTTCATTTCTAAAACCACAGACAATATTTTCAGGTACGCTGCCAAAACAATATCATCGACCACTTATGATACCGTTGTTGTAGATGATGGCTCGTTCCAGAAGATCACCTTTTCTTCTCTTATGGCAATGCTACCGCCAGCCACGGCGAATCTAACCGTCAAGGCGCAATTGAATACATTTGTGGATAAAACCATGCATGGCCTGGTGGTGCGTGGCAGCTCTCAAACAAACCCAACAAACTGTATTTTCGTTCTCTGTCACGACTATGATTTTACGGATTCTTATGGGGTGAATATCAGCGTCGTTAAGAAGATCGGCTCGACCTATACCCTGGTTTTGGCGGATACGTTAAAAGGATTTGTAGCAGACGCCTGGGTGGAAGCCAGATGCACCGGAAGCACCGTAAAAATTTACTACAATAACGCTCAGGTAGGTGCAGACCTGACGATTAGCGACGCAGAGTTAGTAAACAACCTGTATCATGGCATTTTTAGCTCTGGAGGAAACAGCTTGAAAGCTTTTTTTGTGGGGTGACGATGCCAGTTCATCTGGTCTTTGCTGGATCGTCATTTTCCACCGCTAGCTCAACGCAATACAACGCCAAAGTGCAGACATGGGTTAATTCTCAGGCGCAGTATGGGATCAATAGCTACATTACGCTGGCTATCGGTGGGCATAATAGTTGGTCAAACCTGGTGCGGTTATCTTCTTCCTTGAACGCAAACACGCAGACGGTTCTTATCGATCATGTCCAAGATGGAGATACCACGATTACTAAATGCTCTCTCGAAGCTATGATTCGACGCATCTGGACTTATAACCCAGACATCCGAATTATTGGAATTAGCTCTCCTTCCTGGCAAACACAGGATATCAGTAATGATGCATTAGTATCTACACCCACCAATATTAGTACCATAAACCGCGTCAAGGCGGACTTTGAATACTACGGAACCTCTTACGCTGATTATCTGGCAGAAATGATCGACCTGGTGCCGGAAACTTACCATCTAAACGAGCTGGTGAGTGGTGACACAGTTCACCCCTCGGAAACTGGTTACGGGGTGATGGCCTCCCTAGTTGAAGCTTTCCTGCCTTCCAGCGGGGCGCAGCTCAGCGGTTCGCTGCCAGATTATTTATACGAATATACACCAGACTTTGAAGAAACGCCCACGATCACGCTCGGCACAGATTATGACAGTAAGACCGGCACCTGGGCGGAGGTGGGTACAACCATCGAGAGCAGCACAGCCGGCAGCACCGTCGTTTTCTCCGGCACGTTTCGCTCCTTCGGAAAGTATCGAGCCAGCGGCGCAGATGGCAGCGTAGAGGTCGATATCGATGGAGGCGGTTTCAATGTACTGGCAATCAGCCAAAACGGTTACGACATCGGCACACGCGCTGCCCACACGATCACAGTCCGCATCCCCGCCGGTGGATCGTGCAAGATTGACGAGTTCTGGACGATTTAGGAGAGGACTATGGCATGGATCGACGCTTTTATGCACAACTGGGTATTGGATGCAGCGGGGCATTTCTTGTTGGCCTCGGTTCTGGGCTTATTAGCCTTCTGGCTGACGCAGATCATTTTTTATGTTCCGTTATCTATGATGTACCAATTACTCCGCTTTCCCATGCCTCGGGCTGCTATCTATGGCATTCTAGCCTTGTGCTTGCTGCTGGGTATGTGTTTTGCGCTTATCTCACATGCCTGGTTGGATGGCTTTGCTATTTGGTATATCACGCCATCTGGTCCGGCGCTGAATTACGGAGGGATGTAACATGATCGGTTTCGACGTAAGCTATTGAATATGATGATAGAGAGGTTAGGATGGCACTGAAAATTTATTCTGCACCGGCGATTGAGCCGATCACGTTGGGGGAGGCGAAGATGCACCTGCGGGTGGACCAGGACGAGGATAATGCACTGATCCAGCAGCTGATCACGACAAGCCGGGTGGACGTGGAGACACTGTGCCTGCACAAGCTGATCACGCAGACGTGGGATTATTACCTGGATGGGTTCCCGGGCAGCGATGTGCTGGAGCTGCCATGCCCACCTTTGCAATCGGTGACGGCGGTGTATTACACGCCGGACGGAGGGGTTGAGACGACGTTTGCGAGCACGCATTATACGGTGGACGCGGTGAGCGAGCCCGGGAAGATTTATCTGAAGACGACGACGGGGGGCGGGCAGGGGTACTGGCCGAGCAATATCTTGATCCCTTATAACGGGGTGAAGGTGCGGTTTGTGTGCGGGTATGGGGCGGCGGGTACGAACGTGGACAGCCGGGCGATCCAGGCGATGAAGCTGCTGATCGGGCATTATTATGAGAACCGGGAGGCGGTGTTCATGGGGAGGACGAATCCGAGCCTGCTGCCGCAGGGGGTGTATGATCTGTGCTGGGATCTGAGGGCGAGCGTTAAAGAGTTCTAACCACGAAGGCACGAAGGACACGAAGAAAACCTTTTAAGGGAAGAGCAAAAGAGAGAAGAGATGGAAGCTGGAGCGCTGAGGAACAGGGTCACAATTCAGAAGAAGAGTGTGGTGAGGGACACGTATGGGGCGGAGACGATCACGTGGGTGACGCACTGCCAGGCGTGGGCGAAGGTGGAGCCACTGACGGGGAGGGAGTTCCTGGAGGCACGCCAGACGCAGGCAGAGGGGATGGTGAAGTTCACGGTGCGGTATCAGGCTGGGATCGAGCCGGAGATGAGGGTACTGTTTGGGACGCGGACGTTTAATATCCAGGCGGTGATCCATGTGGAGGAGAGGTTCAGGGAAGTGCAGCTGATGACGGTGGAGCAGTTATGAACCACGAAGCCACGAAGGACACGAAGAAGATCAAAAGCTTTAAAAGAGGGAAGAGCTTATGAATATTGAGGAGGCACTATATAGCAAGCTGACGGGCGACGCGGGGGTGGCGGCGCTGGTGGTGGCGAGAATTTATCCGAATGTGGTTCCGCAGGATATCGCTATGCCGGCAGTGGCTTATCAGCGGATCAGCACGGTGCGGGATATGGCGCACGATGGGCCGACGGGGGTGGCACATGCGCGGTTTCAGTTTACGATCTCGGCGAGCACGTACAGCAGCGCCAGGAATGTGGCGAATGCGATCCGGGTGGCGCTGGACGGGTTTTCAGGGCTGATGGGGGGCGTTGGAGGGGTAACTGTGGAAGCTGTTTTCGTAGAAAACGATTTTGACGGGTATAACCAGGCGGGCGGCGAGCAGGTCGTGCGCATGGATGCGTTAGTCATTCATCAGGAGTAAGGTCAAAACCTTTTACCGCAGAGTCACAGAGAACGCAGAGCAACGCGGAGAAAAGATTTTGAGAGAAGATCAAAAACAAGGTAAAAAAAGGAGTAGGATATGGCAGTTACAGTGCAAGGTGGTTTTGGGTTTACGGTCAAGTTACACATCGGGACGGCCACGCCGTGGACGACGATCGCCAGCGTGCTCGATGGGGAGTTCCCGGAGCAGGAAGCGCTGGTAGCGGAGAGCACGGGGCACGATGCGACTTCGGGTTATGCGACCTGGACGAAGACCGGCAAGCGGCAGCTCAATCCGTTCACGCTGACATTGGCGTGGGACACGGACGATACTTCGCAGGCGGCGCTGGTGACGGCGTTCGACAGCGACATCTCGATCGCTCTGCAGGTGCAGGACCCGGACGGGGATGAGCTGATCGCGATCAGCGCGCTGGTGACGAAGATCGGGCGCGAGTCGAAGCAGGATGGGATCGTGCAGTGCGTGGTGACCTTCCAGCCGACCGGGGCACCGACAATTACGTAAAGAATCCGCTAATCGGCGCGAATATGCGCTAATTACCCTTACCCCCGACCCCTCTCCCGAGGGGAGAGGGGTGAATAGGAAGGAGTCTATATGGCGATATTGACGCGGGAGGCGATCCTGGGGGCGCAGGACCTGAAGCGGCAGACGATCAAGGTGCCAGAGTGGGGCGGCGAGGTGATCGTGACGGAGATGAGCGCGGCCAGGCGGGTGGAGCTCGAGAAGCGCTTGCCGGATAATGCGAGCGACGGCGAGGTGTGGCCGCTGCTGGTTTTGTTCTGCGCGGTGGATGAGGCGGGGGGTCCGCTGTTTACGCCGGAGGATATGGAAGCGTTGAAGGCGAAAAACGGGAGAATCATCGCACGTCTCGGGCGAGTGGCGCTGAAGATGAACCGAATGGGCACAGGTCAGGAGCGTGAGCTCGAGGAAAATTTTCCCGAAGGCCAGGGCTGAGCTTTGCATACCGGCTGGCCCTGGCTTTCGGGACGTGGGATGTGGATGGGATGCTGGATCAGATGAGCAGCAGCCAGTTTTCGCATTGGGCGGCTTATTTCAGATCGCAGGCAGGGGCAACGCGGCAGGAGCGCTATGTTGGCTCGGGTAAGATGCGGGCGGGCGACTGGAAGGAAATGAGCGCGGCGGAGCGGAAGGAAGCGAAGAAGCGGATGTATGGGCTTTTCCGGAATTATGCGGTGGCGACCGGCGCGAAGCATACCCCACCCCTGCCCTCCCCAGCGAAGCTGGAGAGGGGGAAGAGGCAATAATGGGCGATCTGGTGAAGATGAAGTTGGAAGGGGTAGAGAAGCTGCTGAAGGCGCTGGAAGAGGTCGATAAGCAGGCGAAGAAGGTGCTGAAGGAGGCCGGAAAGGCAGGCGGTGAGGTCTTCAGAGAGGCAGCAGAAGCGAACGCGCCTGGTCCGCTGGTGACGGTGATTGAAAAATCGACCCAAGGGAATGTGGAAGTGGCGGTGGGGCCTTCGAAGGCACACTGGTATTATCGTTTCTTTGAGACGGGCGCCAGGCCGCACGAGATCAAGGCCAGGAGGGCGGATGTGCTGTATATCCCTGGCGTGGGGAGGGAGTTCTTTACCAGCGCCAGCGAGACGGGCGGCGTGACGGCCAAGCCATTCCTGCGACCGGCCTTCGATACGAAACACGATGCGGCGTTGAAGGCATTCGGTGAGACGATCTGGAAGGCATTAGGAAGGATCAAATGAGCATACTCGGCACCTTGAAGGTGATGCTGACGGCGGATACGGGGCAGTTCCAGAAGGATCTGAAGAAAGGGGAAAAATCGGTCAGCTCGTTTAAGAAGGAATTTTCAGGCATGGCGGCTGGACTGGCGGGGGCGTTCACGGCTGGGGCGGTGGTGGCCGGTCTAAAGAATATTATCACCAGCACGGCGGATTATGCGAAGACGGTGGAGGATCTGAGCCGGAACCTGGGGATCAGCACCGAAGAAAGCTCAACCCTTCTCCAGATGACGGATGACCTGGAGATCTCGCAGGGCGCGCTGGAGATGGGCATGAAGACGGCGCTGCGGCAGGGGATCACGCCGAATATCGAGGGGATCAAGGGGCTGGCGGAGCAGTACCAGGCGTTGAATACACCGGCGGAAAGGGCGGCTTTTGCGCTGAAGACGTTCGGGAAGAACGGGCTGGAAATGTCGAAGATCCTGGAGAAGACGCCGGAGCAGATCCAGGCGATGGCTGATGCCTTGGAGGGGAGCAGCCTGATCATGGGCGATGATGCGGTGCAAGCTGCTAAGGATTACCGGTTGGCATTGGACAATGCGAACGATACGATTGCAGAAGTAAAAGTGACAATTGGAAATGCGCTGCTGCCTCCGCTTACGGATGCAATTGAGTTTATGGGGAGAGGTGTGAAGGCTGGAGTCGAGCTGGCCGGGATGCTGGGGACAATCGCGGACCTGATCCACCAGCGGTCGGATCCGGCTTATGCGGCGCTGGTAGAATCCATAGAACTGGCTAATTCAGCAGCAGTGACGGCCAGCGGAGATGCGGGGATGGGGGCGTATAACCGGAGTCTGGAAGTGAATGCTGCGAAGGCTGACGATGCAGCGGGAGCGAATAACCGCGTGGCGATGTCGATCACGGAAGTAACAAAGACCAGCGCGGCGAAAAAGGCGGTTGATGTTCTGACGGAAGCCTATATGGCGGGAACTTTGGAAGGTGACATCTATGCGGTAAAAATGTCTGACATTATGCGTAACTGGTTAGATATGCCAATGGCGCAGGTCACAGCTTCGCTCGCTATGCAAACTATTGAGAAAGATTTGCAAGATGGGAAAATTGAGGCTTTAGGCGCCGCAAGCGCTATTTTAGGGGTGGGAGCGGCAGCAGATTCCGTGAACGGGAAGCGCTCCGTGATCACGATCCACACGCAATACACCACCGCTGGCGCTCCGCTGCCGGGGAATCCGAAGGAGGGCAATCAAAAGCGAGCAGGGGGTGGTCCGGTGACGGCTGGATCGGCGTACCTGGTGGGTGAGCAGGGACCGGAATTGTTCGTTCCATCGCAGAGCGGGAATATTATTTCCAACCGGAACATCGGCAGCGTGAACATCAATGTGACGGCGCCGACAGCCAGCGGAGAGCAGCTCTACCGCGAGATCAAGCGCAGGCTACTTGACGACATGCGCGCAGAGAGATTGAGGGCATAAATGGGATCGAGAATAAGACTGATTTACCAGGGATTGGTGCTTGACCTGAACGATAAGGTGACTTATTTTGTCGAGACGGGTTTCATCCCACCAGCGGTGCAGAAGGCGGTCAATTATGCGCAGGGCTCGATCATCAACCAGCGCGGCGGAAAGCGCATTAATGAGAAGGCGCTGGACCGGGATTGGAGCTTCACGGTGCGGGTGGAGGGCGGATCCTTGCAGGAAACCCACCTGGCCGTGCGGCAGATCCAGAGCTTCTTGAACCTGGCAGCCGATACACGCAATAAACTTTATGTGGAATATTATCCGAGCGATGCGGTGCCGTATAAGCCGACCTGGGGTCAGCAAGGTTATTACTACCAGGTGAAGAGCGGCACGGTGATGAATTGGGACGAGTACGCGGAGTGGTCGGCGGACCACGTGCTCAAATGCACGGTGGCCTTGAACATTTCTCCTTATGCAGAGGGGATCCGACAGCAGCTGGCGGAAGCCACGGGCGGGATATTGGAAGATAATTTGGGGGCGGCGGACGGGAGCAGCCGGGGATTGGCGATCTTGGAGGCGACCACGAATATCTTTACGAACCCGGTCTTCAGCCATGCGACCTATAACAACGGCTGGACGACCGGAGCAGACCTGACCGCTTTCCGAAACACTGACCCGAAATATATCCTATTCGACCGCGTGAGTGCACAGCTCGTACGCACAGCCGGCACGAATATTCGCTTTTATCAGAGTCTGAATGCTGGGAACACGAATGCCTGGGTGATCAGCTTTTACTGTAAAAAGGCAGACGGAAGCGCCGTGACGGCCAGCGATGTTACAGTTTATTACGATGGCAGCCAGACGACCACCTTCGAAGCGGTTGGTAACGGCTGGTATTTGTGCTATGGAGCCGTGACCGGCGTGGCCAGTGCTAAAAATACCGGCGTGCAGGTTAATACTTTGGGTCTGACAGTTTATGTGGACGGGTTCCAGATGGAAGAGAAGGCTTATCCGACCCGGCTGGCCTATGGCGATATGTTGGGATGCGCCTGGACGGGGACGCGGCATGCCAGCACATCCACGCGCACGGCTGCCAGGTGCCGGGTGCCAGGCGAAGCGATCACAAACAGCGGGCAGTGGACTTTAACCTATCGAGCGGTGGTGAAATTTCACCATGCGAACACGCGCGCTGGAGATCGCTATATTTTCGGCACAACCGGAGTGAGTGTTTATTTCAGGGCGTCGGATGATAAGATCGTGGCGGTGCAGGGCGGCACGGAGGCGGCCAGCGCGGCGTTGACTTTCTCAGCCGGAGCGATCTATGTGATCCATGTAACGATGGACAAGGGAACGGTGACGATTTATTTGGATGGGGCGGCGAATGGGACCAATACCGGATTTACGGGAGGAGCAGCTCCGGAGGATGTGTATTTGGGATCGACAACTGCAGCAGCCAGCCAGGGAGATATGACCCTGTTGGATTTTACGGGTTGGGATGTGCCACTGACGGCGACGCAGATTGCCAATGATTATGCCGATATCTACCAACAGGTGAGCAATGACACCTACGGCAAGCGTTTGAGCTCGATCCCGTATTTCTGGAACCCGGACGGCGATATGGTTTTTGATCATTACTACGATTCCACGCATGAGGATTGGGCAGTGATCGGCGGGATCCCGGGCAGCGGGCCGGCGAAGAGCGTGATGCGCATTGGGGCGGGTCCCAGCACGAGCGCTTTCGTGATCTCGAACCACGTGGCGGATATTCCGCTGAGCATGACAGCCACATTCGAAGATTTGAGCGGGACGGGTGTGGCGGCAGCCTTGGGCGGGCAGGTATTGCGCACATCGATCGATACGACCGGCGGAGATTTTGACAGCCTTGGGATCACCTATGATCACGAGGTCAAACGCTATGCCGGGAAGCAGGTGCACATCTACCTGGTGGCGTCCGATTCGCGCGCCGACTTGCAAGCCAGGCCGTATGCTCGTTATTCGGGCGGTCCTTCGATTGGCTACGGAGATTACAAAACACTGGCCACCACGGCAACGTTAAAGCATTTCTTGATCGGTCCGATCATCACACCGGAGTTCCCGGCTGAGAACAACTGGATCACCGAAGGGACCACGCTGGCTTACGGCTTCTTTATGAAGCATGCTGGAGGCACAGCGAACGTGGATGTGGATTATTACCGGGTTTTTGTCGGAGATATCTGCTACATTCTAGGCGCCGGGATCGCCGGTAGCGAGCTGGTGATCGACAGCGATTGGAACGTGTGGGAATACGTGAGCGCGGGAAGCAACCTAGCGCGGCAGAGTCTTTACCAGGGCAACCAGTTCCAGCTCTATCCGGGCTTGTATAACCATTTGGTGATGCTGCACGGCCTGATCGCCGAGGATGACGATCTAACGAAGAACATCCTGATCACGGCGGTATATGCCACTCCGGTTTATGATCTGCTTTAAAATCTTTTACGACCAAGGACACGAAGAAAACCAATGGGTTTAAATGATTTGAAAGTCGAAGTATATTCCAGCGGTACGACCCGGATCTATGATTCGAACAACGAGCTGAGCCTGGCGGAGGGTATCCGCTTCAGCACGATCTATCCGGGCGGGCTCTACGGCGATTGCAGCTTGAGGATACCGCGCGATGTGGCGAATTGGTGGGAGATGAACGGAGCGCAGCGCCTAGTGGTGCGCAATGGCTTGCAGATCGTGTGGGAAGGCAAAATCGACAACCTGGTCAGCGCCTTGAACGAGTCGTCATCCAGTGTGGATGTCAAGGCGATCGGGATGTGGGGGACGATCCTGGGACGGCGCAGGTGGAATAAGCCGTGGTGCGAAATGAGGATCGATGAGAATGTATGGGTGTGGAACACAGCGACCGGATCGAACCGGGTGCCTGATTTCTGCACGTTGGACCGAAACGAGCGGATACGGTTCACGCCGAAGAATGTGGCATGGTCGAATAATAATTATGTGAGCATTTATTATAATGCGCCGACGGGAGAGACGATCAAGCGGGTGACGTTCGATTATGACCTGCAGGAGGGTGGGCAGGCGTGGGCGTTGGCGCTGACGGATGCAGCGCTTACCTTTCCGTGGCCGTGGTCGGTGACAGCCAGCGGGACGGGATCTGCGGATACGACTTTCGGAACGCCGACCACACGGGCATATATCGCTTTCGTGGCGCAAGCAGGCCAGACTCCGACTGAGGATGGAACCTATTATGGGCAGATATCGAACGTAAAAGTTTATACAGAAACCGGCTCGATCAATCTGACGGAAGTGGCAAAGGACTGCCGGGCGAAGATCACCGATCTGAATACCACCGATGTTTACATTGGTTCGAACACCTTCGCTCTGGAACCCTTCATCACGGAAGGATACGAGGAGATCTCCAGCATCCTAGAGCGGGCAGCCGCTTTCGGAGACAGCAGTTACAACCGCTGGGCGTGCTATGCAGATCACAGCGATATGGCGCCTGCCATCGATGGCAAGCCGGTGCTGGTGGTAGAGCAGCAGCCAGCCCTGACCGATTACGATTACAGGATCCGGCTAGAAGAGATCGACCCGGATTTCAGCTTCGACCGCTACTTTGATGAGCTGTGGAACTGGATCATCGTGAAATATAAGGATGCGAACGGAAAAGACACCTGGCTGACACCAGATGATGATGCAACTCTGACGAATGCGACCTCGACGGCGACCTACGGGCAGCGCGATTATGTTTTAGATGCAGGAGAAGGTAACGCCACCACGGCCGCCAATATCGGGCGCACCTTTCTGGCAGAGCACAAGGACCCGAAATACCGCATGAGCGGGGCGATCAATGTTAAGGGCTCGATCCGTGCGAAGGGCGGGAACCTGGTGCCAGCCAGCCAGATCCGAGCGGGGAAGCGGGTGCGGATCGAGAACTTCCTGCAGGACCTGAGCGGCACGGGGCTGACGTTCCTGATCGCGCAGACGGATTACGAAGCGGATGGCGAGGTGTGCGCGATCAGCGCAGGCAGCGACCTGGTTAGTGAGCTTAAAATGATTTCAGGATAAGGAGAAATTATGGCAACACGATTGTGCAAGGTGGTTGGCGGTGAAAAGGGCTACGTGCCGGTAAAGAGCAATTCGCACGGCGGGCTGGATGTGACCAAGGCGTATAACGATGAGATTGTGCAGGAGATCGTGAGCATCCCACCGGAGTTTGGGTATGCTCAGGTGGTCAGGAAAGTTAACTGGCCAGTCTCGGGAACCGGGGAGTATTGGATCGAGAAGAGCCATTTGGAGGCAGTGGTTGAGCCTGAGCCGGAGCCTGAGCCGGAAGGGGAGTGGGAGGCATATTCTTACCGGCTGGAAGATGGGAAGCTGTTCTTAAAGAAATTATAGTAGAATATCACATAGGTCAACTGATTCGTTATTTTTGCGTTTTTTGACCTATTTTTATCCCCCACAGGTGGGGGAAGATGGGCAAAACCTGCCACACTTGGGCATATATTAGTTTCTACTAGGAGTTATGACTCTGGATCTGCTGACCCAGGTTCGACCCCTGGACCCCCAGCTAGACGGCCTATATGTGGGAGGTGTAGCCTGTTTATACCCGTACCTGTGGCGTATTTGGGCAGCTCCTTCCCGGGCCTGAATTGACTTAGGTCAACAGATTCGTTAAATGGGTTTGGGGTTATGGAGGGAGCCCGGGAGGTTTTTCCTGTGGCTGTTCGTGATTTAAAGACTCAAACGCAGTTTGTCATCCAGGGCACGGTCAGGCATTTCCTGGCAGGGTTCATCGTGGAGCGGCGCAGCCGGGGGCTGGCCAGGCGCACGGTGACGTATTATGAGAGCGAGCTGAGGCTGTTCTGCGAGTTCCTGGACGGGCAGGGGGTGGAAATGCTCGAAGATGTTACGACAGAAGTTGTCAGACAATATTTGTTAGTGCTGGGGAATACCCGCAATCCGGGCGGTATTCACGCGGCGTTCCGGGCGATCCGGGCGTTCTTCCTGTGGTATGAGGATGAGTTCGAGCCGGAAAACTGGAAGAACCCGGTACGCAAGGTGCGCGGGCCGAAGGTGCCCAAGAACCCGCTAGAAGGCGTGCACGTGGATACGATCCGGGCGATGATCGAGCACTGCGGCACGGAGACGGCCAGGCGTGACCGTCTGATCTTGCGCGTGCTGTACGATACGGGCGTGCGGGCGAATGAGCTGCTGGCGCTGAACGTGGAGGATATTGACCTGGTGACGGGCAGCGTTAAGGTGCGGATGGGGAAGGGGAAGAAGGACCGCACGGTCTTCCTGGGGGCAAAAAGCCGCAAGGAGCTGCGGGCATTTCTAAAGGAGCGGCAGGAGCCGTTCGGGGCGCTGTTCACCACGGACGATGGGGAAGACCGTTTGCAGTATGGCGGGCTGGTGCGCATGATCCAGCGCCGGGCGAAGGATGCGAAGGTGCCTGCGCCAGGCGTGCACGATTTCAGGCGGGCTTTTGCGGTGACGATGCTGCGCAACGGCTGCGACCTGGCGCGGCTGGCGGAGCTGATGGGCCATTCAAGCCTGGAAGTGCTGCGGCGATACCTGCACCTGGTGACGGAGGACCTGCGGGAGATCCACGCCCTGGCCGGGCCGGGCGATAAGCTCTAAACTAACCCGATCGCCTGGCAAGCCGCAGCCAGAATTATAAAGATTACGAAGAGCCCGATGATCTGCACGGCGGAGTTGATTTTCTTGAGCAGCTTGGTCTGCTGCGCTTGTGCATCGACGAGGAGCTTGGTTTGCGTTTCGAGGGCGCCCATCAGGCGGGCAAATTGTTCGTCAGTCATTGGATCTCCTTTTTTGGCTCAAATAGAATATTTACACCGATAGTCTTTTGATCGCGTGTTCCACCGGTGATGTCTTTTATGGTGACATTATACTTTTCGATGCGGAGATCCCGGGCAGCTGCTGACGATACATAGCCGATCTGAAATCTCTTTCCTTTTACTTCGATGAAGATCGCAATGGCATTTTTATCGAATTTGTTTTCGGGTTCATATTGTAAGATGAGCGGCATGCCTGGCTTGCAGTATTTCTTGATGATTTTCTGCCGATCGGTGCCGTCATCATTGGAATAAGAGACACCGGAAACTTTTGAATAAAAACTCTTTTTCTCAGTCATAATCAATCCCCTTTTCTTTAAGCCATTTCTTATGTGCGTCGATGGCGGCGTCTTTTAATTCAGGCGGCGTCATATCGTAAAGTTTCTGCCATTCTTTTTCGTGCAGGTCGGGAAGCGGGACATCCAGAATCTCATAACATTCAAAGCCAAGCTTGACGGCAATCTTATATAGATTCTCACCGGTTGGAAGAATATTCCCATTCAAATATTGGCTGATGTTCGATTGGGGTATGTCAAGCCATCTGGAGAAGGCTTTTAGATTGGCTTTGCGGTCGTGTTGGTTGTCTCTCCATTCGAGGAATCTGGCTTCAAACCAGTGGGCGAATGGTCCTTTAGTAGGCATTGTCAATATTATAACAAAATAAACCCTTGACAGAAAAACAATTTAGCACTAAAATAATTTCTGTGAAGAAAAAAATTTAGGAGAAAACATGCCAAAAGACACAATCTTTATAAATGCGCTGGTACCGGTGGAAGATGATATGGCTTTACGCTTCATCGGTGCCAGTTTGCGTTTAAGCCGGAGCGAGGTGGTCCGCATTGCAATTCATGAGTTTATCGAGCGGAACAAGGAAGTGGTGGAAGTATCTTCCTTACCACATCCGAAGGGGGCTGAAGTGGTTCCGGTTCTCAGCGTGAAACAAGATAACGAAGTCGTTCGATACCCGGTGCGGGGCGAATAGATGAATCCCTTCGATGAGATGGATGGGATCATGCACGCTTACGTGCTCCTGCTGCGGCAGGCGAACCTGGAGAAGCGGGTGATGGAGAGCGCGTTGCAGCGCATTGCGAACGGGGCCACGGATCCACAGCGCCAGGCGATGGAAGCGCTGATCACGATCGGAAAGCTGAGGGTGAGGGATGAACAGATTGAGACGCCTGAGATGGGCATTGACGCTCATTTTGCTGAGCAGCGCGCTGTTCGTGAGCAGCTGCGGGACGTTCGAGAACGGCTTTTTTCGAGAGCCGTGGACGGGCGCGCTGCTGCTTTGCTTGAAGAGTCGCTGCGTGACGATTTGGTGAAAACTGAGCGAGGGTAAAAATGGATAAAACAAAATTGGTGATCAAAGAAGATATTACCGATTGGATGGACGAAGCTTTACGAGATGAGAACATCATTGCGAGCGAAGAGGATGTTTATCAGGCTTTGGTAAGCGGTTTATCCACGGCAAAGCTGGCCAGGGCAACGATTGTCTCCCGTGAATTGAAAAAAGCGCCGGAAGAGATCATCCGCCCGAATAAAATTTTGCTGATGGCGGGAGCGATTGCTGATGTGATCAGCCTGGCACACAAAAAGAAAGTGGAAGTGACCACGGAAAGCGGAAGGACTTATGAGATCAATGCTTTCGTGGGCAAGGGCCATACCAACGAAAATGGAAACGGAGAGGTGGAAAATGAAACTGATTCAGGGCCATCGTTTGTGGCGCTCGGAGATAAATTGGCATTGGATCGATCTCTACTATATCTTGCAAGCGTGGTGCCTGGACATATTTGGCATCGTTTGCTGACAATTTATCAATGCGGCGGAGATGTGCGCCAGGCGGCAATTGTTCTGCAGGCGACCATCGACCAGATGAAGCAGCAAGCCGCGAAAGTTAAGGATGCCAACCTGGCGCCTGACACACCCGCGGCAGAGCTACTCGGTTTTCCGGCCACTTTCTGGCTCGATCTACGCGGCTATGCGCCAGACCAAACAGCCGCGGCCCTGACCATCCCGTTATTGATTACCCGTGGTGAACGTGACTACCAGGTAGCCCAGGTTGATTTTGAGGGTTGGAAAGAGACGCTCGGTGATAAATCCGGCGTGTTTCTAAAGCAATATCCTGGCTTAAACCACTTGTTTATGCCCGGTTCCGGGCCGAGCACGCCCCAGGAATACCAGCGCGCCAGCCATGTATCCGAGCTGGTGGTAAAGGATATCGCCAGCTTTATCAAGACCGGCGAGGTGGACACAAAAACGCCTCTACTCGGTGGAAAGTTAAGCCTTCAAGAAATCACCCGCCTGGTTTTGCTGATCCTGCCTATCTTGCTCATCCAACTAGGCGTATCGATCTATGCCCTGGTGGATCTGGCCAGGCGTAAGAAGACTCATGGGCCACGCTGGCTATGGGCGGTGCTGTTGGTCATCACGTTCTTTGCCTTGCCAAGCGGCCTGATCGTGGCGGCCATCTACCTGCTTTGGGGTCGGAAAGAAGATGAGGGCG
>Ga0208980_10001090_pt1 | contig 16225 bp, 18 predicted proteins | sample WetSurMetagenome_3_FD_187993 | JGI IMG/M metagenome (GOLD analysis project Ga0208980, IMG submission 187993) | Wetland microbial communities from Twitchell Island in the Sacramento Delta, sample from surface sediment Aug2011 Site A1 Bulk (version 2) | ecosystem: Environmental > Aquatic > Marine... | reverse complement strand
GGGCCCACGATTCCCCCGGTTGCATCCCTTTTGCCCGATACCCGGGGGATTCCCAAGGCAGACTTCAGCTGTTGCGGCGATGAGAAGATCATGAAAGCTCTCAAGGCCGCGGATCGCCGGCAGGTGCTCCTGTGCGGCATCGAGGCACATGTCTGCGTCTACCAGACGGCGATCGATCTGCTGGGATTCGGTTATGAGGTCCACCTCGTCGCCGATGCCGTCTCCTCGAGAACGGTCATGAACCGCGAGATCGGGATCGAAAAGATGCGCGACGAGGGCGCACACCTCGCAAGCACCGAGATGGTCCTCTTCGAGCTCGTCCGGACAGCGGAGGATCCCAAGTTCAAAGAGATCTTCAAGATCGTTAAGTGAGTTGCCGCATCAGGCACGGAATCGAAATTCCCATGAAGAAGGGCCCGCTTCTTTCGAAACGGGCCCTTCTTCTTTTCCTAACTTCCTATCTTCCTAACTTCGTAACTTCCGTCTTTCAGTGGTGCCCTTCGGGGGCGCCTTTCTTCTCCTGGCCGTAAACGACGAGTGTGCCGTGATGCTCCATCTCCTTGAGCCACCTGGGGTGCTGCTTCTTGGCCCAGCCCCGCGTGACCCAGCCGGTGATCATGGCCTGGACCGAGCCGGGGTTGCCGATCGTCCCCAGGTAGAGGTGGACGAAAAAGAAGGCAAAGAGGGTGACAAACCCCACGGCGTGCAGCGTGTACATCCAGCGGGTGAGCGACATGGGCAGGATCTGGAACATCATGAGAAGTCCCGTGACCAGCATCATGGGCCCGCAGAGGGCCACGGCGATGAAGAACATCTTCTGCCCCGGGTTGTACTTGCCGCTCTCGGGCGGGTGCTCCACGTGCCAGAGGTAGCCGCCGGCGCACTTGACCCACTCGAGGTCGTCGGGCATTTCGATGACGCCCGCTTCCTTCCACCACATGGAGATGGCGAAGATCAGCGAGAAGCCGAACACGAGGCCCGTCAGGTTGTGGATGTATTTCAGGTTTTTCATTCCGCCGACGATCGTCCCGATGAAGTTCAGCGAATGGAACATCATTCCCAGTCCCGTGATGAACAGGATGATGCAGGAGATCGCCATCGTCCAGTGGACGATCCGCTCAAAGGCATCCGTTGCTTGAATCATTCCAGGTTTCATGGTCATTCACCCCCTTCCTTCTTCCCTGCCACGTCCGCATCGTCGTAGGGCAGTTTGGGCCCCTTGATCAGGTAGTGCAGGAACGAACCCGCCAGGATGCCGCCCGCGGCCAGCAAAGAGATGGGCTTGAGGAAGCCCCGCCACAGCGTGACGCTCCAGGGAACGCACGGGTCGATCTGGATCCCCGCATAGGTGGCGGGCTTTTCGGAGAGCACGTACATCAGGTGCGTACCCCCCACGTACTTGTCGCCGTAGACCGTGGCCGACCCGCCCAACTGCTGGGCACGGGCCGCGGCCTTCTTCAACTGGGCCTCCTTGTCGCCCCAGGAAAGGGCGCCCGTGGGGCAGGCCTTCACGCAGGCGGGGGTCATGTTGTTGGCAAGACGGCTTTCGCACATGTCGCACTTGGTGATCTTGTCCGTCGAGGCGTCGTACTTCGGAACCTCGAAGGGGCAGGCTGCCACACAGTTTTTGCAGCCGATGCAAAGGTCGTGGTTGAGGCCCACCGTCCCGAAGTCCTTGTTGTAGAAAAGGGCCCCGGAGGGGCAGACCGTGACGCAGGCCGCGTCGGTGCAGTGCATGCAGGCTTCCTTGCGGAAGAGCCACTTCAAGCCGCCCTTGTCGTCCTTGACGTCCTGGAAATGGATGATCATGAAGTTGTTGGGCTGAAGCGTCGGGGGGTTCTGGTAGGAGCCCCACTGTTTGGTCTGGCCGGCCTTCAGCGCGTTCCACTGCTTGCAGGCGAGCTGGCAGCCCCTGCAGGCGGTGCACTTGGAGTCATCGTAGAGTTTGATTTTCTCAGCCATCTTACTTCACCCCCTTCTTGACAACGTTCGCCATGAAGGCCTTGCTCTCGGGGATCATGGTGTTGGGATCCCCCGCGTAGGGTGTGAGCAGGTTTGCCGCATCACCGGTGGTGAAGACCTCGGGCTTCTTGTCGTTGGCATTGTAATTGCGCGCCGCCGTGGTGGCCCAGCCGAAGTGCCAGGGGATGCCCACCATGTGGATCGTGTTGCCGTCGATGTTGAAGGGCTTCATGCGGGGCGTCACGATGGCCACGGCGTCGAGTTCGCCTCGGGACGTCTTGACCGTAACGAGCTCGCCGTTGGCGAATCCGCGCTCCTTGGCCAGCTCCTCGCCGATCTCGACAAACATGCCGGGCTGCATCTCCGCGAGCCAGGGCACCCAGCGGGTCTGGACGCCCGTCTGCCAGTGCTCGGTCACGCGGTAGGTGCTGCAGATGAAGGGGAACCGCGGGTCGCAGGAGGCGATGGAGTCCACATCGGTGTCCGTCCCAACGCCTTTCTTTTCCCAGCGCTTGACCGCGGGGTTGTTGAACTGGGGCGACATGAGGTTCTTCTCCACCGGGCACTCCATCGGTTCGTAGTGCTCGGGGAAGGGACCGTCGGCCAGTCCCGGCCCGAAGAGGGAGGCCACGCCGTCGGGTTTCATGATGAACGGCCCGCGGCCGCTGCCGGGGTCGCCCACGCCGTCGGGCACGTCGCCCGTCCACTTCGCACCGTCCCACTTGATGACGGGCCGGTTCGGGTCCCAGGGCTTGCCCGTGTCGGGGTGGACCGAGGCGCCGTTGTAGAGGATCCGGCGGTTCACCGGCCAGGACCAGGCCCACTGGGGGAAGAGTCCCATACCCGTGGGGTCGGCCTTGCCGCGCCGTGCGGACATGTTGCCCGCGTCGGTGTAGGAGCCACAGTAGACCCAGTCGCCCGAGGAGGTGGAGCCGTCGTCCTGCAGGAAGGCGAAGCTGGGGACCTGCTGGCCCTTCTTGAAGGGCATCTTTTCCTTCGTGGCGGGGTTCTCGACGACCTTGTCGGCCAGGAAGGTGCCGTTGATCTCCTTGGCGATGGCGTGGACGTCGAGGTGGTAATGCCCCTTGCTGTCGAACTTGCCGTAATTCCACGAGAGCTTCGTGATGGCCTCCTTGTTGGGGCCGCCTTCCTTCTCGTAGAGGGCCTTCACCTTGAAGTAGATCTCGGCCATCATGTCGCCGTCGGGAAGCGAGATCCCTACGGGATTGACGGCCTTGTAGCGCCACTGCATCCAGCGGCCGCTGTTGGAGATGCTGCCTTCCTTTTCGATGGAGGAGGCACAGGGCAGCATGAAGACCTCCGTCTTCACCTGGGTCGGGTCAAACCCCGGGCTTCTCCAGAAGGAGCCTGTCTCGTTGTCGTAGAGGTTGACGTTGACCATCCAGTCGAGCTTCGTCATGGCCTGGCGCACCTTGTTGGAGGAGGCGCCGGAGTTCGCCGGGTTCATGCCCCAGGCGAAGAAGCCCGTGAACTTTCCCTTGAACATCTGGTCGAAGAGGGTGAGCCACGAATAGTCGACGCCGTCGTCGAGCCTGGGCAGGTAGCTGTAGGCCTCCTCCAGGGTGGCGTTCATCCCGTACATGGAGCGAAGGAAGCTCGCGATGTACTTGGGCGTGTTCTTCGGCCAGTTGAGCGCTTTGGTCTCTTTGGTCTGGGGGGTCCTGGCATCCATGAAACTCTTCAGGGTGGGGTTGGAGCCCCGGGGGGTCCCGATGTAGCCCGGCCAGATGTGGAACAGCAGGCCCTGGTCCGTCGAGCCCTGCACATTGGCCTCGCCGCGCATGGCCGCGACACCGCCGCCCGCGATGCCCATGTTGCCCAGGAGCAGCTGGATGATGGCCATCGCACGGATGTTCTGCACGCCCACGGTGTGCTGGGTCCACCCCATGGCGTACAGTTCATTGCCGCTCTTGTCCGGCTTACCCGTTGAACCGTAGAGTTTGTAAATCTCCTCGAGCTTGGCCACGGGCGTCCCTGTAATTTTGTTGACCATCTCGATGGTGTATCGGGAATAGTGCTTTTTCAGGAGCCGGAAGACGCAGCGCGGGTCGGTCATCGAGGGGTCCTTCTTGATGACGCCGGACGCATCGGTCTGGTAGCTCCAGGTGGCCTTGTCGTACTTCGCGCCCGTGAGGCCCGAGAAGACGCCCTTGTTGTCGCCGGGGAGCTTGAAGTCGGGGTTCACCAGGAAGGTGGCGTTGGTGTACCGATTGACGTACTCCTCGAAGTAGAGCTTGTTGTCCAGGATGTACTTGATCATGCCGCCCAGGAATGCGATGTCCGTGCCCGAGCGAAGCGGGGCATAGAGGTGCGCTTTGGCGGCCGACTGGGTGAAGCGGGGGTCAACACAGATGACCTTCGCCCCTTTTTCCATGGCTTTGGTGATCCACTTGAAGGCAATGGGGTGGTTGGAGGCAGGGTTGCTGCCCATGATTAAAATTACATCACTGTGTTGGATATCATTCCAGTGATTCGTCATCGCGCCGCGTCCGAACGACTCTGCCAGAGCCGGTACAGTGGCGCTGTGTCAGATCCGGGCCTGGTGTTCGATGTACACCAGACCCAACCCCCTCAGGAATTTCTGGTAAAGCCAGCACTCTTCGTTGTCCATGGCGGCCGAGCCGACGGAGGCGATGCCGTCCGTGCGGTTGACCAACTCGCCCTTCTCATTGCGGGCCTTGAAGCTCTTGTCTCGGCTCGTCTTGATGTTGCGGGCGATCTTGTCCAGGGCCCATTCCCACTCGACTTCCTTCCACTCCGTCGCGTAGGGCGCCCGGTAGAGGGGCTTGTCGAGCCGGTTCTTGTTGTTGGCCATCTGGTAGATGGATCCGCCCTTGGGACAGAGCGAGCCCTGGTTGATGGGGTGGTCGGGGTCCCCCTCGGTGTTGATGACCTTACCGTCGCGGACGGACACGATAATGCCGCATCCCACGGAGCAGTAAGGGCATACAGTCAGGGATTCTTTCGTGTAGAGCGTCTTCAGCGCCGTGGCATTGGCCCTGGCGGGGCTCAGGCTGATGCCGAGACCGCTGGCGGCCAATGTCGCGCCGGAGAGCTTCAGGAAACCTCTTCTGCTGACATCCATAAAAACCCTCTCTCCTTTCAAAGAATGTCGCGGGAATTTCTCTCCCTTCCCCAGGTCTCCTTTCCAAGCGCGGGAGGCACGGCCGTTTCCAGCCGCACCCATCGTCCACCCTTCGTGGAGGTCTCTCTTAGCCTCTGTAGAACGGGCGGATCGGAGACGTCATCTTCCGGCGGGACCGTCACATCAGGGAACAACCCTGCTGCGCCTTCGGAAAAAATAGAACGGATAAAGGCGTGAGACCACCTGAAAATGGCGATTTCCTATAATAGAAAAAGGGGTTAAAAGTCAAGGACTTTCTTGGATGCGTAGGGGGTGCGGAAGACCCGTCGGGAGCCGCTGAAAAAAGGGTTTCAAATCAACAGGTTCAGCGGCTCCGAGGGGGTGGTTACTTCAGTTTTTCGAGTTCCCGGACGAGCGACTCGAGGGGCGGGCGCTTGTTGATGTCGTGGACGTCGATGTAACGGATCATGCCCTTCTTGTCGATGACGAAGAGGGCCCTCTCCGTCGTGCCGTCACTTCGAAGCACCCCGTAGGTCTCGGCCACCTTGCCGTGGGGGTAGAAGTCGGAGAGCACCGGGAACCAGAGTTTGCCCATCTGGTTCGTCCAGGCGTAGAGGGTGGGGATGTTGTCGACGGTGATCCCCAATAATACCGCATCGTTTTTGTCGAAGAGGTCCTTGACGATGTTGTATCCGGGCCACTGGTCCGAGCAGACGGGGGTCCAGGCGGCGGGAACGAAGGAAAGAACGACGTTCTTCTTGCCCCGGTACTGGCTCAGGGTGACCTTCTGGCCTGCGATGGAGGGCAGCATGAAGTCAGGCGCCCTGTCGCCGACCTTCACCTTCAGCACGCTGTCGACGGGCTTCAGCTCCCCGGTGGTGTAGATGTTGTCCTTGTAGGCCTCGGAGTGCGTCTGGGCCCAGGCCGGGACACTTAGCGCCATGATGAACACAAGGGTGATAACAGCGACTTTCTTTGTCATGGCTGCCTCCTTATAATCCTGCCGACTTCTTGAGCATTTCCAGGAATGCCGGGATCTCCCCGAACCCTCCCAGCTTGGCGTATCCCACCTCCTGGGTCCCGTCCGGGTTGAGCCTGACGGCGATGAAGAAGGGGGTCCTCACCTCGCCGCACTTCTTGTGGATGTCGTAATCGGGGTCCGGGAAGACGGGGAAGGGCACGTTGTAGCGCTTCCGGAAGACCTCCGTCTCGTAGGAGGAGTTGCCGGCGCCGATCCCGATGATCTTGATCTTTCCCTTCGTCGCGGGATCCTTCTCAATGGCCTCGTAGAGCTGATTCACGAGGGGCGCCTCCTTCTGACAGAAGGGGCAGTACATGCTAAGAATCTCGATCAGGACGAGATTTGCCTTGATGTCGGCCATTTTGAAGGTCTTGCCCCAGCCCGAAAGGCCGAGGTAGGTCCGGTCGGCGCGGTCCGCGGGGACCGGGAGGGTGAAGTCGAAGAGCTTATCCCCGACTTTCGGCTGCGCAGTCTGGGCTGCGACCAGGGAGCCGGTCAGGACGACGGCCGTCACCATCATGAGAACCAAAATTTTCTTCATAGCGTGCCTCCGTGAACAGGATGGAAGAAGAGTACCAGAATATCGGGCTGCGGAAAACAAAAAACGACGGTCATCCCCCGCCGGGACACAAAGGGATTGACAGACCCTGTGGGTTGTGGCACGCATGGGAAAACCGTGCTATCGGAGTGCCCATGTCGGAGATCATCCGTTTCGGAGTATCCCTGGAAAAAACACTGCTTGAGCGCTTTGACCGCCTGATCCGGGGGAAGAAGTACACGAACCGCTCCGAGGCCCTCAGGGACCTCATCCGCCAGGAAATGGTGAAGAAGGAGTGGGAAGAGGGCGGGGAGGTGGCCGGGGCCATCACCTTCATTTATGACCATCACAAGCGGGACCTTCTCAACCGGATCATGGATCTGCAGCACGACTACCAGAAGATCATCATCTCGACGCAGCACATCCACCTGGATCACGACAACTGCCTGGAGATCGTGGCGGTCAAAGGGATAGCGAGGGATGTCCTCGAGCTGGCCAACACCCTCAAGGCCGTGAAAGGGGTCCGTCACGGGACCCTGAGCATGACGAGCACGGGGCAGGAGATCGGCTGAGTTCGCCGTAGCGGCTTTTTTTGTTACAGCAGGTGGCACGAATATGAAATTCGTAATACGTGCGTAGCGCACCACTTGCTGCGGAAGGGAGTTCATGTTGTGAAACGGAGCAATCGTATCGCATTCATCATGGCGGCCCTGTTCTCTATCTGGCCAGCGGTGTCTTTTGCGACGGAGCGCGAGGGGCGCGAGGCCGTCCGGATGGAGGAGGTCGTCGTGACGGCCGCGCCCATCACGGAGGGTAACCAGATCAACCGCCTGGGGAGCCAGGTCACCACCGTGACGGAGGACCAGATCAGAGATCTCAACGCCCAGGATTTCCAGTCGGCCGTCCGGATGGTCCCCGGCGTGATCATCTCCCGCCAGAATCCCGTCGGGAGCTTCGGCGGGGGCGACGGCGGCGCCATCTACATCCGCGGCATGGGAAGCTCCAGGCCCGGTGGCGAAATCCAGATGGCCGTCGACGGCATCCCGAAGGTCGTCGGCGTCTGGGCCCACCCCCTCATGGATATCATGAGCGTCGACCAGGCCCAGCGGATCGATATTTACAAGGGGGCGCAGCCCGTCCTGTTCGGCAACGGCGCCTACGGCGTCGTGAACGTGATCTCGAAACGGCAGGCGGAGGAAGGATTCTATACAAATGTCCGGGCCGGTTATGGATCCTATTCCACCTTCATCCAGGGGGTCGAGCACGGCGGCAAGGTGGGGAACACCGATTACTATCTTCTCCAGAGCTTCCGCTCCTCCAGCGGCCACCGGGACTATTCCAGCGGGGAGTTGCAGGAATACTTCGCCCGGGTCGGTCATCAGATCAATCCGTCCTGGTATATGAGCCTCACGGCGAACGCAACGAACAATTTCGCCGAGGACCCGGGGCCTGAAGGAAATCCTGCGGCCCGCCAGGGCACCTACCGATCAAACGACGGAATGACGGTGTTCACCCTCGCCCACCAGTACTCGTCGGTGCGGGGGACGTTGAAGCTGTACTGGAACCGGGGCACGGGCGATTGGCAGGACCAGCGCGATCCGGCGGGTTTCTTCTATGATACCACAACGGACTGGGACAATTACGGCGCACGGCTGCAGGAAACCGTCACCCCCTGGAAAAACGGCGAGATCCTCGGCGGCATCGATCTGGATTTCATCGGCGGCAAGGTCGCCATCGACAGGGATGCCCCCCGGGCGGACAGTGCGTTCCCCCGGGAGACCTTTCGCATCCTGTCGCCCTATGCGGCCCTGAGTCACCTCTTCGGGGAAAAGAGCGGCTGGTATGCGATCCCGTCAGCCGGGGTCCGTTATTTCTCCCACAGCGACTTCGATGCCGAATGGGGGCCCCAGGCGGGGTTCGTCATGGGCTATGGGAGCACGGAATTTCACGCCTCCTATGCCAGGGGCGTCAACTACCCCGGCGTCTACGTCGTGACGCAATCCAACCTCTTCTGGGGCGGCAACACCAGGTGGAAGAACCTGGACGCGGAGACGGTGGATCATTACGAGGTGGGCCTGAGTCACACCATCGCCAAGAAATTCCGCGCCGACATCACGTATTTCACCGATGACGGGAAGAACCGCATGATCCAGGTGACTTCACCCGCACCCCCTCGCTACGAAAACATCGGCGAATTCAGGACCAAGGGCATCGAGGCCACGGTCACCTGGACCCCTCTCGACGTCCTGTCCCTCTTCGCCGGCGCCACGCACCTCTTCGATCAATCGCCGGACAATCTTCCCTATGCACCCAACTGGTCGGCCAGCGCCGGGTTCAACTACCGGTTCCTGAGGAACTTCAAGCTCAGCGCGGATGCCCTTTACGTGGACAACCAGTACACGGCCAACAACCGGACCGCCAACTGGGGGGGAAGCAGCATCGCGGCCGTCAGCGCCTATTTTCTCGTCAACGCGAAACTGGGATGGGAATTCAGTCTCAAGACGCTGGGAACGAAAGGAGAGATCTTCATCGCCGGCGAAAACCTGACCAACGAGAGTTACGCCTTCAAGAAAGACTACCCCATGCCGGGGATCACGGGCATGGTGGGCGCGAGCCTGAAATTCTGAGGTTGGAGAACGGACAATGAAACAGCCCTTCGTACTGACGCTTCCCGATGACGGCAGCGGATACAATTCGATCCTGAAGCCGCCCCGGGCGGTCACCATGCGCTCCGGCCTGGTGAGGCTCGAACCGGGTTGCGATGTGGGTCTGCACTCCACGGAAGGAAACGAGGAGATCCTCGTTGTCCTGGAAGGGCAGGGGGCGCTCGAGTGTGAGGGATGCACCCGGCTGGGGGTTGCAGGGGGGCAGATCGCCTACGTGCCCCCCCATACCCGCCACAATGTGTTCAACAGGGGCCCGGTCCCGCTCAGGTATATTTACGTCGTCTCCAGGGCGCCGGACGATTGACCGGACCGCGAGCGACCTGCGATCATCACAATTTCTTGAAGTTCGCCTTCATGTACTCGACGACGGCCTTGGTTTCTTCCGGGGAAAGCGGTATGGCCGGCATGCGGCCCTTGCCCTCTTCGATCGCCTTGGAGATCGCCGCATCGTCGTTTGCCTTCCAGAAATCGGCGCCGAAGGGGGCGATCTGCATGATCACACCCTTGCCGTCTCCGTCGGACCCGTGGCAGAGGGCGCAGCGGTTGCCGTAGATCTGCTTGCCGTCCTGGCCGATGACGGGCGAGACGAAAACAACGGAAAGGAAAACAAAGGCGAGAAGCGCCGCGAAGGTTGCTGCCCTGACGGTCTGGATTGCCTGCATGATACCCCTCCCTGAAGATGGATTGGATGCTGTGACTTACGTGCACCGGTCATCATTGTAATGATCCGCCGGCCCGGCGTCAACACCCCTTCTTTCTTGACCCGTGGAGTGAAGTCGGGTAGGTATAACTGATGCTTCAGACGGGCACAATCGCAGGTCGCCTTCATCTGTATCTCGTGGAGCAGAGCAGGCGGTTCGCCGTCGAGGATGTGCGGATAGGCGCGAGCTACGTCGCCGTCGTCCTGACGGGAGGCCGTATCGGCGTGGCCGCGCGACTGAAGGAGTTTGCCGGCACGCAGATCGAAATTCCCCGCTCCGAGATATGCGGAAAGCGGGCGGAGGCCCTGCTGGAAGATCTCGTTTCCGGCAAGGGCGCCATCGAGCGTGCCCTGGCGCTTGCCGCGGCCAATGCCCTGATCCACCCCGACATTCCCGGGCGGGAGGAAGATACCATCGGCCTCTTGAAGCTTCGCCCCGGCGAGCGGGTCGCCATGGTGGGGCTCTTCCGGCCCATTGTGCCGAGGATCCAATCGACGGGCGTGCTGCTCTCCGTCATCGAGCGGGATACTTCGGAGAAAGAGAGAAGGGAGTCCCTGGAGGCCTGCGATGTGGCCATCGTCACGGCAACGACGCTTTTGAACGGGACCCTCGAGAGGGTCCTCAGCGGATTGGGCAGGCCTCGCCATGTGGCGCTCATCGGGCCGTCCACACCGCTTTGCGAAGAGATCTTCCGGGGGACCCCGGTGACGCATCTCGGAGGGTCGGCGATCGTCGATGCCGCCGGGCTTTTGCGGGTCGTTTCCGAGGGCGGAGGGACGCCGGACATGAGGCCCTGCCTTCGATATGTGAATATCATGGTGCATCGATCATGAAAAAGATCCCGATCGTCTCCATCGTGGGCTACTCGGGGAGCGGGAAGACCACCCTCGTCGAGAAGATAATTCCCGAGCTGAAGCGGCGGGGCTGGCGGGTTGCCACGATCAAGCACAACCGCCACGGGTTCGAGATCGACCACGAGGGAAAGGACAGCTGGCGCCACCGCCGGGCGGGGGCGGCTATGACCGTGATTGCCTCGCCGGGGAAAGTGGCCGTCATGGCGGATGTCGAGGGTGACTTGAGCCTCGAGGAGCTGGGAGACCGGTTCATCAGCGGTATGGATGTCATCCTTACGGAAGGCTTTAAAAAGAACCCCCACCCGAAGATCGAGGTATACCGCAAGGCCCTCGGGCGCGACTTCATCTCACGGGGCGATACGTCGCTCCTGGCCGTTGCGGGAGACCGACCGGAAGGAATCGACGCGCCCTGCCATGACCTCGACGACATAGCCGGGCTGGCGGATCTCATCGAGAAGAAGGTGCTCCGGGCATGATGGAGACCATCATTCACAACCTCTTTTCGACCGAGGCCGGGGTCGTCTGGCTCGTCCTGAAGTGGATTCTCGTCGTCGCGGCGGCGGGATTTATCGGCCAGTTCGGGAAGGCCTTCGCGACCTGCCTGATGAGGCGCGCAAGGGAGCGCAAGGAGCCCGTGGCTCAGGGCCTGCCCGGGACGACCCAGGTGGCAGCGGGACCGCAGAGCCCTGCGCTGCAGGAGAGGCCCTTCCCGGCGCCACCCGCAACGGAGTCGCCTTCGGGGCTGAAGGACGATACGAAACAGAAGAAGGTGCTGGCCAAGCAGCAGAAAAAACTTCTGAAGAGACTGTTCAAATAAATCGAACGGGGAGATCCATGGCAGACAAAAAATTGCCCGAAGGAAAATACGACGTCATCATCATCGGCGGAGGCCCCGGAGGCCTGACGGCCGGACTCTACACGGCAAGGGCAAACTTCAAGACGCTTCTCATCGAATCCGGGATGGTGATGAGCCAGATCACCGTGACGCACCTCGTGGAAAACTACCCCGGCGTTCCCGATATCGGCGGCTACGAGCTCGTGGAGAAATTCAAGGAGCAGGCAAAGAAATTCGGGCTTGCCTCGACGTACGCCTCCGTTACGGGCCTGGAGAAGACCGAGATCGCCGGGATGGCCGGCTGGCGGGTGAAGACCGACGCGGGGGATTTCGAGGCGCTTTCCGTCATCGTGGCCACCGGGGCCAACTGGCGCAAGATCGGTGTGCCCGGCGAGTCGGAGCTCACGGGCCGCGGCGTCTCCTACTGCGCCACCTGCGACGGGCCCTTCTATCGGGACCGGGAGATCATCGTCATCGGCGGTGGCGACACGGCCGTCCAGGAGGCCCTTTTCCTGACGAACTTCGCGAGCAAGGTGACGATCGTCCACCGCCGCGACCGGCTTCGCGCCACACCAATCCTGCGCGAGCGGGCCGCCGCAAACCCAAAGATCGCCTTCGCCTGGGATTCCGTCGTGACGGAGATCGGGGGTGTCGAGGCGGTCACCCATGTGTCGATCGCCAGCGTGAAAGACCCGAAGCAGGCCCGGAATATCCCGGCCGCCGGAGTTTTCGTTTTCATCGGCCTCGTGCCGAACACGGAGTTCATGAAGGGCGTGGTGAAGCTTGACCCGGCAGGCTACATTGTTGCGGACCGGGACATGAAGACCTCCGAGCCCGGGATCTTCGCCTGCGGCGACTGTATCGAGAAGCTCCTGCGGCAGGTCGTGACGGCCTGCGGCGACGGCGCCACGGCGGCCTTCTCGGCCGAGCTCTATGTCGAAGAGCTGAAGGGCGAGGCGTATGGCGGGCGGTAGCCCGCGGCTGCGCCTGAAGTTAGGAAGAGCGGAAGAGCAGAAGAGCGGATAAATCTATCCTTTGCATTAGTCCTAACTTCCGATCTTCTTCACTTCCTATCTTCGTGATATCGGGCGGGGCAAGTAAACGCAGTATCGACGAAAAGGGGATCACGTTGGATAATTTCATCGCGTTCTGGCAGCACCTGCCCTCGAAGATCGACCCGAGCATTTTTTCGATCGGCTCCTTCCAGGTGCGTTATTACAGCCTCATGTATATCGTGGCCTTTGCACTGACGTACCTCCTCGTCGCGCACCGGCTGCGGACGGAGAAGTTTCCCTATACCAAGGAGACGATCCAGGACCTGATGGTCTGGGGCATCCTGGGGCTCATCCTGGGCGGGCGGCTCGGGTACGTCCTCTTTTACAACATTGAGTATTTCGTCAGGCACCCTCTGGAGATCTTCCTGCCGTTCTCCTTCGCAAACGGGATGAGGTTTGTCGGCATCAGCGGGATGTCCTTTCACGGAGGCCTCATCGGTGTCGTCCTCGCCGCCGCCATGTTCTGCTATATCCGCCGGATCCGGTTCTGGGACATCATCGACCTCTTCGTCCCCTGTGTCCCCCTGGGGTACACCTTCGGGCGCATCGGGAACTTCATCAACGGCGAGCTCTGGGGCCGGGCGACCGACGTTGCCTGGGGCATGTACTTCCCTCTGGATATGACGCGAACCCTTCGCCACCCCTCCCAGCTCTATGAGGCCTTCTTCGAGGGGCTCTTTCTCTTTGTGATCCTCTGGGCCCTGAGGAAGAAGAGGCCTTTCGAAGGCGCTTTTCTCGCTTACTACCTGATGGGGTATGGAGCCGTCCGCTTCTTCATCGAGTACGTCCGGGAGCCCGATGCGCACATCGGCCTTTATTTCGGGCTGATCACCATCGGTCAGATCCTCTGCCTGGCCATGGTCCTCGCCGGGGTGGCGCTTTATTTCTTGCTTCGGTCCAGAGCCGGCGCGGCGAAAAAGTAGTCCCTGTTCGGGAGGAATCCATGAGTGAGTTCATCCTGGTGACGACGACGGCTTCGACAAAAGAGGACGCCGCGAAGATCGCGACGGCCCTTTTGGAGGGCAGGCTTGCAGCCTGCGTCCAGATTCTGGGCCCTATCGAGAGCCGATACTGGTGGAACGGGGAGATCGAGCAGTCACCCGAGTGGCTCTGCCTCATCAAGACGATCCGCGGGAAATTTCCGGCCGTCGAGGCGGCCATCTGCGCCAACCACTCCTACGAGGTCCCCGAGATCGTCGCCTGTCCCATCGAGATGGGAAGCGAATCTTACCTCGACTGGCTTCGCAGCGAGACGGCGGGGTAGAGAATTTTGCTTGCAATTTGACCCCGTTACCCTTTACAAAAAGCAGGTTTGAGTCAGTCACATCACCGAGGGCATCATTGCCTGACATAGAAAGGGTTGATTATGGGGAACACCAATCTTTACTCTCTTCCGAAGCTGTCGTTTGATACCAAGGACCTTGCTCCGTTCATCTCCGAGGAGCAGCTGCGGCTCCACCATGAGAAGCATCACGCGGCCTACGTCACGGGGGCCAATGCCGTCCTGGAACGGATCGACAAGGCCCGCAAGGAGAAGACCGATCTCGACATGAAGTCGACGCTCAAGGAGCTCTCGTTCCACATCGGCGGGCATGCCCTACACAGCCTGTTCTGGGGCAACCTGGCCCCGAAGGGAAAGGCAAGTGACAAGCCGGTGGGGCTTCTCGCAACGGCGATCGACAAGGAGTTCGGGGGCTTCGAGCAGTTCAAGAAGGAGTTCACCCAGGCGGCCGTGAGCACGGAAGGGTCCGGCTGGGCGGCGCTGAGCCACTGCCTGTTGACAAACCGCCCGATCATCATGCAGATCGAAAAGCACAACGTCAACGTCTACCCCATGTTCCGGATTCTCCTCGTCCTCGATGTATGGGAGCACGCCTACTACCTGGACTACAAGAACCTCCGGGCGAAATTCGTCGAGGCGTTCTGGAATATCGTCAACTGGGATGAGGCGAACCGCCGATTTGAAGATTCGCTGAAGTAAGAAACCACGTCCCCCCCCGGCAGGACCTGCCCGGGGGGGGAATGCCCTGACCCGCACCCCTTCCTGCCCGCCGCACATCAACCGAAACGAGCACGCTGGAACGAAACCGATGCGCCTCAGAGTCGAACCATTCGGAAAAGCCCGGGGAAGAAACGCTGCCGCCGCCTGGATCCAGGCTGTCCGCATCCAGTTCGTGCCGCCCAGCTTTATCCCGGCCATGCTCGCTGCGGCCATTGCCTGGGCGCGCTGGCAGGTGTTCGATCCCTTCGCTTTTCTTCTCGTTTTCATCGGGGTGACCGTACACCACTTCGGCCTCAACATGCTCGACGACACCCTTGACTACCTCCACGCCGTCGACCGTGCCTGGGGGGAGGAAAAAAACCCCTACACGGGGGGAAGCGGGGTTCTTACAGAGGGCCTTCTGACGGTGAGGGAACTGAAGTGGGGCGTGTTCGTCTGCTACAGTGTTACGATCGGGATCTGGATCTATCTCGCAGCGCTGAAAGGCTGGCCCGTGCTTCTCATCGGGGCCGTTGGGATACTGTCGTCCATTTTCTACACCGTGCCCCCCGTCAAGTTCGCCTACCGGGGCTTCGGCGAGCTGGGCCTGCTGGTCAACTTCGGGCCCGTTCTCGTCATGGGCTCCTACTATGTCCAGCGGCAGACCCTGGACATGGAACCCGTGATCCTTTCCCTCGTCCCCGGGTTTCTCATGTGGTCCATGATCGTCATCAACGAGATCCCCGACTACGAGGAGGATCGCCAGAGCGGCAAGATGAACCTGGTCGCCCGCTTCGGCCGCAAGACCGGGGTCGTCCTCTACCAGGCAGGGCTTCTGTGCGCGTTCGGGACCCTGGCAGGATCGGTGCTCTTCGGGATGGCTCCGCTGCCGGTGCTCCTGGGGCTTTTTGCGCTGCCGACTGCGCTGCAATCGGTCAAGATCCTGAGGGAAAACTACCTGGACCGGCTGAAGATGATCCCTGCGAACATTGCCATCATCAAGGTGTACCTGATTACGGGGGTGGCACTCATAGCGGGCTATCTCATCTATGGGTGTGCAGGCCGTTGAAAAACGCCCATCTGCGGCGTTCCCTCATCCCTCGTCGTTGCGGCGTACGCCAAGTACGCCTCACTCCTCGGGATTTCGGAGGCCTTGCATCTGGGCATTTTTGAACAGCCTGAAGAGGGAGCATTCTGAATGTCACCTGCGACCGTAGCCGTCGTTGGCTCCGTCACGATCGACCGCATCATCGAGAACCGGAAAACGTCGGAGCGCCTGGGGGGTGTTGCCACCTACGGCGGGCTTACGTTTCAGCGGCTTGGGGTGTCGACGGCCGTCGTGACGAATATTGCCGAGTCGGACAGGGGCCTCCTCGATGTCCTTGACGCAGAGGGCCTTGCCATCCATGCAGGCATGAGCCGGCTCACCACGCACTTTGTCAACCGCGCTCAGGGCGACTGGCGCGAGCAGCTCATGCCCGAGGCGGCCGCTCCCGTCACGGCGGG
>Ga0208980_10001089_pt1 | contig 16235 bp, 18 predicted proteins | sample WetSurMetagenome_3_FD_187993 | JGI IMG/M metagenome (GOLD analysis project Ga0208980, IMG submission 187993) | Wetland microbial communities from Twitchell Island in the Sacramento Delta, sample from surface sediment Aug2011 Site A1 Bulk (version 2) | ecosystem: Environmental > Aquatic > Marine... | reverse complement strand
CTGGGCAATCAACGCCTGGTCCCGGAAGTCAGGCGGCCTTGACCGCAAGTACCGGACAGGAAACAGAAAGCAGCAGGTCCTGGGCCACGCTTCCCAGGACGAGTTTGCCTACCGGAGAGCGCTTTCGCAGGCCGATGACGAGCAAGGAGACTTGCACCGAATCGATCAGCGCCTCGACTTCCTCGACAGCGCTCTTTCCACGCACGAACTGCTTGAATTCGGCCTTCAGTCCGGGGATCTGCAGCAGCCGTTCGACGCGTTCGCAATCGCTGGCGTCGGACAGCGAGGCATCCTCCTGCCGCCCGCCCGGACCGGCGTTCACGACGATCAACGGCTCATTGCGGCGCCGCGCGATCTCGATACCCTTGTCAAGCGCGGCTTGCCCTTCGGGGCGTGGCACATAGGCGACGACGACTGTCATGAATTCTCTCCGCTGGTTGAGCGTGTGTGATTGAACTGGACGGCGCGCAAGCCGCTTCGAACCGCAGATCCGCCCTGGCCTGCGCGCCCAATCGTTGTGCCAGGGCATACGGAATTTCGAGTGATGTACAAGTGCTGTTCAAGCTGTTGCGCAGCAACGGCAGCTTAGCGCAAGCTCTACCGGGATATCCGCGGGGTCCGCATGCCGGGAGGACGGCATGCCTTCCAGCAACCATGACCAGCCCATGAATCAGCAGGCCACCACTCGCTACGACGCTCTCAGCCGAGCCTTCCATTGGGTGACCGCCATCGTCGTGACCATCGCCTTCATCCTCGGGCCGGGCGGCTTCGGCCGCCTCATGCGTCAGGGGGTCGACCCCGCTACCCGAAGCGACATCGTCTGGCACGAGTCGCTGGGGATACTGGTCTTGGTGCTGACCGCTCTGCGCCTGGCCTGGGTTGCGCTGCGACCGGCCACGCCGCAGTTCCAGAGGGCCGGCGGGATGCATCTGACGGCCAGGCTGATGCATATCGTGCTGTGGACGCTGCTTTTCGCCTTGCCGGCCACCGCCTTCCTGGCGCTGGGCAGCGAGGGCCATCCGCTGACACTGCTGGGAGGCGTGCGCGTCGAGCGGATGCCCCTCATTGCCGAGTCCGGCATCGCGAGGCTGGCCGACTGGGGCGACGTGCACGAATTCCTGGGCGACGCCATCATATGGCTCGCCGGCCTGCACGCCGCTGCTGCCCTGTTCCATCACGTGGTGCTCAAGGACGGCGTGCTCTCGGCGATGTGGCCCTGAGGCGAAGATGCTCGTTGAAGCGACTCGCGCCTTGGCGGGGGGACTCCTTCAGGCCGTGGCTGCACGCACTGGAAGCCGTGCCTCGCGAATCGGCAGGTGGATCAGCGCTGCCCCCACTGCCAGCCCGATGTCGACGCGCCAGATCCAGTCGTAGCTCCCCGTCGCTTCGAACACCTTTCCACCGAGCCAGGCGCCCAGGAAGCCGCCGACCTGGTGCGTCAGCATGACCATGCCGAACAGCGTCGCCATGTGCGCCACGCCGAAGAACTTGGCCACCAGCCCGGCAGTCGGTGGCACCGTCGACAGGAACGTCAGGCCCATGAAGGCGGCGAACGCGAGCACGACGGGGCCGTTCTTGGGCGCAACCAGGAACAGCAGCACGGCCAGGGCGCGCGCGGCATAGATCGCCGAGAGGAGCGACTTCATGCGCCAGCGCCCCACCGCCCAACCTATCGCGATGCTGCCCACGATGTTGAACAGGCCGAGCGCGGCCAGCGACCAGGCCCCGAACTGCACCGGCAGGCCGCAGGATGCGACGATCCCCGGCAAGTGCGTGCCCAGGAAGGCCACGTGAAAGCCGCAGACGAAGAAGCCCGTGCCCAGCATCAGGAAATTGCGGTCGTGGAGCGCCGCCCGGACCGCCTTGCCCGTGCTCGTGCGCTCGTGCCCCGCCGTCGTCGGGTGCATCGGACTGCCCCGGAGGACATAGGCGGCAGGCAGGCACAGCAGGACCAGGATGCCCATGACCTGCATCGCGCTCGCCCAGCCCAGACCGAGCATCAGCGCCCCCGCGACTGGGGCCATGACGAACTGACCGAAGGAGCCCCCGGCGTTGACGATGCCCGTGGCCAGGCCGCGCCACTCGCCTGGAATCAGGCGTGTGGTGGTGGCCATCAGCACCGCCGGTCCGGCCATCCCGGCGCCGCCGGCCGAGAGAACGCCGACGGCCAGGATCAGACCGGTGGTGGAGGTCATCAGCGGCGTGATGAACGTACCCAGCGCCACCAGGGCAGTGCCCAGCAAGAGCACCCGCCCCGCGCCCACCTTGTCGGCCATCGCACCCGCAAAGGGCTGCGTCAGACCCCACCAGAGCTGCCCGAAGGCAAACGCCAGGCTGATGCTCCCCAGCCCGAGGCCGGTGGACGTGTTCAACGGACTCAGGAACAAGCCCATGCTCTGCCTCGTGCCCATCGTGAGCGCGAAGGTGCCGGCGGCGGCCAGCAGCACGAGCCAGACCGCGTGCCGCTTGCGCGCCGGCGCGATCGTCGGATCAGGCATCTTCAGCAACCGCTCCGTCGGGCGCAAGCAGGGCAAGGGACTCCTGGATCAGCGCATGAAGCGCGATCACGCGTCTGGCGCCGAGGATCCGATTGAGGCTTTCCTGCGCCGCCCTCCACCGGCGCTTCGCCTCGGCGCGCTTGTCTCGGCCGAGCGGGGTGATGCTCACCGAGCGGCTGCGGCCGTCGGCACCCGCGTTCAGCTGCACCCAGCCCGCGGCGATCAGCGGCTTGAGGTTGCGCGTGAGGGTCGAGGCCTCCATCTTCATCGCCCGTGCCAGCTCGCCAGGGCGGATGGGCCCGAGGCTGGCGACGAACGACAGCAACGAGTACTGCGTCGTCTTGAGGCCGACGGCGGACATCTCGGTGTCGTAGTGCTGCGCCACGCGGCGCATGAGTTGGCGCAGCTGCAGGTTGGTGCAGCCCTGGGGTTTGACGTCAGGGGCATCCATGCCGGTCACGCGGCGTCGAAGACGAAGCACGTCGTCGAGGCGTGGGCGTAGAGCTTGCCGTCGGGCCCGAGCAGCCGCCCCTCGGCCGTCGCCATGCGCGATCCCACGTGGATCGTCTTGCCCTCGGCGCGCAACAGCTTCACCCGGGTGGTGACCGGGCGGATGTAGTTGATTTTGAGCTCGGCGGTCGTATAGGCCTTCCCGGCGGGCAGGCTCGAATGGACGGCGCAGCCGACGCAAGAGTCGAGCAGCGTGGCGATCCAGCCGCCATGCACGGTGCCTATCGGGTTGTAGTGCCCGAGCGCCGGCCGTCCCTGGAACACGGTGCGACCGGCAGCGATCTCGATCGGCACGAAGTCGAGCGTATGGCCGATGGGCGGCGACGGCAGCCGACCGGAGAAGATCGCTTCGAAGACCTCCATGCCGTCCATCCCGGCGACCTGCTCGGGCGTCGCGACGCCGCCCACGCCGAGGCGGCTGCGCACGGCAGCCTCGTCGGCGCTCCAGCGCCCGAGCACTTCCTCCACGTCGATGACGTCTTCCATACATCCATCCCATGAGTTGCAGATGCAATAATTGTAGCTGCAATTATAATGGCCAGGGGCGCCTCGTGGTCGATTCGCGGGCTTCCCCGGCGCACGCGGGCGCAACGCCAGCCCGCACCGCACAACCGCGTTGCCGGAGCGACCGCAGCGGACCGCATCGCGTCGCCTCGGCGACGGTGCATGAAGCCGGTCTCCTCATAATCGCAAGTCGCGGAGACGAACCATGACCCACCCCGAGTTTTCAACCCTCCTCTACGGCGTCGACGCCGGCATCGCGACCATCACGCTGCACAGACCGGAGAAGTTGAACGCCTTCACCGCACAGATGCGCGACGATCTGGTGGCCGCGTTCGACGCCACCGATGCCGACGACGATGTGCGCGTGGTCATCGTCACAGGCGCCGGCCGCGCCTTCTGCGCCGGCGCCGACCTTTCCACCGGCGGCAAGACCTTCGACTTCGCCGCACGGGGCGACGCCGCGCGCGACATGCACAAGGTGGGCGAGGTGTACCGCGACGGCGGCGGCCTCGTCACGCTGCGGATCTTCAGGAGCCTCAAGCCGGTGATCGGCGCGATCAACGGCGCTGCGGTGGGCATCGGCGTCACCATGCAGTTGCCGATGGATATCCGCATGGCCAGCACCGACGCGCGCTTCGGTTTCGTGTTTGCCCGGCGCGGCATCACGCCCGAGGCGGCCTCCAGCTGGTTCCTGCCGCGCCTGGTGGGCATGCAGACGGCTCTGGAATGGTGCTTCACCGGAAGGGTGTTCGGCGCGCAGGAGGCCCGGGAGCGCGGCCTGGTCCGCAGCCTGCACGCACCCGACGAACTGTTGCCTGCGGCACGCGCGCTGGCCCGCGAAATCGCCGACAACACCGCGCCGGTGTCGGTGGCGCTGGCGCGGCAGATGCTGTGGCGCATGGCCGGCGCCGAGCATCCGATGCTGGCCCACCGCATCGACAGCCGCGCGATCCAGTCGCGTGGCCAGGCGGACGATGCGCGCGAGGGCGTCAATTCCTTCCTCGAAAAGCGTGCCCCGATCTACCCCGACAAGGTGTCGACCGACATGCCGGCATTCTTCCCGTGGTGGGAGGAACCTGCCTTCGAGTGAGCCTCGCGACCGACGCCAAGCACCGCGCCGGGGCTGTGACCTGCCGCGCGAGCGAGTTCCCCTAAACTCGGGCCTCGCGGCGCCGCGCATCACAAGGGCTACACCATGAATCACCTCAGCGGTATCGACGCCGCCTTCCTGCACCTCGAATCACCCGAGATGCCCATGCACGTGGGCTCGCTGAACGTGCTGGAACTGCCGCCGGGTTACACCGGCGACTACTTCGAGGACGTCAAGGCCCTGCTTGCGCAGCGCCTGCACCTGGCCGATGTGTTCACGCGCAAGCTGGCGCTGATGCCCTTCGACCTGTCCAACCCCGTGTGGGTGGAGGACGAGGACATCGACCTCGACTACCACGTGCGCCACATCACGCTGCCCAAGCCCGGCAGCAACAGCCAGCTGCAGCAGTACGTGGCTCGGCTGCACTCCACGTTGCTCGACCGCAGCCGCCCGCTGTGGGAGTTCTTCGTCATCGACGGGCTGCGCAGTGGCGAGGTGGCGCTGTACATCAAGGTGCACCACGCGCGGCTGGATGGCCAGGCCGGCGTCGCGCTGGGGCGCGCGATCTTCGACACCACGCCCGAGGGTCGGCACGTCAAGCCGCCGCGCGCGCGGGTACGGCGCAATCAGTACCAGCTGGGTGTGGCCGAACTGCTGGCGGCCGCCGTCGGCAATACGGTGCAGCAGGTCGTCAAGCTCGTCAGGACGCTGCCGGCCGTCGGCAGCGCCGCCAGGAGCCTTCTGCTGCCCGCGAAGGACGAGCAGGGTCGGCGCCACTGGAACTTCCCCAAGGACCTGAACTTCTTTGCGCCGCGCACCTCGTTCAACGTCGCCATCACCAACCAGCGGCGCTACGCCGCGCGCACGGTGCCGCTGGCGGAGGTCAAGGAGATCGCCAAGCGTACCGGCGTCTCGCTGAACGACGTGGTCATGGCCACCGTGGCCGGCGCGCTGCGCGACTACTTCATGGGCCACCGCGAATTGCCGGCCAAGTCGCTTTCGGCAGCGGTACCCATCAGCCTGCGGTCCGCGGGCGACCAGTCGGCGAACAACCAGGTCAGCATGGTCACCATGACCCTGGCGACCGATGTGGCCGATCCGATGCAGCGACTGAAGGCGATCGCCGCGGCGTCGGCAAATACCAAGGTCATGGTCGGCCGCGTGAAGGCGGCCATTCCGATGGACTTTCCGATGTTCGCCGCGCCCTGGCTGATGTCGGGCCTGGCGTCGCTGTACGGCCGCTCGCGCCTGGCCAACGTGCTGCCGCCAGTGGCCAACCTGGTCGTCTCCAACGTGCCGGGCGTGCAGGAGCAGCTGTACTTCGCCGGGGCAAGGATCATCAGCTATTACCCGGTGTCGATCCCGGCGCACGGCATGGCCCTGAACGTCACTGTGCAGAGCTACAACGGGCGGCTGGACTACGGCCTCATCGGCTGCCGCCGCGCAGTGCCCGACATCGCGGACCTGGCCGACTCCCTGCTGGCGGAACACCGCAAGCTGCTGGAGCTGGCGCGCGGCGCGGAAGTCGCGGCGGAGGTCATCGCGCCGGTCGAAAAGGCGGTACCCGTCGAGTTGGCCAAGGCCGGCCATGCCGCCCGGCCTGCGGCTTCGAAGCGCCGGGCGAGTCCGCGCGCTGCGGCGCTGAACCTGGTGAGCAGCCGACCGTCCCGCCCGGCGGCGCCGCGCAAGCGCGCGGCCTGAAGGGCCGAGCCACACGCATCGTCACTCGATGCGCTGCCGCCGGAACGCTGCCCAAAGGGCCAGGTCGTAGGCGATCTTCAGGCCGCCGCACAACAGCAGCGGCGCGGCGAGCATGCCGCTGGCCAGCAGCGCACCGCCGATCGAGGGGCCGATTGCCGATGCCAGGCTGCGCGGCACCGCGGTGAAGCTCGCGGCCGCGGCACGCTCGGGAGGCGTCACCGCGGACATCACGAATGCCGAGCGCGTCGGCACGTCCATCTGCGACAGGGCGCTGCGCAACAGCAGGCATGCCAGCGCCAGCGGCAGGCTTGGCACGAGTGCGGCAGCGATCAGGAAGAGGCTCGCCGGGATGTGGGTGAACACCATCGTCTCGAGGAGCCCGATCCGCCGAGCGACCGCGGGTGCGAGCAGCTGCGATGCCGTGGTCAGCAGGCCAGCCCAGAAGAAGAAGCTGCCGGCCGCCGCGAGCGACAGCCCGAAGCGCTCGAAGAGCCACAGCGCGAGCAGCGCGTTCACCAGCAGTCCGCCGGCGAAGGAGTCGACGCAGAACAGCGCCGCGAGGCGGATCACGACCGAGCGCGACGGGCCGAGCGGAGTCGGCGCTTGCGCAGCCTCGACGGGCGTTGCGGGCAGGCGCGCGTAGAGGAACCAGATCGCGACCCCTACTGCCGCGTAGACCACGAACATGCTGCGCAGGGCGTCGATGAGCGGCCATCCCGCCTGCGCAACCAGCAGGCTCGGCAATCCCGAGGCCAGCGCGCCGAAGGCGGCACACAACGAGCCGGCCAGCGAATAGCGCGCGAAGAGCGCCGTGCGTGCCTCGCTGCCCTGCGCGGCCTTGGCGAGTTCGGCGTGTTCGATCGGCAGGAACACGCTGACGTCGCCCGAACTCGGGTTCAGCGTGCCGACGAAGGCCACCGCAGCGAGGGGCCAGAACGTCGCGAAGCCGGCAAAGCCGAGACCGGTGCCCGCCATCAGGGCGGCCGCGCAAAGCAGCAGGCGCCGCGTCGGCCACCGATGCCCGAACGCGCCGAGGGCGAGCGTCGCCACGGCGGAACCGGCGAGCGTGACGGTGCTGAGCACGCCGACCTCGATCACGCCGAAGCCGAGCGCAAGCAGGTAGGCCGGCAGGAGCACGGCGACGAAGCCGTCGCAGAAACCCCGCAGGCCGCGGCCGACGAGCATCCGCCGGGCGGTCGGATCGAGCCCGACGAGCAGCGGGTCCCGGGGCTTGTCGCTGGCTGCGTGGGCGCTCATGGCGGCATCATCGACGAAGCGGCTGCCCGCTCGGATCGACTCGAGTTTGCCGATCCCGAACGAAGCAGTCCGAACGCGATCGGGCGAAGACGTCCCGGGATCAAATTTGCTTGGGCACACCCGTCCTGCCGGAGTCACCTGGAATTGCGCGACGCGAACCAGCGACTGGTGCGGCATGTCGCTGTGTCAGGCGCCAGACGACGCCGTCGCGTTGCCATGTATCGATGACGAATACTGGCGAGGCTCTTGTCGAGGGAACCTTGGGCCGCAGCACGAACGAGACGACGGCCACCTCGACGATCTCGCGCACCGAAACCTGCTCGACACTGTAGTCGCCCGCACCGGGCTTGCGCACGTTCGCGAGCCAGTCTTCGCGCGGCACGGGCGCGTCGGGGGCACGCGCCACGATCATCTCGAACTCGTCGTCGAGCAGGGCCTGCAGGCGAGCCTCGTCGCGCGAGCGGATCGCCTGCAGCAGCGACTCCTCGAGTTGCGTGAAGACCTGCACCGTTCGCGTCACGTGAGCTCCGGCGCCGGTCTGGGCCAGTGCGGGTGCCGGGCATGCCAGGGCGCAGATGATTGCGGCTGCGCCGGCGAGGTGGCGAACCGAGGGGCAAGGCAGATTTGTCATCCGTGGTTCAGGATCGCTGCCGGCAGTGCCGAGAAAGCAGAACTGCCTTCGAAGAACCGAAGGCCGTCGCTTTCGGGCGCTCGGGCGCCGGGCTATTGGACCTTGGTCACGTAGTCCACGTAGCACTTGCTGTTGATGTCCAGGTTGCGCTGGATGAGGTAGTCGCGCGAGGGGACGGTCTTTCCGGGCAGGCTCATGTTGTAGAAGGAGCCGTTGGCCGCTTGCTTCTGCGCCGAACCGAAGGTCCATGCGCACTTGTCGGCATTCTCCGCGCCGTTGGAATCGGTCCAGCCGCTGCGCGGATTCGGGTCGGTCAGGGCTTCCTCCAATTCATGCGCGATCACCGAGACCATGCCGTCGACGCCGGCGTTGCTGTTCGGGCTGGTGGTCTGCGCCGAGCAACCCGACAGGCATCGATTGGCGTTGCCGACGAAGCTGTACTTCGTGTTGATGGCCTGGATCGTGCCGCTGGTGTGCCAGCCACAGTACTTGCTGCAAAAGCCTGAAGTTTCGGCGACGTCCGAGGATGTCAGCACGAAGTAGACCGCGTTGGGATCCTTGATGCCCGAATTGGTCATGTAGGTCGAGACGATGGTCGCGATGTCGGCGTCACGTAAGCGCTTGCCGCGAGAACCCGTGTCCGTGCCTTCAAAGACACTGCCGATTGAGCCGGTGACGACCGTGCCGCCGCTGCCGGTGTAGCCGGCGTTGATCGCGAGGTACGGCGAGCCGCTGACCCCATGCATGAAGTCGCGAACGATGGCCTGTCCGTCCGGCGTGTCGCTGCCGTTGCTCTGGTTCCAGTTGCCGTACCAGATCAGGTGCACGCTCGGTGCTCCGCTCATTACCGGTCCGCCGTTCCACTTGATTGCGGGCGTGATCTGCCCGATCGACCCAGCAGTGGGCGCATCGGTGGTCGGATGTCCCGGGTTGATCCGGTGCGGAATCTTGTTAGGGTTCGTTTCGTGTTCGGATTGCCCTTGTGCCTGCGCGACAGCGCTGCTGAGCAAGCCGAAGGAGAGGGCCAGCAGACATTGGACGAAGGAGGTCTTGATCATGAAAGTGGTTCCTCTTGATCGGGTGGATCACACTGACACGGCAGATCTTGTGAGTCGAGAGTGCCGGTCCCTGGGCCGCGTTGTGTCCTGAGGTAGGTCAAGGCGCGACAGGCGCACCGTACCTCCCTTGTCGATCGAGGCACCTGGGGTAAACCCCCGCATCGCGTAGCGAAACGGTAGAAGCCCTCACTCACGGGAGTCTCATGCCCGTACGGAGGCATCGTTGCGGCGTCACGGTCCGGCCGCCCAGACTTCGTTCTCCCGACACGTCATTGGGTAAGCTCCAGGATGAAATCGCGAGGTTGAGACGAACCTCCGTTGCCGTCTCCGAAGGACAGTGCGAACCCCACCATGACCCAAGCCATCAAGCAGCTGCCGACCAGCGCCTATGTCGCGATGGGCGGCGACGCCTATCGTTCCACTTCGCTCACGCGCGGCCCGTGGCATCCCGAGCATCAGCATGCGGGCCCGCCGATCGCGCTCGCGTGCCGCAGCGTCGAGCGCCTCGCCAATGACCAGGGCCTGACGCATGTCTCGCGGCTGACCGCCAACCTGTTTCGCCCGGTGCCCGTCGGCGAACTGGCGGTCGAAGTCGCCGTCGACTACGTCGGGCGCAATGCCGGGCATTTCTCGGCGCGCATCCTTGCTGCCGGCAAGGAAGTGGCGCGCCTGACGCTGCTGGCGCAGCGCGAGAACGACGTGCCCCTGCCCGCAGCCTCGCCCGACGCCGTCGCGCCCGTCGTGCCGCGCGCGCCGGAAGCGTCGCCGCCCGCGATCTTCCCCTTCGCCGGACCGCATGTCGGGTACAGCGATCTGGTGGAGACCCGCATTGCGCGAGGCAAGTTCTTCGACGGCCCCTGCGCGGCATGGTTCCGATTGCGCCAGCCGCTGCTCGAGAGCGAGATGCCGAGTGCCTATCAGCGCGTCGCCGTTGCTGCCGATTCGGGCAACGGCATCAGCGCAGCGCTCGACTTCGCGAACTACAGCTTCGTCAACTCGGACCTCACGATCAACCTGCTGCGCCGGCCGCGGGGCGAGTGGATCTGCCTGGATGCGCGCACCCATCTCGGGCCCAAGGGCTGCGGCCTCGCGGAGTCGGCGCTGTTCGACCTCGACGGGCTCATCGGCCGGGCGACGCAGAGCCTCTCGATCCGCAAGCGCGATTGACCGCAACGTTGCGCGCCGCCTGCGGGCTATAGAAAGGCCTTCACGGCGGCGACGGTGACGGTGGGGTCCTCCTCGTGCGGCACATGCACCAGGCCGTCGAACACGATCAGCCGCGAGCCGGCGATGTCGGCGGCGAAGCGCTGCGCATAGACGGGCGGGATCAGGCGGTCGAGCTTGCCCCACAGGATGAGCGTCGGGACCTTCAGGTCGGCAATCTCATGCTCTCGTCCGGTGAAGCGCTGCGCCATGCGAGCGGCGAGCGCCCTGCGGTTGCCGGCGCGGCGGGCCATGTCGGTGTACTGCTCGACCAGCTCGGGCGTCACGCGCGAAGGGTCGCCGTAGACGTTGCGCAGCGATCGCTCGACGGTGCCCGGCGGAAGCAGGTTCGTCATGAGGCCTCGCAGTCCGGGCGTGCGTGCGATGCGAAAGCCCGGCGGGACCGACGTCGACTCGAAGCGGTATCCGGCCGAATCGACGAGGATCAGCTTCTCTACACGCAACGGCAAGGCGTGCGCGGTCGCCCAGGCCACCTCGCCACCGAGCGAGTTGCCGCCGATCACGAAGCGCGAAACGCCGAGCCTGTCGAGCAGGGCGGTGACGAACCGGACGTAGCCGTCCATCGAGTAGTCGTTCGTCGCGTTCGGCCCCGTGAGGCCGAAGCCCGGAAGATCGAAACGGATCACGCGCCTCTGGCCGCGCAGCGCCGACGCCCAGCCTTCCCAGGTATGCAGGTTCGACGAGGTGCCGTGGATCAGCACGATCGGCACCGGGTCGTCGCGCGGGCCCTCATCGCGCAGATGGACCTGCATGCCGTCGAGTTCGACGAAGACGGAAGGCGGCGGCGCCCAGCGCGCCTTCAATTCGTCGACGGGGATGTCCGGCGCCCACGACCAGGCCGCGAAGCCCGCAACGGCAACGAGTGCCGCAAGTGCGATCAACCCGAGAGTACGCAGAACGTTCATGATCGTCGGGGCGTGGAGCGGCTCGGCGGCAGCGGCAGGTGGTGGTGCTCCAACATCGATACCGAGCTTCGCCAAGCCCGATTGTTAGCGTACAGGGACGGGCGCGTGATTCAATGCGCCCCATGGCCTGGGACCATCCGCAACCGTTCACGCTGCCCGTCACGCCGCGCGGCGACGACATCGACGGCCTGAATCACACCAACAACGCGGTCTACGTGCAGTGGTGCGAGAAGATCGCGTGGGCGCACTCGGAAGCGCTCGGCCTGAGCCTCGAGGACTACCGGCGGCTCGATCGGGCGATGGCGATCCGGCGCGGCGAGTACGACTACCTGCTGCCCACGGTGCTCGGCGAGGCGCTGACGCTGGCGACGTGGTTGCTCGGCAGCGACGGCAAGCTGACGATGCAACGCCATTTCCAGCTGATCCGCGACCGCGACCAGGCCACGGTGCTGCGCGGCCGATGGGACCTCGTGTGCATCGAAATCGGCAGCGGGCGGGTGCGCCGCATGCCGCCCGAGTTCTGCGCGGTCTACCTGGCGGCGCTGGTCGGCCGCGAGAACGCCAGGACGCCGTCGTCGACCCTGCCGTAGCGCAGCAGCAGGATGTCGCGCGGATAGTTCTGGTAGAGCTTCCACGGTGCGCGCGAGCCCTGTTTCGGGAACAGGTGCATGGCGCGCTGGATGTAGCCCGAAGAGAAGTCGACCCAGGGCTCCGGTTCGACGCCGGGGTCGGCGTCGCGCGGCACGCATTGCGCGTAGCCGTGGCGCTGCATGTGGTTCAGCAGACGGCAGACGTACTCGCAGGTCAGGTCGCACTTGAGCGTCCACGACGCGTTCGTGTAGCCGAACGACGAGGCCAGGTTGGGCACGCCGCTGTACATCAGGCCCTTGTAGTTGAGCGTCGCGGCCAGGTCGACGGGCTTGCCGTCCACCGTGAGCTGCAGCCCGCCGAGCACCTGCAGGTTCAGGCCGGTCGCCGTGACGACCAGGTCGGCGTCGAGGTGTTCGCCCGAATTCAGGGCGATGCCCGACGCCGTGAAGGTCTCGATGTGGTCGGTGACGACGGAGGCGCGGCCCGACTTGATCGCCTCGAACAGATCGCCGTCGGGCACCAGGCACAGCCGCTGGTCCCAGGGCTGGTAGCGCGGCGTGAAGTGCCTGGCGATGTCGTAGTCGCGCCCCAGTGCCTGGCGCACGCCGCCGAGCAGCATCCGCTTGAGTTTCTCGGGGTCGCGCCGCGACATGCGATAGATGAACATGCCCAGCAGGATGCGCCGCCAGCGCGAGATGCCGTAGGCCACCTTCGAAGGCAGGTGCCGGCGCATCCAGTTGGCCAGCGCGTCCTCGGCCGGGCGCGCGACGACATAGGTCGGCGAGCGCTGCAGCATCGTGACATGCGCCGCCTTCTTCGCCAGTTCCGGCAGCAGGGTCACGGCCGTGGCACCGCTGCCGATGACGACGACGCGCTTGCCTTCGTAGGCGATGTCGTCGGTCCAGTGCTGCGGGTGGACGACGCGGCCCGCGAAGCGCTCGATGCCGGCGAACGCCGGCGTGTAGCCCGCGTCGTAGCGGTAGTACCCGGCACACATGAAGAGGAAGTTGCAGCTCAGGCGCACCGTTTCACCGGTCGCGCCGCGTTCGACCTCGACGGTCCAGCGCGCGTCCGGTGTCGACCACGATGCGCTCCGGACGCGGTGGCCGAAACGGACGTGGCGCTCGATGCCGCCTTCGCGGGCGGTGTCCTGCACGTACTTCAGGATCGATGGCCCGTCGGCGATCGCCTTGGCTTCCTCCCAGGGCCGGAACGCGTAGCCCAGCGTGAACATGTCGGAGTCGGAGCGCACGCCCGGGTAGCGGAACAGGTCCCAGGTGCCGCCGATCCCGTCGCGGCCTTCGAGGATCGCGTAGCTTCGCCCAGGGCAACGGGCCTGCAGGTGGTGCGCCGCACCGATTCCCGAAAGCCCGGCGCCGACGATCAGCACGTCGAAATGTTCGACCGCCATGGTCCCCGGGTCCGAAGCTCCTCGCGTCACGATGCCGGCGCGTCAGCCGTGCAGGGCCGCGCGCACGAACTCCAGGCGGTCCTGACCGAAGTGGAGTTCATCGCCGACGAAGAAGCTCGGCGCGCCGAACACGCCGCGCGCCACGGCCTCTTCCGTCGTCGCGACGAGCGCTGCCTTCACGGCGGCGTCGCCCACCATTGCCGCGAAGGCAGCGGCGTCGAAGCCTGCGGCCGTCAAGGCCTCGGCGAGCACCGCCGGGTCGCCTAGGTTGACCGGCTCGACCCACATCGCGCGAAACATGGTTTCGAGGTAGGCCTGCAGGCGCGCGGGATCGCGCATCTGGATGCCCGTTGCACCGCGCATCAGGGTCAGCGTGTTGACGGGGAAGTGCGGGTTGAAGCGCAGCGGCACGCCGTAGTGGCGCGCCCAGCGTTGCAGGTCGGCGAGCATCCAGCGGCCCTTGGCGGGGACGTTCACCGGGCTCGCGTTGCCGGTGGCCTTGAAGACGCCGCCGAGCAGCATCGGCCGCCAGGTGATCGTCGCGCCGGCGTCCCGGGCGATCTTCGGCAGTTGGGTCCACGCAAGATAGGTCGTGGGGCTGCCGATGTCGAAGAAGAACTCGACGGTCTTGTTCATGCTTCTACTCCTCGAAGTTCGTTGGCGGCCGGGCGCCGCCTACCAGGTTTCGATCCACGGACGCAGATCGAGCTCGTGCGTCCAGGCGTTGCGCGGCTGCTGGTGCAGCGTCCAGTAGGCGTCGGCGATCGCCTCGGGGTCGAGGATGCCATCCTCGCCCTTGAGGGCATAGCGCTCGGGGAAGTTGTCGGCGATGAAGCGGGTGTCGATGGCGCCGTCGATCACGAGGTGGGCGACGTGCAGGCCTTGCGGCCCGAGTTCGCGCGCCATGCTCTGCGCCAGGGCGCGCAGCGCGAACTTGGCGCCGGCGAACGCGCAGAAGCCGTTGCTGCCGCGCAGGCTTGCGGTCGCCCCCGTGAAGAAGATGCTGCCGCGACCCCGCGGGCGCATCGCGCGCGCTGCCTCGCGCCCGACCAGGAATCCGGCCAGCGCGGCCATCTCCCAGACCTTGCGGTAGACGCGCTCGGTCGTCTCCGTGATGCCGAAACGCACGTTGGCGCCGATGTTGAACACGACGACGTCGAGCGGCGCCACGTCGCGCTCGATGCGCTCGACGAGCGCGATGACCTCTTCTTCGCGCCGGGCATCGCAGCCCCAGCCCTCGGCGCTGCCGCCTTCGCCGCGGATGCGCTCCACCAGCGGCGCCAGGGCGTCGGCGGTGCGCCGTACGGCGACGACGCGATAACCCTCGCGCGCGAAGCGTCGCGCGATCGCGCCACCAGTGGCGTCGCCGGCGCCCACGATCAAGGCCGCGCGGGGAGTGGTCATTTCGTTCATCGGAGGGTCCCGTTTGAAGTCGAAGCGGCGATCATCGCAGCATGCGCGTTCGCACCTCGCTGGTCGCCGCAATGCGATAGGCTGCGCGGACGCATCATCACCGCATTACGCTGTCGCCCACCGACCATGAGAACGCCCGACGAGATGCATTTCTACGAGCCGCGCCACGGCCATGGCCTGCGGCACGACCCGTTCAACTCGATCATCGCACCGCGGCCGATCGGCTGGATCTCGACGCACGACGGCAAGGGGCACCTGAACCTGGCGCCGTACAGCTTCTTCAACGCGTTCAACTACGTGCCGCCGATCGTCGGCTTCGCGAGCCTGGGCCACAAGGACACGCTGTGCAACGTCGAGCGCACGCGCGAGTTCGCATGGAACCTCGTGACGCGGCCGCTCGCCGAGCGCATGAACGCGAGCAGCGCGACCGTGCCGCCCGAGGTCGACGAGTTCGCGCTCGCCGGCCTGACGCCCGTCGCATCGCGCCTGATCGGCGCGCCGCGCGTCGCCGAGAGCCCGGTGAGCTTCGAGTGCCGGCTGACGCAGATCCTGCCCTTGCGCGACGCCGCCGGCGGCGAGTTGCCGACCTTCCTGGTGCTCGGCGAAGTCGTCGCGGTGCACATCGAACGCCGCTTGCTGGAGGATGGCGTCTACGTGACCGCGGCGGCGCAACCGGTGGTGCGCGGCGGGGGGCCGGGCGACTACTTCGAGATCGACGCCCGAGCGCGATTCCAGATGACCCGGCCGCGCTGACGGCGTCCCGATGGGCCGATAATGGCGCCCGCTCCGGCACGAGTGCCGGAGCCTCCGCTAGGGGTGTCGACGCCAATGTCGACTGAGACACACCCTTCGAACCTGACCCGGTTAGCACCGGCGTAGGAAAGCCTGTCCCAGGGACCGCGACACCATGCACGGTCTTCCCGGACTTCTCCTCCTGCGCTGATCCTACAAAGCCAATCCGCCGAGTTCCATGTACGCCGAAGCCATTTCCCAATTCCAGCAGGCTCTGGCCATCGCTCCCGAGAGCGCCTTTGCCCTGGCCGGACTGGGGCGGACCCACGCCGTCTCGGGTAACCGCACTGAGGCGTTACGTATCTTGCGGCAACTCACCGAGCTTTCCAGGAGTCGGTACGTGCCCGCCATTTACATTAGCGCCATTTTCGCCGCGCTCGGCGATCTCGACCAGACATTCGCCTGGGCGACAAAGGCCTACGAGGAGCGATCCCACTATCTCATTTATCTGAATGTCGAGCCGTCGCTGGACGGGATCCGCGAGGACCCGCGTTTCCACGATCTGGTGGTGCGCATGGGGCTGGGCAAATAGGCGCCTCCGGTGGCTAGCGGAAGCCGTTGGCTAGTTCATGCGGAATGCCTCGAAGTAGAATGCCCAACACTGGTCGCCCAGCGCGTCATAGAGCGGCCACGGGGTGTGCGCTACTCCG
>Ga0208980_10001088_pt1 | contig 16238 bp, 15 predicted proteins | sample WetSurMetagenome_3_FD_187993 | JGI IMG/M metagenome (GOLD analysis project Ga0208980, IMG submission 187993) | Wetland microbial communities from Twitchell Island in the Sacramento Delta, sample from surface sediment Aug2011 Site A1 Bulk (version 2) | ecosystem: Environmental > Aquatic > Marine... | reverse complement strand
CCACAACATCGAGACCATCGGGCAGATGAGCTGCAACCCGGCCATCGGCGGCATCGGTAAGGGGCATCTGGTCAAGGAGATCGACGCCCTAGGGGGGCTGATGGCGCGTGCGGCGGATCGCTCCGGCATCCAGTTCCGCATCCTCAACGCCCGCAAGGGACCCGCGGTGCGGGCAACCCGCGCCCAGGCGGATCGCCTGCGCTACAAGGCGGCGGTGCGCCGAGCCCTGGAGCGGCAGCCCAACCTCGATCTGTTCCAGCAAGCGGTGGATGATCTGCTCCTCGAAGGCACTGAGGTGGCGGGTGTGGTGACCCAGCTGGGGCTGGGGTTCCGCGCCCGGGCAGTGGTGCTGACGGTGGGCACCTTTCTCGCCGGGCGGATCCATGTGGGCCTCGCCAACTACAGCGGCGGACGGGCGGGTGATCCACCGGCGGCGACCCTGGCGCAGCGGCTGCGCGAGCTGCCGCTACGGGCTGAGCGCCTGAAAACCGGGACCCCACCGCGGATCGACGGCCGCACCATCGACTACAGCCTGCTCGACGAGCAGCCGGGCGATGTCCCGGTCCCGGTGTTCTCCTACCTCGGGCGGCCTGAGGAGCATCCGCCTCAGGTGAGCTGTCACATCACCCACACCAACGAGCGTACCCATGAGGTCATCCGCGCCGGGCTCTCGCGCTCCCCCCTCTACACCGGGGTGATCGAGGGCATCGGCCCGCGCTATTGTCCCTCCATCGAGGACAAGGTGGTCCGCTTTGCGGAGAAGGCATCGCATCAGATCTTCATCGAGCCCGAAGGGCTCGACACCCACGAGGTTTACCCCAACGGCATCTCCACCAGTCTGCCGTTCGACGTGCAATGGGACCTGGTGCGCTCGATGCGGGGTTTCGCCGAGGCGCGGATCACCCGTCCGGGCTACGCCATCGAGTACGACTTCTTCGACCCCCGGGATCTCAGGCCGACACTCGAGACCAAGCAGCTCTCAGGGCTCTTCTTCGCCGGGCAGATCAACGGTACCACCGGTTACGAGGAGGCGGCGGCCCAGGGTCTCCTCGCCGGGCTGAATGCTGCCCGCCTCGTACGCGCGGAGGAAGGATGGTGGCCGCAGCGCGACGAGGCCTATCTCGGGGTACTGGTCGATGACCTGATCAGCCGCGGCACCAGCGAGCCCTACCGTATGTTCACCAGCCGGGCGGAGTATCGTCTGCTGCTGCGGGAGGACAACGCCGATCTGCGCCTCACCGAGACCGGGCGCCGCCTGGGCCTGGTGGACGATGAGCGTTGGCGCCGCTTCGAGAACAAGCGCGAGGCCATCGAGCGCGAGCGGCAACGGTTGCGGGAGACCTGGGCGCGGCCGGGCTGTCTGGCGCCCGAGATGGAGGGCGAGATCTTCGGTGCGCCGCTTAGCCGTGAGGCCCGGGCGCTCGATCTGCTCGGTCGGCCTCAGGTGAGCTACCAGGGTTTGATGCGGATTCCTGGCCTCGGTCCCGGGGTCGAGGACCCCGCCGTGGCGGAGCAGATCGAGGTTCAGTGTAAGTATGCGGGGTACATCGGACGCCAGCAGGACGAGGTGGATCGCCATCGGGCCAACGAGGCGCAGCGGTTTCCGGTGGACTTCGACTTCGAGCGGGTGCGGGGGCTTTCCGCAGAGGTGCGCGAGAAACTGGTGCGGCACCGACCCGCCACCGTGGGTCAGGCGGGCCGGATACCGGGTGTGACGCCGGCAGCGGTGTCACTGCTGCTCATTCACCTCAAGCGCAGAACGGCTTGACCCGCGCGGCCGGCCCCCTCGCCGCCCGCTGGGGCGCGAAGCTGCAGGCGGGCGCCGGGACGCTCGGGGTTGCCCTCGCCCCGGGGCAGATCGAGCAGCTTTTCGACTTTGTGGCGGCGCTGGAACGGTGGAACCGGGTTTACAACCTCTCCGGTGTCCGTGATCCCGATCAAATGGTCGTGCTTCACCTCCTCGATAGCTTGTCGGTGGGGCCCTGGCTGGGCGGCTCACCGGTGCTGGATCTGGGCACCGGCGCGGGCTTGCCAGGGGTGCCGCTTGCCATCGCCTATCCACAGCGGCGGTTCGTGCTGCTCGATGGCAACAGCAAGAAGCTGCGCTTTGTCACCCAGACCCTGTTTGATCTCGGCCTGCGCAACGCCTCCGCGGTGCAGGCACGGATTGAGGCTTATCGGCCGGCGGAGAAATTCGCTACCATTGTCAGCCGCGCGGTGGGCTCGGCCCTCGACCTCTTCGCGCTGGCGGCGCCGCTCCTTGAGCCTGGCGGACGGCTGCTCCTGATGAAGGGGCGTCATCCCGAGCAGGATCTGCACGCACTGGCCGCGGGGGGCATCCCCTGTCGGCTGCAGTCGCTGGCGGTGCCCTTTCTGGAGCGGGAGCGCCACCTCATCGAGATCGGCCCGGTTCGAGTTTGACCAAGATGGTAAGAATCATTGCCGTTGCCAATCAAAAAGGCGGGGTGGGAAAGACCACCACGGCGGTCAATCTGTCCGCCTCTCTCGCCTCGCTTGGGCGCCGGGTGCTGTTGGTGGACCTCGACCCCCAGGGCAATGCCACCATGGGCTGCGGTGTCGACAAGCACGCCCTCGAGCGCTCGGCCTGTGACCTGATGCTGGGTGAAGAGGGTGTGCGTGCCTGCCAGAAGCGGGTGGAGCAGCCGACCCCTGGTTTCGATCTGGTGCCGGCCAACGGTGACCTCACCGCCGCGGAGGTGGGGCTGATGCTCGGGTCGGCGAAGGAGCGGCATCTGGCGGAGGCCCTGGGGCCCATCCGCGAGGGCTACGACTTCATCATCGTGGACTGCCCACCCTCGCTGAACATGCTCACTGTCAATGCCCTGGTGGCCGCCGACGGTGTGCTGATCCCGATCCAGTGCGAGTACTATGCCCTGGAGGGGCTTTCCGCCCTGCTCAGCACCGTCGAGCAGATTCAAGCGAACCGTAACCCCGCCCTGCAGATCGAAGGAATCCTGCGCACCATGCATGACCCGCGCAACAACCTGGCCAATGAGGTGTCCACCCAGTTGATCATCCACTTCAACGACCAGGTTTATCGCACCATCATCCCCCGCAACGTGCGGCTTGCCGAGGCGCCCAGCCACGGTCTGCCCGCGATGCTCTACGACAAGACCTCGAGCGGTGCCATTGCCTACCTCGCCCTCGCGAGCGAGGTGCTGCGTCGGCAGGCGAGGCGGCGGGCCGTCTGAGGCGGGCCGGGGAGCACCTCTTATGGTCACCAAAAAACGCGGTCTTGGACGTGGTCTCGATGCTCTGCTCGGCGGGCTGCGCGAGGAAGCGGAGCTCGAAGAGGAGCCGGCGGCGGAACCGGCCCACCAGGTCCCCGCCAAGCTGCCGATTGACCTCATCCGGCGGGGGCGGTATCAGCCGCGGCGGGACTTCGATAGCGAGCGACTGCGCGAGCTGGCCGACTCCATCGCGGCCCAGGGGGTGATCCAGCCCATCGTCGTACGCCCGGTGGATGATGGGCATTACGAGATCATCGCCGGCGAACGTCGCTGGCGGGCGGCCCAGCTCGCCGGGTTGAGCGATATCCCGGTGGTGGTCAAGGAGGCCACCGAGCAGGAGGCGATGGCCATCGGCCTGATCGAGAACATCCAGCGCCATGACCTCAACCCGCTGGAGGAGGCTGGCGCGCTGCATCGACTGCTCGGCGAGTTCGGCCTTACCCACCAGCAGGTGGCCCAAGCGGTGGGAAAATCGCGGGTGACCATCACCAATCTGCTTCGCCTGTTGGAGCTCGCCGCGGATACCAAGGGGCTGCTAGAGGCCGGGAGCCTGGAGATGGGGCATGCCCGGGCCCTGCTCGGGCTCAAGGGTGGCGCTCAGAGCGAGGCGGCCCGTCAGGTCGTCTCCCGAGGACTCTCGGTGCGCGAGACCGAACGGCTGGTGCGCCGCCTGCAGCAGCGGGAGGATGCGACCACGCCACCGCCCGAGGCACTCCCGCGGCAGGACCCGGACGTGCGTCGCCTACAGGAGGATCTCTCGGAGCGTCTGGGGGCGCGGGTCGAGATCCAGTCTTCTCCGAAAGGCGGGGGTAAGCTACTAATTTCTTACGGAAACCTCGACGAGCTCGACGGCATTCTGGCGCACATAAAATAAACTGTCGCGTCGCGGGCGAGATTGCGTTATCTTGTATTTGTGCGCTGCACAATTGGCCCCCGAGCATTCTTTGACCGCATACCGCCATCGTGCTTATACTTCGCCCCCGTCAAGGGAGAGAGGTCGCCCAGAAGGCAGGCAGCGGTCAGTCGCTCGACGACAATCCGGCTGTTGGCCTGCTCTCGCGGCAGGCTATCGTAGCGCTGGTGATAGCGGGTCTCGGCCTGCTAATAAGCAAGACCGTCGCGGTGTCGGCGATCCTTGGGGGCGGCATCGCAACGCTTTCGAATGCGGTCTTCGCTTACTGGATTTTTAAGCGCTATCGCGCCGACCAACTCCAGGTCCTAATGGCCCGGTTCTACGGCGCGGAGGTAGCGAAGATCGGTTTGGCTTTGGGGCTATTCTCGCTAGCCTTTGTATATGTGAAACCGCTCAACCTGCCGGCCCTCCTTGGCGCGTATTTGGTCGTGCAGGTGATGCCCGTGTTGCTGACGCCTCGCTCAGGCGCGGTTCGATGATCGGAGAGTAGACCGATGGCCTCTTCTGAGACCCTGACATCCGCCGAATACATCAAGCACCACCTGACCAACCTCACCTTTGGTCGGCTCCATGACGGCACCCTCGGGTTCGCGCACAACTCCGAGGAGGCCGCCAAGATGGGGTTCTGGGCGATCAACGTTGACACCCTGTTCTTTTCGCTGCTGTTGGGCGGGATCTTTCTGTATCTGTTCCACAAGGTGGCGAAGGCGGCAACGGCTGGCGTACCCAGCGGTGCGCAGAACTTCGCGGAGTCGCTAGTCGGTTTCGTGCAAGACAACGTTCGCAGCACCGCCTGCGAACGAAACCCGATGGTCGCGCCCCTCGCGCTCACCGTTTTCGTCTGGGTCTTCCTCATGAACCTGATGGACTTGCTCCCGGTGGACCTGGTTCCCTGGGTGGGTGGGCTATTGGGTATCCACTTCCTCAAGATCGTACCCACCACCGATCCCAACGCCACCTTTGGCATGTCCTTGATGGTGTTCGGGCTCATCATCTACTACAGCCTCAAGGTCAAGGGGGTCGGCGGATTCCTCGGCGAGCTCACGTTACAGCCCTTCGGTAAATTTGGTATGCCTGCCAATCTGCTACTCGAAGGTATCAACCTACTCGCCAAGCCGGTTTCTCTCGCGCTGCGTCTTTTTGGTAACCTCTACGCTGGCGAGATGATATTCATCCTGATCGCGCTCATGTATGGCGGCGGGTTGGTCCTTGGAGCGACGGCCAGCGCACTCCAATTCGTCTGGGCGCTGTTCCATGTCCTGATCATCACGCTGCAGGCATTCATCTTCATGGTGCTGACCATCGTTTACCTGGACATGGCGCACCAGGAGCATCACTGATCGAGCATCTTGTCTAGTCATCGAAAACAGGGGGAAATTCATGGAACTCGCAACAGCTCTTATTTACGTGGCAGCCGGTCTGATGTTGGGGTTCGGCGCCTTGGGCGCTGGTATCGGCATCGGTGTGCTGGGCGGTCATTTTCTCGATGGTGCGGCCCGCCAGCCGGAGCTGGTCCCCATGCTCCGCACACAGTTTTTCATCGTCATGGGTCTGACCGACGCCATGCCGGTTATCTCGATCGCCATGGGTCTGTTCTTGATGTTCGCCAAGGTCTAACGGCCGCGGCTGCGCCCGTTTTTCCCAATCTCGTTCGCAACGAGGTATAAGGATGAATATCAATCTGACTCTGTTCGGCCAGATGATCTCCTTCGCGGTGTTCGTTTGGTTCACCATGAAGTTTATCTGGCCGCCGATCGTCAAGGCGCTGGAGGAGCGCAAGGCGAAGATCGCGGAGGGACTGGCGGCAGCGGAGCGCGGGCATCACGAGCAGGAGATCGGTCAGAAGCGCGCGAAGGAGATCATGCGTCAGGCCAAGGCGGAGGCGGCGGACTTTGTCTCCCAGGCGCAGAAGCGTGCCGCAGAGATCGTCGACGAGGCCCGGCAGGATGCTCGTGCGGAGGGGGACCGGCTGGTGACAGCGGCCCGCGCTGAGATCGACCACGAACGCAACAAGGTGCGCGAGGAGCTGCGCGAGCGGGTTGCGGGGCTGGCGGTGGCTGCGGCGGAAAAGATTCTCCAGAGAGAGATCAAGGCGGAGGATCACCGGGCCTTGCTCGATACCTTCGCCAAGCAGATCTGAGGAGCCACCCATGGCGGCGGACAACATCACCCTAGCTCGACCCTATGCGGAGGCGGTGTTTCGGCGGGCCCAGGAAACCGGGCAGACGGAGCAATGGTCGGGGATGCTCCGGCTGTTGGCATCGATTATGGAGCAGGATGAGGTCAAGGCCCTCGCCGATCACCCGATGCTGTCGGCGGAGACGCTGCAATCGGTTTTTCTGGAGGTGATGGGCAACCAGTTAACGGCGGAAGGCAAGAACCTTGTCCGTGTACTGGTGGAGAACAAGCGCCTCGCGGTTCTGCCGGAGATCCATAGCCTCTTCGGGGTCCTCAGGAAAGAGGCCGAAGGCCAGATCCAAGTCAGCGTCCGCAGCGCCTTCCCGCTCTCGGAGAGCGAGAAAAGCGGGTTATCCGAAGTGCTGGGGAGGCACCTCGGCAAGCGTGTCGAGTTGGCCGTGGCGGAGGATCCCACACTCATTGGCGGCGTTGAGGTACGTGCCGGCGACCTGGTGATCGACGGATCGGTTCGCGGCAAACTCAACCGATTGACCAGCGAATTGCAATTCTGAACGGGAAGCTAACATGCAACTCAACCCTTCCGAAATCAGCGATCTGATCAAACAGAAGATCGAGCGGCTCGAGCTGAAGACCGAGGCCCATACCGAGGGTACGATCATCAGCCTGACCGACGGCATCGTGCGCATCCATGGTCTGGGCGGCGCCATGTCGTACGAGATGCTGGAGTTTCCCGGCAACACCTTCGGCCTCGCCCTGAACCTTGAGCGCGATTCTGTGGGCGCCGTGGTGCTGGGTGAGTATGCGCACCTCTCGGAGGGTGACTGGGTACGCTGCACCGGGCGGGTGCTGCAGGTACCCGTGGGTCCAGCACTGCTCGGCCGAGTGGTGAACTCCCTTGGCGAGCCGATCGACGGCAAGGGGCCGATCGAGGCCACAGAGACCTCGCCCATCGAAAAGGTGGCGCCCGGGGTTATCAGCCGCAAGTCCGTGGATCAGCCGGTGCAGACGGGTCTCAAGGCCATCGACTCCATGGTGCCGGTCGGCCGCGGCCAGCGCGAGCTGATCATCGGCGACCGCCAGACTGGTAAGACCGCCCTCGCCGTCGACACGATCATCAATCAAAAGGGAACGGGCATTAAGTGCATCTACGTCGCGGTCGGACAGAAGAACTCGTCCATCGCCGGGTTGGTGCGCAAGCTTGAAGAGCACGGGGCCATGGAGCACACCATTGTCGTAGCGGCCGCTGCCGCGACGTCGGCGGCAATGCAGTTTATCGCCCCCTACGCCGGGTGCTCGATGGGCGAGTATTTCCGTGACCGCGGTGAAGACGCCCTTATCATCTACGATGACCTCACCAAGCAGGCATGGGCCTATCGCCAGGTTTCGCTGCTGCTGCGCCGGCCCCCGGGGCGCGAGGCGTATCCGGGCGATGTGTTCTATCTCCATTCCCGGCTCCTCGAGCGCGCGGCGCGCATCAGTGCCGCCTACGTCGAAGAGCTCACCAGCGGCGTGGTGAAGGGTAGGACCGGATCACTGACGGCACTGCCGATCATCGAAACCCAGGCCGGCGATGTCTCGGCGTTCGTCCCCACCAACGTGATCTCCATCACCGACGGGCAGATCTTCCTTGAGACCGATTTGTTCAACGCTGGCATTCGCCCCGCCATCAACGCCGGCCTGTCGGTGTCCCGCGTGGGTGGTGCGGCCCAGACCAAGGTGATCAAGAAGCTCGGCGGTGGCATTCGGCTTGCCCTCGCTCAGTACCGCGAGCTTGCTGCCTTCTCCCAGTTCGCCTCCGATCTCGACGAGGCGACCCGCAAGCAGCTCGAGCGCGGTCAGCGGGTAACCGAGCTGATGAAGCAGCCCCAGTACAGCCCCATGAGCGTGGGTCAGATGGCGGTATCGCTGTTCGCCGCCAACCAGGGATATCTCGATGATGTGGACGTCAAGAAGGTGGTGGATTTCGAGGCGGCGCTACAGACCTACCTCAAGGGGGAGCGTTCGGAGCTGATCCAGAAGATCGACACCACCGGAGACTATAACGACGAGATTGAACAGGCGCTGCACGAGGCCATCAAGAGCTTCAAGGCCTCCCATACCTGGTGATTCCAACGGCCGCAGGCTGAGGGGAAGGAATAGAGATGCCCGGCGCAAAAGAGATTCGCACCAAAATCGCCAGCATCAAGAGCACGCAGAAGATCACGCGTGCCATGCAAATGGTGGCTGCCTCGAAGATGCGCAAGGCACAGGACCGCATGAGCGCTACGCGTCCCTATGCGGTCAAGATGCTCAGCGTGATTTCCCACCTCTTTTACTCGTCGCCAGAGTATCGCCACAGCTTTATGGCCGCTAAGCGGGAACGAAAGCGTGTCGGTTATATCGTGGTCTCATCCGATCGCGGGCTGTGCGGGGGTCTCAATAACAACCTTTTTCGCCTTCTAATCCGAGAGGTTAAGGCCAGCCGGCAGGCTGGCGAGCAGGCAGAGTTCTGCACCATCGGGTCCAAGGCACTCGGGTTCTTCCGCCGTTTCGGCGGCAGGGTGCTGGCACAGGCAACGCATCTGGGTGATGCGGCCCATATCGAGGACCTCATCGGTACCGTCAAGGTCATGCTCGATGCTTATGAGGCGGGCGAGATCGATGCCATCTGCATCGCCTACAACGAGTTCGTCAACACCATGACGCAGCGGCCGACGATCAAGCAGCTTGTGCCGATCGTTGGCGAGGCGATGGACGAGGGAATGAGCCGGCAGCGGTGGGACTACATCTACGAGCCCGAGGCAAGGGTAGTGCTCGATGCGCTGCTCAGCCGCTACATCGAGTCCCTGGTGTACCAGGCCGTGGTGGAAAACGGCGCCTGTGAGCAGTCGGCGCGAATGGTGGCCATGAAGGCCGCCACCGACAACGCGGGCGGGCTCATCGATGAGCTGCAGCTGGTCTACAACAAGGCTCGACAGGCCGCCATCACCCAAGAGATCTCCGAGATCGTGGGCGGCGCCGCGGCGGTTTGACGAACAGAATTGACGATTACAGAGGATCCGCACATGAGTTCCGGCAAAGTCGTTCAAATCATTGGCGCAGTGGTCGACGTGCAGTTTCCCAAGGCGGAAATGCCCAAAGTTTACGAGGCCCTGAGGATTGAATCGGCAGGCATCACCCTAGAGGTGCAGCAGCAGCTCGGCGACGGTATTGCGCGGACGATTGCCATGGGCTCCACTGACGGCCTGAGTCGGGGCTTGGACGTGACCGCCACCGGTGCCGAAATCTCGGTGCCGGTGGGCATTCCTACCCTCGGGCGTATCATGAACGTCCTCGGGGAGCCAGTGGATGACAAAGGCCCGGTAGAAACCTCCGCGCGTTGGCCTATCCACCGCCCCCCGCCCAGCTACGAAGAGCAGGCCGCCTCCACCCAGATCCTTGAAACCGGCATCAAGGTCATCGACCTCATCATGCCCATCGCCAAGGGCGGTAAGATCGGGTTGTTCGGCGGGGCGGGCGTGGGTAAAACTGTAACGTTGATGGAGTTAATCAATAACATCGCGGTCCAGCAGCAAGGCCTGTCGGTTTTTGCCGGTGTTGGCGAGCGCACCCGCGAGGGCAACGACTTCTACCACGAAATGAAAGAGGCGGGGGTTCTGGATAAAGTTGCCATGGTCTACGGACAGATGAATGAGCCCCCGGGCAACCGTCTTAGGGTGGCCCTCTCGGGCCTTACCATGGCCGAATTTTTCCGCGAGGACGGCCGCGACGTGCTGATGTTCATCGACAACATCTATCGTTATACCCTGGCCGGTACGGAGGTTTCGGCATTGCTCGGGCGCATGCCCTCTGCCGTCGGCTATCAGCCGACGCTGGCCCAAGAGATGGGCGTATTGCAAGAGCGCATCACCTCTACGCGCACCGGTTCCATCACCTCGTTCCAGGCGGTTTATGTCCCGGCGGACGACCTCACCGACCCTTCGCCTGCAACGACCTTCGCACACTTGGATGCTACCCTAGTACTGTCACGGCAGGTGGCCGAGCTTGGCATCTATCCTGCGGTGGATCCGCTGGATTCGACTAGCCGTATCCTAGATCCCAACGTGGTCGGCCAGGAGCATTACAGCGTGGCCCGTGCCGTACAGAGCACGCTGCAGCGCTACAAGGAGCTCAAGGACATCATCGCCATCCTCGGTATGGACGAGCTTTCCGAAGAGGATAAGCTCACCGTATCCCGGGCGCGCAAGATGCAGCGATTCCTCTCGCAACCATTTTCGGTCGCGGAGGTGTTCACCGGTTCACCCGGAAAATACGTCCCCTTGAAGGACACCATTGCTGGCTTTAAGGCCGTCGTAAACGGCGAGTACGACCATCTGCCGGAACAGGCGTTCTACATGGTCGGGCCTATTGAGGAGGCCGCTCAGAAAGCGGAGAAAATGTAATCGGAAAGGAGTGACCGCCCATGGCCATGACCATTCATGTCGACATCGTGAGCGCGGAGGGTCACATCCACTCCGGCACAGCGCTCATGGTGTTCGCCCCCGCTGAGATGGGCGAAGTCGGTATCGCACCCCGCCACGCCCCCCTGATCACCCGGCTTCAGCCCGGCGATGTTCGGGTTCAGACCGAGGCGGGCAGCGTTGAGCATTTCTACGTCTCCGGCGGAATGCTTGAGGTGCAGCCCCACGTTGTCACGGTTCTGGCCGACACGGCCATCCGCGCCCATGATCTGGACGAGGCCGCTGCGCTCGACTCCAAGCGGCGTGCGGAAGACGCCCTTGCGGGGCAGACTGCCGAGCTTGAGTATGCAAAGGCCCAGGCCGAGCTGGCCGAGGCGATCGCCCAGCTTCGCACGCTCGACAAACTGCGGAAGTTGAAGCGCGGTTAGTTACCGAGCGCTCACCCGCGAACCGGATCGGATCAGAGCGTCGCCTGTCGGCGCTTTTCCGGTCTACCTCGACGCCTTCCCGTTATCGAATGAGCGTGGCCCACCACTGCCACGCTTCCAGGTTCGGTGCTTAAATCATGCCCTCTGAAGTCGTCAGCCCCGGCAAGCTTGTTGCACTCACCTATCGCATCACCGATGAAGGGGGGAGTGTCCTCGAGCACAACGATCTCCCGGTGAGCTACATCCACGGTGGACAGGTCGAGTTGGTGGGCGGCATGGATCGTAGGATCGAGGGCTGCCGAGTGGGGGACGAGGTCGAGTTCAGGGTCACGCCCGACCAAGGCTTCGGACTCCACGATCCTTCGCTCACCTTCACCGACGATATCGACAACGTTCCCCCGGAGTTTCGCGTTCTCGGCGCCGAGGTGCCCATGCAGAGCGACTCGGGCGAGGTACGCTCGTTTTTCGTCACCCGCATTGAGAATGGGCGCCTCACGGTGGACGGAAATCACCCCCTGGCGGGCAAGACCCTGAGTGTGTGGGTCAAGATTACTGAGGTGCGGGAGCCGACCCGGGATGAGTTGGTCGAGGACCGGCGATTGTCGCCCACCGCGGGTGTCACCCACTGAAAAGGCGCATGGGCCACTGGGCAGATCCGCCGGGTCAGCTGCCCGAGGTTCACCGCGGACCCGTACGGATTCGAAGCGGAGCATAGCCATGAACCGACTCGGCATCCTGGTCCTTGCGGCTGGACAGGGCACGCGGATGCGCTCCGCCCTCCCTAAGGTGCTGCACCCCCTGGCCGGCCGGCCGTTGCTGGCGCATGTGCTGGAGGCCGCGAGCCAGCTTCAACCCCGTCGCGTGTGCGTGGTCTATGGTCATGGTGGTGAGCAGGTCCGCGGGGTGTTCGCCTCCCGCGCCATCGAGTGGGTGGAGCAGTCCGAGCAGCGGGGAACTGGGCATGCGGTCGGGCTCGCGCTTCCGGCCCTGGAGGACGTGGACCGGGTGCTGATCCTTTACGGCGATGTGCCGCTGATTGAGTCCGCGACCCTGGACCGGCTGCTCCAGGAGGCCGCGGACGCCCCGCTCGCGGTGCTCACTGTGGTGCTTTCGGACCCGACCGGCTACGGACGGATGGTGCGAACCCCCGCCGGGAGGGTCTGTCGCATCGTCGAGCATCGCGACGCCAGCGAGGCGGAGCGCGAGATCGAGGAGATCAACACCGGCATCCTGGTGGCCGACCGTGAGCGCCTCGTCGGCTGGCTCGGCCGCGTGGGCCGCGGCAACAACAGCCAGGGCGAGGTATACCTGACCGATGTGGTTGCCCTGGCGGTGGCAGACGGCGTGGAGGTGGTGACGGCTCAAGCCGCTTCCCCCGAAGAAGTCGCCGGTGTCAACGACCGGGTCCAGCTCGCGGCCCTCGAACGCCATTTCCAGCGCCGCCAGGCGGAGCATCTCATGCGCGGCGGCGTTACCCTAGCCGACCCGACCCGCTTCGATCTCCGCGGCCAGCTCAGGGCCGGGCGCGACGTGTTCATTGATCTGAACATCCTGATCGAAGGCGAAGTCACCCTCGGTGATCGGGTCAAGGTGGGGCCGAACTGTGTTCTGCGTGACTGCACCATTGGGGCCGACAGCGAGATCCTCGCCAGCTCCGTCATCGAGGGGGCAAGGGTGGGCGGGCAGGCACGCATCGGGCCTTTTGCCCGCCTCCGACCCGAGACTGAGCTTGCCGAGCAGGTGCATATCGGCAATTTCGTCGAGATCAAGAAATCCCAGGTGGGCAGCGGCAGCAAGATCAACCATCTGAGCTATGTCGGAGACGCCCTGATCGGAGAAGACGTCAACGTGGGCGCGGGGACCATCACCTGTAACTACGACGGTGCCAACAAGCACCGCACGGTGATCGGCGACCGCGCCTTCATCGGTTCGGATACCCAGCTGGTCGCTCCGGTGGAGGTGGGTGCCAATGCCACCATCGGTGCGGGCTCCACCATCACCCGGGACGCCCCGCCCGACCAGCTCACGGTGTCGCGTTCGCGGCAGATGAGCCTGAGCGGCTGGCGGCGCCCCGAGAAACCCAAGGGCTAGCGAACCTCCATGTGCGGAATCGTCGGTGCAATCGCCGGTCGGGATGTGGTTCCGATCCTGATGGACGGCCTGCGCCGTCTAGAGTACCGCGGCTACGACTCTGCCGGAATCGCGGTCCGCGATACCTCCACCCATTTGCAGCGTATCCGCTCGGTGGGCAAGGTGGCGGTGCTCCAAGAGCTCCTCGACAGGGCGCGGATCTCCGGTGGCCTCGGTATCGCCCATACCCGCTGGGCCACCCACGGTATGCCCGCCGAGCGCAATGCCCACCCGCACATGAGCGGGGAGCGCGTCGCCTTGGTCCATAACGGCATCATCGAGAACCATGCGGAGCTCCGCCGCGAGCTCGAGCAGCGCGGCTATCGCTTCACTTCGGAGACCGACACCGAGGTGATCGCCCACCTGCTGGCAAGTGTGCTGGAAACCGAGTCCGACCTGTTGGCCGCGGTCCAGGTCGCCTGCCGGCGGCTGGTGGGGGCCTACGCCCTGGCGGTGGTCAGCCCGGATTTTCCCGATCGACTGGTGGTGGCCCGCGCCGGCAGTCCCCTGGTGATCGGCGTTGGTGAGGGGGAGACCTTCATCGCCTCGGACGTCTTCGCCCTGCTCCCCGTGACCCGGCGTTTTCTGTTCCTCGAGGAGGGGGAGTTTGCCGAGGTGCGGCGCTCGGGCGTCCAGGTGTGGGATACCGATGGCAGGGTGGTGGATCGCCCGCTCCGGGAATCGGCGCTCACCGCCGGGGCCATGGACAAGGGTCCCTATCGGCACTTCATGCTCAAGGAGATCTTCGAGCAGCCGGCGGCCATCGCCGAGACCCTGGAAGGCCGGATTCACAAGGGCAGGCTGCTCGATGCCAGTTTTGGCCACGAGGCCAAGGCGCTCCTCGACCGCACTACCGGCGTGCACATCGTCGCCTGCGGCACCAGCTACCACGCGGGTCTGGTGGCCCGGTACTGGCTGGAAGAGATCGGTGTGGGTTGCAGCGTTGAGGTGGCCAGCGAGTTCCGCTATCGCCGGGTGGTGGTGCCGTCCGGGACCCTGTTTCTCACCCTCTCCCAGTCGGGCGAGACGGCGGACACCCTCGCCGCACTGCGTTGCGCCAAAGGCATGGGCTACGTGGGCAGCCTCGCCATCTGCAACGTGCCCGAAAGCTCGCTGGTGCGGGAGTCGGATGTTGCCCTGATGACTCGCGCCGGCCCCGAGATCGGCGTCGCCTCCACCAAGGCCTTTACTACTCAGCTCGTCGCCCTGCGTCTGATCGCACTCGCCCTGGCCCGGCGCCATGGCCTCTCCGCCGCTGAGGAGCGCAATCTGGTGGAGGAGCTCAACGCCTTGCCAAGGCAGGTCGAGGTGGTGCTGCGGCTCTCCGAGGCCATCGCGGAGATGGCCCAGTCCTTCGCCGACAAGCAGCACGCCCTGTTCCTCGGCCGCGGTACCTTCTACCCCATCGCCCTCGAAGGGGCGCTCAAGCTCAAGGAGATCTCCTACATCCACGCCGAGGCCTATCCGGCCGGTGAGCTCAAGCACGGACCGTTGGCCCTGGTGGACGCCGACATGCCGGTGGTCTGCGCCCTGCCGCGGGACCCCCTCCTCGATAAAGTGCTGTCCAACCTCCAGGAGGTCCGGGCACGGGGTGGCGAGCTCTTCCTGTTTAGCGATCGCGCGGTTCAGATCGATCTCGACCGGTTCCAGAACCTGACCCTCGACGACATCTGCCCCAGCACGGCCCCCATCGTCTACATCGTGCCCCTGCAACTCCTCGCCTACCATGTGGCGGTGCGCAAGGGCACCGATGTCGATCAGCCCCGCAATCTCGCCAAGTCGGTGACGGTGGAATAGGCGAGCGAGCAGGAGCGGAGCGGTTTCTCCGCATGCGTGTCTTACCGGCGGACCCGCAAACGCCCTTTCTCTCAAGCCCCATATCTGCAATCCGCAGGTTTATTGATCCGCGTCATTCAAGCGGTCGCTAAAACCCGGTAGATATTGCGTGTTGGTTCGCGGACCGCTCATGGCCGATGAGCTGCGGCATGGGTGCCACGTCGGCCGTTCTCACCACCATCAAAGATTCTGGAGGAAACACGATGAGAGGGAAAAGACTTGTTTCGGTATCGGTTGGTTTGTTATCCGCCAGCGCCCTGAGCGTGGCTATGGCGCTCACGCCTAAAGAGCAACTGGGGAAGGACCTCTTCTTCGATACGAACCTTTCCATCAACGCAAACCAGTCCTGCGCCAGTTGCCACGGCCCCAACGCCGGCTGGACCGGACCGGACTCGGCTATCAATGGCCACGGGGCGGTTTACGAAGGGTCGATCCCTGGCGCCTTCGGTGACCGTAAGCCACCGAGCTCGGCTTATGCCACCCAAAGCCCGATCCTCCACGTCGACAAAAAGGGACTGTTTATCGGCGGCAACTTCTGGGACGGACGCGCCACGGGGGAGAGGCTGGGCAACCCCGCTGCCGAGCAGGCCCAGGGGCCGTTCTTGAATCCTAAGGAGCAGGCATTAAACTCGCCGGGCGAGGTCGTCGCTAAAGTCTGCGCTGCTAGCTATGGCGACTTGTTCAAGCAGGTGTGGGGCACGGAGATCTGCGATCCGGACAAAGTAAGCGCGGCCTACGACGCTATCGCACTGTCCATTGCAGCTTACGAGGCATCACCCGAGGTCAACGCCTTTACCTCGAAATTCGACTATGCCAGGATCGGGAAGGCCAAGCTGAGCAAAGAGGAGCGGCTCGGCTGGGCGCTGTTCCGCGGCAAGGGCAAATGCGCCAAGTGCCACATTGCCAACGGCCAGGAGCCACTTTTCACCGACTATACCTTTGACAACCTTGGGCTTCCGAAGAACCCAGAGAACCCTGTGTACGATTACAATCCCAGCTTTGTGGATCAGGGCCTGGGCGGCTTTCTGGCAACCAGGCCAGATTACGCAGGCTACGCCGAAGAGAACCTGGGCAAGCAAAAGGTCCCGACCCTGCGCAACGT
>Ga0208980_10001086_pt1 | contig 16260 bp, 14 predicted proteins | sample WetSurMetagenome_3_FD_187993 | JGI IMG/M metagenome (GOLD analysis project Ga0208980, IMG submission 187993) | Wetland microbial communities from Twitchell Island in the Sacramento Delta, sample from surface sediment Aug2011 Site A1 Bulk (version 2) | ecosystem: Environmental > Aquatic > Marine... | reverse complement strand
GCGTCTTGCGGAAACCTGCTTTGCGCAGAGCAGTCTGCACAGTACGCATGCGGGAGATCCCTTCCGTATACAGCCGAGCTGCCTCCTCCTGTGAGGTGGCGTGGTAAGTTTGCCCAAAGTGGGAAAGAATTCCCGTGAATTTCAGATGTGATGACTTGGCGATCTTTTCCGCCAGGTGGATGGCTGCGGCCGGATCCTCACTAGAAATGCCAGTACGTCTGCCTCCGGCGTCGATCTCAATCCACAGATCCAGTTCCCGCGGGTAGCGCTTATCGAGGAAATCCACCGGCTCCGGGGAGTCCACCAGCAGCTCCAGGTGGCAGCGCGAACCCAGTTCCCACACATCCTCAATTTCGCGCAGATTGAAGGGAAACGCGACGGTGATGTCCTGCCAGCCGTGGTCCGCAAAATATTTCGCCATCTCAAGCGAAGATACCGTGATGGCTTGAATCCCCTCGTCCCGAAACCACTCCCCGATCGCTGCAGATTGGTGGGTTTTAAAATGAGGGCGGAACTTCACCTTCTTGAGCGCGGCTTTTTCCGCCATACGGCGAATATTCTGCCTCGCGCGTTCCTCATTGAGAATTATTGTTGGCCGGTGAATGTGATAGTAAGGGTCCATATAAGTTGGTGGTAAATCAGAATTACCGTCTTTGGGATAAAGTGATGACGATTATTTTGCGTTCCTCGTCAACCAATTACATTTTGGAAGGCAATTTTATGGTTCGGGTAAACAAATGGAGGATTGAAATGATCTCCAGGGAAATCCCCATCGCTTGATCGCTGCTAAGGGAAGTATCCTTCGTCTTTGATAATTTTATCCAAAGCAGCAGGAAATTCCGGTTCCTGATCGCCAGGTCAATTTGAGCGGTTTGATCCTTTCCATAGAATTTTGCGATTTTGGGAATTATTTCTGTCTGTGTCGGGGGTTTTGCCTCCCCGATGCGATCAACTAAAGTCCGAATGGTTAAATTCAAAGCAGATCGCAAATCATTAAGCGGATTTATGTCTTCACCAATTGGAGTGGGAATCTTCAATTGACCTGACCCTTCAATAAATTTTGATGCTGCCATTGGGTTTATTCGATACAAAAACGAATGGATTTCTTTCCTTGCATCTTCTCCATTAATGAACTGGTTATACGTTGCTGAAATGAAAAAAAATCCTTCTTTTTCTCGCATGCCATCAATATAGGAACGATTATTGAGAATAAATGAAAACGTGTCTGCAAACGCGCTACCTGCGGTGATCTCAGTACTGTGTATCTTCTGAACCGCATTCTGCGGTGCGTCTTGATACACTTCCTGTAAACGCCGGGATAACTCGGGGAATATTGGGTTGGTTTGAGCCCAATCATCGATGATTTGATGCGGGATATTCGCTTCGGCATAATTCAAACATACATAATTAAAATCCAAAATACCCCGCAGTTTTGAAACCTCCTGATTCAGGTAATTAAGACAATCGAGATAACCCGAGGTTTCTTTTTGAAGATCCTGGATTTTTTCGATCTCTTTCATCAGGAACCTTTTTTGGCAACCAGCCAGCCAGTGAAAGCAGCTATGCCTGTCAGGATCAATCCGCTGGCTGCGGTGAATATGGCAATGATCACGGCCATCAGTCCCAGATACTGGATCGCAAAATCAGGCAGGGTCCAGGTCACCTTCCAGCCATTGATCCCGAAATTCACCAAGGCGATGATCATCAAGACATACAAACAAAACAGCACAAACAAGATGGAATTCCTGCCTGCCCCCAAACCGCCCAATTTGAAGGATTTTGTCCCGAGCATCACTACCAGCCAACTTAGGGCAAAGGCACCAGCGGCAGTGATCCCCACGTACAGGATCATATCCATTTCGCTGCGCACCGAACTTAGGGAATAGGTGCGGTTATCGATCCACGAATAGCGAAGGTTGAAAAGGAACAATACAAAAATTGCACCAACAAGGAACCAGATGAATTTCCATTTCCAGCGTACGATGATCAATACCAGGGGGATCACGATCAGAAAGACCCCAAGCACAGACCGGACTGAGCGTTCCCGCTCCAGTTTTTGCAGTCGGATCGTCTCGATCATTTCTTTTGCCTGAGCAGATGTCAGATCCCCAGTCGGAAATTCCACGGCTTTTCCAAGTATCGCCTGGGAGTAGGCGTTCACAACACCTTGAAGTTGCGCTTTGCCATACGCCGGGATTTGGTTCAAAATTTCCGGGGCAAGTGCGAGGAGCTCAGTGCGTACCTGACCCTCCGAGCTGGAAGGAATGGCGATCCCCAGCAATGCGGCGAGTGTGGGGGCGATATCTGACTGATAGATTTCCCCATACTGCCCGGGAATAACCCCCTTTCCAATCATAACAAAGGGCTCACGGAGAACCGCTTCATCCTGGCCGCCATGACCACCGATGCGGATATGCCCATGATCGCTGAGCACCAGGACTGTATCTCGACTAAGATCAAGCCCCCTCAAGATCTCTCCGATCATTCCGTCCGCCCGCTCGGCGGCTTGATTCCAGCGCGGATCCTGCGGACCACCCTCATGATGCCCGGCGTAGTCCACCTGGTCCAGGTGGATCAGCACCAGTTCCGCGGAGCGGTCCTTAAGCCATGGAAGCGCGGCTGCCATCACAGCCTCGTCAGCGGTTTTATCCTCGCCGGGGGTATAGAAGTGCCGGGTCACATCCCCCTGGGGAACCAACTTCTCAAACCAGTAGTAACCGGAGATGGCTGTGCTGAGCCCCGCGCGGTGCGCGGCAGAAAAGAGATTATCCTGGGTGAAGGTCGGGATGGATTCGTAATCCAGGTTGATCGCTGGTCCGTCACTGATATCCGGTCGCGCGCCAGTAAGCAGGGTCGTGTAACCTGGTTCGGAGTAAGAAGGCGGATCGCTATTGATGACGGCGGATGCGCCTTGCGCCCGTAATTTTGCCAAATTGGGCATCACCGCAGCGTCCAGGGCGGTATCCACCCGCAGCCCATCCACCAGGATGAAGACCAGCCGCTCAGTGGCAGGTTTGCCCAATGGAGGGAGCGTTGCCGGAGCAGAGTCCTTGATCGGCGAGCGGAAATCATATAACGATCCGATCATGCTCATTGCCCATTCATACCCGATAACGATAACTCCCAGGCAGATCAGTATTCCAGCGATCAAACCCAAATATTTTTTCATGCGGTAACACTCCGTGGTCTTATTTGTGTTTGTGGATGGTGAGTCCCGAGCGATCGATCCGCGCCAATCCAGCACGGGTGATGCGTGAACAGCCCTGCAGGTCCAGGAAGGTTAGGTTGCGCAGTTCCGTCAGGGCCCTTAATCCCAAATCTGAGATCCGGTTGCAAAAGCTGAGGTTGAGGATGCGTAGCTGGGATGACTTCCGCAGAATTGAGAATATGTCATCAGTGATATCACAGGAACTCAGGTTCAGCTCCGTCAAATGAGGAAAATCTATCAATCCCTTTAAACCATAATCCGTGACCTTGCGATTTTCGGAAATATTGAGATGGGTGATATTTCCACAGGAGCGGATCTCTCCGAAGATCTCCTCCAGGTTTTCATCATCGCTTTGGCGGATTCGAACGCCAACTTCCATACCCGGCGGAATATGGAAATACCCCGGTCCGCGATCCAACTCCTGCCAACTCCCTTCCGCCGCACCTTCTGGTCGCAGAAGCACCTGGATCTCATGCCTGGAGGAAAAACTCGTTCCCTGTGGGTCGTTCATATCTGGGATTGTAACATGCAGCAGAGTTCCCCTTCCAACAATAAAAAAAGGCCTCTTGCGAGGCCTCTCATTCACTTTATTTGAATTAGACAAAAATGATCTGCGCGCCTTCGGCGATTTCAAGGAATTCCATAACACCCAGGATTTTGGAACCGTCGACGAAATCTTCAAGTTTTAATTTAAACATATCAACTGATTGTTTGCAGGCATATAAATGAGCGCCTGAATCCACAAGCGTTTGAACGAACTCGTCTACCGGCGGGAAATCTAGTTTTGCCATTTCGCGGTTCATCATCCAGGTAGCCGCTGCAGACATAAAGGGGATCACACCAATGATCGATGGGATATGAAACATTGGGTGCATGTTCGGATTTCCGATAACTGCAACATTAAGTCCTTTGTTTTTCTTCTTGGTGATAATGTCCAAACCCCAGAACGTGAAAAAAATATGGGTTTCGATTCCGGACATTCGCCCACCGTTTGCCAGGATCAATGGCGGGTATGCCATATCGAGGGAACCCTTTGAAGCAATGATGCAAAGTTTACGTGGTTGTTTTTGTTCAGCCATGATGTTTCTCCTTAAAGTATTTTTTTTACAAGCAACCGGTGGGTTTCTTTAGACCGGACACTTTAGCCGCCATCTTGCCGGGTCCGCCTGGGAAAAGCTCATAGAGCTCCTTGGTTTGGACGTCGGTGTTCTTGGTTATATTCCGCAGCGTTGGAGCTTCACCTGTCTTCGTGAAAGTATCTCTGCAATACTTGATCACCACCCAATGTCTATCGGTGAGCTTCAAGCCCTCCCGAACAGCGATCGCTTCGGCAACCTTTTCATTCCAGGCGGAAGCGTCTTCCATGTAACCTTCTGCATCGAACTTCACAGTCGCAAGCACATCAGCCATTTTTATTCTCCTTATCGTAGATATTTTTTTACCGGATTTACCGGATCAATCCAATTTCTTACCCGTCATGCTCAACTTCTCGGGTAGAGGCACTCCCCAGCCCCGCATGAGGATTTCCCAGTACATGTACCGGAATCCCAGCTTACCCCAGTGGTTGATCACCGACTCACCCAGGAGCTTCATCGGACCAAGAACAGGGAGGGGATAGGTTCCGGGCAGGGGTTCAACATCATAATTGAAATCGATCAGGCTGGCTTTATTGAAACCTGTTTCAATAAAACAATTCGCGTGCCCATCGAATTTTCCGGGCATTTCCTTGCCTTCGATGTGGGCGAGAATATTTTCCAGCGCCACACCTACCGAAAAATGCGCCACAGCGCCAGCTTTGGAAGCGGGGATATTGCTGGCGTCTCCCAAGACGAACACATTCTGCCAGCTCTTCGATTGCAGGGTGAACTTGTCGGTTGGAACGAAATTTAAGTCGTCGCCGATACCCGAGCGCTCGATCACCGGCGCCCCCATATTGACTGGGGTGGAAACAAGCAGGTCATATCCGATCTCCCGCCCGTCGTAGGATTGAATTACATTTTTGCCTGCATCCACTCCGCTTATGGCAAAATCGGGCTCCACCATGATATTTTTCTTCTCCATCAGGCTGCCCAGCATGGCGGAAGCTTTGGGTTTGGTAAACGCTCCAGGAAGCGGGGTGGCATAAACCAGTTCCACCTTTTCCCGCATCCCCTTCTTCGTGAAGAACCAATCCGCCAGGAAGATGAACTCCAGCGGAGCGACCGGGCATTTGATCGGCATCTCGGCGATATTGACAACAAGCCGCCCGCCCTTCCAAGTTTGCAGGAACTTACCCAGCGCAGTCGAACCATCGGGGGTGTAAAAATCGAAGATATTTTTTCGCCATCCACCATCCAGCAAGCCCTCGGTTTCCGCAGGGCGGACCGTGGCACCCGTGGCGATCACCAGGTAATCATATTGGATGACCTGGTTATCTTTTTCCAGGGTCACGCGATTTTTGTCCGGATCAATGGTATTTATCTCGGAGTTTATGAACTCCACCCCGGCAGGGATATATTTTCGGTTGGGCTTATACGTATCCCTGGGTTGGTAAACGCCGAACGGGACGAACAGGAAACCGGGCTGGTAATAATGGTTCTGTTCTTTCTCAACTACGGTGATCTTCCATTCTTTCTTATCCAGTTTTCTTACCAGGCGGTTCACCAGCATGGTACCAGCGGTACCAGCTCCCAGGATCAAAAATTGCTTCATGCTTTACTCCGTGAGATTTGGGATGTGGAATCATTCGTAACCAGGGCTGCCTGGTCGGTAAGCGAATCTGCAAGCACCCTTCGTAAAATATCCAGCGCCTGGATAATTCGTTGGTCCGCCAGACTGTAGATCATCGACTGACCTTCACGCGAGGCGCGCACGATGCCGCAATCCCGCATGATCTTGAGATGGCGGGAAACGGAGGGCTGAGAAAGCTCCAGGCTGTTGGCCAGGTCATTGACGCATTTTGGACTCTCCGCCAGATTATAGATGATCAAAATCCGGTTGGGGTCAGAGATGCCACTGCATAATTGAGCATGCATGCGGACAACCTCTTCGCGCAGGTTATCGGCCATAACTGCTTCTTTCAAATAACGATATGTATATATTCATATATGCACTTATCCATATATGATTATATGCATTTTTTTCAAAGTTGCAAGGGGTATTTGGATTTTCTAATAACGTAAATCGTTACTCAGGATTAAAGTGCCCCACTTGCTCTGCAAGAAACCGCGCGATATCCTTGGCCGGAAATGGGAAAGCGAAAATGAATTCCACTTCCGGGTGATCGCGCCTGGCTTGCGATACCGCCTCGCGGATATCCACCTCGGCGTGTTCACCCCCGCGGGTCAGCATTGAAGTGATCACGATCACCTTCTCAGCGCCCATTTCGGCCGAATTGCCCAGCGCCTCAGAAATTGTTGGCGCACAGAATTCATTGAATGCTGTGAAAACCGGCAAATGGAGATATTTCTCCAAATATGATGCCAGCTCCCGCGATGCAGTGTAAAAAGGGTCATTTTGCGGCGTGCGCGTCCAGGCACGCATTTTCGATTCCAATTCCACAAAACGCGGTGCATCGGGAGATTCAGATCCCGAATCGTGGCTCCTTGCATGTAGTACAAAAAATTCACGAAGTTCTTCTGGGGGAAAATCGTGGGGAGGTGACCCGTGGGTGGCAAGAATCACATGTGTGTTCAAATTACACTCCTATTGCGTCATACAAGATGATTTCTGTATCCATACTCGATTTTGAGGGTTTGTATGGACATTATGATATTCGTTCTGATTTTCCGGCATTTCATCAATTTATATTGTAATCACTTTAAAACTCTCTATAATGATTAAACACGTTCTTCCAAAGATTCCCACCAACCATAGGAGCTGAAGATGGCAGATCAATTTGATATCCTTATCAAGCAGGCCAAACTACGCAATAAGGGCGAAAAGCTGTTCGATATCGGGATCTCATCCGGCAAGATTACTGAAATATCTGAAAAAACAGGAAAAACAGGCAAGCTCGAGATCGATGCCAAAAAGAAACTGGTAACAGAATCCTATGTCAACACCCACCTGCATCTTTGCAAGGTGTACACGTTGATGATGATGGACGAAGCGGCGCTCAAGGATTACCACGGCGCAGACATGGGCAAAGCCATGACCGCCATTGAGCTGGCTGCGCGAGTAAAAGATAATTACGATGAAAAATGGATCATCAAGAATGTCCGCAAGGCTGTGGCCCAGGCCGCCATCTACGGCAACACCCACATTCGCGCTTTCGCCGATGTGGATTCAAAAGCCAAACTTGAAGGCGCCAAGGCTTTGATCAAAGCCCGCGAGGAATTCAAGGGAATCGTGGATATCCAGGTTGTGGCTTTTGCCCAGGATGGCATCGTCCGCGAGCCTGGCGCAACTGAATTGATGGACCAGGCCATGAAGCTTGGATCGGATGTTGCCGGCGGTATCCCCTGGATCGAATACACTGATGATGCCATCAAAGAGCACGTGCGCGTGGTGTTCGACCTGGCTAAGAAATATAACAAGGATGTTTCCATGCTGGTGGACGATGCCGGCGACCCCGGGTTACGCTCCCTCGAGGCTATGGCGTTGGAAGCCATCCGCATCGGCTGGGAAGGCCGCGCCCTGGCGCACCATGCCCGCGCGATGGCGCTCTACCCCACCCCCTATCTTCAAAAGCTCTCCGCTATCCTGAAAAAAGCCCGCATGGGCATGGTTACCGATCCTCAAACCGGCCCGCTGCACCTGCGCGTGCGTGAAATGCTGGATAACGGCAACCTTATCTGCCTGGGACAGGACGATATCTCCGATGCCTATTATCCCTACGGGCGCAACAACATGCTCGAGGTAGGTTTCCTGGCTTCGCACCTGCTGTGGTTCACCACCGCTTCGGATATGGAAACCCTTTACGATATGATCACCCACAACGCCGCGAAATGCATGAATGTGCACGAATACGGTCTGGAGGTTGGAAAGCAGGCCAACCTGGTGGTACTCGATCAACCCAACGTGCTGGAAGCTTTCCGTTTCCACGAAGCTCCCGCCTACGTGATCAGCCACGGCCAGTTGGTAGACCGTGAAAAAATGAAGCAGCTTGCATTCCCTGAATAAGGATAATACCGTGGTCGAAGATATTACCGTTAAATTGATTTCTGTAAAATTTAAATTAAATGGGCAGGAGATTTCCGCCGAAGTTCCGGAAAACCAGATGCTTTTGCGCTTTCTGCGGGATGACCTGAAGATAACCGGCACTAAAAACGGCTGCTCAACCGGGCATTGCGGGGCGTGCACCGTGCTGATCAATGGCAAAGCCCAGCGCGCCTGCCTGGTGAAAATGCCGCGCGTGGCTGGCACCGAGGTGGAAACAATTGAGCACCTCTCCGCCAACGGCAGCCTGCATGCCCTTCAGCGCGCGTTCATGCAAGCCGGAGCTGTGCAATGCGGCTTCTGCACGCCAGGTATGATCATGTCTGCCAAGGGGCTGCTGAATGAAAACCCCAACCCCACCTCCGAAGAGATCAAGACCCACCTGACGAAGAATAAGAATCATTGCCGCTGCACCGGCTATGTCAAGATCATCGAAGCCATCCAGTTGGCAGCCAAATGGATGGCCAATCCCGAGCTGATCCCACCCGAGCCTAAAGCGCCGGAAGTGATCAGCCGCACGATGAAAACATCGGATGCGCGCAGCCGCGTTACCGGTGAACTTGTTTACGGTGATGATATGAAAGTGGAGGGCATGCTCCACGGGCGGGTTCTATGGTCAGCCCATCCATACGCGCACATCCGCAGCATCGATACCTCCGCGGCCGAGCAGATGCCTGGCGTGGTGGCAGTGATCACCGCCAAAGACATTCCTGGTAAGAACCAGTGTGGACTGGTCATCCGCGACCAGCCGGCCATCGCTTCCGATATTGTGAAATATATCGGGGATGGGGTTGCCGCTGTCTTTGCCGAAAGTCTGGAGATCGCAAACGCCGCACTCGAAAAGATCGTGGTCGATTATGAAGTGCTGCAAGGGATTTTCACGCCGGAAGAGGCCGCCCGTGCAGATGCGCCGAAACTGCACGAGAAGGGCAACCTGCTTTATGAAGTGGGTATCGAGCGCGGTGATGTTGAGGAAGCCTTCAAGAAGTGCGCTGTGGTGGTTGAGGATAACTACACCACCCCTGCCATTGAGCACGGGTTCATGGAGCCGGAGTCCGGGATGGCTTTTCCCACCGCAGATGGCGGTGTGGAGATCCGCATCGGGTCTCAATGCGTTTTTGAGGACCGTATCCAGCTTTCAGAAATTCTGGCTCTGCCTGAGGAAAAGATCCGCGTGATCGAAAACCCCATCGGCGGAGCATTCGGTGCAAAAGAGGATATGATCCTCCAGCAATACCTGGCACTTGGCGCACTCAAGACCAAACGACCTATAAAAATGGTGCTCACCCGCGAGGAATCCCTGCGCGTTCATCAGAAACGCCACCCAGCCTGGATGTTCTTTAAGACTGGTGCAGATGAAAGTGGCAAAGTCCTCGCCCTCGAAGCCCGCATTGTCCTGGATACCGGGATCTATTGCATGCTCGGAATGGATATCCTGGAAAACACTGTCGTTTTCAGTGCCGGCCCATATTACATCCCCAATCTCAAAGTCAATGGCAAATCCTGGTATACCAACAACATTCCGTCGGGTGCCATGCGCGGGTTCGGGGTTAACCAGGTAGCTTCAGCCCTCGAACAGAACATGGATCGGATGGCAGAGAAACTGGGTATCGACCCCTTCGAATTCCGCCTAATCAATGCCCTGGATATCGGCCTCCCAACGGCCTCCGATCACATCCTGACCCCAGGTGTTGTATCCATTAAAGATACGATCCAGGCAGCCTGGGATAAATTCAAGGTCACCCCCATTCCCGAACCCGCCCCGGGAAAAAAGCTTGGTGTGGGTGTCGCCTCCGCGGTCAAGAATATCGGATTTGGTCATGGAATCCCCGAGAGTTCGGGTGCGATCGTTGAACTGCATCCGGATGGCACAGTGAATCTAAAACACTCGCAGCATGAGTACGGGCAGGGTGCCAAAGTGGGCTTACTAAAACTTGTGATGAATGAACTCAGCCTTCCCGCTGAAAAGATCACCATTACCGGCCCGGATACCGCCCTGACCCCACCCACCGGTCCCACCACTGCATCAAGGCAGACATACATGACCGGAAAGGCAGTGGTCATGGCCGCCCAGGCATTGAAAGAAGAAATCACCTCGCGGGCTGCCGATCATTTAGGGTGTGCACCCTCCGAAGTGATCCTCATGGATGACAAACTGGTGAACAGCGTCAATGGCGAATCTGTAGAGATCAAATCCCTGGGAAAAAAATTCGTAGTTGAAAAACGCTTCACACCGCAGCAAACAGTACAAATGCACCCCGTGGGAGAGCATAGTAGGATCGGTACAGCTAAGTTCCAATCGATGGTCACCCATTATTGTTACGCCTACAACACTCAGGTGGCTATTGTGGAGGTGGATGAAACCACGGGTGATGTGAACGTCCTTAAGATCATCTCTGCCAATGATGTGGGAAAGGTTCTGAACTACGACGCGGTTGTCTCCCAGATCCAGGGCGGCGTGATGATGGGGCTTGGCTTCGCGCTTTCCGAACATTTCATCCGCGAGAACGGCATCAATCTCACCAATACGCTTGGGAAATGCCGCATCCCTGACGCTGATATGACGCCTGAGATCATCCCGGTGGTGGTGGAAGTGCCCCACCCGGATGGACCGGAAGGTGTAAAGGGTTTCGCCGAAGCGCCATCTCTGGCCACTGCCCCTGCGATCCTGAACGCGATCTACAATGCCGTCGGTGTGAGGGTAAAAGACCTGCCTGCAGACCCGGAACGGGTATTGGAAGCTCTCAAGAACAAGTAAACCGGAATCTAATCAATAGGAGGTGATCATTTAACAAAGATCCAGTGCGCGTAAATCCATCGTGGTCAGTACCATAAAATCTATGTGAGGAGAGATCAAAATGAAAAAGTTGTTCAGTCTGGTAATGGTTTCAATCCTGGTAGTCGGGCTTCTGGCAGCCTGCGCAGCTCCCGCTGCTCAAACTGCTGCACCCTCTGCAGCCGGGAAATTGAAAGTTTTCGGCGCATATGCCACCCCTATTGAGGAACCCTGGGACGGTGTTATCCATGCTGCTTTGCAGAAAGCTGCGGATGCCGGTAAGATCGAATACACGTATCAGGATAATATCGGCTACTCGGGCGATATGGAACGCATCCTGACCGAAGTTGCCACCCAGCAGAAACCCGCTGTCATCTTCGGGGATGCATTCGGCAATGAAGAAGCTGTTCGCCGCGTGGCTGCCCAGTTCCCGCAGACCGCCTTTGTCTTTGGCTCTGGTTTCGGACCCTCCGAGCCTAACCTCTCAGTCTTCGATAACTGGATTCACGAACCCGCTTACCTGAGTGGGATGATCGCCGGCGCGATGACGAAATCCAACAAAATTGGTGTGGTTGGCGGCGTTCCGGTACCGGAAGTGAACCGCCTGGTCAATGCTTTCATTGCCGGCGCGAAGAAAACCAACCCGAATGCTCAGGTGCTGGTTTCCTTTATTAATAGCTGGTTTGATCCCGCCGCCGCCAAGGAAGCAGCCCTGGCCCAGGCAGATGCCGGCGCGGATGTGTTCTACGCGGAACGCTTCGGCGTGATCGATGCCGCCAAGGAAAAAGGTGCTTGGGCATTCGGCAATATGAGTGATCAAAACTCGCAGGCTGCTGACCTGGTACTCACTGGTCCCGTCTGGAATATGGACCCGACGGTTGAGTTCGTGGTCAAACAGGTCGCTGCTGGTGCCTGGACCGCCCAGGATCTGAAAGACTTTAGCATGATGGGAAAAGGCGGAGCAACATTGGCCGATTTCCATGGCAATGACAGCAAGATCCCGGCTGAAACCCTGAAACTCGTGCAGGATACGCTGAAACAGATTCAACAGGGTCTGTTCCGCGTCGATATCGATGAGCAACAGCCTCAACCTGTCAATTAATCAAGCAAGTTAACCGATTTTGGCTCCTGCGGGGGAATCTCCGCAGGAGCCGCTTGTCATTATCACTATTTTTTTCGGGAGGTTCAATGGACGCTGTCCAGATGGTGGGCATCACCAAACAATTCGGACCCTTGATCGCCAACAACAAAGTGAATTTTGAACTTAAAAAAGGTGAGGTCCACGCATTACTGGGTGAGAACGGCGCCGGTAAGACAACCCTGATGCGCATTCTCTACGGGCTGTACAAAGCGGATTCAGGCGAGATCCGGGTTAACGGAAAACCGGTTCAGATCAACTCCCCCAAGGATGCCATAGCCAACGGGATCGGGATGGTTTCGCAACACTTCACCCTGGTTCCCCCGCTGACCGTGGCGGAAAATGTGGTCCTTGGATTCAACCCCGGAGTGCGGTTGGATCCGAAATTGGTCAACAAGAATGTTGAAGAAGCAGCGAATAAATTCGGTATCGATGTGAAAACAACCGCGCTGGTTCGCCACCTCTCCGTCGGCGAGAGGCAGCGCGTGGAGATTTTGAAAGCGCTTTACCGCAATATTAACGTTCTGATCATGGATGAACCGACCGCAGTACTGGTGCCACAGGAAGTGGATGTCCTCTTCGAAACCCTTAACCGACTTCGCAAAGGCGGTTTATCGGTCATCTTTATCAGTCACAAATTATTTGAAGTGATGACTATCAGTGACCGGATCACCGTCCTGCGGGATGGAAAATGCATCGGTACGGTCGATAAAAAGAATACGGACGAACGCTCGCTGGCAAAAATGATGGTTGGAAGAGAGACCTTCGGGGTCCAACGGGATAGTGAAGCCTGCGGGGGAAAACCCCTGCTCAAAATCGAAAATATCACAGCCAGGGATAAAAAAGGTCTACTGGCGTTGAAGGATGTCTCCCTTGAAGTTTGTGAAGGTGAGATCCTGGGGCTGGCTGGTGTTTCTGGGAACGGCCAGGCTGAGCTTGCCGCCGTAGTTTCAGGGGTGCTCAAACCGGAATCAGGCAAGGTCACCTTGGGCGATTTGGATATCACCCACATGGATCCGCAATCAATTTCGAAAGCCGGGGTTGGACGCATCCCCGAAGATCGTCACGCTGGTGTTGTAGGGGAAATGAGCGTGGCGGAAAACTTGGCCCTGGAACGATTGGACGAATTTCTCAAGAATGGCATGCTCGACCGTAAGAAGATCAAATCACACGCTGAAGCCATGATCAAAGAGTACCAGATCAAAGCCACGCCCACCATCCAAACCCGTAAACTCTCGGGCGGGAACATGCAGAAGGTGATCCTTGCCCGCGCACTTTATACCCACCCGCGTATGATCGTGGCAGCCCAGCCCACCCGCGGGTTGGATATTGGCGCCACAGAGTATGTGCGCAATAAATTGATCGAGCAGCGCGAACGGGGGGCGGCCGTGCTGTTGATCTCCGAGGATCTTGAAGAGATTCGCAGTATTTCTGATCGCATCGCGGTGATCTATGAAGGTCGTATTGTGGGCATCCTGCCCTGCAATGATGCCACGGAGGAAGTTCTGGGATTGATGATGAGCGGGGCAACGGAGGCGGCGTATGAAAGCTAAGTTCCGTCTCGTCCGCTCCCCCGCCCCTGGCTGGTTCAGCGCGCTCATCCCCCTGCTGGCAATCGTTGTCACGTTCATGATCACTTCGGTATTTATCCTGATCGCCGGGGCAAATCCATTCGAAGCCTATTACTACTTCCTCATCTCCCCGCTAACCAGCAAGGTAAGCATTCTGGAAGTGCTGGTGAAATCCACACCGCTCCTCCTCACGGGGGCTGCAGTAACCATCGCATTTGCCTCCGGGTACTGGAACATCGGCGCGGAAGGTCAGCTTTATGCCGGTGCTGTCGCGGCCGCTTTTCTGGGTACCGTTCTTGTTGGGGTTCCACAACCATTGGCCATCCTGATCATGCTCGTGGGCGGTTTCATCGCCGGGATGCTCTGGGGCTTGGTGCCAGCCCTCCTCAAAGTACGCCTCTCGGTGGATGAGGTGGTGACAACACTACTCATGAATTACATCGCGCTCTATATGGTCAGCGCCCTGCTTAACGGACCTTGGCGCGACCCGGTCACCCACTGGCCGCAATCGCCCACCATTCTCGCCACCACCATGATGCCAAAGCTACTGCCCCCATCCCGCCTGCACTTCGGGTTTATCGTCGGGCTACTGGCAGTCGCGGTGGTTTGGTTCATTCTCTCGCGAACCGGCCTTGGCATGCGTATGCGCTCGGTGGGTATGGGTAAGGAAGCTGCTCGTTTCATGGGGGTAAAAGTTAACCGAACCATGTTCATCACGGCTCTGATAAGCGCCGGCATCGCCGGTCTGGCTGGCGTGACCGAGGTGGCGGGCATCCATTTTCATCTGATCGATGCCATCTCGCCCGGGTATGGTTATAGCGGTATCATCGCCGCCACGCTGGGCAACCTCAACCCCATCGGCGCTGGGGTGGCCTCGCTCTTTCTGGGTTTGATCAGCACCGGCTCGCAGGCGGTCAGCCGCTCACTCGGGGTGCCCTCTTTTCTGGGGGATGTCGTCCAGGCAACCCTTTTACTCGTCACACTCGCAATGTTCCTGCTGCGTAACTACACCCTCCGGAGGGTTGAATAATGGAATTAGTCATTTTTATCGAAAACCTGCTTGCCGCAACTTTGCGGATGGCCACACCGCTGATGTTTGGAACGATGGGAGAGCTTTTCTGCGAGCGTTCCGGTGTGCTCAACCTCGGGATCGAAGGCACCATGTTCATGGGCGCCTTCGTAGGATTCACCGTGGCAGCCTTCACAGGCTCGCTCTGGCTGGGTGTGCTGGCAGCTTTGCTGGCGGGAGCTCTTGCCGGATTATTAATGGGATTCTTCGCTGTCAAACTGGGGGTGAACCAGCATGTCTCCGGGTTGGGGATCACCCTCCTGCTCACCTCCCTGTCCTTGTTCTTTTTCCGGGTGATCTTTGGTGAAAGCCAAAACCCGCCAAAGATCGAACCCTTTCCGCAGTTGACCTTCCTGCAAGGGGTTCCGCTGATCGGGGATATCCTTTCCCAATATGCGTTGACCTATATCGCCATTCTATTAGTACCCATCGTTTGGTGGGTGATCTACCGCACGAATTTCGGTCTGGATATGCGCGCGGTGGGCGAAAATCCTGAAGCTGCCGATGCGGCTGGTGTGAATGTCTTCCGCACCCGGTATACAGCCCTGGCGATTGGCGGTGCATTAATGGCAGTGGGTGGATCGTTCCTCACCCTGGCGCAACTCGGTTCGTTCACTTTCGGGATCATTGCCGGTCGCGGTTGGGTATGCATCGCGCTCATCATCTTCGCCAACTGGATGCCAGACCGCGTTTTGTGGGGAGCCATGCTCTTTGGAGGTATCCAGGCGCTCCAGCTCCGCCTGCAAACCACCGGCCTCAAGATGCCCTATGAAGCCTTCCTTGCGCTGCCTTATATTGCTACGATTGTTGCCCTGGCTATCACTGGGCGCAAGGCCACCGGGCCCGCGGCGGTGTTGAAGCCGTACCGCAGGGAATAGAGAAGAAATTGATTGGTTGAATAGTTGAATTGTTTTTTGGTAGAGACGCAGCATGCTGCGTCTCTACATTTATGGAATACGAATGTGCAATTCAATGAGATCCCTGGATTTTAATATTTTTCATGTTTAAGGGTGCACGGCGCTGCGCCCCATTATTATGTCATAACCAGGAGCGCCGACAAAGATCGGCGCGACGTGGTGATCTGAATTTACCCAACAAAGTAAGGGCGGACGGCCGTGTGCCCCTACAAAACACCTACGCCCCGCAGGGGTATCCGAACCGAATGGATTAAAGAATCCCCGCTTGGGGATTTTAGATAGGCGCGAGAGGGCTCGAACGTACAAACCTTATCCCCCCCTCAATGGGGGCGCAGTGTGATAAAAAAGACTCCAATAATTGAGTCTTGAGGTGGGCGTGCTTCGCGAAGGGCTCGAACCTCCGAACCTTATCACCCCCTCAATGGGGGCACGGATGTGACAA
>Ga0208980_10001085_pt1 | contig 16271 bp, 14 predicted proteins | sample WetSurMetagenome_3_FD_187993 | JGI IMG/M metagenome (GOLD analysis project Ga0208980, IMG submission 187993) | Wetland microbial communities from Twitchell Island in the Sacramento Delta, sample from surface sediment Aug2011 Site A1 Bulk (version 2) | ecosystem: Environmental > Aquatic > Marine... | reverse complement strand
TAGTAACTAAAGTTTCAAATCATTATACAAGATGGCAAGATATACTGGCCCAAGAACAAGAATTGCAAGAAAATTCGGTGAACCGATTTTCGGTCCCGACAAGCACCTGGAAAGGAAGAACTTTCCTCCCGGGCAGCATGGAATGAATAAGAAGAGAAAGAAGACTTCAGAATATGGTGTTCAGCTAAGGGAAAAGCAGAAAGCAAAATATACCTATGGAATGCTTGAACGTCAGTTTCGCAATACTTTTGAAAAAGCCTCAAGAAGTAAAGGCGTAACCGGTGAAGTACTCCTCCAGCTGCTCGAAGCACGTTTGGATAACGTTGTTTACCGCCTGGGAGTTGCACCGACAAGGGCAAGTGCACGTCAGCTCGTTTCCCACAGACATATTACTGTGAACGGATCGGTAGTAAATGTGCCTTCATTTCAGCTGAAACCAGGTGATATTATTGGCGTTCGTGAAAAATCAAAATCCCTGGAGGCAATCGTCGATTCACTTACAACCAGGAAATATACCAAACTTTCATGGCTCGAGTGGGACGACACCCAAATGGCAGGTAAGTTTATGAACATGCCTGAACGTACTGATATCCCTGAGAACATCAAGGAACAGCTTATAGTTGAATTGTATTCCAAGTAATAATATTAAGATATATTCTATGGCCATTTTATCATTCCAGAAGCCTGATAAAGTAATAATGCTGGAAGCGGACAACAGACACGGAAAATTTGAATTCCGTCCGCTTGAACCTGGCTATGGTATTACTGTCGGCAATGCTTTGAGAAGGATTCTTCTCTCTTCGCTTGAGGGTTTTGCCATAACAACGGTTAAGATCGAAGGCATAGATCATGAGTTCTCGACTATTACAGGTGTAATGGAAGATGTAACCGAGATTATCCTGAACTTCAAACAGGTGCGATTTAAGAGAACCGTTGATGATGTTGATCATGAAAAAGTGACTATAAAAGTCAGTGGTCAGGAAGTGTTTAAAGCCGGTAATCTCAGCAATGCTCTGAGTAGTTTTGAGGTTTTAAATCCTGAACTCGTTATTTTCAGAATGGAACCTGATGTCAAAATGCAGATCGAGGTTACAATCAATAAAGGCAGGGGCTATGTCCCGGCTGAAGAAAACGAACCGGTCGACAGTGAGTTTGGACTTATAGCTATTGATGCTATTTTTACTCCTATCAGAAATGTTAAATATTCAGTTGAAAACTACCGTGTGGAGCAAAAGACTGACTATGAGAAACTTCTTTTTGAGATAGAAACTGACGGTTCAATTCACCCGAAGGATGCCCTCAAGGAAGCTGCAAAAATTCTCATTTACCATTTTATGCTCTTCTCCGATGAGAAAATAACACTCGACTCGGATGATAAGCTTGCTAATGAGGAGTTTGACGAGGAAGTTCTGCATATGAGACAGTTACTGAAGACAAAACTGGTCGATCTCGACCTTTCTGTCAGAGCGCTTAATTGCCTTAAAGCTGCAGAAGTTGATACACTGGGCGACCTGGTCAGGTTTAATAAAAATGACCTGCTTAAATTCAGGAACTTTGGAAAGAAATCACTAACCGAGCTCGATGAACTGCTCGAGAATATGAGTCTTTCGTTTGGAATGGATGTAAGTAAATATAAATTAGAGAAAGATTAATTTGAAAACTGGTTAAGGAAATAGAGAAATGCGACATTCAAGAGTTATTAACCATTTAGGAAGAACAAGTTCACACAGAAAGGCGATGCTTGCTAACATGGCTACATCACTTATCCTTCATAAAAGGATTAGTACAACTACAGCTAAAGCCAAAGCGCTACGTACCTACGTTGAACCTCTCATTACTAAATCGAAGGAAGATTCAACACACTCAAGAAGAGTGGTATTCAGTTACCTGAAAGATAAAACTGCAGTTGCTGAATTGTTCAGAGAAGTATCTCCCAAAGTGGCAGAACGCCCGGGTGGATATACAAGAATATTAAAAACCGGACACAGGATAGGAGATAACGCAGACATGTGTATTCTTGAGCTTGTGGATTATAACGAAGCCATGCTGGGTGGTGAGGCTGCCAAAACCAAAACTACAAGAAGAAGGAAGACATCCAAGAAAAAAGAAGAAACTGCAGCTGAAACTAAAGCTCCAAAGGCCGGAAAAGAAAAGCAGGTAAAGACAAAGGAACCGATTGCTAAAGCCGAAGAAACACCGGGCGAAGCAGTTCCAGAAGAGTAAGATAATGTTTAAAGAAATATTTTTAAAGGAAGGGATAAGTCATTGTGACTTAATCCCTTTTTTTGTATATTGCATAATTGTTTAATATTAAATAAAAATCTATGGGTCAAATAGTTAGTGTACATGCTCGTGAGATTCTTGATTCCCGCGGCAATCCGACAATTGAAGTTGATGTAATGACTGCAAGTGGTTACTTTGGCAGGGCAGCTGTGCCCTCCGGAGCATCAACTGGAGAAAACGAAGCTCTTGAATTAAGAGATGGTGATAAAAACCGCTACCTGGGTAAAGGTGTTCTTAAAGCTGTTCATAATGTTAACAATGTTATTGCAGAAGAGATAATGGGTATGGACGTAACCGATCAGGCAGGAATTGACAAAAAGATGATCGACCTCGACGGCACCAAAACAAAAAGTAACCTTGGAGCTAACGCAATCCTTGGTGTCTCTCTTGCAGTTGCAAAAGCTGCAGCTTCATATCATGGTCTGCCATTGTTCCGTTATATAGGCGGTGCAAATGCAGTTACACTGCCTGTTCCGATGATGAATATCATTAACGGTGGATCTCATTCTGATGCACCGATAGCATTTCAGGAATTCATGATAAGGCCGGTAGGAGCTGCATCATTCAAAGAAGGACTCCGCATGGGCACCGAAGTATTCCATTCCCTGAAAAAGGTTCTTAAGGAACGTGGATTAAGTACAGCTGTCGGGGATGAAGGAGGATTTGCACCAAAGCTGGAAGGAACGGAAGATGCTCTGGAAACAATCATCAAAGCAATAACTGCAGCCGGATACAAAGCAGGTTCAGATATCACTATAGGCCTGGACTGTGCTGCCTCTGAATTCTACAACGAAGGGATATATAATTATTCAAAATTTGAAGGTCCGAAAGGAGCCAGGAAAACTTCCAAGGAACAGGTTGATTTCATTGAACAATTAGTGAGTAAATATCCTATTGATTCAGTTGAAGATGGCATGGCAGAAAGTGACTGGGACGGATGGAAAATGCTTACCGACAGGATAGGGAAGAAATGTCAGATAGTCGGTGATGATGTATTTGTCACCAATGTTGATTATCTTAAAAAAGGCATTGATATGGGTTGTGCAAACTCGATCCTGATTAAAGTTAACCAGATTGGTTCCCTGACTGAAACTCTGAATGCCATTGAGATGGCTCACAGGGCAGGGTATACCACTGTTACATCGCATCGTTCAGGTGAAACTGAAGATACAACAATTGCCGATATCGCTGTTGCTACAAATTCAGGTCAGATAAAAACCGGATCAGCAAGCAGGACTGACAGGATATGCAAATACAATCAGCTCCTCAGAATTGAAGAGGAACTTGGTGCACTGGCAGTATACGGATACAAGAAATAGACCGAATAGCCCCCCAACCCCCCTGAAGGGGGGCTAATTATCTATAATTTAGATAATTAATAGATATGACGAAATTATTCCCCCTTTAGGGGGATGGCTGCGCAGCGGCCAGGGGGCATTAAAAATTAAGTCAACACCTTATGGGATGGCCGCATTGCGGCCAGGGGGCTTAATCCCCGACGTTATTAACAATTGTTCATATCTTTTGTTTATATCAGGTTTATAACAACGACATTTATTCTTTTGTTTTATAAGATTCTTGGTTTAAATTTGATTCATCAGGTGAGCGATAAAAGACTGCTCGAAAGATGTGGAGACGGAAAAGGTTACTTAAATGAAGCACAATCCGTTTCGGTCAGACCTCCGGGTCTGCGCACCAGGAGAGCCGAAGCCTGAACTAAGCAGACTTCGCGTTTGTGATGTTCAGTAAGTCAACGAAAACCGGAAACGTTCTTTCAGCGATTGAGTCACAGGGCCTCAGAAAATGACGGACTTCGGTCCCGGGTTTTTTGAAACTGCTGCCTTATCCTTCGGGAAATGAGCAACAGAGCCTGAACGACACTTCGTCCCCGAAGTCCGCCTTAAAACGGGCGAAAGGACAGCCCGAAGGTTCTGCTGTAACAGGCAAAACCCGAAAGCCATGGGTTGCAGAAGAGGGTCTCGTATCCAATGAAGCAGCCGGTCAGAATAACAGTAATCTGACATCGTTAGCAGCCTCGGCTGAAAACGGTGGATGGGAACTACTCCTAGCGAATAGTTCCCATTATTGTTTTTATATGTTCCTGTAACTCATGTCGGCTTTATGAATATCTTTGAATTTCATTTTAAAGTAAGTAATGGCTTATTCAGGTCTGAAAGATTTTATCGCTGCACTCGAGAGAAACAATGAACTGATCCGCATTAAACAGTTCGTCGATCCTGTCCTGGAAATAACTGAAATAACAGACAGAGTGACTAAATCGGGAGGAAAAGCTCTCCTGTTTGAAAATAACGGTACGAATTTCCCGGTACTTATTAATGCCTATGGATCAGATAAACGTATGGCAATGGCAATTGGGCGGACTAACCTCGATGATGCCGGAAATGAAATCGAAAATCTCTTTAACAGTGTGACTGACACTGGCGGACATTTCCTGAAAAAGATATATACTCTTCCAACTCTCATACGTCTAGCCGGCATTCTTCCCTCAAGGCATAGAATGAGAGGTTCCTGTCAGCAGGTAATTCATATGAAACCAGACCTTGGAATACTTCCTGTACTGAAATGCTGGCCCTGCGACGGAGGCCGTTTTATCACCCTTCCAATGGTGCATACTGTTCACCCGGAATCCGGCAAGACAAATGTAGGGATGTACAGAATGCAGATTCTCGATAAAAACACAACAGCTATGCACTGGCAGCGGCATAAAACCGGAGCAAATCATTTCGAAGCATGGAGAAAAACCGGGAAAAAAATGCCGGTATCTGTTGCTCTTGGCGGGGATCCGGTATATGCCTACTCCGCAACAGCTCCACTGCCGGAAAACATCAATGAATATATACTGGCAGGATTCCTTCGAAAGAAAAAAGTGCGAATGGTAAAATGCATTACCAACGATCTTTTAGTACCATCCGATGCTGATATTGTCATTGAAGGTTATGTGGATCCGGGTGAAGACCTGGTTTGGGAAGGTCCGTTTGGAGATCACACAGGTTTTTATTCACTGGCTGACTGGTATCCAAAGTTTCATGTAACTTGTATTACCCATTCGAAAAATGCGGTTTACCCTGCAACAATAGTAGGTATTCCTCCCCAGGAAGATGCCTGGCTTGCAAAAATGACTGAAAAAATATTTCTCTCCCCTGTTAAGATGGCTATACTACCTGAAATTGTTGATTTTCATATGCCTGATGCAGGAATCGCCCATAACCTGGTTTTTGTGAAAATAAAAAAGACTTATCCCGGGCAGGGAATGAAAGTAATCAGTTCGTTGTTTGGGGCAGGTCAGATGATGTTTACCAAGTATCTGGTGGTGGTAAGCGGTGAAGTTGATATCAGGAATTACAGGGAGTTTCTTGTCCATGTCTTTTCGAATCTGGATATGAGTAAAGATCTCATGTTTACCCATGGACCTCTTGATGTTCTCGACCATGCTTCCGATAATTTCTCTTTCGGCGGGAAAGTAGGTATTGATGCTACTATTAAGTTTACCGAAGAAAAAGCCGGAAGGATAACAATCGGAGATAAAGACAGAATATCTGTTTCAGGGGTAAAATATGATTTTTTGGACAGGAATTTAGTTAGAAATTATAACCTGCGGCTTTTTGAAAATGGAATACCGATCCTGATAATTGCTGTTAATCAGGCAGATGATATAGATGTTATTGAAAAAGTGAAAAACATTTTCAAAACAAATGACAGGGACGGGATATTCCGATTGATTCTTGCTGTCGATCATACCGTTGACACTGATGATCTGCATATGGTGGCCTGGCAGCTCCTTGGAAACACTGATCCCTGTCGCGATCATGAATATATATCCCCGTTATCTGTTTTTATCGATGGAACAATAAAAGCGTACAAGAAAGGAGGATTCCCTCGTAAATGGCCAAATGTAGTATGTTCCAGCAGGGAGACAATCTCAGTCATCGACAGTAAATGGGAATCTCTGGGAATGGGAGGTTTTGTTGTTTCACCATCAGAGAGATATATAGGATTATGCCGGCCTGGTTCGGATGAGATCATCGTTAATCAATCCCGGGGTTAATTTTAAAGACAGGCATATACCATGTACGGATAATTAATCTATTTTTGCATTATCTGATGGGAATGGTGTGTTTAACATATAATTATTACTTTCTGGTAAATGGTGGTTTTATCTTGCACTTTGTGTCAAATACCGGTGTTATAAATCCGGCTGACACTCCCTACCGTTTTATATTATACAGTGCCCTGGTCATTGCTCTTGTCTACTGGCTTGTGAGATCACAGACAAGGGTCCTTATCAAGACCAGGAAATTGCTGAAGGAGAAGGAACAGGCTATTGAACTGATCGGGAAACAAAAGATTGAACTTGAGTTACGAGACAAAAACATGACTGACAGCCTGATTTATGCTCAAAGGATTCAGGAAGCACTTTTACCATCGGAAGCATATTTCAGAAAACACTTTAAAGATTCGTTCATATTTTTCAAACCAAAAGATATTGTCAGCGGTGACTTTTACTGGATAGGTGAAAAAGGGGACAAGGTTTTTATTGTTGCAGCTGACTGTACTGGTCATGGTGTACCCGGAGCTCTGATGTCAATGATTGGTCTTGAAATCATTGAAAAAACAATAAATGAGGACGATATTGAAAGTCCTTCACAGATACTGTCAATATTGAACAAGGGGCTGGAGAAGACTTTCAGCAGGGGGAAAAATATCGGCACAATCATCAGGGATGGAATGGATATAGGACTATGTGTTATTGACCAGAAAAGAAAAAAAGTATATTATTCCGGCGCCTTTTTTCCATTGTATCTTATTCGTAATAATAGCCTTACTGAGATCAAGGGAGATAAAATCATTATCGGAATGAACAGGGAAAATACACCCTATGCTGAACATGAACTGGATCTGTTAGATGAGGATATTCTTTATATTTTCTCTGACGGATATATTGATCAGTTCGGAGGTCCGGAAAACCGAAAATTCATGTATCGCCGTTTCAGGTACCTGCTCCTTACTATTCACAGGTTTCCTATGAAGGATCAGAAATCAATTCTTGAAGAAAATATTAAAACCTGGATTGGAAAGAATGAGCAGATAGATGATATTATGGTTATTGGTTTCAGGCCAATGAGCACGGGTCTTTAAATAATCTTTTTTATTTTATCAAGAAGAGCTGCCGGCTGAAACGGCTTGCTTATATAATCATCAATACCGGATGACAGGCATTTCTCTTTATCGCCGAGCATTGCATTTGCAGTGATTGCAATTATTGGAACATGTGAATTGGTGGTTGATTCCAGAGCCCTTATCTTTTCAGCGGCTATTAGTCCGCTCATAACAGGCATCTGTATATCCATCAGCACCAGGTCATAGTTATTTGTACCAAACATGTCAAGTGCCTCTTTGCCGTTAGAAGCTGTATCAATACTCTTTACCAACGGACTGAGAGTAAGAAGCGTAATTTTTTTATTTATGAGGTTATCTTCAACAAGGAGTATTTTGAGATCTTTCACCTCTTTGTGTTTCTTTTCTTTTTGAATAAGCTCCTCCATCTTTAATGAGGCAGCTTTTTGTTTTGGTTCAGCTACAGGATTTGTAAAAGGAAGTAAAATGTTCAGTATTGTATAATTAGTTCCGAATTCCTGAGTGTAAGTACCCTTTTCAAATGAAATCAGCCGGGAAGCCAGATTTTTCTCAATCTCCTGATCATTGATAAGTACAATACTTTTGTCGGTTTGAATCCTGAATCCAACTGTGTTTTCAGTTTCAGTCTCTTTAATCTTTTTAAGATTGATAGTAACCTTAATTGCCTTATCCGACACATGGTTTTCAATGGTATTAAACAGGTCGAGAAATATCTGTTTAAGAATTATCGGATCACCAAAGCACTCCTGATCGCCAAAATCTTTTTTATTCAGTATAAAATCAATATTTGCATTATCCTTCAGACTATACAACTCGAACGTATTCTGGAGGGTTGATATAAGGTTGAAGCGGATAGGTTTTCTTGCCTCATAACTCAGATTACCTGCTGATTGCATCGATAATTCATTTACAGTGGTAACCATATTATTCGTCGAGGCAATAAAAGTTTCCAGTAACTCTTTCTGCTTCTTCTGAAGCCCCGATTCCATAAGCATATCGGCGATAATTACAAGATTATTCAGGGGTTCTCTTATCCTGTGTGAGAAATCAGTTATTACATTATTTTTTTTATCATTCTCTGATGAAATTTCATGTAATGAATCCTTATAACCCTTATTTATTTGAGATGATTTTCTTACAATAATCACTCCAAGGCTTGCCGCTGCTATAATCAGGCATCCTGCAGGTAGCTTTTGATTAATCGAGACCAGCAGGATAGCAGCTATCATACAGAAGAGTGAAATTATTGAGTATAACTCAACCTTCTTCCGGCTCTTTTCATAAAAATCCTCTGTAGAACTATTCAGACCATTATGATCATTCTTTTGCACGGCTTCACTATCCATGTATCAAAATATTGGAATATTGTAAAAATAAACAAAATATGCAATAAATATACATTAACTGAAATTAACAACCTTAAAAGGAAAACGCTAAATTTGTGCCTGTGGTATGATATTTGAGTTAAGAAGATAAAACACAGATTAAGATGGCAAGAGTAATGAGGATTTTTCTTTTAATATGCTCGGTTATTTCTGCTGTGCCTTTATCACGTGTACAGGGACAGGAACCTGTTCCGGACAAGGAAAAGGTGGGGATGGTCAAATATACTCCTGACTTCAGATTCAATGATGGTATTTACCTTAATTTTGACCAGGTAAAGCTGAATAAACCAATACCAAAGGCTAAACTGCTTACTTCTGTTGATTACAACGACAGGGAATTCTTCAAAAAAGTGCTGGCATCTGAAAAGATCTTTTTCTATGATGATATGGGAGTCAGGCAGGACATCGACAGAAGTTCTATCTGGGGTTATTCACGCAATGGAGTTATTTATGTTCAGATACAGGAAAACTTCAACAGAATCACTTTTGTGGGCAGCATCTGTCATTTTGTTGCTGACGTAACAACTTATGATTATAATAATTATTACTCTCCTTACGGGTATTATGATCCTTATTACTCTCCATACGGATATGGATATGGCAATTATTATAATCCTTATAACTCTTATTATTCCCCTTATTCTCCATATGGACAACCGAACACTACACGTACAGAGCTTAAACAGTATATAATTGATTTCGAAAGCGGTAAGGTTCTTGAATTTGATACTGATAATACCAAGTTGCTTCTCATGAAAGATGACCAGCTATATGAAGAGTATGTTAAGCTTCCGAAAAAGAAGCAGAAAGAACTTATGTTTGTGTATATCAGGAAATTCAACGAAAAGAATCCATTGTACTTACCTGAAGAATAATAGTATAAATATGAAAACAACATTTCTTTCCCTCTTACTGCTTTTAACAACTTTAATAATCGCTGGTCAGGCCCCTTTCCCAAATAAAGAAGAGATAAAGCAATTTACAGAATCCAAAACATGCGTTGTGCTTGAGGACGATCAGATGTCTGCTTATAACTCATTTATCAGGGCTGCGGTCAAGTCCTTCTGGAAAGTCACTCCATATGAATTTATTGATGTCTCAGAATTTAATGTCAGAAGGCTGGATCCGAGATATTCTTTTATTGTTCTGACTCAGACAAATTTTGAGAAGGATAAAACAAACGGACTCTTTAATTTTATCAATCTCATTCAGGGAAAGGATGTTAATAAGCTTGGTGAGATGCCGGAGATCTGTGCCATCCCGCTTTCATTTGCAGGAGAAGACGATCTGGAATACGGATATAAGCTGGGAGCGATACTCTCTTTCATGCAGAATCATGCACGTATGATAGCCGACGATCCCTCCCTTACCGGTAGAAAATATCTCAAGTACTATAATAAGTATATTCCTGATGTTCAGAAAAAGACGATTCTTGTAAAGCAGGAAGACCTTGCACCTGCCATTTCCACAATCGACGGGATTAAAGCAATCTATAATTATAAAATTGAAATAGTATCGGAAGATGATATTGTTAAGGCAATAGAAAATAAAACACCAAACACAGTAATCCTTCATAAAGTAGGCCCTGTTGGAGGCAGAACCTCAGGATACTGTTTTAAAATGTTGATTGGCACCGATGATGCAAACATGTACTATTATCACCAGCATATGATAGATAAGGCTAATCCAAATGGTCTCTTACCGGCAGATCTGAAAAGACTTTCGAAACAACTCTGATGCAGCATTAGTAAAACAGATCCGTCTTTTATTAAAATACCAGATTGTCATGGAAGAGAACAGAGTATTATCAGAAACAGAACGAAACTGGTCAATGTTATGCCATCTGTCGGCTTTTGCAGGTTTCTTTTTCCCCTTTGGATCGATAATCGGTCCTCTTATATGCTGGTTGTCGAAAAGAGATGAGTCAGCCTGGGTAAGTCTGAATGGGAGAGCAGCGTTGAACTTTCAGTTATCAATCTTACTTTATATGGTCCTGGTAATTCCGTTGTGTTTCATCATTATTGGATTCCCGATTATTTTTATGCTTTTAACTCTTAAAGTGGTATGTATCACAATAGCAAGCATTAAAGCCTCAAAGGGTGTACTTTTCAGATACCCGATGGTTATACCTTTTATTCAATAAGTTATAAGTGCCAAAAGTGCCTAGAGTGCCTAGAGTACATAGAGTTGTTCAATTTTTGAGATTCATATCTTTTTTTAAAGAACCCAATATTATAGCTTGCCTCAAACTTCTTAATAACTTTAATTACTCTAAACTCTGGCTCACTCCAAACTTTAAGCCATTCTAATTACCAATTAATTACAAATACTTTAAGATCATTATTTTTTTGATTTCAGATAATTTTTGGTATATTTCTTTCATATTTAATCATTCTTGCCATGACTCATTCTAAAGGAAAGAAAACAACCAGAGAAGAAGTCGTTGAAAAGGTCGGCTTATATCATGACATTAAACATGAAAAGGGGAAAAAACTTAAAAAGGGAGAATATGAAAAGTTGCTTCTGAAGCAGGAAATAGAACTTGTGAAATTGCAGGAATGGGTAAAGGCAAAGAAGCTTAAGGTGGTAGTTGTATTTGAAGGCAGGGATGCAGCCGGGAAGGGCGGAGTTATTAAAACTATTGCAGGCTGTATGAATCCCAGGATTTGCAGAATTGTTGCACTTGGGATTCCAACTGAAAAAGAGAAATCCCAATGGTACTTCCAGAGATATGCTTCACAGTTGCCTGCGGGCGGTGAAATCGTTCTGTTCGACCGTAGCTGGTACAACAGGGCAGGGGTTGAAAAAGTTATGGGATATTGTACTGATGAAGAGTATGAGGAGTTTCTCCGTTCATGTCCCGAATTTGAGAGGATGCTGATCAGGTCCGGAATAATTCTGATAAAATACTGGTTCTCAGTCAGCGACAAAGAACAGGAAAAACGATTTCAGGAGAGAATCAAGGATCCTACAAAAAGGTGGAAGATCAGTCCTATGGATGTTGAATCCCGTGATAAATGGGTGGAATACTCTATGGCTAAAGACAAAATGTTCTCATTTACCGATACAAAACAGGCACCCTGGTATGTAGTTCATGCCGACGACAAACAGCGGGCACGGCTAAATACAATTGCTCATCTTCTTTCCATCATCCATTACGAAGACCTTACTCCAAAACCGTTTAAATTACCTCCACTAAAACACGATGTTGCCTACGTACGACCACCTGTGACCGATCAGACATTTGTTCCGGAGAAATATTAATGGCTCAGGGCTCAGGGCACAGGGCACAGAGTAAGAAAGTGGGCGACCCTGCAACATGCACCTTGCATTATTCATATTTTAGATTCTCCGTTTCTTTTATACTTTTGTCTTTTTACTTTTATCTTTTGTCTTCATACTATTACTATGTCTTCCAAGCCATCAATACCTAAAGGAACTAGGGATTTCTCAACAGAAGAGATGCTTAAGCGGGAATATATATTTGAAACTATTAAACAAGTCTTCAGACTATATGGTTATCAGCCTATTGAGACTCCCGCGATTGAAAACCTTACAACACTGTTGGGCAAATATGGTGAGGAAGGTGATAAACTTATATTCAGGATCCTGAATTCCGGTGACTTTTTGTCCCCCGTCAGTGATGAGGATCTTCTTAAAAGGGAACCTTCCAGACTCTCTTCCAGGATCTGCGAAAAAGGTCTCAGGTATGATCTGACTGTACCATTCGCACGATATGTAGTACAGCATCGTGATGAAATTGTCTTCCCGTTTAAAAGATACCAGATACAACCTGTGTGGAGAGCTGACAGGCCACAGAAAGGAAGGTATCGTGAGTTTTTTCAATGCGATGTGGATGTGATAGGGAGTGATTCATTATTGAATGAATATGAGCTGATTAAGATTGTTGATGAAATATTCGGAAGGCTTAAGGTATCAGTTGTAATCAAAGTCAACAACAGGAAAGTACTTTCCGGAATAGCCGGCTTTATCGGGGAAGCTGACAGGATTACTGATATAACTGTTGCCATAGATAAGCTCGATAAAATTGGTATTGAGGCAGTCAATTCTGAATTAATAAGCAAAGGATTGTCGGCCGGAGCTATTTCATCACTCCAGCCTGTTTTGCAATTGAGTGGCGATACATCTGTTAAACTGGAAAAACTGAGCAAATTACTGACGAAATCAGAAACAGGAATGCAGGGGATAGCTGAATTAAGGAAACTTTTTTCATATATTGAGAGTACTCAGTTAGGCTGTAATGTTGAACTCGATCTTACTCTTGCCAGGGGACTGAATTATTATACAGGGGCTATTATAGAAGTTAAATCCAGGGATGTAAGTATCGGCAGTATTTGCGGAGGCGGACGTTATGATAATCTTGCGGGCGTATTCGGAATGGAAGGAGTATCAGGTGTGGGAATCTCTTTCGGTGCTGATAGAATATATGATGTTCTTAACCAGTTAAACCTGTTTGACGATACAAGGGTGTCTTCAACAGAAGTACTGATTGTTAACTTCGGCGAGAATGAGATATTTTACGCACTGAAAATACTTGACCGGCTACGCCAAATGGATGTAAAATCTGAATTGTATCCCGATTCAGTGAAACTTAAGAAACAAATGTCCTATGCTGATTCAAAAAGAATACCTTATATTATTATAGCAGGTGAGGATGAGATAAAAACCGGTACTCTGACAATTAAAACAATGTCTTCCGGAGAGCAGAAAAAGATTGCTTTGACAGATCTTCATTCATTTGTAAATGATGAGATGAGAAAGAATAATTAAACAAATAATATCTTCAGAAAAAAAAGATGATTTATAAAATATCGCCGGAGAATATTAAGCTTGAAACGATCGGGGAGATACTAAAGAAGAATGGAAAGCTACGTCTGTCAAAAGAGTCGGTAGATTTAATTACCCATTGCAGGAATTACCTGGATCAAAAACTTGAGAATACCACATCTCCTATCTATGGAATAACCACGGGATTTGGATCGCTTCATAATAAAACCATCAGTAAGGACCAGCTCAACAGGCTGCAGGAAAACCTTGTGATGTCGCATGCCTGCGGAACTGGCCCTGTTATAAAAGAGGAGATAGTAAGGCTTATGCTTCTTCTGAAAATTCATGCCCTGAGCCTTGGAAAATCAGGAGTCCAGGTGGAAACAGTGCAACGGCTTATTGACTTTTTTAATGAGGGGATCAATCCTGTTGTTTATGAACAGGGTTCACTTGGAGCATCAGGTGATCTGGCTCCCCTTGCTCACCTTGTATTGCCGTTGCTTGGAATGGGAGAGGTAGTATATGAAGGTAAAACATATGATGCTGGTGACATTCTGAAAAAATTCGGCTGGAAGCCTTTGGAAATGAAATCAAAAGAAGGCCTGGCTCTTCTTAACGGCACCCAGTTCATGAGTGCCTATGGAGTATATATTATTGCATTGGCTGAGCGGCTTTCTTTATTTGCCGATATTACTTCAGCTATCTCACTTGAAGCTTATGACGGACGACCCGATCCGTTCTTTGAGAGTATCCATTCCATAAGGCCGCATAAGGGTCAGGTTTACACTGCAAAATCAATCCGGAATATTTTAAAGGGAAGTCAGATTATTTCGCGTGCTAAGCCTCATGTTCAGGACCCATACTCGTTCCGTTGCATCCCCCAGGTTCACGGAGCAAGCAAGGATGCAATAAACCATGCAAAATCAGTAATATTTACAGAGATCAACTCAGTGACTGATAACCCGACAATATTTCCTGATGAGGACCTGATTGTCTCAGGGGGTAATTTTCATGGACAGCCTCTTGCTCTGATCTTCGATTACCTGGCGATAGCACTTGCCGAGTTGGGAAGTATATCAGAGAGAAGAGTCTACAGGTTAATAGCAGGTCAGAGAGATCTTCCGGAATTCCTTGTTGCAAACCCGGGCTTGAACAGCGGATTCATGATCCCACAATATACGGCTGCCTCTATTGTAAGTCAGAATAAGCAGCTATGCACTCCTTCTTCAGTCGATTCAATTCCCTCCTCGAATGAACAGGAAGATCATGTGAGTATGGGTGCCAACGGTGCAACCAGGTTGTTACGTGTGGCAGAAAATCTGCAGAAGATTATCGCAATCGAATTATTTACTGCCATTCAGGCTTTGGAATTCAGGAGGCCACTTAAATCATCAGACTTTATTGAAGACCTGGTAAAATCCTACCGGAAATCTATCCCTTTTATAACAGATGACAGGGTGATGTATGGTGAGATAGCCAGGTCAATAGATTTTGTCCGGACTTTTGAAGTAAAGTTATAAATCGGGTCCTTGCTGCAATCTCTGCTTCTGCCTTCCCTGAAGCTCATTAAGAAGCTGGGCTTTAAATTGATTTTCAGCCTGATAAAACCGTATCACTTTTTCCGGAGGGAGTACCTCTTTAAGTTTTTTATGGAATGAAACTGCAAGTGCAGATTCCTGAGTAATGGCAGAAACAAGCTTATCACCTATTTCTGTCATCTGGCTATCGCTCAGATTACCCTCATTCTGATTAAAATTCCTTATAAGTGATATCCTATCCAGCTGGATCTGGTTTTTCTGTTTCTGATATTCATTATATACGGGCCAGAATTTCTCAGCCTCGGCAGATGTGAGATTCAGTTTCTTTGTAAAGAATCCAATTTTATATGAATTGAGTTTTTCCAGATTTGGGTTCTGTGCTGATAACCAGATTCCCGGGAAAATCAATATTACGAATATTATTATCTTTTTTTTCATTGTTTCAAACTTATTGTTGTTCATATATGTCGCTGATTTCTATGTTTTCAAGTAAAAGATAGTCAATTATCTCTTTTTTGCTAACTTCTGGTGAGTTTACTGTAAAATCCAGCATTGCTGCATTTTCTTCAATTGTAATCAGGTCAATATCATTTATATACGACTCAGAGTATTCACCAAATGCAATTTCAGACAAAAGAAGGTTCTTCCTGTCAGCTGTTAATATTTTGACAGCAGCATAGCTTAAAAGAATAAATCCTGCAACAGAAGCTGCTACTGCGAACTGAGTTCTGAACCTGTAGTAGAAACTGCGCTTTTTTACCTCGAGTTCATATCCGGAAGTGACAGAGATTATCTTTCTGTTCACCTCCTCAAAGTAGTTTTCCGGAACTTTGAAAGGATTTTTACCCGGTATTTCATTTAGCTTTTTCATCACATATTTAGATAGTTATTGATCAGAAAGGTTTAATCGCCAGTAAGAAATTTTTCAATCTTTTTTACTGCCAGATGATATGACGCTTTAAGTGCTCCCTCTGAAGTCTTCAGTACACTGCTCATATCAAAATAACTCATTTCGTCAAAATACCTTAAATTAAAAACAATGCGCTGCTTTTCAGGAAGTTGCAGGATCGCATTCTGTAGTTTGGCCTGGGCCTCATCGCCATCAAACCATGTACTGCCT
>Ga0208980_10001084_pt1 | contig 16293 bp, 12 predicted proteins | sample WetSurMetagenome_3_FD_187993 | JGI IMG/M metagenome (GOLD analysis project Ga0208980, IMG submission 187993) | Wetland microbial communities from Twitchell Island in the Sacramento Delta, sample from surface sediment Aug2011 Site A1 Bulk (version 2) | ecosystem: Environmental > Aquatic > Marine... | reverse complement strand
AACAGAACTTCCCTCACTATGGTTAATTCCCCTGCTCGAAGATATTGAAGCGATTAAAAACATAAAAGGGTATTTGGATCGGGTGTGGGATTATGCCACACAGAGCCGTCAAACGGCGCAATCCGCCCAAGATCGGTTTGCAGAGATTATTCCCGAAGTCTTCATCGCCGGATCTGATTTAAGCCAGCAGGAAAGCCAACCAACCAGCGCGTTGATCTACCATAAAGCCAAGTTTGATATTCAGACCTGGCTTGCTGAACATGGTGTGGCAGAAACGATGCGTATAAAATTAGGCAGTGGTGAGCCAATGCAACGCCAGGGTGGCTATTATTCCAGCGTCGCAGGTCGTCTCGCCTTTTACAACACTGAAGCCAGCCGCCGTCGGTTTGCTGCTCATTTACCAGCTGCCGCCCGTAAAAGCACAGCCTATGCGGTCACACCGCTACAAGGTATTTTCCTTGCTGATGATCTGAGAACATTCCAGAGCAATTTATCTGAACAACTACGTTACCTACCGGTTCAAGATTTTGTCAGCTTGTTATACCATGTTAGGGAATCGCAACGTGAGCATCGTGACAATTTAATCCGAGCAGCTGAAACAATTGCAGAGAGCCGCATGAGTGCGCAAAGCCGGAGTATGCAGGAACTTGAGCGCTTAACCATCGGAACGAACGAAGCACTCTACGAGGGTTTCGTCGCAGAACTAACCGAAAATTTCCGGCACATCTTATATGGTCGTGAAGAAGATGTCGTCGGCATTCATATTATTTCTTACTTCATTGGGAGGTCAATTCCTCAACTGCGCGATCGCCCTACCTCCAGGCATAAGCCAGATTCTGGTACTGAATATGGACAGCAGATATTGGCAAATATTGCCAAAATCATTCCTCTTGCAAAACAAGGTAGCCTTTTGCGAGCCATTGCCCATAATCAAGCCCAGACGCACGTGCTCGGAATCAATCAACTCACCACCGGATTGTTCCGTGCACTTGAACGCTATGCCCAAAAAGCCTTTGTGGAAGCTGAACGAGAGCGCATGATTGCAGAGCACCTGTTACCAAACCTGCCCGTATATGAAATTCTAAGCACCTTGCGGGTATATCAGGATTGGAAGGGAGAATTCTTCGAGCGCATCGAAACCGCCTTTCCGGCTGGTAACACCGCCTTTGTAGCGCTGCGGGAAGATAACAATGCCTTGCATCATTATCTGCCGTTGTTCCAGCAGGAGCTTCTGAGGCGCCATGGCGTTAATGTAACCGATTTCTTTAATAACGGGATGTTCATTTCGGAGCTTATTCCTACCCTCCGGCCGGATCTCGCCGTATTGTTGCAGGAAAACCTGTTCAATACCGACATGGATCTGCTCTTGAAGCCTGGTACCGGAAAAATTGATCAGGCCTGGCAAGAGGAAGTCAGACAGCTGCTTCAGCTGCCTGACCAGATACGCTATTGGCGTTCTATTATCTGGGATGTCATTGGCAAATCGGTTTATGAGCGCGTGCAGAGTTTTTCGGAGCTAGCCACTGCATTATATTCTTTCTCTACTACCCGCTCGTATGGAGTATCCCCCATACCTGTTCGGGGGGCAAAATTATCCCCCTCCCTGTCTGGATTCTTTCGAACTGCCCAGGCTGATGACGAAATGCGGAACTTCCTGATCGACGCGGTAGAATATCTGAATTCATTTGCGGAGGGTAATATCGAGGTACCGGTCAGCATCATCCGTGCGATGAACGACGTCGAACACATTGCCCAAATCGAAGAGAGTGCCCTCCCTCCTGAGAAACAAGACGTGATTCGCGGCTGCATCCTACAAATAGCCCGTCTGGCAGGTGACAACGGGTAAATAGTTATAAATCGGCAGGATGAACTTTGTAGCTCATCCTGCCGCCTCCGATATAGATTCAATCACATTATATTTTTCAAGCAGCTGAACCAGGTCGACGATCTCAGGTGCCAGGCTCTCGTCAATAGCTGCCTTTCGCATGATCTCATCAACCGTCAAAGGCTCTGCTTTTGGAAAAGGTAGATGGTAAAGGAACTTGCCCTGTAGGGTGGTGAGTTTTATCTTCCGCTCCTCCCGCTCCCGCCCAATTCCGGTCCAGATTGTCACACTGGTGATATAGTCATCGCTACGGGCTACCGAAAAGCGTGCGCCGGCATTCTCCTTTTCGCGGATGTGTGCAGACATGCTATTCTGGGATGGTTCTCGTTTGACCTGCATCAGATCGATGTCGATGACGATTCTGGTTTGCTTGAGGATATACCGATAATAAGGGCGCTTTTTCTCTAGAACCTCCTCTTTGGACAAGATATTAAGCTGTTCCAATGATTCAAGGAAATCCTGGGCAGTCTTGATGTGTAGGTCGAGACGGGTGGCAACCTCGGAGGCTGAGATAGCCTGGTAATTCACCAACAGTTGGAAGATATCTTCCGCATAATCTTTGGAGAGCAATGAAGCGTATTTGGCTGCGGTTTGGAAGTCCATATGATGCCTGCCTTAGGATAAGACGCTTATCTTGAGATCGTCCAGCCGATCAATCACTCTGACGCCCTCCCCTTTGTCATATAGATCAAAAAAGTCAATGAAAACCTGCCCCAAAGAGGTGCAAAGCTGGTCGAAAGCCAGTGGTTGGCGGTAATCCAGGTAATCTTTCTGGGCAATATGCACCGAGACCTCGCCATCGACATCAAAATTGACCCATGTGGCATCGCGATAATCACCACTTAATCCCAGCAAGCGCCCAAACTCTTCCGAATTCTTGACTAAAACCAGGGTAATGTTCTTAGAAGTGCTATAGGGTAGGGCAATCAGGTGACTGCTACAAAAACGGGTATATGCACGCATCTGTTGTGGGCTGTAATTCACCTTTCCGACCGGTCGCGGCCGGGAGGTGTAGCCATTGCCTGTTTCTTCCACAGGTTCAGCTGCCAGCTCAAAGATTTCGCGCCCGCGCCATTTTAATCTGCGTGTCAGGGTCAGGAAAATGATCACAAAACCAAAGAATACCAGTCCGGTGAAGTATGCCAATGCGAATTCTGTACTATCAAACGGATTTGCCATAAAATTCCCTTCGGTATCTTTTAACTTTCCAGAGGCGATGACTAACATGAAGACAAAAAAGGCACAATCTGCACTGAGCACCAACAGGAACACATTCCATGTACGGATGAACACATACAGGTAGAACAATCCAATTAATGCGACCATCACTGCCAGGGTAAGCAGTCCAATGGGGATACCAAAGATCAGAGAAGTGAGTCCAAATATGGGAAGCATCGACAGCGGGACTAATGCACCGGTAATATTCCGATCTGGTTTAAGCTTACGTACAAGAGACATTTTTCCCTCCATTGTTGTACATTTTACATATTATATACTTCATTATTTATAAAGTATATAATATTTGTGTTCATTTGTCAAGAGGTAGTTGAGTAAAATTTTGTACTTTTCATAGGGTAAATTTATTTTTCTTATAACGGAAAGCGCATGTGGCTCATGAGAGCCGCAAAAACCGGTATCTATATCTATGGGCATGATTATGCAGCAATAATCCCTGGAACAGTGGTTGATTTACTGGCGTATTCACAGGCTTATAAATTGGATATGCCAGTATCCAGCACCTACGCGATATAATCTCTCTATGACTGAAGTCTTACCCAAGACCACCCTTTTAAATCCGCTCGCACAACCCAACCAGGTGCAGCGCAAATCTATATTTAGAAAACCACATCCTGCCTTTCAGGGGAAGACACCTGTACAGTATTTACTCCAGCGCTACTCAGTACGAAAATCCTGGTTCAAGATAGTCTAACGGCAAAGCAGCCGGCTAATGCCACATTTTACAGCGTGTACAAGCTGATAACGATAATATTTGTAGTGAAACAAACCTAAAACATTAATTCATGGTGAAAAATATCAAAGAGGAGTACGCCCATGACCACAATGATCGAAACTCAACCCCGCTTTTCCATCAAAACGCCGACTAATCTATCGCCTCGCATCCAATGGCTGCGTGATTATTATTTCCAGGGGGTCAACCGTGCCTGGAACAACGAGTACACCTCCTGGACTACCGGAACACCCTGGGATTTCCAGTACAATGAACTAACCTTCTACATCGTCCCGGAAACATACACATTCCTCCAAACCTTTCGCTCGTCCTTCAAACAGGTGGCGCGCCCCATTAACCTGCATCCTGATTTCTGGAAGTGGTCGCTTCCAGAGCGCCGAGCCTGGTTCAACCGCGAAGTCATGGTGCATTATCTCCCCACGGAAATCTTGCCCGGGGATCTTCTAGCTGGTGGACGATTTAACATACAGACATCCACCTGCTTAACAGAAAAGGAAACCAAAGAACGAGATAGGTTGGTTTACGGCAACCATGGCAGCCGTGCAGCGATGCTATGGTTCCACAACCATGGTTACGGTAATGTGGGTGCCACTTCCGGACACCTGATCCCCGATTACGGGCGCATCATCCGCGATGGTTGGAAAGTTGTGCATGCGGAACTCGAATCCGCTTACGCTGCGTTATCCCAAGGGGATAAAAATGGCAAAAAGGGTGCCCAATTGCGTGCTATGATGACGGCAGCAACCATGCCCCGTGAGCTGGCAGCGGAATATTCCAAAGAATGTCAGGAAATGGCAAACCTGGAAGCCGATCCACAGCGCCGCCAGGAATTACTCAGGATGGCTGAGAACCTGTCACACGTCCCCTGGGAACCGGCACAAAATTTCTGGGAAGCTGTGCAATCCCTTTGGCTGACTCACATGCTGGTCATGGCTGATGAAAACTACCCAGGTCCCGGTGACTCCTTTGGGCGGCTTGATCAGTACTTATACCCCTTATGGGAAAAGTCCATCCGTGAAGGCATGGACTCGGAGTTCGCTAAGGAAATCCTGAAATGCTTCTGGCTGCACTGCAACACTGCCTATGATGGCATGATCCGCACTGGAGGCAACCAGGGGATTACCGCAGGCTATGGTCAACTCTTCACCATCTCAGGCATGGGAGCAGGCGGGAAGGATATGTCGAATGACCTGACCTACATCTTGCTCGACGTGATTGACGAGATGTCTCCCATCCTGGAGCCCAAACCCAATGTGCGTCTGCACCGCGGCTCGCCAGAAAGGTTGCTTGACCGTGTGGTTGAAATGATCTCCTCCAGCCAGGGCTCACCCTTCCTGCTCAACTTCGATGAGCGCTCGATGGCCGGCATGATGCTGCAGGCGAAGAAATCGGGTGTGACACATCTCATCCACGAAAACAATGTTTTTGACTATGCTCCGGTCGGTTGCCTTGAAAACACGATGGTCGGTAACGACCGTTCCGGCACCGTGGATGCCAACTTAAATTTGCTCAAAGCAGTGGAACTGGCATTGACCGGTGGTTTTGACCTGCTCCCGTTTACCGACCCGATGACCGGCAAAACCGACCCTCTCACCCGCTGGGGAGCCGACACAGGCGATGCAACCCACTTCCAGGCCTGGGAGCAATTTTGGGACGCATATGCAGCTCAGACCCAACACATCATCCAGCGCATTGTGGATGTGTACGAGCAAAGTGAGTCCATTCGGGCACAATTTGCACCAACGCCGTATGTCTCCTGCCTGGTCAAAGGCTGTGCCCAGAAAGGGATGGACATTACTGAGGGTGGCGCAGAGTTAGGTTATGTAACCATTGAAGCCGTCACATATGCCACCACGGTTGATTCGTTGCTGGCGGTGAAGTATCTCGTCTTCGATACAAAAGCCTGTACAATGGCCGAACTCATCCAGGCGCTTAAGGATAACTGGGTGGGGCATGAAATTCTACAGGCGCGTGCCCTTCACAAAGCTCCCAAGTATGGCAGAGATGACGATGCGGCTGACGCACTGGCACACCAGGTGATGGAATTATGGGCTGGAGAAACCTGGAAGTACAAGACAAAATCCACCGGACGATGCTTCCGCCCAGGCATGTTGTCCTGGAATTATTGGGTAGCCGATTCATTTGTCCTGCCTGCCAGCCCCGATGGACGCACGCGCGGAAAATTCCTGTCGAACGCGCTGTGCCCGTCCAATGGAGCGGACATTAACGGCCCAACGGCCAACGTCAACTCGGTGGGCAAAGCTCTGGGTGGTAAAGCCGCACATGGCCGGGGAGATTGGGGCGAATACCTGAATCTTCTGCCTAACGGCGGTAGCCACACGATGACCTTCAGCCCATCCATCCTGCGCGATCCTGAACACCGCCAGAAGTTTAAAGCTTTCTTGAAGGGCTATGCTGAAAATGGGGGCTCGGCTTTGCAAGTAAATCTGGTCAATGCTGATATGCTACGTGATGCTCAAGAGCACCCAGAGAACTACCGCCACCTGCTGGTGCGCGTCACCGGCTACAATGCCTACTTCACCTCCATCGGGCGCGAACTCCAGAACGAGATCATCGCCCGCGAAAGCCACCAGATGAAATGACCACTGGTCGTATCCTGCACCTCCAGCGCCTCTCCACCGAGGATGGCCCAGGCATCCGCACCACGGTCTTCTTCAAGGGCTGTCCGCTCCACTGTGCCTGGTGCCACAACCCGGAGAGTATCTCCATCCAATTGCAGACCCAGTGGTTTGCATTGCGTTGCATCGGCTGTAAAACCTGCGTGGAGGCGTGTCCGAACGGTTACCTGACAATGACCGAGGCCGGCCTGGTCATAGACCGCCGACTGTGCGAAGCCTGTGGGAAATGCGTCGAGGCCTGTCCATCTGGGGCACGAGAGATGGTAGGTAAGAATGTTACCGTTGAAGAAGTACTGGCTGAATTACTTAAAGACCGGGCTTACTACGAAAAATCTGGCGGTGGGGTAACTCTATCAGGAGGTGAACCAACCTTACAGCCAAACTTTGCTGAGGAGCTCTTGCGAGGCTTGAAGGAGCAGGGAATCTCCACTGCCCTCGATACCTGCGGCTTCGCCTCAACCCATACCTTCGATAGGCTCTTGCCATTGACCGACCTGATCCTGTTCGACTTGAAACTTATTGATCCAGGTTTGCATTCCAAATTCACCGGTGTCACCAACCAGCAAATCCTGGAAAATTTGGCGTATTTGCATCATACGATTCAAAACCATCCCCAGCGCGTTGAATTGTGGATACGAACCCCGCTTATCCCGGACGCTACCGACACAGAAGAGAACCTGTCTGCCATCGGTAATTACCTCACCGAACATTTTGAGGGCACAGTTGCTCGCTGGGAGTTATGCGCCTTTAACAACCTCTGCCGCGAGCAGTACACTCGCCTGGGATTGGAGTGGGAGTATGCAACCAACCCACTTATGTCCTCTGCTGAGCTGAGGCACTGCGCACAAATCGCCAGAACCGCCTTCGTCCATCCGGAACTTGTGTTTGCCACGGGTGCAACCCGCCAGGAAGAACCTTTACAGGAGTGATCCATGGAAACTTCTATCCTCACCAGCTTCTCTGAGACCGATATCCAGAATACCCAGCCAGCTATGAAGGTAGGCTTGCTCGCCACCGTCACCCCCGAAGGTATGCCTCACGTGACGCTTATCTCCTCTCTTATGGCGTGCGCACCTGCACAATTATGCTTCGGTCAATTCACCGAAGGGAAGTCGAAACAACATATCCTCATTAATCCAAAAGTTGGCTTTCTCATCATGGGCCTGGATAAAAATCTCTGGCGCGGTAAAGCCGTTTTTACCCATGCTATGAAAAGTGGAGCAGAGTACGATTACTACAATAATGTGCCCATGTTTCGTTATAACGCCTATTTCGGCGTCCACACTGTTTATTACCTCGACCTGATTTCTCACACTGGCAAAATCCCCCTGCCGATGAACAGGATCATCTTTGCCGCAGTTCAAACGATGCTGGCGCGTACCCTGGGGAGTAAGCCGGGTAAGCAGTCCGTGCTCAATGGCTGGACGCGCTCCTTCGTAAACAAAATTGATAACCTGAAATTCCTGTCTTATATAAATTCTGACGGTTTCCCGGTCATTATCCCCGCCATCCAGACCCAAAGCCTTGACTCCCAGCACGTGCTGTTCTCAACTTCAGTCTATACACAAGAGCTGCAGGCTATCCCAGCTGGAATTCCGTTGGCCGTATTCAACATGGCATTGACCATGGAAGACGTTCTGTTACGCGGAAAATATCTCGGCATTAATCGCCTGGGTGGGGTGAAGGCTGGCGTGGTGGAAGTGGAATGGGTCTATAATCCCATGCCACCAGTGCCAGGGCAGGTCTATCCACCGGTGGAATTGAAGGCAGTCAAGCAATTCTGAAGGGTGTAAGTCGATATTGATAATAAAAAAGGAAAGGCACAATGATTACGCCTTTCCTTTGAAGCCCTGCTAAAGATAATTTCAAAACATCAGGCTTACAGTCTCCTGCTGGTGGATGTGCCCTCCTCGCTCTTTGCGCCGATTGTCTGCAGTGGCATTTCGAGGGGGCGTACGGGTGGCTCGCGGGATACAAAAAAGACCGGTGCCGGCACTTCTGGGCGGGCTGTGGCTATTGCGATTCTCTGGGTAGCATCGACTGTAGCGGTTGCTGTCTTAGCTTTGCTGAGATAAATAAACCAATACATTATGCCTACCATCAATACACCACCGATGATATTCCCAATCGTTACCGGCAGAAGGTTCACAAGGAAGAAGTTACTCCAGGTAAGGTGAGGGAAGTCAGCGGGGGTTTTCTTGATGGCTTCGAAGAAGGCCGGTGTGCCGAACTGCTTGATGAAAATAGCGATGGGAATGAAGTACATATTGGCGATACTGTGCTCGAAACCCGCAGCAACAAAGGCGGCGATAGGTGGAATAATCGCCAGGATTTTATCGATCGTACTGCGGGCACTATAGCACATCCACACAGCCATACAGACCAATGCGTTGCAAAAAATCCCCAGCACCATAGCCTGAACAAATACCAGGCTGGTCTTCGCCTCACCGGTGGTCAGGGCTGCCAGACCAACCGATCCAGCGCCATAAGTGTATTGGCGGGTAAGGAACATCAGAATGGCTGTCAGGATTGCCCCAACAAAATTTCCCAGGTAGACCACTCCCCAGTTTCGCAGTAAAGCAGGTAAGGTGATCCGCCGGTTGGCGAAGGCAATAATGATCAGATTATTGCCTGTAAATAGCTCTGAACCCGAAACAACCACCAAAATCAGTCCGAGGGTGAAGGCTGTGCCTGCAAGAAGCCTGGCAACACCATAGGGCAAGACCGAGCTTCCGGCACTTACTGTGGTGGCAAAGATGGCGCCCATGGAAATAAACGCCCCCGCCAGGATGGCGAGCAGGAACATCCGTAATGTGTCCAATGCAGTTTTCTTGACACCCGTCTCGGCGGCTTTGACTGCCATCTCAGCCGGTACCAGAGCATCAAATGAAACTTCCTTCGTAGGTGGTTTAGTATCTTTGGTTATGTGCGTTGATGTAGTAAACATAGTCGGCACCTCATGCAATCGTGGTAATTTCAGTATCAATGGCAAAGATATGATCGTATCGCTCGTCTATGGGCGATGCGACCGGTAGCTCGGGCTGGATAACTTTTAACAAACCCTGGCACATGGCGTTGAGACCCACATGCGCTAGCTCAGATTGGGGCAATCCGGTCTGCCCGGCGGTTTTTTCAAATGGACAATCGCAGATGATAAAGCGTAATTCGGGTCCAATCTGGTGAATGGTGAAGTTCACCTTGAGCGTCTCAAGCACACATTCCAAAGCGCACACCCCGGGGTTAGGAAAACCGTCCCGGAATATATGATCCAACATGAAAATGGCAGTTGCCTGCCCCATCCCTGAGCCAAAGCTTTCCATGAGGGCATAGGCATGCGCCTCATCAAACCCTGTCTGGCAAAACATGGCGTATTCTAGGAATATCTCACAAAACGAGATGGCTGATTCTTCACCAGCTCCACTTAACTCTCCCCAAATCTGGAAGCCATGTAAGAGATCGTCCCGTACAAAAACATCCCTTTGCCCTATTTCGTTGTAGTACATATCAGAGCTTGCAATCGGGTAACGGCAGATCAGTGTAGGTTTTGTTTGAATTGATGCTGGCATTGTAGCTTTCCTCCAATTTATCGTGATACTTTTTTCGGTTGCACCCGGTGATATTAACGGGTACAATATTTTTGTCGATTGCGAAATAATTCACTATCTGATTTATACCGAAATAGGGTCACAGCCACAAGGACCTGCTGGTCACAATGTGGTTACGATATTTCCCCCAACAAATTTTGTTATCTGACGGTTACTCGCTAAGGTTTGTTTTTTGTGTGTTTAACAGGTAGCCAGCATTGGGGATTGTTTCAATTAACGAAGGGGCACCAGGTTCTGTTTCCAGTTTGTTACGCAGGCGATACACCAGCTGTTTGAGCATCTCATTGGTGGCACCTTCCGGGCCCCACACCCGCAGGATGAGGGTGTCATTATTAAGCACCCGGTCAGGATTCTGCATCAAGGCACGTAAAAGGCGGGTCTCCAGGTGGGTCAGGCGAATAGCATCACCCTCACCCAGGTGCACCTCACGCCTTTCTGCATCGAAAGTGAGTGGACCTGCCTGTAACATCTCCTGGGGTTCTTTTACCGCCCGGCGAAGCAACGCGCGGATGCGTGCAATCAGCTGCCGCGGGCTGAAGGGTTTGATGATGTACTCGTCCGCTCCGGCTTCCAGGGCTGCTATCACGTTGTCATCAGTATCGCGTACCGTAAGCATGATAATCGGCACGTCCGATTCGGTTCGGATGCGCGTGCAAACCTCCAGACCATCCATACGCGGCAATCCCCAATCCAGCACAATCAAGTCGGGGCTTTCCTTGGAGAATTGTTCCAATGCACTAAGCCCATCGTGGGCATTGATGACTTCAAAACCCGCCCTGCGGATGGCGAATGCCAGCACGTCTGATAGAGCCAGGTCATCATCGACTACAAGTATCTTGGTCATATGTTTTATTTCTCCTCTTTAGGATGGATGGGAATGGTAAACCAGACTTTTGCCCCCCCATTGGGGAGGTTCTCTGCACCAACCTGCCCACCATGCATTTCAACGATCGACTTAACCACTGAAAGACCTAAACCAATCCCATATTGAGTATCATGCGATTGGTTGGCAGTTACAAAGCGCTTGAACAGGTCTGCAAAGCGTTCAGTAGGAAGCCCCGGTCCACTATCAAGCACTGCAATCGTCATCCAATCAGGGTCCTGAGTGATGTTCAGCTCAATCTTACCACCCATCGGGCTGAACTTGCTGGCATTAGACAACAGATTCACTAACACCTGGGTCAAACGGTTGGCATCCGCCCAAACGGTGGGTAAAATGACCGGACCAGTGTAAGCCAGGCGCTGATTCCGGCGTTTAAGCAATGGGGACATTAAATCAGCGGCTTGTTTAACGACGCCCTCAAGGTTGACTGGGCGGCGATGGATCTGAAAACAGCCTGCCTCAATGGTGGTGCTTTCCAGTAGATTCTCCACCAGAGTCTGCAGATGTAAGGTGCTCAAGCGGATGGTATCCACTAACTCCTTTATTTCATCGGGTGTAAGATCATTAACTTCATCCACCAATACTTCGGTGGTGGCAGCAATGCCTGATAACGGCGTACGGAATTCGTGAGCCACGTTGGCCAGGAAGTTATAGCGTAATCGATTAACCGCTTCCTCTTCAGTAACGTCGCGAATCACTACCACCCGTTCAGAGCCGTAACCACCGGGAGGGTTATCATCTAATGGGGATATCGTAACATACAATAGCAAAGGTTTCCCTTGCGCATCCAACACACTCAAACGTTGCGCAATGGGTCCATCGGTTGGCTTGTTCAACAAGTCACCAACTGTTGCTGTCTCCCCAGGCGCAGGGGGGAAAATATGCGTGTAATGAAGTCGTTCCACGTCCCAACTGTGGTAACCAAGAATTTCTTCCGCATCCGGATTAAAGAAAGTGATGCGATCATTTTCATCAAGGGCAATTACACCTTTCGGGAGCAGGGATAAAAGCCGTTCAGCGTGTTTCATCTCGCGTTGAGTAACAGCAAGGGTGTGGCGCAGCTGGCGACGGGCGAATTCAAAATGTCGGTTGAGCTGATTAATCTCAGGCACACCACTTTCGATCGGGGTGGATACATCCAGATTTCCCTGACTGATCTGGTCGGCAGTTTTACTTAACTGCAGCAACGGTTTGGTAATCGAACGCGCCTGTCGCGCCACAAGGATCGAACCAATCAACATGACTAACAGGCTGAAACCGGCAGACACAAGGATGGTATTAACCATTCCATTACGGATGGAGTTACCTGGAAGGGCAACTTCGCTTAGCGCCACTACTTTATCACGAGCATCACTGAGCGGCATCAAACCTGCGTAATAGGTTTGATCTGAAGCTGACCCCATGGTACAGCATGCCTCTCCCGTTTTTTCGACATTTATCGCCGACTGCGGGTCAAGTGACCAATTAGGGGCAGCTGGCAGACTGGTGGCGATCCGCCTGCCATTGACAATCAAACTCTGAGCCAAACCGGTTTGACTTTCCAGGGTAGTCATGTAATCCGCCTTTAACTCACGCGCCACCAGCACCCATCCCATCACAGGATTGTTGGCTTCCTTCGATTGAATTTGGCTGACTCCCACAATGTACAGCTTGCCCGGATCTCCAACGATATAGAAGTCACCAAAATATGGCTCATGGCCTGCCAGAAATGCCTGTGGGTCAGGCAAACCCACCAACCGGTCTCCTGACTGCAGGTCGGGAGTAATCACCTGAACAATATCCAGGTTTCCGCTTTCCTGTTTTAGAGCTTCGAGGTAAGGGTTCAGAGCTGCCACATCACCTTGTTGGATCAGGTTATATAGGGTTGGGCGCCCAGCAATCAACCCGGCGAGTTTCTTAAGGCGAGTGATTTCTGCGTTATACAACCCATTGGTGGCAGACTGGGCATCCTGGACCCTCAACCATACCTGGTTCTCAAGCGATCGCCACATAGCCAAATTAGTCGGTATACCTATGAAAACAATGATGGCAACCACCACCAACACGAGGTTCAGGATGAGCCGTTGTGTCAGGTTCATCTTTTGGAAGCGTTGGCGAATGCCGTTTACAAAGTGGTGCATATCATTCTAAGGGATGGGTGTTGTTAATTTTAGCACGGATGATAATATGGGAATGGTGGCAAAAGCGTCTCGTTCACTACAGAGGTCTTATCTTGCCATTCTACCCATCAAAATAAATCGGGTTAGAAATCAAGGCAGGCAGCAAGGGCAAGCCAGGCAAGAAGCTTCTGAGGATCTCAGTCCGCACAAAACCAGGAGCCTCCATATTGTAAATTCCGTGCATATCCCCATCGGTCTCTGCTTTTAGCAGGATGGAATTCCCTTGATTTGTGACCACCTGTATCACATCACCCGCGAGCAAACCTTTGGCTGCATACTCCACCTGTTTCACCCTGGAAAACTCGACGCTATCACCAAGGATTGCCTCCCCGGCATTCAACTCAAGGGTGGGACCATTGGTGCTATAGGTAATGAACGCATGCCCGAGCCTCACAGCAGACAGGATATCATCCGGGCTGGTTGACAGGGCATATACACACGTGGTTGGCCCTCCGGGAAAGAGCAACAGAGAATCCCGGTGATAATCACTCCCACCACAGATGGGCACCTTTTTACCAGCCAGGAGCATGCTGTGCCATAATCCGATCGCCTGCAGGTTAGAACCGCGCATCGGGCCATTCCAAACCTCAAGACAATCAAATGGAAGGGACTGCATGTCAAATAAAAACGGGACTACAGAATCACATGGATGATTGATACTGATGAATGCGCCCCGGGTGCGTGCTGAGACAAAACGGGCTCGAACATCCTCGAAGGTATTTGCAAGGAACGGCTCATCATACGGTTTGTCCACTCCCAGGAAGTTGGCATGCCCCTGGTAATGAGTCCATTCAATCCCAGGGATCAAAGTAATGCCGGCATGTTCAAGTAAGTTATCGGCAGACACCATCTGGTTGTGGTCGGTGATGGCAAGGTAGTCCAGACCATTGCTACATGCATGTTGCGCTAATTCGGCAATGGTAAGCACACCATCCGAAGCCAATGTATGGACATGCAAATCTCCCTTATACAAACGCACGTACTTCGGGGTGAACGAGAGTTCATAGAGCACATCCACCCCTTCATCAGCCACTTTATACGCACCAACAATGATCTGCCATTCACCTGGAACCAATTTACAGGGATGGTAGCCTGGGGTGGCCTGGGTCTCACTGATAAAAATACAATCTTTATCAGAACCGGAGGCTCCCACCTGGGTCCCATCCGGGGCAATCAATCCGAGGTCAATGATGTTGACTTCTTTGCGAGAGATAAATTTCCCGCTCTCCATCTGGATTTCGGTTTCATGATGCCGTACATAAGAATAAGTCAGGGAGAATGAAGCGGTATTGGCAGGCATCTTGAATGGAAGCGTAAAGTAAGTCCCCTGTCGGCTGTGTTCAATGAACAACGGGATTTCCATTCGTGTTTCGGTGGGTGAGATATCCATAGGATCCTATACTGGTGTCAGATTGGCTGCCAGAAAGCGTTGTATTTGTTTATTCCAAAAGAACCAATCGTGGAATCCATCCTCCTCATGGTAATCAACATGGATACCCAGGGTTTGGCAGGAATTATTAAAATAGACATTTATTGGGTACAAGTCTTCCTGGCGCCCACAAGCAATAAACAATCGAGGCAGCGCCTCAGGATTAATGGAAGCGCACTGTAACCAGGTTGCAGGATCGTGTTCGCTGCCAGCAAGTTTATCCAGGTCTCCAAATAATTTTTCGAATTCTGGCCGGCGTGGGTCATCTGGATAAGCCTTGATGAACGCCAGAGATAGCACCCCCGAGAAGCTGGCGGCAGATGAATATAATTCAGGGCGTAGAAATGCCGCTTTGAAGGCACCATACCCACCCATCGAGTTACCCGCAATGAGCGTATCTTCGCGGTGGGGAGACAAACCAAAGACATCTTTAAGATAACCAGGCAACTCATCTGTCAGGTAAGTAAAATAAGCCTGGCCATTGGGTTGGTCGGTATAAAAACTACGCCCTGCTGATGGCATGATGACCACCAATCCATAGAGTGCCGCGATGGATTCGATGGCTGTATATCGTTGCCAGGCACTCCCATCATCACTGAGCCCATGCAACAGGTAAAGCACTTTTCGCCTGGAAACTGGGATGCCTTCCATTTTCCCAGGGTCAGGAAGGATGATATACAAAGGTAGATTGACTTTTACGCTTTCGGGGACATGCTCAATACGGATTAGTGCCATTTTCTCCTGCCTGTTTACCCATTTTCAGCTACTGCCGGAGCAGTACTGGCTTTTTCAAAGTTGATGAAGAACGAAAAGATGAAGCTGATCACCATTAGAATAGGAGGGAAAATGGTGAGCAGGAATCGGGCAGCCTGGTCGGGGTGAGGCCCGGGATTGGTGCCACTCTCATATTGATATAAGATAAAAACCAGGTAAAAACCTAAGCTGGTGAATAAACCACTCAGCCGGTTCATGAATCCCAGTGCATTCGAGATGAGCCCCTCCCGGCGCAGGTTGTGTTTTTGTGTATCCTCATCCATGATCTTCGCACCGATCAAATCCATGGTTGTGATTACCCCGGCAAAGCCGAAACCGACCAGCGCACTGCAAATAATGCCTGTAACCAAGGAATTGGCAAAATAGAGCGGGATAAAAGCAACTGCCAGAGTGGCCAAAGAAGCCCTCCAAACAGGCATAACGGTGTACTTTCTGACCCATCTTGCCCAAATTGCAACACAACCGATGGCAATGAGCAAAACCGCCGCGAACAAGAATGTCGTCTGGCTATCTGATAGTCCCAAAGCATATTTGACAAAAAATGGCATGGAAACAAGGACAAGTGACATGGCGGCACTATAAAATGCATTGGCAAATCCGGCCACCCAAAATTTGGCATTGGTGATCAGATCTTTAATACTATTCCAAAGGTGGGGTATTGCTTCGTCGGCGTGGATGTGCGTTTCCTTGCTGGTAAAGGTCATATACAGGATAACCCCGCCACCAAGCAAGCCATAAAGAACGGCGGTAAGACTGTACCCAAGGGCATTGGTCACCATAGGGGTTAGGGCAATGCTGATGATCATGGCGACTAGCTGAAAGGCTTGCCTGAGCGCATTTACATTTGCCCGGTTGGAATCCTCTCGGAAAAGTTCCGGGAATAGGGCACCGTAATTGGCGTTAATGACCGAATCCAACGTGCCGGTGAGCATATAAAAAAGCATGCAATA
>Ga0208980_10001083_pt1 | contig 16302 bp, 13 predicted proteins | sample WetSurMetagenome_3_FD_187993 | JGI IMG/M metagenome (GOLD analysis project Ga0208980, IMG submission 187993) | Wetland microbial communities from Twitchell Island in the Sacramento Delta, sample from surface sediment Aug2011 Site A1 Bulk (version 2) | ecosystem: Environmental > Aquatic > Marine... | reverse complement strand
CCGTCGTCCAAAAGCTGCTGCGGCGGGCGCGCCACGGCGAGCGGATCGTCTTCATCCCGGGCAACCACGACGAAGCCCTGCGCGAGTATCTCGACGTCTCGTTCGGCGACATCGAGGTCCGCCAGGAGGCGGTCCACGAGACCCTGGACGGCAGGCGCCTTCTGCTCACGCACGGCGACGTCTTCGATCAGGTCACGCGTCACCATCGGTGGGTAGCGGTCGCGGGTGACGTCGCCTACAACCTGCTCGTCCGCCTCAACCTGGTGCTGTCATGGAGCCGGCGCACCCTCGGCGTGGCCGGCTACTGGTCGCTGGCCGGCTACGCGAAGCGCAAGGTCAAAACCGCGCTGAGCTTCATCTTCGACTTCGAGGACTCGGCGGTGCGTCACGCGCGCGAGCGCGGCCTCGACGGCATCATCTGCGGACACATCCACTGGGCGGCGATCAAGGAGATCGACGGCCTGCTGTATGCGAACTGCGGCGACTGGGTCGATTCCTGCTCGGCGATCGTCGAGCATTTCGACGGCCGACTGGAGCTGATCGTCTGGGACGGTGACCGCGCGGCGGTGACCGAAGAAGAGCCCGTGACGGCGGCGCTCGTTGCCGACGTGGCGGCACGGGAGACCTTGCAATGACGCGCGTGCTCATGGTCTCCGACGTGTACTTTCCCCGCGTCAACGGCGTGTCGAGCTCGATGGAGACCTTTCGTCGCTCGCTTGCCGACGAGGGCATCGAGGTCCGTCTGGTGGTGCCCCGCTACGGCGACGAGACCGACGAGCCCGGTGTCGTCCGCGTTCCCGGGCGACGCCTGCCCAGGGACCCGGAGGATCGCCTCGCCTCGTGGCGCCGCATGCACCGGGCGGTGCGCGAGGAGGCTGCCCGGTGCGACCTGGTCCACATCCAGACGCCCTTTGTCGCGCATTACGCCGGCGTTGCCGCCGCGCGTCACCATGGGGTGCCGGTACTCACCACCTACCACACGTTGTTCGAGGAGTACCTCCAGTATTACGTGCCGTTCCTTCCGGCCAGCTGGTCGCGCGCCCTGGCGCGGCGGTTCTCGCGGGACCAGTGCAATGCCGTCGACACCGTCGTCGTCCCCTCGTCGGCGATGGCCGACAGGCTGGCCGGCTACGGTGTGACCTCGCCGGTGCGCATCCTGCCGACGGGAATCCCGCTCGATCGCTTCGCGCAGGGAGACGGTGCCGCGTTTCGCGCCTCCCGCGGCATCGACCCGGCGAGGCCGCTCGCGCTGTTCGTGGGGCGCGTGGCGCACGAGAAGAACATCGGCTTCCTGCTCGAAGCGCTCGTTCACGCGCACCGCCGATGTCCGGACGCGTTGCTGCTGGTCACGGGCGAGGGGCCGGCGATGGCCGACCTCGAGCGCCAGGCTGACCGGCTGGGGATCTCCGAATCGGTGCGATTCCTCGGCTATCTGGACCGGACGCGGGAGCTTCCCGACTGCTATGCGGCGGCCGACGTGTTCGTCTTCGCTTCGCGCACCGAGACCCAGGGTCTGGTGCTGCTGGAGGCGATGGCGGCAGGGCTGCCCGTGATCGCCCTGTCGGCCATGGGTACCGCCGACATCCTTGTTAACGCCGGTGGGGCGCTGGTGCCGCCGGACGACCCGGCTGCCTTCGGCGATGCGGTCGGCACCTTTCTCACGCAATGGGAAGCCTGGCGCGACTTCGCGGCGCAGGCGCGGCAGACCGCACTCTCCTGGTCAGACACGGCGATGGCAGCGCGGCTCGCACAGTGCTATCGCGAGTCGCTCGAGCAGCGTCTCGGGACCTCGGTGCGGCTCCGCGCCGGGGCACCAGTGACCTGAGGCGCGGCGATGCTCACCATCGACGTCGTCAGCGAGACGGCACCGCCGGAGGTCAACGGCGTCGCCATGACCGTGGGCCGCCTTCTCGACGGCATGCGCTCGCGCGGGCACCGAGTCACGCTCGTGCGTCCCAAACCCAGCGCCCGTGACGCGGCGCGCGGTGACGTTACCGTTCGCGGCCTGCCCCTTCCAGGGTACCCGGACGTCAGGTTCGGCCTTCCCGCCGGTGGCTTCCTGCGGCGCCGGTGGGAGGCCCGTCGCCCGGACGTGGTTCACGTCGTCACCGAGGGCCCGCTCGGCTGGTCCGCGGTGCGCTGCGCTCGCTCGCTCGGCATCCCGGTGACCTCGGGCTTTCACACCAACTTTGATCACTACAGCGTGCACTACGGGTTTGGCTGGCTGCGGCCGCTGATCACTGCCTATCTGCGCGGGCTGCACCGCAAGGCGGGCGCGACGGTCGTGCCGACGGCGGCCCTGGCGGCCGAGCTCGCCGGCAGTGGCATTCCCGGCGTGCGCGTCGTGGGGCGGGGCGTGGACGCCGAGCTCTTCGACCCCGCGCGGTGCTCACTCGAGCGCCGAGCTTCGTGGGGCGCGAAGGAGAGCGATCTCGTCTGTCTCTACGTTGGCCGGCTGGCTGCCGAGAAGAACCTCGCGCTGGTGGTCCGGAGTTTCAGCGCGATTGCACGTGCCCGACCGTCGGCGCGCCTGGTCTGGGTCGGTGACGGCCCGTTGCGGGACCTGCTCGAGCGCGAACCGCTGCAGCAGCACTTCGCCGGCTGGCGCACGGGCGCCGAGCTCGCCGAACACTACGCCAGTGCCGATCTCTTCCTCTTTCCGAGCCTGACGGAGACCTATGGCAACGTCGTCGCCGAGGCGATGGCGAGTGGCCTCGCAGTAGTGGCGTATCGGAGCGCTGCCGCCGCCGAGCTGATCGTCGATGGGTCGAACGGGCTGATCGCTCCCGTGGGCGACGAGCGTGCATTTGTGGACGCGGCGCTTCAGTTCTCCGCGGCCGAAAGGGATTGGCAGCGCGGGCTGCGCCTTGCGGCGCGCGAGTCCATGCTGCCGAGGCACTGGGACCAGGTGGTGGCGAGCTTCGAGACGGTCCTGCGGGAGGTCGCCGAGGGATAGGGTGGCCTGTGGCCGCCGCTCACCGGCGCGCACGGCGCGCCCCAAAGACCTGGTGGGAGCGCCGTCCCCGGCGCGATTGCCATTGCGGCCAGGAGCCCGCCACCGGGTTGTCCCGATGCCAGGCTGGGAGCGGCGCCTCGGCGCGATTCACTGGATCAGCACGGTCTCGCCGGCCCGGACGGTGTCGCCCGCCTGGGCCCTGATCGATAGATCGTCGCGCGCGGGCACGACCAGGTCGACCTGTGACCCGATGCGGATCATTCCGAAGATCGTGCCGCGCTCGACGGTGTCACCGACCGCATAGTGGCTCTCGATCCCGTTTACGCCCCGCGAGCCGATCTGCACCACGTAGGCCGGCAGCGGCGCGCCACGGTACTCGCCGTCGAACCGCGTCACAGTGCGCTCGTTCTGGATGATGTGCGGGCTACCGCCGTAGAGCGGCAGCCAGTTGAGCAGCGTGCGCAGGTGCATCATCCCCATGTAGAGGTTCTCGCCCTCGGCGGGGTGGTGCCGGATCAGGCTGATGCGCCCCGTCACCGGCGCCCGGTTGTAGTGGACGTCGAACGGGCTCATGAAGATGCCGACGACGATCTTCGCGCTAGCCTCGTCCTGCTTGAGGATGTCTTCGACCTTTGCGGCCAGGCCTTCCTTGATGACCACCACGTCTTCGCCGGGCGCGACCCGCTTCACGTACACGACGGTGCCGTCTGCCGGGCTGAGGATCCCTGCCGCCACAGGTGGCTGCCGCGGCGGGTTGCGGAAGAACCAGACGTGCCGCCAGTACAGGAAGGCGCCGAGCAGGACGAGGAGCAGCGCCCCGACCAGCGCCAGCGTCACACGAGGTGCTTCCATGCGTTCTTGCGCAGCACGCGGACGAGAGCGACCCCGGACGAGAAGGGGAAGTCGACGATCTCGAACAGGTCCTTGTGCTTGCTGATCTGCTTCAGCCAGCGCTTGACGCCCGCGTGGCGCACCATCTCGCGGATGTAGATGTTGCTGTCGTGCAGGAGGATGTAGCTGTCCTTGCGGGCGGTCTTCAGCACGCTGATGAAGTCGCGGCGGACGTGCTCGTAGGCGTGGTTGCCGTCGATGAAGGCGAGGTCGATCGGCGGCAGCTTGAAGAGGCTGTACCGCTGGAAGAAATCGCCGCTCGTCAGCTTTTGATGGGTGACGATGTCGTCGATGCCAAAGCGGGCGAAGCGGGCCTTCACCTGTGCCGGGTTGTCCCACTGTGAGGTGCCGCCGAAGGTCTGCAGCGGCCCGTCCTTCAGCACCGAGAACGAGGGGTCGACGAAGGTCAGGCGCCCGGCGCCGTTGTCCTTCAGCCCGAGCCCGAGGCAGGCGACGCTGAAGCCGAAGCCCGAGCCGATCACCAGCACGTGCCGTGGCCGCAGCGACCGTACCAGACCGTAGTACAGGAACCCGAATCCGAGGTTGAGGGTGTCGGTGTCCTCGTTGTGGCCGAGCGGGCGTGCGTGCCTCAGCACGTCGCGCAGCAGGGAGGGCCTGAGGCTGAATTGGCTGGGGGTTGCTGAGTTGTCGGGGTCGAGCATCGGCGCGGTCTCAATCGGCTCAGGTCGGGAATCGGCACCCGCCGCGCACGACACTTCCGTGACGCGGGGATTGCCGAAACGTTAACCCGCCGATGTGACCGTTTTATGAGAGCGCCGGGCTCAGAATCCCTCGGTCGAGGTGAACAGACCCACCCTAAGGTCCTTCGCGGTGTAGATCTCGCGGCCGTCAACCTCCATACGGCCGTCGGCGATGCCGAGCACCAGCTTGCGGGTGATCATCCGCTTCATGTCGATGAAGTAGGTGACGCGCTTGGCAGTGGGCAGCACCTGGCCGGTGAACTTCACCTCGCCGACGCCGAGGGCGCGGCCGCGGCCCGGGTTGCCGGTCCAGGCGAGGAAGAAGCCGACCATCTGCCACATGGCGTCGAGGCCGAGGCAGCCGGGCATGACCGGGTCGCCCGGGAAGTGGCAGCCGAAGAACCAGAGGTCCGGGTGGATGTCGAGCTCGGCGATGATCTCGCCCTTGCCGTGGGCGCCGCCCTCGTCGCTGATGCGCACGATGCGGTCCATCATCAGCATGTTCGGCACGGGCAGCTGGGCGTTGCCGGGGCCGAACAGCTCCCCGTGGCCGCACTTCAGCAGGAGTTCACGGTCGAGGCTCTCGGTGCGGGCCATGGGGTTCCTCGTGAAAGGGGGGTGCCGGCTCAGCCGGCGCCGAGCGCGGCGTCGACGCGCCCGCGCAGGAAGGGCACGATCTCGCCGCGCGCGATCATGGTGTTGTCGGTGTCGCGGCGGCCGCGGTACTCGACCCTGCCGTCGTCGATGCCGCGCTCTCCCACCACCACGCGGTGTGGGATGCCGATCAGCTCGGCGTCCGCGAACATCACGCCCGGCCGGGCGTCGCGGTCGTCGAGCAGCACGTCGATGCCCGCGTCCAGCAGCTCCTGGTAAAGCCGCTCGGTCTCCTCGCGCACGCGGTGCGAGCGGTGGTACTGCATCGGGACCAGCACGACCTGGAAGGGCGCGATGCCGACGGGCCAGACGATCCCCTTGTCGTCGTTGTGCTGCTCGATCGCGGCACCGACCACGCGGGAGACGCCGATGCCGTAGCAGCCCATGATCATCGTCACGTTGCGGCCCTGCTCGTCCAGCACCGTGGCCTTCATCGCCTCGCTGTACTTGGTGCCGAGCTGGAAGATGTGGCCGACCTCGATGCCGCGCGCGATCACCAGGCTGCCCTGGCCGTCGGGGCTCGGGTCGCCGGCGACGACGTTGCGCAGGTCCGCGACCGCGGGCTCGGGCAGGTCCCGACCCCAGTTCACGCCGGTGAGGTGCTGGCCCTCGCGGTTGGCGCCGCAGACGAAGTCCGCCAGCGCGGCGGCGGCACGGTCGACGATGACGGGGGTCTCGAGTCCGACAGGGCCGACGGACCCCGGTGGGCAGCCCGCGGCAGCCCGGACGGCGTCGTCGCTGGCGAGGCGCAGCGGGCTGCCGACGCCGGGCAGCTTCTCGGCCTTGATGGCGTTGAGCTCGTGGTCCCCGCGCAGCACGAGCGCGACCACGGCGCCGGGCTCCGAGCCCTCGACGATGAGCGTCTTGGCGGTCCGGCTCGCCGGCACGCCGAGGAAGGCGCTCACCTCGGCGATGCTGTGCTGGCCGGGGGTGTCGACCGTCGTCAGGGGCGCGGTCGGGGCGGGGCGATCGCCCACCGGCGCGAGCGCCTCGGCGAGCTCGACGTTGGCCGCGTAGTCGCTGCGGTCGGAAAAGGCGATCGCGTCCTCGCCGGAGTCGGCGAGGACGTGGAACTCGTGGGAGGCGCTGCCGCCGATGGAGCCGGTGTCGGCCAGCACTGCGCGGAAGTTCAGGCCGCAGCGGCGGAAGATCCGGCAGTAGGCCGCGTGCATCGCCGCGTACGTCTGCCCCAGCGAGGCTTGGTCGGCGTGGAAGGAGTAGGCGTCCTTCATCAGGAACTCGCGTGCCCGCATCACCCCGAAGCGCGGCCGGATCTCGTCGCGGAACTTGGTCTGGATCTGGTAGAAGTTGACGGGCAGCTGCCGGTAGCTGCGCAGCTCGGCGCGTGCCAGGTCGGTGATGATCTCTTCGTGGGTGGGGCCGAAGCAGAAGTCGCGCTGGTGCCGGTCCTTGAGCCGCAGCAGCTCCGGACCGTACTTGTCCCAGCGGCCGGACTCCTGCCAGAGCTCGGCTGGCTGCACCGCGGGCATCAGCACCTCGAGCGCACCGGCGCGGTCCATCTCGTCGCGGACGATCGCCTCGACCTTGCGCAGGACCCGCAGCCCGAGCGGCAGCCAGGTGTACAGCCCGGATGCCAGGCGGCGGATCAGCCCGGCCCGCAGCATGAGCCGGTGGCTCGCGATCTCGGCGTCGGCCGGGGTGTCCTTGAGGGTCTGCAGCGGGAAGTGGGAGGTGCGCATCGGGGTGGCCGGTCGCCGGGCGGGCCCGGCATTCTATGCGGTGGGGCCGCGGGCGCTCAAATCGAGTCCGAATCAAGTTCGCCGCGCCGACGACGACACCCCGGGGATGAGGTTGTCGATCGATCCGACCTGCCTTCCGGAGGCCGACCAGTGACGCTCGCGCGCCAGCTGCGCGTGCTCTTTGCGGCGCTCGCGGTGCTGGTCTTCGTCGCCGTCTCGCTGGCCGGAATCTGGAGCAGCCGGCGGATGCTGGAGGCCGACCTGGCCGCGGAGACGCGTGTCGCGGCCGACGCCCTCGCCGAGGGCCTGCCGGCCGACCCGGCGGCTGCCCTGCGGGTGGCGGAGGCGGCGATCGCGGCGCACGGGCTGCATTCCGTCCGGCTGGAGAGGGCCGGGGAGGGGGCTATCGAGCGCGTGGGGGCGTCGCGGCCCGCCGCCGTGCCGGGATGGTTCGCGGTGCTCTTCCCGCTTACCGCCGTCGAGTCCTCGGCGCCCGTCGGCACGGGCGGTCGGCTGCTCGTCCGGGCGGAGACCGGGCCCGCCGCCGAGCGCCTCTGGCACGCCGCACTGCAAGCCCTCGTGCCGGGTGCGGGCACCGCCCTGGTGGTTCTGGTGCTCGGGCTGCTGGTGGTGGGGCCGCTGGTGCGCCCGCTGCGGCAGGCCGAGGCCGAGGCCGCGGCGGCGCTGGCGTGGGAGTCGGGCGGCGAGGCGGTGGGCGCCGACGATCCCGCCGTCCACCCCATCCAGGCGGCCATTCGCCAGCTGTCGCGCCGGGCTCGGCTGCTGCTGGACGGCGCCCAGGGGCTTGCCACGACCCTCCACAGCCGGGCGGCGCGCGATCCGCTGACTGGCCTCGCCAGCCGCCGGCGCCTCCTGGACGTCCTCGAGGGGCGGCGCCGCGACCCCGAGCAGGCCTGGACCGGCGGGCTGCTGCTCATCCGCGTCGAGGGCCTCAAGGCGGTCAACGAGACCTTCGGCTATGCCGCCGGTGACGACGTGCTGCGCGAAGCGGCGCGGCTCCTGGACGAGACCTTCGGTGCCGAGCCCGGTGTGTTCCTGGCCCACCTCGCCGGTGGCGAGTTCGGGGCGTTCCTGCCCTGCGCCAACACGCGACTGCTGTCGGACCGGGTCGCTGCGGCGGAGCAGGCCCTGGCGGGCCTCGAGTCCCGCCTGCGCTTTCCCTCGTCGCTCGTCGTCTTCGTTGGCAGCGCCTATTTCCACGGGCAAGGGATCTCCGCGCTCTTTGCGGAGGCCGACCGGTCCCTGCGCAGGGCCCAATGGCACGGCATTCCCGGGCTGTCACCCGGCGCGCCTGCCGCCGGCACCGACGGCAGCGAGCTGGCGGGGCGGCGGGCTGCGGCGGTCGCCGCCCTCCGGGAGGGGGGGCTGCGGCTCGTGCTGCAGCCGGTGCTGGCACGCGAGACCCGCGAGCTTCGCCACCACGAGGCCTACGCCCGGATCCGCGCCGCCGACGGCAGCGAGCCCCTCGCGATCGGCGAGCTCATCGGAGCCGGCGACCCCGAGGTGGCCGTCGCGGTGGATCGCGCGGCCATCGCCGAGGCCTTCCGCCTGCTGGGGTGCGGGGCCGTGCAGGGAGACCTGTCGCTCAACCTGTCGGCGGCGAGCCTCCGCGATTCCGCCGCGGTGGACTGGCTGGCGTCCGAGTGTCGGGGCCATCCCGAGGCGGCGCGGCGGATGGTGCTCGAGCTGCCCGATGCCGAGCTGCCGCGGGTCCAGCAGGGGCTGACGGACTGGCTCGCCCGGCTGCGGCCGCTCGGGCTCCGCTTCGCGGTCGATCATTTCGGGGCGGGACCGGCCGCGTTCGGCCAGCTGCGTGCCCTGGGGCCGGCCTACCTGAAGGTCGACGGCAGTTTCGCGGCCCGTCTCGACCAGGACACCGAGACGCAGTTCTTCGTCCGGGCCACCGCTCAGATCGCCCACGGCCTGGGGATACCCGTCTATCTGGAGGCGGTCGAGTCGGAGGCGGTCTGGATGCTCCTCTCCGACCTGCAGCTCGACGGCGCCCAGGGGTACCATCTCGGCTGGCCAAGGGAAGCGGGTTAGCCGCAGGGGGGCGGAGACGATGGGCAGGCTGGCGGGGATCGCACGCGGCGCCGCGCTGGCAGCCGCACTGGGCTGGTCGCCGGGGGCCCCGGCTGCCGATGCAGGCGGGCTCATCGGCGTGGGCGTCAAGTCGTGCGACGACCTGAGCCTCGCCGAGGTGTCGGCAAGGCGAGGCGACGACCTCGGGATCCTCGCGTTGCGCCGGTACGAGGACTGGACGGCGGGTTTCGTGTCGGGGCTGAACCTGGCCGCGGGCCGGGACCTCATGAGAAACGTATCGCTCAGCGGCCTGATGCGCCGCGTGGCCCAGCACTGCGGCGACCATCCGCGCGACGACGTCTTCACCGCGGTCAACGGCGTCCTCAAGCAGATCAATGCCCCGGAAAAGGACTGACACCGCAGCGGCAGCCAGTACGGCCTGTCACAAAGGCGTCACGAACCTCCGGTAGGCTGCCGCCGCACTGAAACCTACCGGGCACCACGGTGCTGGTGATCCCAGCCTGCTGCCTTGCTCGTGCCCATACCCGCGATTCAAATGGAGGCCTACGTGCTCAACAAGACCCTCAAGCTCAGCGTTCTGGCGGCTGCCGTCGCCGCGACCGGCGCGTACGCCGCCGCCGCCCGCGACTACATCAGCATCGTCGGCTCCTCGACCGTCTATCCGTTCGCCACCGTGGTTGCCGAGAAGGTCGGCAGGGCCGGGGGTGTGAAGACCCCGAAGATCGAGTCCACCGGCACTGGTGGCGGCATGAAGCTGTTCTGCAACGGCGTCGGCGTCGAGCACCCCGACATTTCCAACGCCTCGCGGCGCATCAAGAAGAGCGAGTTCGAGAACTGCCAGAAGAACGGCGTGACGGACGTCGTCGAGATGAAGATTGGCTACGACGGCATCGTGCTCGCCAACGCGAAGACCGCGCCGCTCACCAAGCTGACCCGCAAGGACCTCTACCTGGCCCTCTCGAAGGAGGTGCCGGACCCGGCTGGCGCCGAGAAGCTGGTGCCGAACCCTTACAAGACCTGGAAGGACGTCAACAAGGACCTTCCGGACGTCAAGATCGAGGTGCTGGGACCGCCGCCGACCTCCGGTACCCGTGATGCCTTCGTCGAGCTGGTGATGGAGGCCGGATGCAAGAAGTTCGACTTCGTCAAGGCGATGGAGACGGGCAACAAGGACGGCTTCAAGAAGGCCTGCATGACGGTGCGGGAGGACGGCGCCTACATCGAGGCCGGCGAGAACGACAACCTGATCGTCCAGAAGCTGGCCGCCAACAAGAATGCCTACGGCATCTTCGGCTTCAGCTTCCTCGAGGAGAACACCGACAAGATCCAGGGGTCGGAGATCGAAGGGCACGGGCCGACCTTCGAGAACATCGCGAGCGGGGCCTATACGGTCTCCCGGCCGCTGTACTTCTACGCGAAGAAGGCGCACGTCGACGTCATCCCCGGCATCCGCGAGTACCTTGCGGAGTTCAGCAGCGAGAAGGCCTGGGGCAAGGACGGCTATCTGGCCGAGCGGGGCATGATCCCGATGCCGGACGCCGAGCGGAAGCAGTTCGCGGCGGTGGCCAAGGACCTGACCGTGATGACGGGCGAGGGCCTGCACTGACGATGGCGAAAACGGGGTAAGATCCGCCGGCGCCCGGGCGAGCCGCTCCCCCTCTCGGGGGTCGGCCCGCCTTGCCGGCGGATACCGACGAGCCGATCTGCCATGAGCATGTCTGCGCTGGTTCTCGTGCTGTTGGCCCTCTCGGCCGCGGCTTACTTTCTCGGCAGGCAGCGCTCCCTCGCGCTGGCCGGCCGCGCCGGCGGTCTGCGCAACCTCCACTCGCTTCCGACCTACTACGGGTTCTACACCGCGCTGTGGTGCGGGTTGCCGGCTCTGGCCGTGCTCGGCGTCTGGGGCATGTTCCAGTCGACCATCGTGACCGAGCTGCTGGTGCAAGACCTCCCGGCCGAGCTGCGCGAGCTGCCGCCGGATCGTCTGGGCCTCGTGATCAACGACATCCGCAACCTGGTGACCGGCAGTGCGGTGTCGCACGAGGTCACCCCGCAGATCCAGGCGGCGGCGGAGCACCTGCGCGAGCTGCGGAGCACCGCCTACGCCGCGCTGACGGTCATCGTGCTCGCGCTCGGCATCGGTGGCGGCACCATCGCCTGGCGGCAGGTGTCGCCGCGCCTGCGCGCCCGCAATCGCGTCGAGGCCATCGTCGTCGCCCTGCTCGTGGTCTGCTCCGTCATCGCCATCTTCACCACCGTCGGCATCGTACTGTCGGTGCTGTTCGAGGCGATCCGGTTCTTCAAGCTGGTGTCGATCACCGATTTCCTGTTCGGGCTGGAGTGGAGCCCGCAGATGGCGCTGCGTCCCGACCAGGCGGGCTCGTCCGGCGCCTTCGGCGCGGTGCCGCTGTTCGCCGGTACGGCCCTCATCTCCGGCATTGCGATGCTGATCGCGGTGCCCATCGGCCTGATGTCGGCGGTGTACCTTTCCGAATACGCGAGCCGCGGCTTTCGCGCCACGGCCAAGCCGTTGCTGGAGATCCTGGCGGGGATCCCGACGGTGGTCTACGGGTTCTTTGCCGCCCTCACGGTCGCCCCCTTCGTTCGGGACAGCGGTGCGCTGCTCGGGCTCGACGTCGCGTCGGAGAGCGCCCTCGCCGCAGGGCTGGTCATGGGCATCATGATCATCCCCTTCGTGTCGTCGCTCTCGGACGACGTCATCAACGCCGTGCCGCAGTCCATGCGCGACGCTGCCTACGCACTGGGCGCGACGCAGTCCGAAACGGTGCGGCAGGTGATCCTGCCGGCGGCGCTGCCCGGGATCGTCGGCAGCATCCTGCTCGCGGTGTCGCGCGCCATCGGGGAAACGATGATCGTCGTGATGGCTGCCGGACTGTCGGCGAAGCTGACGGCGAACCCGTTGGACAGCGTCACCACCGTCACGGTCCAGATCGTGACCCTGCTGGTGGGCGACCAGGAGTTCGACAGCCCCAAGACCCTGGCGGCCTTTGCGCTCGGTCTGGTGCTGTTCATCGTCACGCTGGGGCTCAACGTGCTCGCCCTGCACGTGGTCCGCAAGTACCGGGAACAGTATGAGTGAACCGGCCGACAGCCCCGACACGGATCGGCGGCGGCGCACCATCGACGTCGTCAACGCGTCGCTTGCGAGGCGCTATGCCAGCGAGCGGCGCTTTCGCCTGTTGGGCCGTCTCGCCGTGCTGCTGGGCCTGGCCTTCGTTGCGGTGCTGTTCCTCAGCATCGTTGCCAACGGCTATTCCGGGTTCCAGCAGACGTACATCAGGCTCCAGATCGCCTTCGACCCCGCGATCCTCGACCCGGACGGGAAGCGCGACCCGGCGGCCATCCGTGGCGCCGATTACGGGGCGCTGGTCAAGCAGGCCCTGCGCGCCGAGTTCCCTGCGGTTTCGGGGCGCAGCGAGCTTCGCGAGCTCTACCGGCTCGCGAGCGCCGGCGCCGAATACCGGCTCATGGATCTGGTCGCGCATCAGCCATCGCTGATCGGGACGTCGAAAGAGCTGTGGCTGCTCGCTTCCGACGAGGTCGATCTGGTGCGCAAGGGCCAGATCGATCGGTCCCTGCCGGAGTCGGAGCGGCCCGTGAACGACCGGGTGATCGGCTGGCTGGACGCACTGGAGCAGAGGGGTGCGGTCGACACCCGCTTCAACTGGTCGTTCTTCACCAACGGTGACTCCCGGGAGCCCGAGCTCGCCGGCATCGGCGGGGCCATTGCCGGGTCCTTCTACACCCTGCTCGTCTGCCTGGCGCTGTCGTTCCCGATCGGCGTGGCCGCGGCGGTGTACCTGGAGGAGTTCGCGGCCAAGAGCCGATGGACCGATCTCATCGAGGTCAACATCAACAACCTCGCCGCGGTGCCGTCGATCGTGTTCGGCCTGCTGGGTCTCGCGGTGCTCATCAACTTCTTGGGGCTGCCGCGCTCGGCGCCGGTCGTCGGCGGCTTGGTGCTGACCCTGATGACCCTCCCGACCATCATCATTGCGGGGCGGGCGGCGCTGAAGTCGGTGCCGCCGTCCATCCGCGAGGCGGCGCTCGGCGTGGGCGCCTCCAGGATGCAGACGGTTTTCCACCACGTCCTGCCGCTGGCGATGCCCGGCATGCTGACGGGCACGATCATCGGCATGGCGAGGGCCCTCGGCGAGAGTGCGCCGCTGCTGATGATCGGCATGGTGGCCTTCATCGTCGACGTGCCGAAGGGCCCCTTCGAGCCTTCGACGGTGCTGCCGGTGCAGATCTATCTGTGGGCCGACAGCCCGGAGCGGGCGTTCGTCGCCAAGACCGCGGCAGCCACCATCGTGCTGCTCGGCTTCCTCATCACCATGAATGCCTTGGCGGTCTTCCTGCGCAAGCGCTTCGAGCGGCGTTGGTAGCCCGTTGCCCGAACACGCGAGCGAGCAGCGACCATGAACGGTACGATAAGCGCCACCCTTCCCCCGGGAATCAGGAGTGCCGGTGTGACTTCAGAGTCCAAGGCCTTGGACGATTTCTCGACCCGCCGCTTCGGCGGCACGGTCGGCGAGGTGACCGTTGCCAACCCGCGCATGAGCGCTCGCAACGTGGACGTCTTCTACGGCGACAAGCACGCCATCAAGAAAGTCAGCCTCGACGTCGGCAGCAACGAGGTGATCGCCATGATCGGCCCCTCGGGCTGCGGCAAGTCGACCTTCCTGCGCTGCCTGAACCGGATGAACGACACCATCGACGGCTGTCGGGTGACGGGGGACATCCGCCTCGACGAGCACGACATCTACGACCGGCAGATGGACGTCGTTGCACTGCGCGCCCAGGTCGGCATGGTGTTCCAGAAGCCGAACCCCTTCCCGAAGTCGATCTACGACAACATCGCCTACGGCCCGCGCATCCATGGGCTCGCCGGCACGCGGGCCGAGCTCGACGACATCGTCGAGAGCAGCCTGCGGCGCGCCGGGCTCTGGGAGGAGGTCAAGGACCGCATGGCCCAGCCCGGCACCGGCCTGTCCGGCGGACAGCAGCAGCGCCTGTGCATCGCCCGCGCCATCGCGGTGTCGCCCGAGGTGATCCTGATGGACGAGCCCTGCTCGGCGCTCGACCCGATCGCGACGGCGAAGATCGAGGAGCTGATCGACGAGCTGCGTCAGAACTACACGATCTGCATCGTCACCCACTCGATGCAGCAGGCGGCGCGCGTCTCGCAGCGCACGGCGTACTTCCACCTCGGCGACCTGATCGAGGTCGGCGACACCACGCAGATCTTCACCAACCCCCGCCACAAGCTGACTGAAGACTACATCACCGGCCGCTTCGGCTGAGCGCGAGCTAGCAGCCGTGGTCGGTATGGAAGGCGGGCACATCGTCCAGCGCTTCGATGCGCAGCTCAGCTCGCTGAAAGGCCTGGTGCTGGAGATGGGGCAGCTGGTCCTGCAGCAGGTGAGGGATGCCCAGGCCGCACTCAGCGCCGGGGACACCGGGGCGGCCCGGCAGGTCATCCACCGCGACCGCGACGTGAACGCGTTCGACATGAAGGGCCAGGAGCTGTGCCTGGAGCTGCTGGCCACCCGTCAGCCGGTCGCGTCCGACCTGCGGTTCGTCATGGCGATGTCGCAGGCGATCAACAACCTCGAGCGGGCCTCCGACGAGGCCAAGAAGCTCGGCAGGACGGTGCTGGCCGTCTACGGGGAGGGCGGCATGCAGCCGATTCCCGCCATCTTCCAGGACTCGGAGCGGATGACCGAGCTCGCGGCGGAACAGCTCGAGGCTGCGCTGGAGACGGTGCAGGAGCTCGACGTCGACAAGGCGGTCGCGGTGGTGCAGGGCGACCAGCTGCTCAACGAGACCTTCCACGGCGGGTTGCGCCGGCTGGCGACCTTCCTGTTCGAGGACGCGCGCAACGTCCGCCACGTCATCGAGGCCGTGTTCGTCCTCAAGGCGTTGGAGCGGATCGGCGACCACGCCAGCAACATCGCCGAGTCGGTGATCTACACGGTCAAGGGCAAGGACGTGCGCTACGTCCAGGCCGAGCACCTGTCGAGCGGCTACCTGGACGCCGGCTGAGCCCGGTTGACCGGTTGGTGCGCACTGGGCACCGACGTAACAAATCCGCGGCCGCTCCGTGGCATGATCAGCCGTCCCGCAGCCGACCCCGCCGGGCCCGGGCTGCCCTTCCCGACGGCCGGCCATGCCCAGTCACTACGCCCTTCAGCTCGATTCGGCCTTCGACCCCGCACCGCTGCTCGGCGCGTTGGGTGGGGACTGGACGATGGCCGAGGAGCGGGCCGCCCGGCGGCGCTACGAGTGCGCCGACTCCTTCGACTGGCGGCTGCACGCCGAGGGGCTCGCCCTGGTGCTGGTGCGGGTCGGCAACCAGCGGCGCTGGGAGCTGACCCGCGCGGACGGCGAGACGCTCGCAGTACCGGCGGCGCAAGGGCTGCCGGTCCGTCTGGAGGCGCTAGCGGCGGGGGAGATCGCCGAAGCGCTCGCCGACGTTCTGCCGCCACGCGCCTTGCTGGCCCGCGCCGCCGTCGACACGCGGGTGCGGCGCTGGCGCCTCATGGACGGCGAGGGCAAGACCGTGCTGCGGCTGGTCGAGGAGGAGGGCACCGCGGTGCCCCCGGACGGCGGCCGCGACGCGCGGCACGCCCTGCCGCGCCGGCTGCTGCTGCAGCCCCTGAGGGGCTACCAGGACGTTGGCGACCAGGTCGCCCTCCACCTGGAGGCCGGGCTCGGTGCCACGCGGGTACCCGCGTGTCCGTGCGCCCCGGCGTATGAAGCCGCGGGCGTGGTTCCCGGCGGCTACTCGTCGAAGATCCGGGTGCCGCTCGTTCCCGCGCTCGCCGCCGCCGAGGCCGCGCACCGCATCTTCCTGCACCTCCTCGACACGTTGGAGAGCAACGTTGCCGGGACAAGGGCCGATCTCGACCCGGAGTTCCTGCACGACCTGCGGGTCGCGGTGCGGCGCACCCGGTCGGCCCTGTCGCAGATCAAGCGGGTGCTGCCCGAGGACCGCGTTGCGCGGTTCCGCGAGCGCTTCGACTGGCTCGGTCGGGTGACGGGGCCGAAGCGCGACCTCGACGTCTTCCTGTTGCAGTTTCCCGACTACCTCGCCGAGGTGCCCGCCGACCTGCGTGAGGACCTGGAGCCGTTCCGGCGCTTCCTGCTCGAGGATTCCGCCAAGGAGCGCACGGCCCTGGCGCGGCGCCTGGCCTCGCCGCACTTTCACACCGTGGTCAAGGAATGGCGCGCGTTCCTCGAGGCCCCGCCAAATCTCGACGCGGCCGAGAACGCGGCGCGGCCGGTCGAGGCGGTGGCTAAGGCGCGGATCTGGCGG
>Ga0208980_10001082_pt1 | contig 16309 bp, 16 predicted proteins | sample WetSurMetagenome_3_FD_187993 | JGI IMG/M metagenome (GOLD analysis project Ga0208980, IMG submission 187993) | Wetland microbial communities from Twitchell Island in the Sacramento Delta, sample from surface sediment Aug2011 Site A1 Bulk (version 2) | ecosystem: Environmental > Aquatic > Marine... | reverse complement strand
GACGCTCCCGCCGAAGCCGGAGCCAATGACCAGCCAGTCGAAGTCGAATTCCTGGACTGCCCCGGTCATACCATCCCCCTGATATTGACATCTCCCGCGCAACGCCGACCCGGAGATCGACGGCACACCGCAGGCCGGATCATGGGCCGGCGACCCGGCGTCAGTGTACGGTCGGGAACACCTGCTTCCAATCGTCTTTGATGCTGATGACGATCCAGCCCTGCTGCTTCGCCTCGTCGTACAAGGCCTGGGTGAACGTGCCGACATGGCTGTCCGGCAACCCGGTCGCCGGTCCGTAGGCGAACTCGCGCGCCTTGTCGTCGTGCAGCACGAGCATCCCGAAACGCGGGCCGCTGCCGGTTGTCGCGTACTCGAGCATCTGCCGGTCGCCGTCCGAGTTACCGAAAGCCGCGACGGGACGACGGCCGATGTGCCGGTTGATGCCGACTGGCTTGCCGTCCTTGTCGTCGATGAAATCGAGCTCCGGCAGGAGGACCAGGACCGCCTTGCCGTCGCGCATCTCGAACTTCGTCTTGATGCTCGAGCCAATCACCTGCTCGGGCGGCACGCCGTAAGTCTTCTCCGCCCAGGGGCGCATGAACTCGATGCCGCCGCCCGAGACGATGAACGTCTTGTAGCCATGTCCGCGCAGGTAGGCGAGCAGTTCGACCATCGGCTGGTAGACCATCTCCAGCACCGGGCGCTTCGTCGCGGGATTCTTCGCGGTCGCGATCCAGTCCTTGACGATCTGCCTGAACTCGTCGGTCGTCATGCCGGCGTGGGTTGCCATCAAGATTTCGAGTAGCGCCTTGTCGCCGCCCGCGAGCGCGGCCTTGAGATCCCCCTTCAGGATCGACGCGAACGGCTCCTGCGTCTGCCACTCGGGATGCTGCGGCGCCAATGCCTTGACGCGGTCGAGTGCAAACATGGCCTGCACGTACATTGGCTGCTCGGCCCAGAGCGTGCCATCGTTGTCGAAGGTGGCGATGCGCTCGCCGGGCGGAACGTAGTCCGGGCTCGACTTGTCTGTCGTCGCCTCCACGAACTCGATGATCGCCTTCCGGGCGGGACCGTCGTTCCATGACGACAGCTCGTCGTGCCGGGCGTGGGCCGGAGCCACCGCCAGCAGCCCCATAAAAAGCAGGACCGCCAGTTCGCGGGGCCACCAGGCAATCCGGGAATTCGGCAACATGTCGCTACCTCGGGTCCGTACATGTCGGAACGACACTGCCATTAGACGCAAGGAACGGCCCCGATCGAATCGGGGCCGTTACGTATCAACCACCAGTCAGGCGGCCGCCATCGAATCGAGGGCGTCCGCACCGAGGCTAATTGCCCGTCGGCAATGCGAGGTTGAACCCGTCCTTCTGAAGCTGTTCGCGCAGCCACTGGAACTGCTGGTACTTCGAGAGCTCGAGCGGGCCCGTGTAGCCCACGCTCTGCATCTTGCGCGGCGGATACTGGATGTAGGTCTTCACCAGGTTCTTGATCGCCTCGCTGATCGAGACCATCGTCCAGGTGTGCTCGGTGTAGTTGTTCATGAAGACGTCGTAGCGCTCCTGCGGGCCCTGCCAGAGGTCGAAGACCAGCGGGACGATCGCAACGTATTTCTCCGGGCCCTTCCAGCCGAGGTTGCTGTCCACCGCGAGACCGCCCGTCACGGCACCGTTGTCGCCGCGCAGGTTGAACACCGCCCTGTAGTTGCCGAGCGCGAGGCGCGCCTGGAATCGACCTACGGCTGACGCACCACCCGAGCATACGCCGCGCCGCTTTCGTTACCTGACGATAAGTCGCTTTGACGTTATAACGTCATATCGCTATCCTACGGGCTTTCCGGGGGATGCCTCATGAGCGAAGCCACTTCGAAACGCGCGACCGTTTACTTTCAGCCGGACCTGCACAAGGCCATCCGCATGAAGGCGGCCCATACGAATCGGTCCGTGTCGGACATCGTCAACGACGCCGTTCGGTCCGCTCTGCGTGAGGATCAGGAAGACCTCGAAGTGTTCGAGGATCGGGTCGCTGAACCTGTGATTTCCTACGAAGCGCTGCTCAAGGACCTGAAGGCGCATGGCAAGCTATGAACTGGCGTTCAGGAAGTCCGTAGCCAGAGACCTCCGCCCCTTCCCGAAGCAGGACGTCGTGCGGATCATGCGCCGCATCCGATCGCTTGCGGACGATCCGCGACCCGCTGGCTGCGAGAAGCTGTCGAGCCAGGAACGGTATCGAGTCCGGCAGGGTCGCTATCGAATCATTTACGAAATCGAAGACGCTCGGCTCATCGTCCTGGTGGTGAAGGTCGGGCATCGACGCGAGATCTATCGAAACAGCTGAGACATTTCCTGTCCGCTGCCCCATCGGTCAATGCCTGATGTCGCCGGAGGCGCGGTGCATGCGGCGCGCCGTGGCCAGTTCGTCGCGCAGGTACTCGACCAGCGTGGACCCGATGCCACGATTCAACTCCGCCGCCTTGCCGTCGGCGAGCCGGAATATCTGGCAGTAGAACCACGACATCGCCCCGAAGGTATTCAGCATCTTGAGCGCAACGATCGGGCTGGTCGGTGACAGCCAGCCATGGTCGCGAAGCTTCAGGCGGTCTTCCACGCGCTCGATGCCCTCCACCTCGCGGGCAAGCAGGCGTCGCGGGAAATCCGGTTGCCAGCAGAGCGGCCGGCCGAGGCCGATCATGTCGCAATCCCCCTCGCCCAGCGCCGACTCCATCCCCGCGCGCGTACGGAAACCACCGGTGACCATGAGCGGCATGCGCGCGACCAGGCGTACCGCCGCGGCGTATTCGAGGAAATAGGCCTCGTGCGCACGGGTACTCTGTCGCAGGGTGACGACACTGTCCGCCTTCCCCTCCGCACCGATGAGTCGCGGCTGTTCATAGGTGCCACCGGAGAGTTCCAGCAGGTCCAGCGACTCGTCGTTCAGCCAGCGGACGACCTCGAGACACTCGGCATTGGTGAATCCGCCCTTGCGGAAATCGTCGGAGTTGAGCTTCAACCCCACCGGGAAGTCCGCTCCGACGGCCCGGCGCACCGCGCGCACGACCTCGAGCAGGAAGCGCGCTCGATTCTCGAGCGAGCCGCCCCAGGCATCGGTGCGGCGGTTCGTCACCGGCGAAAGGAAGGAACTGAGGAGATACCCGTGCGCGCCGTGAACCTGCACGCCCGTAAAGCCTGCCTCGCGTGCGATGACCGCCGCCTGCGCGAAAAGGTTGATGAAGTCGAGAATCTCGGCTTCCGTAAGCGGACGCGGCTTTGCGTAGTTGCCGAGCATTTTGAGTTGCACGTCGGAAGGCGCCCGCGGCTCACGCGTGACGTACCGGGGCGACTGCCAGCCCGCCTGGGAAATCTGCATCCAGAGATGATTGCCGCTGACTGTCCCCGCCCGCGCCCACGCCCGCAACCTCTCCCTCGCCTCGGGGGACACCGTGCGCGGCTCGGAAATGTCGATGGCGACGTTTCCGGGCCGTTCGAGGTCGGTGCGATCGATCTGCACGTTGCCCGTCAGCAGCAACCCTGCGCCGCCCTCGCTCCACGCGCGATAGAGCGTCTCGTGACGCGACGTCGCCCTGAGCAGCGGATCCGCGAGGCCCTCCGTCATCGCGGCCTTGCAGAGGCGGTTCGGAAGAACCGCTCCGCAGGGCAGGCGGAGCGGCGACGCGAGCGGGTCGGTCACGCAGTGCGGCGTCGGCCGCCCTGTTTCCGGCGCGCGGCGCGCGCCTTCGACCTGGTTGTGGCCTCGCCGCGCACCTTGGACTTCGCCGCAGCCTGGCCGCGCGCCTTCGATTGCGCCGCGGCCTCGCGTGTCGGGCGCGCTGGTGCCGCGACCTTTGCCGACGGAATCTCGTGACCGGAATCCGCCGCAGCCGCGACGAGCCTGGCGAAGCTGGATCGCAGGCAGTCCGCGAAGAACGCCGGGTCGGGCATCATGTCGCGGCAGGCCACGGCACAGATCCACAAGGTGCCGTGATAGCTGAATCCGGTGACGTTGAGCCCGAGCCCGTTCATGGGAATGCTGACGGGCGCGAAGGCGATCATCTGCGCGCCGGCCAGGTACATCGGCACGTCCGGGCCCCGCACGTTGGACACGACGATGTTCATCGTCGGCACCATCACCCTGGTCGTGAAGATCTCCGACGCCACCGCCGGCAGCAGGTCGTAGATGTTCTTGGCGAGGTCCTTGCCCACGACGGCCACCATCATCTTGGCCTTGCGCGCACCTTCCTGGATCGCGTGCAGTCGCGCGATCGGGTCCGCAATCTCCGTGTGCAGGGGCATCACCGCCACCCCCACCTGGTTGCCATGGTCCCCGCCCTTGTTCTCACCGCGCAGCGTCATCGGGACCTGTGCCGTCATCGTGCGGTCTGGCAGCTCGTCCTTCGCACCGAGGTAGAGGTTGAGCGCCCCGCCGACCGTCGTCATGAACACGTCGTTGATGGTCGCCCCCTCGATCCGCTGCCTTACCTGCTTGATCTCTGCCATCGGCAGGCCGACGACCTCGACCACGCGGTGCGCGGAGACCTTGGCACTGAAGCGCGTCACCGGCGGGCGGCGCAGCTTCGACCGGATGGTCTCGACCGTCGGCAGGCCCGCCTCCTGCAGCATCTGCTTCACCTGCCCCATGTAGCCGGCACCGATGCCGGCGAGCCGCGCGGCCGTCTTGACCGAAAAGCTCGCGGCCCGCGGGGCGCGCTGCAGCGTGTTCACCAGGGCACGCGTGTAGAGCTCGACCTGCGACGGGTCACGGTCCTGCACGCGGGCGCGCCGCGGGAGGTCCTCGTCGTCCGCCTCGGGCGAGACGGAATGAATGGCCTGCAGGAGGACGGCACCGCTCTCGCCGTCGATCGTCGCGTGGTGGAACTTGGTGTAGAAGGCGAAGCTGCCGGACGGAATGCCGGGGATGTTGTCGAGTCCCTCGATCACGTACGCCTCCCACAGCGGCTTGCTGCGGTCGAGGGGACGCGAGTGAATGCGCGCGATCTGGATGCAGAGCTGGCGCCAGTCGCCCGGATGGGGCAAGGCGATGTGCCGCACGTGGAACTCGACGTCGACGTCGGCGTCCTCGATCCAGTACGGGCGGTCGAGCGCCATCGGCACCGTGACGAGGCGCCGCCGGAAGACCGGCGACAGGTCGAGCCGCGACTCGAAGAACTTGAGGATGTCCTTGAACCGGACCTTCCCGCCCGGAGCCGTCGACGGGTCGTAGATCCCGAAAGACGCGACGTGCATGTACTGGTTGCCGTGTTCCAGCTGCAGGAACAGGTTGTCCATGCCGGAAAGCTGTCTCATCCGCGTACTCCTGGTGAACAGCGCGGCCTGCCGGGATGCCGGCGTGCACACGCGACGATTGCGGGACGTTACGCGTCCGCGGGTTCGGCGTCCATATGGGCCGGCGCGATGCGCGGCCTCATCGCTTCATGCGCCGCGGGCTTAGAATCCCCACGTTGAAACCGCGGGCAATGACGCCACGACGAGGGGGATGCGATGAAGAAGATACTGACCTGGTTCGGCGGGATCGCCCTTGCGCTGGCGGCCTACCTGTTCTTCTGGCCGGTGCCGATCGAGCCGGTCGCGTGGCAGGCGCCGCGGTCTGCTGGATACGTCGGGCCGCACGCGCGAAACGAGCGCCTCGCTGCGGCGCGCGCAATATCCATCGCACCGGAGATCGGCCCCGAGCACATCGCCTTCGGCCCGGACGGCAGGCTCTACACGGGCGTGCTGTCGGGTGCCGTGCTGCGCATGAATCCGGACGGCACCGGCATCGAGACCGTGGTGAACACGGGCGGACGCCCGCTCGGAATGGCGTTCGATCCTGAGGGACACCTGGTCGTCGCGGATGCCGTGAAGGGCCTGCTCGCGGTGGCCGCCGACGGGTCGGTCACGGTGCTGGCGGATCACGTCGGCGCCGATCCCATCCTCTTCGCGGACGCAGTCGTCGTGGCCGGGAACGGCCGCATCTACTTCACGGACGCGTCGCGGCGCTTCTCGCCGAAGGGCATCGGCACGCTCGAAGCGGCCCTGCTCGACATCATGGAGCACTCCTGCACCGGTCGCGTGCTCGAGTACCAGCCCCCGACCCGCGAGCTGCGCGTGGTCATGAGCGGCCTGTGCTTCCCGAACGGCGTCGCGCTCTCGGGCGACCAGGCGCGGCTCTTCATAGCCGAGACCGGCGAATACCGCGTCTGGAAAGTGGACGTCAATGCCGAGGCGCTGGATGCGCGGGTGGCGGCGCGCGATCCCGTGAACCCGAATGCGCGCGTAGTCATCGCGAACCTGCCCGGGTTCCCGGACAACCTGACGCGGGATGCCGACGGCCGGCTCTGGACGGGCTTCACGGCGCCGCGCAGCGCCGTCATCGATGCGATGTCAGGCTGGCCTGGGCTGCGGGCGATGAGCCAGCGACTTCCGAAGTCGATGCGGCCGCTGCCGCCAGCCTACGGCCACGTCGTCGCGTTCGACGAGGATGGCAGGGTCGTAGCGGACTTGCAGGACCCCAGTGGCCGGATTTCGGAGACCAGCGGGGCGACGGAGCACGATGGAGCCCTTTATGTGCATAAACTGCACGGGACTGTTATCGACGTGATCCCCGAGTCAGGGACCGCTGACTGAGGCGGGCGGTCCATACGAGAGAGCCAAGGTGGGCCCGGGGCGAGCTGACCCCGGGCCGGACACCGGCCCCGGGACGGGCGCCCGCGACGGTGCGCGAGCGCCCCCCTGCTGCGTCACCAGACGAACTTGACCCCCGACAGGCTGTGAACCAGCACGGCGAACGTGACCAGCACGGCCAGCGCCAGGGCGCCCAAGGTCAACAGGGAATAGGTACGTTCAGGTGTGCGCATGATGCCTCCAGTGGGTGACTGAGGGCGGCGATCGGCGGAAGCCTTGTGGCAGCCTGCCGGGCACTGCCTCAGTCCAGTTCGGACGGCGCCATTATACCCCGAGCTTGCTGCGACGCAGCAATTTATGTTGAAATGTGTCACATTTTAGCAACGTTGTGACTCTTTACAAATCAATGCGTTACTGGAGGCAGGCGCCGTTCGGACAGGAATGAGACACACGTCCCAGCCGTACAGCGCCCCGCATCAGGCATAGGAGGCCATGGCCGCGACGGCGTGCGTCAGCGAGGCCACGACGACCAGGATGGACACCGCCAGGGCGGCCAACACGCCCGGCAGGAGGCGGTTCTGCATTTCGCTTCGGTTCAACATGACTAGATCCTCCATCGGTTGCTGTCGGGAGCAACGATAGGCCGGCCAGTTGATCCGATAAATGGGATTAATCATTGCATCATATCCAGTAATCCTGAACAATCCAGCCGTGGACCAATTGATCGCCATGCGCGTCTTCACCCGGGTGGCCGAACGCTCCTCGTTCGCCCAGGCTGCCGATGAACTCGACATCTCCCGCGCGGCCGCGAGTGCGCACGTCGCGGCGCTCGAGAAGCATCTGGGTGCCCGCCTGCTCAACCGGACGACCCGCAAGGTCAGCCTCACGGCCGAGGGCAGCGACTACCTGCAGCGCACGCGCCGCATCCTCGAGGAGCTGTCCGACGCGGAAGAGACGCTGCGCGGCGCGCGCTCGAAACCGGAGGGCCGGCTGCGCGTGGACGTACCGGTGTCCTTCGGCCGCTACCTGCTCCTGCCCGCGCTGCCCGAGTTCGTCAGGCGCTATCCGGCCATCGAACTCGACCTGCGGCTGAACGACCGGGTCGTGGACCTCGTCGCGGAACGCGTGGACGTGGCCCTGCGCGTCGGCGGTATCAGGCAGAGCGGTCTCGTCGCGCGGCGCGTCGTGCAGGTCAATTTCGTCACCGTTGCCTCTCCTTCCTACCTCGCGGAGCACGGCGAGCCGCTCACGCCGGATGACCTGCGCGGGCATCGCCTGCTCGGGCTCTCGGCCCCGGGCGGCGGCAGCCCCGAGTGGAATTTCCCGCCGCCCTACCTGCCGCGCCGGTTGAAGCTGCACTTCGCGATGCTGTTCAACGCCATCGAGGCCCCGGCCATCGCCGCGGCGGCCGGCCTCGGCATCGCGCACGCGGGTGACCTGATCGCTGCGGAATACATCGCGCGCGGCGAACTCAAGCTCATTCTCAACGACTACGTCACGCCTGGGCCACAGATCTCGCTCGTGTATCCGTCGTCGGGACACCAGTCGGCAAAGGTTCGCGTGTTCTCGGACTTCGCGGCGGACCTGATGCGACGCTACAGCGAGGTCGTGCACCGCTGGCTGAAGGACGGCACCCCGCCGGTATCGTTGCTGCCGATTCGCTAGAATCGACCCGCCTGCGACATCACCTCGACCCGGGAGCTGCCCTCCATGACCTGGCTCATCATCGGACTGGCGCTCCTGCTCGGCATCCACTCGGTGTCCATCGTAGCGCCCGCATGGCGCGACTCGATGGCTGCGCGGCTAGGCGAACTGCGGTGGAAACGGCTGTACTCGATCGTGTCGCTGGCGGCATTCGTCGCGCTGGTGCACGGTTGCAGCCTCGCGCGACAGGATCCGGTCGTGCTCTACCAGCCCGCCCAGTGGATGCGCCACCTTGCGTTCGTCGTCATGCTGCCGGCGTTCCCGCTGCTGCTGTCGGCGTACTTTCCCGGGCGCATCAAGGCCGCCGTGAAGCACCCCATGCTGGCGGCGACACAGGTGTGGGCAGTTGCCCACCTGCTGGCCAACGGCACGCTTGCGGACGTCCTCCTGTTCGGGGGATTTCTCGGCTGGGCCGTGCTGGACCGGGTCTCGGTCGGCAAGCGGCCCGTGCGTTCCGTTCCCGGCGCTCCGCCGCGCGGATACAACGACGTGATCGCGATCGTCGCGGGCCTCGCGCTGTACGTCGTGATCGCGCAGTGGTTGCACGCGCGGCTGTTCGGCGTTGCGCTCCTGCCCTGACGCCCACGTCACCCGAAACACACGGACGTCGAACTCACGGATCACGGCACGGCGCGGGCTCCGTCGGTCGGCGCTGCGCGCGCGGCGGAGATTAAGTCAAATGCATGATCTGCCGATTGTGCCGCGGTGCATCCGGGCGCAAAGTCTGCACGCTGCGGGCCCTGCGGCCCGCGCCCAAGCGCATCATTCTGGAATTCGGAGGGACTACATGAGACGCATCATTCTCGCGTCGCTCGCCGCGTCGCTGCTCGTATTCGCCGCTTCCGCGGACGCCAAGAAGCCGTCCGCGAAGCCGTCGGGGAAGGCTGCAGAGATCGACGTGATGACGCAGAACCAGTACCTCGGCGCGGACCTCGTGCCGGTCGTCGAGGCCGGCGCGGCTGTGTTGCCGTGCGATACGCCGGAATCCTGCAGTGATCCGGCGGTCATCGCCTCGCGAGTTGCCTTCAACAATGCGTTGCTGAACGCGCTCGGCATGGTCGCCGCGAATCTCCCCGAGCAGCGCTACGTCGCGCTGGCCAGGGAAATCGCCGGGCGCCGCCCGGACGTTGTCGGCTTGCAGGAGGTATTCGAATTCATCTGCACGCCCCCGGGTCCCAACGACCCTAACGGCCTCGTGGGCAATGGCTGCATCTATGGCCCGATCGCGGGCGCATTCAATGATCACCTGCAGGGGACGCTCGACGCGCTGCACGGCCGCTACTTCGACAAGGCGATCGTCAAGAACCTGGACATCACGCTGCCGATCATGACTCCCGTCGGCGGGGCCTACGTGACGGTCATCGATCGCGACGTCATCCTCGTACGCGAGGACCTCGATCGCGCGACGACGACCGTCGTGCCGTATACCTCGCTCTGCGGCAGCCAGGTCCCCAGCCGCGCGTCCGTGGACGGGTGCAACTACAGCTACGTCGCGGAGACCAGCATCGGCGGCAATGCCGTCCGCATCGAGCGCGGGTTCGTGGGCGTCGACCTCGAAGTCGACGGCTCCAGGTATCGTATCGTCAACACTCACCTCGAGGTCCGCGAGCCGGACTCGAGCAATCCGTACTCGCGGTTCGTCCAGTCCGTGCAGGCCCAGGAACTCATCGCCGTGACCACCAACCTCATGGCACCCGAAGCCGGGCGCAAGCTCATCGTCGTCGGAGACATCAATTCCGACCCGCGCGACCAGCCGCTCCCGGCGCCGGTGCCGGGGGGCACGATCGTGCCACCCTACATGCTGTTCGCTGGCAGTGTCTCCGATGGCTACGCGGGCTTCACCGACGCATGGACCATGCGCCCGGGCGCGTCGACCGGCAAGGGCTGGCCACTGGTCGGGCTCTCCTGCTGCCAGGACGAAGACCTGGCGAACCGCCATTCGAAGCTCTACGAGCGGATCGACATGGTCTTCTCGCTCATCAAGCCGTCCAAGGTGATGGATGCGCGGCTGATCGGCGTGACTCCCGCGTCGAAGACCTGGCCGCCGGGCGACGGTCTCTGGCCATCGGATCACGCGGCGGTCGCGGCGGAACTTCGCTATTGAGCGGGCACTGATCGCATCGAGGGCGTTCCGGTAACGGGACGCCCTCGTTTTTTTTCAGCGCGGTGCTTCGCGCGACACCTCGTACTGCGAGGGCGTCATCCGCGCGTGCGCGAGGTACTCGCGCAGGTGGCGCACGGCGCTCTTGTCGAGCGTGTTGCCGTGGTGCGGACGGTGCAGGATGCCTTCGGCGCCGTTCAGCTTGACGCGGATCCGCGCGCCCGACAGCTGCTCGACGTCTGCCCCCACGTGATTCAGCAGCGACTCGACCTCGCGCCAGTGAATGTTGGCGCTGATCGGGTCGTGGAAGATGGTCCGCAGCAACTGCTCGTGCTTGTGGCTCATGGTTTCCGTCCCTGGGACGACACCACGGCCGAGCATATCCGATCGGCCACGGGGGGACGCTTGCGGTCTCCCGCAATGGGCGCAAGCCCGCATCACGGTTTGCCGCGGTCCCTCGATCTGGCCGAAATCGCAGGAACCGCGCATCCTGTCTCCGAATTCGGGCGTGCCGCCCGGGTCGCGACGATGACGACGCACAAGGTCGCACGCTGGTTTCCCTGGCTGCTGGGCGCCGCTGCCCTGGCAGCGGTCGTGCTGGTCGTTGCAAGCATCTCCGAAGAGCGCGAATTCGTCGCCCTTCTCGAACGTGCGCGCCCATGGTGGCTGCTCTGGGCGTTCGGCCTGCAGGCAGCGACCTACGTGGCCCAGGCGAGCGTCTGGCGTGTCGTGCTGGCCCGCGCCGGCGCCCGCCTGCCTTTCGGCATCGCCTGTCGGCTGAGCCTTGCCAAGCTGTTCATGGACCAGGCCCTGCCATCGCTGGGCGTGAGCGGCACGGCGGTGGTGACACAGGCGCTGGAGGCGCGCGGCCAGCCGCGGCCCGTGGTCATGGCGACGGTTGCGGTGGACCTGACCTCGTACTTCGCGGCCTACGTGCTCAGCCTTGCGGTGGCCCTCGCCATCCTGGTCGGCAAGGGCCACGCGAGCGCGCTCATCGTGGCCGTGGCGGCACTGTTCTTCGTTTCCGGAACCTCGCTCGCGGTCGCCATTCTGTCGCTCTCCGGCCGCGTTCCAGGCGCCTGGACGAGCCGCCTGCTCAAGGTGCCCGGCATCGGCCGTGCAGTGACGCTGCTGCTGCAGGCGGAGCCACACCTCGCCCGCAATCCCGGCTTGCTGGTGCGAGCGACCGTCCTGCAGTTGATGGTCGTCGTGCTCGATGCCGCCACGATCTGGGTGCTGGTCCGCGCGCTGGGCACCGCAGCGAGCCCCGGCGACGTGTTCGCCAGCTTCATGATTTCTTCGCTCCTGCGCACCATCGGCTTCATGCCTGGCGGGCTCGGCGTCTTCGAGGCAGCCTCCGTTGCGACGCTCGCACTGGCGGGCATCCCGGTGTCGGTCGGGTTGTCGGCGACCCTGCTCTTCCGCGGCCTGAGCTTCTGGCTGCCGATGATTCCCGGCCTCGTGCTCTCGCGCCGCCTCGCGACCCCGCCCAGGCACGCGGCAAGGCCTGCGAACCAGCCGAAGTACTGGGCGATGGCGCCGGAAGCCGTGGCGGAGCACCTGCACGCATCAGCAGGCGGCCTGTCGACCGAAGAGGCGGAACGCCGACTCGCGGAATACGGTCCGAACGAGATCAGCGAGCGCGAGGGCTTCACGAAGCTAGGCGTACTCTGGAACCAGCTTCACAGCCCTCTCCTCCTGCTGCTCCTGTTCGCCGCGGGCGTATCGGTGGTTACCGGCGAATGGGTGGACGCAGTCATCGTCCTCGCCATCGTCGTGGCCAGCGTCGGCATCGGCTACACGCGCGAATACCGCGCACAATCGGCGGCGGCGGAACTGCGCGCGCGCGTGCAGGTGCACACGAACGTGCTGCGCGACGGCCAGCCGCGGGCGGTCCCGATCGGGGAGATCGTGCCGGGCGACATCGCGCTCCTGACCGCGGGCAGCGTGGTGCCGGCCGACACCCTCCTGCTCGAGGCAGCCGACTGCTACGTCAACGAGTCGGTGCTGACGGGCGAGAGTTTTCCGGTGCAGAAGCGGCCCGGCGCCGTCGCGGCCGATGCGCCGCTCGCCCGGCGCCATAACTGTCTCTACCTCGGCACCAACGTGCGCAGCGGGGCTGCCCGTTGCCTCGTCGTGCACACCGGGCGCGCCACCGAGTTCGGCGCCATCGCGCACCGGCTCACGTTACGGCCGCCCGAGACCGAATTCGACCGGGGCATCCGCCACTTCGGCTACCTGCTCACGAGCGCGATGACGGTGATGACCGTGCTGGTCCTCGTCGCCAATCTCCTGCTCGACCGCCCGCTGGTCGAGACGCTGCTCTTCTCGATCGCACTGGCCGTGGGCCTCAGCCCCGAACTGCTGCCGGCGATCCTGAGCATCAACCTCGCACGCGGCGCGAGCGCCATGGCCGCACACGGCGTGCTGGTGCGTCGCCTGAACGCGATCGAGAACCTGGGCAGCATGGACGTGCTCTGCACGGACAAGACCGGAACGCTCACCGAGGGCATCGTGAAGATGCACGGCGCGTGGGCGCCCGACGGCACGGCGTCAGCCCCGGTCATGGAACTCGCCGCGATCAATGCGGGCCTGCAGTCGGGCCTCGTCAATCCGCTGGACGACGCGATCCTGCAGGAACACAGGCCGGCGGCCGGCGCCGCCGAAAAAGTCGGCGAGGTCCCGTACGACTTCGTGCGCAAGCGACTGAGCGTCGCCGTGCGTGATCTCTCCGGCCTGCGACTGGTCACCAAGGGCGCTTTCGAGCAGGTGCTCGCCGCCTGCACGAGCATCGCCGGCGGCACGGCGCTGGACGACCCGGGCCGGAACGCGCTCAGGGAACGGGCGTCGGGATGGACGCATCAGGGGATCCGGGTACTGGCCGTCGCGTCCCGCAGCCTCGACGAAGCGACGCCTGTCGACCGCGACGTCGAGCACGACCTCGTGTTCGAAGGATTCCTGAGCTTCCTGGATCGCCCGAAGGAAGGCGTGTCCGCGGCAATCACCGACCTCGCAAGCCTCGGCGTCTCGCTCAAGCTCATCACCGGCGACGCGGGCCCCGTGGCTCGCCACGTCGCAGCCGCCGTCGGCATGCCCCACGAGCGCGTGCTCTCCGGGCAGCAGCTCGACGAGCTGCACGACGAGGCGCTCTGGCAGGCTGCGGAACACACCAACCTGTTCGTCGAGGTGGACCCGAACCAGAAGGAACGCATCATCCTCGCGCTCAAGAAGACCGGCCATGTGGTCGGGTTCCTCGGCGACGGCATCAACGACGCGCCCGCGATGCACGCGGCGGACACGAGCCTGTCGGTCGAGGGCGCTGTGGACGTCGCGCGCGAGGCGGCGGACTTCGTGCTGCTCGAGCGCGACCTCGACGTCATCCGCCGCGGCATCGAGGAAGGCCGGCGCACGTTCGCCAACACGCTCAAGTACATACTTACGACCACGAGCGCGAACCTGGGCAACATGATCAGCATGGCGATCGTGTCGCTCTTCCTGCCCTTCCTGCCGCTGCTCGCGGGCCAGATCCTGCTCAACAACTTCCTGTCGGACGTGCCCGCGGTGGGACTCGCCGGCGACAGCGTCGACCGTGAACTGGTGGAGCGACCGAGGCGCTGGAGCATGGGCTTCCTCGGTCGCTTCATGATCGAGTTCGGCCTGATGAGCTCGCTGTTCGACTTCCTGACCTTTGGCCTGCTGCTGTGGATTTTTGCCGCGGGACCCGAGGCGTTCCGGACCGGCTGGTTCGTGGAGTCGCTGCTCACCGAGCTCGTGATCGCGCTCGTCGTGCGGACGCGACGGCCGTTCTGGCGCAGCCGGCCCGGCGGCCTGCTGTTGTGGAGTTCGGTCGGGGTGGTCGCCCTGGCGTTCGCGATTCCCTGGCTGCCCGGGGCGTCGCTGCTCGGGTTCACACCGCTGCCCGCGATCGCGATGCTGTCGCTGGCGGCAGTCGTGGCGCTCTACGTGGCGAGCACCGAGGTACTCAAGGCAAGCTTCTATCGCCGGCGCGACGCGTGACGGATTCGATGGCGCGTCAACCGGCGGCGGCCAGCGTCCCGCCCTGGTAATCGCGGATCGCCTGCTGGATCTCCTCCGGCGTGTTCATCACGAACGGCCCGTACTGCACGACCGGCTCGCCGATCGGCTTGCCGCCGAGCATCAGCATTCTCGCGCCCCCCGCCCCGGCGAGGAGACGCACCTCGTCGCCAGGCGTGAGCAGGCCCGCGGCACGAAACGGCAAGGCTCCCGATTCCTCGCCCACCACGGCGTCGCCCTCGTACATGTACAGGAAGACGTTGTGCGCAGGCGGCGTCGGGATCGTTGCCGCGCCACCCGCAGGCAGCCGCAGGTCGAAGTACAGTGGCTCAGTCGAGAGGCCGCCGATCGGACCGGAGGTTGCACGGCCCTCCCGCTCGAGCGCACCCGCGATCACGCGCGCCTCGCCACCACCGGCCAGCGCCACCGTCGGGATCTCGGCGGACGGGATTCCCCGATACGCCGCCGGCTTCATCTTTTCGCGCGCCGGGAGATTGATCCACAGCTGGAAGCCGCGCATGCGGCCGTTCGCCTGCTGCGGCATCTCGGAGTGGATCACGCCGCGGCCCGCGGTCATCCACTGCACGTCGCCCGGCCCGATGTCGCCGCGATTGCCGAGGACGTCTTCGTGCCGCATGACGCCGTCGAGCATGTAGGTCACGGTCTCGAAGCCGCGGTGCGGGTGCGAGGGGAATCCGGCGAGGTAGTCGTCCGGATCGTCGGAGAAGAATTCGTCGAGCATCAGGAACGGGTCGAAGCGCCGATACGGCCCGCTGCCGAGGCTGCGCCGGAGTTTGACGCCGGCGCCGTCGGACGCCGCGACCGACGCGATCACCGCCTGGAGGCGTCGGGCGGTCATGAGCGTCCCGCTCCAGGCGCGGCCTGGGTGGCACGCCGCGCGTCGAGCGACCACTCACCGGGGCCGCGGGAAACGAGGAGCAGGAAGCCGCCGGCAATGGCGAAATTCTTCATGAACATGATGAACTGCATCTGGTCACCGAGCGCGCGATGGAAGATGAGCGCCGACATGATGCAGAATCCAGCGAGCAGGAAGGCCACGAGGCGTGTGCGGTAACCGAGGATGATCGCGACCGCGCCGCCCACCTCGAGCACGATCACGAGCGGCAGCAGCGCGCCCGGCACGCCCATCGCGGCCATGTAGCCCTGCGCGCCGGCGTAGCCGGCAATCTTGCCGAGGCCACTGACCAGGAAGATGGCCGAGATCAGGACGCGGCCAGTCAAGTCGAGGAAGTTCTGCTGTGTGTTCATGTGGTCCTCCGATTCAGTATCTTGCAGTATCGAAACCGCGATCCCCTGTGGAATCCGGGCGCCGATCGAATCAGGCGGCCAGCTGCCCGATGCGCGCAACGGCGCTTGCGACCGCAGCGCTGCGCTGCTCCGCGCCGAGTGCCAATCCCTCCGTGTACACGAACTCGACGTCGCGGATTCCAATGAACCCGAGGAACTGCCGCACGTAGGCCGTCTGCAGGTCCAGCGACGTACCGGCATAGCGCCCGCCTCGCGTCGCGAAGACGTAGGCTTTCTTTCCCTTGAGCAGCCCTTCCGGGCCCTCGGCCGTGTAGCGGAAGGTCACCCCGGCGCGGGCCACGTGATCGAAGTAAGCCTTGAGCGTCGACGGCACGCCGAAGTTGTACATCGGCAAGCCGATGACGATGACGTTCGCGCGCTCGAGCTCGGCGATGAGCCGATCCGACTCCGCGACGACCCGCTGCTGGTCCAGGGTCCTCTCGGCCGCGGGGGTGGCGAACGCCTGGAAGCGTTCGGCCGTGAGGTGCGGGACCGGCTCGCGCGCGAGGTCGCGCACGATCACGTCGGTGACTGGCGCCGCCGGCGT
>Ga0208980_10001081_pt1 | contig 16313 bp, 12 predicted proteins | sample WetSurMetagenome_3_FD_187993 | JGI IMG/M metagenome (GOLD analysis project Ga0208980, IMG submission 187993) | Wetland microbial communities from Twitchell Island in the Sacramento Delta, sample from surface sediment Aug2011 Site A1 Bulk (version 2) | ecosystem: Environmental > Aquatic > Marine... | reverse complement strand
GAGAAACATTCTCCGCACGACGCGACCCTGATTGCGCGAGTGGTTCGCTCCAGGAAGGAGGATGTCGCGGCGGCCGTGGCGGCTGCCCGAAAGGCACAACCGGCCTGGTCGGAGACCCCGCCGGTGGAGCGGGGATGCACGAAGGCGATCTTCGCGCCGCCCGCGCCATAGCGGGGCTTCTCGTCGATGAGGCGAACCCCCTGGGCCTTGAGCTCCGCCAGGGCAGCCTCGAGGTTGTCCACGCGCAGCGCCAGGTGCTGGATGCCCTCGCCGTTCTTCTCGATGTACTTGGCCACGGGACCGTCGGGCGAAGTGGACTCGAGCAGCTCGATCTCGGCCTCGCCGAGGGGAAGAAAGGCGACGCGCACTTTCTGCTCGGCCACTTCTTCCACACCCACGGATTTGAGTCCCATCGCCTCATAGACCTTCAGGGATTCGGCGATGCTTTTCACTGCGATTCCGATGTGATCTACACGCGTAATCTTCATGTTGATAGACCTCCTGACTCGTCTGGTTCCTTCACGTAATGGTTAAGCTGTAATTCTCGAGGAAAGAGAGGATCCGGGCCGCCCCCGAAGTGGCCGTGATCTTTCCGCTGACCACTTCCTTCTCGATGAGAGGCAGGAGGCTGACGACCTGGGCATTCTTGTAAAACCACTCTTCCATCCCTTCCTTGACCAGGGCCCACATCCACAGGCGGGACTGCTCGTGCCGCTTCCTATCCAGTTCTCCCTTTTCCTGCATGATTTTCCGATGTTTCAGGACCATGTCCCAGATCTCCGCTAGACCGGTCCCGTTCAGGGAACTGCACATCAGCACCGGCGTACTCCAGTCGGGCGAAGGCGGCGACAGAAGGTGCATGGCCGTCGAGTATTGCTGCCGGGCCATCTTTGCCCGGTCGATGTTGTCACCGTCTGCCTTGTTGACCGTGATGGCGTCGGCCAACTCCAGGACGCCCTTCTTGATCCCCTGGAGCTCGTCGCCGGCCCCGGCGATCATGAGCACCAGGAAGAAGTCCACCATGGAGGCCACGGCGACTTCCGACTGTCCCACGCCCACCGTCTCCACCATGATGACGTCATAGCCCGCGGCTTCGCAGATCATCATGGTCTCCCTGGTCTTGCGGGCCACCCCGCCCAGGGTTCCGCTCGAGGGCGAAGGCCGGATGAAGGCCTGCTCGTTGACGGAGAGTTTCTCCATACGGGTCTTGTCGGCCAGGATGCTCCCGCCCGTCCGGGGACTGCTCGGATCGACGGCCAGCACGGCCACCCGGAGCCCCTTCTGCGTGAGCATCATGCCGAAGCTCTCGATGAAGGTGCTCTTGCCTGCGCCGGGCACTCCCGTGATCCCCAGGCGCACGGCCTTGCCGGTGTGGGGCAGCAGCGCGTCCATGACGGCCCGGGCCGTTTCCTGGTGCGCCGGCAGGGTGCTCTCGATCAGCGTGATCGTTTTCGCCATGACCAGCCGGTTTTGGCTGGTCACGCCCTGGACGTAGTAGTCGAATTCCTTCTGAGTCATCACCCTGTCCCGGATACGAAGAGCTCGTTCACTGCGGCATTGCCGGGGGGAAGCTCCCCCCGGCAATGGCTCGCTGTTACTTCTTCAGGTACTTCTGCTCCAGCAGGGTGAGCACCTTGTCCGCCGAGTCGGGAATCGAGGTCCCCGGCCCGAAGATCCCGACGACGCCCGCCTTGTAGAGGAAGTCGTAGTCCGTCGGGGGGATGACGCCGCCCGCGATGACCAGGATCTCCCCTGCGCCCGATGCCCTGAGCTTCTTGATCAGCTCGGGGACGAGCGTTTTGTGGCCGGCCGTGAGGCTCGAGGCGCCCACGATGTGGACGTCGTTTTCGAGGGCCATCTTGGCCGCCTCGTCGGGCGTCTGAAACATGGGGCTGATGTCGATGTCGAAGCCGAGGTCGGCGAAGGCCGTGGCGACGACCTTGAAGCCGCGGTCGTGGCCGTCCTGGCCCATCTTCGTCACGAGCATCCTCGGGCGGCGGCCCGTCTCCTTCAGGAAGGTCGCGGTCCGCTTCTGCAGGCCCTTGATCACGTCGCTGTCACCGTACTCGGATGAGTAGACGCCGGAGATCATCCGGGACGTCGCCACGTAGCGGCCGAAGATTTTTTCCATGGCGTCGCTCACTTCGCCGACCGTGGCGCGCAGCCGCATGGCCTGGATTGAGGCTTCGAGAAGGTTTCCGCCCTTCTCGGCGACCGTCGTAATATTCTCCAGGGCCTTTTTGACGGCGGCGCTGTCGCGTTTGCCCTTGATTTCCTTCAGCCGGGCGATCTGCTCGTCGCGCACGGTGCTTGGGATTTCCAGGACTTCCCCCGGCGCTTCATCCTTGATCCGGTACTTGTTCACACCGACGATGACGTCCTTGCCCTGGTCGATCCGGGCCTGGCGGCGTGCTGCCGACTCCTCGATGCGCAGCTTCGGCATTCCCGTCTCGATGGCCTTGGCCATGCCGCCGAGGGCTTCGATTTCGTCCATGATCTTGCCGGCCTCGCGGATGATGGCGCCCGTGAGGGCCTCGATAAAGTAGGAGCCTCCCAGGGGATCCACCACGTGGCAGACCTGGGACTCTTCCTGGATGATGATCTGCGTGTTGCGGGCAATCCTGGCTGAGAAGTCCGTCGGGAGGTTGGTGGCCTCGTCCAGGGCGTTGGTGTGAAGCGACTGGGTGCCGCCCAGGGCTGCCGCGAGCGCCTCGAGGGTCGTGCGGATGACGTTATTGTAGGGGTCCTGCTCCGTGAGGCTCCATCCCGAGGTCTGGCAATGGGTCCGCAGGATGGTGGAGCGGGGGTTTTTCGGGTTGAACTCGCTGACCGTCTTGTTCCAGAGGTAGCGAGCCGCCCTCAGCATGGCGATCTCCATGAAGAAGTTCATGCCGATACCGAAGAAGAAGGAGAGCCGGGGGGCGAAATCGTCGATCGAGAGGCCGCCGTCGATGGCCGCCCGGATGTACTGCTTGCCGTCGGCCAGGGTGAAGGCCGTCTGCAGCACCGAGTTGGCGCCCGCTTCCATGATGTGGTAGCCGCTGATCGAAATCGTGTTGTAGCGCGGCATGTTCTTGGAGCAGTAGGCAATGATGTCCGAAACGATCCGCATCGAGGGCTGGGGCGGGTAAATGTAGGTGTTGCGGGTGAGGAACTCCTTCAGGATGTCGTTCTGGATCGTGCCCGCGAGTTGCTCCTGCTTCACGCCCTGTTCCTCGGCGGCCACGATGTAGCCGGCCAGGATGGGGAGCACGGCGCCGTTCATCGTCATGGAGACAGTCACCTTGTCCAGCGGGATCCCGTCGAAGAGGACCTTCATGTCCTCGACCGAGTCGATGGCCACGCCGGCTTTGCCGACGTCACCGGTCACCCGGGGATGGTCGGAGTCGTAACCTCTGTGGGTAGCCAGGTCGAAGGCAACGGAGAGTCCCGTCTGGCCGGCGGAGAGGTTCCTTCTGTAAAACGCGTTCGATTCCGTGGCCGTGGCAAAGCCGGCATACTGGCGGATCGTCCAGGGCTGGTTGGCGTACATGGACGCCACGGGGCCCCTTACGTAGGGAGCTGCGCCGGAGAGGGTGTTGACAAAATCCAGCCCTGCGAGGTCTTCCGCCGTGTAGATAGGCTTGACGGTGATCCCTTCGGGGCTCTCCCAGTTGAGAGCCTCCACGGGCTTTCCTTTCAGCTCCTTTGCCGCCTGTTCCTTCCATTTCTTCATCTGGGGGTGTTCAGCCATTGTCTTCCTCCTTGCTTAACCTATGGGTGAAACGGTTGTGATTGCTGATTGGATTCCGGGTGTGTTGAATCGCATGTCCGTGCCTGTTCAGGGGCTGTGTTGTCCGGGCCTCAGGGCCGCAGAAGCTCTGATTCTGCGGTGACCCTCTGGTCCAGATGGTTGCGGATGAGCTTGACGAGGTTCTCGCTGCGGTGGTTGAACCGCCATTCGATCTCCTTGAGATAAAGCGGGAAGTACATCCTGGGCACGCCGCGGTAGTGCTTGAGCCACTGCCGGGTGAAGGCCCAGAAGCCTTCGATGTCCTCCGGGATCTCGTGACCTCGCCGGGTCCCGTTCTCTCCGTTGACGACGACACTGTTTCCGTGGATGTTCAGCAGCGTCAAGGCCAGGGTTTCGTCACAGAAGTGGAGTTGCCCGGCCCCGGCGATTTTTTCCGCGATTTCGTCGCCTGCCGGCACATGCAGCGGCAGCGTGAAAACCCGCCCGTTTCCCTTGTAGATTCCCAGGGCCATTCGCCCGGCCGACACCAAGAAGTCCTGCCGGATCTGGACCCTGCCCCCGGCAAGCGCCGACCCGGCGTCCGCCTTGGCGAGAAGCGCCTTCATCTCTTTCATCTCGTGCCGGTAGATGGCGATCCTCAGGATCCGGAACCATCGCTGGACCGTCTTGAGATCCAGCGGAACCTGGAGGCGGAGCCGGTAGGCCGGCACCCCCAGGCAGAAATACTCGAGGAGACGACCCTTCCAGTAAGGGGACATCTTGGTGGAGTTCCAGTAGGTCTTGTCGAACTTCCGCGTCAGACCGCACTGACCGCAGCGGCGCTGTCCCGTGGCCAGCCGCCAGAAATTCTTTCCGTCGCATCGAGGACAAATCAGCATGACCGACTCTGCTTGTGATTGTGCGACCTGCCGGCAAGGCAGGTGCAACGAACGTGGGGAATTGTTTCGCCGCGTATCTAGCATCGGGGCAGGGTGAAAACTATCGGGAGCCGTCTGATTCTGATGTAGGACTCGAACAGGGGCGCCTGTCGGTCTTTGTCTGACAGCGTCCTCAAGCCCTTATGCCGCAAGGTTTCCCGGGGGGGATGGCCGGCGTTCGGGACCTTTTTGCGATGCCCGCGCTACCGTTAGGACTCAAATATTCTCTTGAAATGAAGGGGGGAAATTGTGTAGACCGGTGCAAAACAAGTGGGGGCATGGATCGCGCCGATGGTCTTTCACGCGGAGCCGATCGTCAGGAAAAGTCGCTAGACTGCCCGGATTCCCTTGAAAAAGGGCATCGCAGCCCCGCAGCCGCAGAATAAAACACCTTTGAGGGAGGGTATCTACAACATGCCAAGATCGCTGGAAGGAATCCGTGTCATTGACCTGAGCCACGTGCTTGCGGCCCCCACGACAACGATGATCCTCGCCGACCTCGGGGCCGAGGTCATCCACATCGAGCCGCCCCACGGTGACGACGCCCGGGAATTCGGGCCTTTCGCCGGTGAGGTGGACAAGAATCTCAGCGGCTACTTCATCAGCTTGAACCGCAACAAGAAGGGGATCGTCCTGAACCTCAAGCACCAGAAGGCCAAGGACATTCTCATGGAGATGATCAAGAAGGCAGACGTGGTCATCGAGAACTTCCGGCCCACGACGATGAAGAAGATGGGCCTTCACTTCGAGGACCTCAAGAAGGTCAATCCCGGGATCATCTACTGCTCCATCTGCGGCTTCGGCCACGACTCGCTCCCGGAGTATGCCGAGCGGCCCTCTTACGACATGGTGGCCCAGGCCTACAGCGGGCTCATGAGCATCACGGGGCCCGAGGGCGGTCCTCCCTGCCGGGTGGGCTCCTCTGTGGGGGATATCATCTCAGGGATGCAGGCCGCCATCGGCATCCTGGCGGCCATCCGCTACCGGGAGAAGACCGGAAGGGGCCAGCACGTGGACATCTCCATGATCGACAGCCTTTTTTCCACGCTGGAGAACGCCGTCGCCCGCTTCACGCTCAAGGGAGAGATCCCGGGCCCCCTGGGCGGGATCCACCCCTCCATCACGCCCTTCCAGGGCTACAAGACGAAGGACGGCTCCCACATCATCGCGGCGATCGGGACGGACGCCCTGTTTGTCCGGTTTGCGAAGGTGATCGGCAAGGCCGAGCTTCTCGAGGACGAGCGCTTCAAGACCAACCCGGCCCGGACCAAGAACCGCAAGACCCTCAACGAGATCCTTGACCCGATCATGGCCACGAAGACGACGGCGGAGTGGGAGGTGATCTTCGAGAAGGAGGGGCTTCCCTACTCGCCGATCAACAACCTGAAGCAGATCTGCGAGGACCCGCACATTGCCTATCGCAAGATGCTCGTCGAGATCGACCAACCCCGCGTGGGCAAGATGCGGATCGCCAACTCGCCCATCCGGATGACCGAGACCCCCGGCGAGGTCTATGCGCCGGCGCCGCTTCTCGGCCAGCACACCGACGAGGTCCTGAAGGCCCTTCTGGGCTACAGCGACGAGACGATCGCGCAGCTCAAGAAGGAAGGCATCATCAACAACAGCTACTAGCGTAAAGGGCGGGGCCTCGCGGGGCCCCGCTACTCTTATTATTTCATTACCTGTCGGAGGATGTGCAACCGTCGACGTGGGGAGTTGCGGTTTCAATCCAAGACGAGGAGGCAATGCCGAGATGGGAATCGAGAACCGTGTATTCAACAAGGAACTGTTGTCCAAGATCACAACGGCCGAGGAGGCCGCCAAACACATCAAGGACGGAATGATCATCGGCACGAGCGGGTTCACCCCCTGCGGGTACCCCAAGGCCGTGCCGCTGGCCGTGGCCGAGAGGATCAAGAAGGGCGAGAAGATGCGCTTTTCCCTTCTCACGGGCGCTTCCGTCGGCGTGGAGCTCGACGAGGCCTGGGCCGAGGTGAACGCCATCGCCAAACGCTTCCCCTACCAGACGGGGAAGTCCATCAACAAGCGGATCAACGCAGGCGACACGATGTTCTTCGACATCCACCTGAGCCAGATGGCGCAGCAGCTCCGCTACGGCTTCCTGGGCAAGATGGACGTGGCCATCGTCGAGGCCGTCTGCATCCTGGAAAACGGCGGGATCGTCCCCTCCACCTCGGTGGGGAACTCGCCCACCTTCCTGCAGCAGGCCGAGAAGGTCATCATCGAGGTCAACACGAGCCAGCCCATGGAACTCGTCGGGATGAGCGACATCTTCATCCCCGCCGACCCTCCGGCCCGGCACCCGCTGCCCATCACCGACGTCAACCAGCGCATGGGAACGATCTACATGCCCTGCGACCCGAGGAAGATCGTGGCCATCGTTCCCTGCGACATCGGCGACAAGACGAGGCCCCTGGCCCCCATCGACGAACAGTCCAAGGCCATGGCCCGGCACCTCATCAAGTTCCTCGAGAAACACGTCGGCGAGGTGCTGCCGCCCCTGCAGTCCGGCGTGGGCAACGTGGCCAACGCCGTCATGGCGGGACTCGTCGAGAGCGACTACAAGAACCTGAAGGTCTGGTCGGAGGTCATCCAGGACGCCATGTTCGATCTCATCGACGCAGGCAAGCTCAATGCCGTTTCCGGCACATCGCTCTCTCCCTCTCCCGAGGGCCTGCAGCGCTTCTACAAAAACATCATGAAGTACCGCGATAAAATCATCCTGCGGCCCCAGGAGATCAGCAACAACCCCGAGGTCGCCCGGCGGATGGGGCTCATCGCCATGAACACGGCCCTCGAGGTGGACATCTACGGCAACGTCAATTCAACCCACACTTTCGGAACGACGATGGTCAACGGCATCGGCGGCTCCGGCGATTTCTCCCGCAACTCGGGCCTCGTCGTCTTCCTGACGCCGGCGGCGGCCAAGAAGGGCGCCATTTCCCGGGTCGTGCCCCACGTGACCCACACGGACCACACGGAGCACGAGGTGCACATGATCGTGACGGACCAGGGCGTCGCCGACCTGCGCGGCCTCGACCCGAAGGAGAAGGTGCCCCTCATCATCGAGAACTGCGCGGCCCCCGAGTACCGGCCCATGCTGTGGGACTACTTCAACCGCGCCAAGAAGAAGGTGGGCGGCCACACCCCCATGCTGCTCGACGAGGCCTTCAGCTGGCACGTGCGCTTCAACGAGACGGGCACGATGATGCCCTGATGTGCCGTAAAAGAGCCATGACAGGCAAAACGAAAAGAGCGGGGCCGAACAAGCCCCGCTCTTTTTCTGTTATTACTTTCTTCTTTTCCGATTTTCCGATCTTCTGATATTCCTCACTTCCTGCTTTTTCAGCCCGGGCAGCCGTGCTTCAGGAAAAAGAGACTCAGCTCGATCTCCCGGTTGATCTGTTTCATGTTTTTTGCCACCCGTTTCGCATCGACCTTCTTGTCCTGTCTCTTCTCGTCTCTCATGACCTCAATACCTCCAGATGATGGTGCGGGCGCCTGTGCGCTTCTTTCCTGTTGGCTCTTTCGTACGCCCGGAAGGACATCGGGACAATCGGCCGCTGTCTGATTTTGCCATCGGACGGGGTCTGATCCGATGATACAGGATCAATGGCGGAAGGAAAGCAGATGGCATGACAGGGGGCGCCAGAGCATCGTGAATCGCAAAAAAAACGGCATGGACCCACAGATCCATGCCGCCTTGTTTCTGGTGCCGAAGCCGGGACTTGAATGCAAAGAATTGATTCTTAATGAAACCCAGGTATTCCGGTCTTTTCCTTTGATTTCAATATGCTGGAACACGCTTTAGTGACATTCAATAATCTCAATACGTTCAATATTTGCACCCAAAATCGTTTGAAGGGGACCCAAAAGGGACCCAAGCATAAAATTCATTTCCTCTTTCTTGTCCTGTTTCACCACACCCTTTGAACCGATCCGTGCGCTCTTTGGTTGTCATCTCCATCCTTCACTAACGGTAAATCGCCGCGCTAGGGACTATAAAAATCTTGCGTTGCTTCATCATGTGTCGAAAGATTATTTTGCCTTGATGAGAAATCGGAGGCGGGGATAGAAGCGCACAGGCTCCAACGAACTCCTAGCGGGCCCATTCTCGCTTGCGCCTAAAAATGAGTATTGACTTTCCGTTTATCTTATTAATTATTGTGTAACGAGAATAAGCAAAATAGTGATTAATTTATTTTTTACTCTGAAACAGCCAATGCAATGAGAAGATTCGTTCCTTAAGTACTTGATTTCTTGGTTTGACCCCTTGGTATCTCAACATTTCAATCCGTTTAAGGAAAGATTTGATCGACAAGGAGAACAAAATGCCACCAGAAGACATCAATCTCTTGGCAAATGTCATTCAGATTGCACAGGCAGACGGCAAGCTAACTAAAGTTGAGCAGAGCATAATCGAGACATTCAGAAAGGATCTTGGAATCAAAAAAGGCGAGCTATCGGCAGCCCAAAAGCTTGTGGATAGTGGTTCGTACACCATCAAGCCGGTGGGAAGCTTCTCAAATCAAGTAAGAAACTTAGAACTCGCTCTTCGCGTTGCATACTCAGACGGAGACTTAGGTCCTGTAGAAAGTGAAATGGTGAGCTCGTTCGCTGCAGCAATTGGATTGAGCAAAGAACAGCTGGAAAGAATGATAACGGAGACTATTGCAAAAGCCTCTACCTGTGGTCCTCGTTGCTCATCCTGTGGGGTTGAAAATTCTGCTGATTCAAAGTTCTGTTCGAAGTGTGGCAACAACCTATCGGCTCCCGAATCAGAAGTGGAGGCGATTTATGAGATCCCGAGAAGTGGTATAACAATTGAGTTCGCCGAATCAACCGGTGCCTCCTATCCGAAGGCTCTTGCACTGGCGAAGTCTGCTTCAGTATTCAATCAGGGCATCAAGGGCAAGAAGACATGGCACATGGCGAATTTCCCAAGCGGGAACATTACCGATGCACTCCCTCTGGCTGAAGCGCTTATCGGTCTTCGTAATCGAGTGCTATACATTAATGGGCAGGAGCAACCATGGGACGAAGTATTTTCCTTCGCATGGTGTTTTACCGAACGAGCAAAAGCTTATCGACCTGTTGAGTACTGTTTCGGAAAAGACGAGAACAGAATCAATCCGTGGGGTTGTCGGCTCACACGCATGGAATGGTCTGAATGGGCCAATTGGTTTTGCCTCGGACAATGGGAGAAGTCTGGATTAATGAGCAAGAAGCTCCAGTGGAGATTTGACAAGAATCGCATCAAACACGAACTATCGACGAATGTCTACCGATACCGTTATTGTCCTCATCTTAACACAACACTTTTTGACCTAGTTCTAAAAGGCATTCCAGATGTTGTGGTGCCGCTGGAAAGTCCTGATTGGGACTACCATCAGAGCTATACGGAGGTACCTGGTGCAGTCAAAGTCGTCCAAACTGAGCGCAATTCAGGCATGACCTTTACGAACGAATTCTGGGCCGACGGTGTGCGGCCAAAAGGAATCAAAGTACTGGCTAATATATTGATCAACGCCTTCGTGGAAATGAAACATGATCCTGGTCCTATAAGGGCATTACTTAAATAGTCATGGATTGTCGTTGTGTTCAGCGTGCTAGTATTTTTCCTTCAAATTATTCCTCAGATTCTATGATATAGACAAATGCCTGTTAATGTAGTCAATTCCCGCCGCCAACGAACAGGAATTTCCAGGTTTGTATCCCAAGCGAGAGAGACCCTGCGAGCAACCCACCGACCTATGCAGAGAATGAATCCTTTGGTCATGGTCTACGCAATACCCTTCTAGCGAGTTTCTTCAACGCCTCCCACATAACTTTCAGCATCAGTTGCTTTTCTCCTTGAACTACCATGGTTATGCTCCTTCCCCCTATGATACAGAGGGGAGCATGCGGTGCAAAAGGGAGTCCCCTTCGAACCCTTTGTGCTGATCCGCATGCACACCCTCTGGTTGTTCATCCCCTGATTTCCCTAGCAATAAATCCATCCATGCTCGGGACTGTAAAATTTGCGTTGTTTCATCATGGGCATCAAGAAATCCTGAACCACTTCGTTGTACCTCATCTGTCGCTCCCAGGTCTTAAGAAACGCGAGCATGGCGTTGTGTGCCGTCCACCAATAGCCATACTTATCGTTGTATTTCTCGGTGGCGCCTTCCTTGATCTTTCCTGACTGCTGAAACATAAGGGTCACAGCTTCCTGAATGAGGTCATCCTTGATGGACTGGGCGAGTGGGTTCCAGCGGAAGTTCTTGTAGAAGACCTGCTTGGCGATGCTGTAGCAGATTTCAGGTCTGAAGTTCTCCCTGTCGATGATGACCTGCTTCCGCATGTAGTTCTTCGTAAACCAACCTCTCTTGAGCGCCACTCTTGCACAATTAGTTGAGATGCCATACTTCGATGTGAGCTCCTTGACGGAAAGATTGGGCGGCACCTGGACCCTCTCCCTCCGTATCTCTGGAGTAGTCTCCATGTGGTTCCTCCGCTGTGGAAGGGGACTCGAATGTAGGGGATGAGTGGATGGATTGCTGCAGAGGTGGGGATGAGAAAACGTCAGGAATGACAGAATTGTCTGGAACTTCTGAACGCTGTCAGTCCTTTCGCTTCAAATATGAATATATATAGCTCTGAGGGGATTTAATGGATTGCGGGTAGGTTGGCGTTAGGTTGGAAGGTAGGTTTAGGTCGTTCTGGATGACGGGTGCTTGGAATTTACGCTTAAAAATGAAAAAACAGATCCCATGCTGTACAGGGCACTTAGTACATGTCTATTTGCGTTTTAGATTTTGAAAAACGAGTAACGAAAAATATTTTTAGCGTTCGGAGTGGAGTAGGTGTTTAAGGGTGTTTATGGGGTGTTTAGGGGGGCGCTTAACACCTGATGGATCGTTAATTTATTGATTTGATTGATAATATTCATGTCTTGCTCGAGGTGTTAAGGTGTTAAGCGTTTTGGGGGAGGATGAGGTGAAAAAAGGCCGTAGGTGGGTCACCCCTCCTTCCTGTAAGAAATAATGGACACATCAAAACGATTTATGTAGATTTCATGCAGATATGAACGAGCAGATAGATAAGCAGGTACAGATCGAGAAGTCGCTGGAGGAGCGCCTGCGCTTCGAGCGCCTGCTGTCGGACGTCTCTGCCCGGTTTATCAAGATTTCACCTGAACAACTCGACAGGGAGATAGAGATCGCCCTGAAGCTTGTCCTCGAGTTTTTCAAGGTCGAACGCGGCGGGCTGATCAAGACGTTACACGAGCGGCAGGCATGGCAGGTTACCCACGTTGCCTATGTGGACGATCAGGTTCCGCGTGTTCCCGCGGGAACCATCCTGCCCCGCGCGATCCATCCATGGCATTACGAACAGCTCATCGAAAAGAAACAGGTGGTGTCGTTTTCGAGGTTGGATGACTTGCCTCCGGAGGCCCACGTATCCAAGCAGACCTCGTTCGAATGGGGGGTGCGATCGGCCCTGAACATCCCGATACTCATTGACGAATCCGCCGATTACATGATTGCCCTCAATTCGATTAAAGATGAAAGGGTCTGGCCGGAAGAATTCATCCCGCGGCTGCGCCTTCTCGGCGAAATCTTCGTGAATGCCATGGAGCGAAGGAACGCGGAGCGGGCCCTGCGCAAAAGTGAGCAGCGTCTGGACCTTGCTGCGGCATCGGCGGAAGCTCGCCTCTGGGAGCTGGATCTGGAAAGCAGGGTCATATGGACGACGGTTAAGGGTCGCGAGTACCACAGCATTGCACCCGGAGAGGAATTGACCGTGACGGAGTTTCTCGGTCGTGTTCACCCCGACGACCGGGAAAAGCTCCGCGAGGGAGTCGAAAAAGCAGGATCGGGAGAGGATTTCAACATTGAGTACCGCGTCAAGGATGCCACGGGAAATTTCCGCTGGGTTGCCTCACGGGGCAGCCTGTTCGTCGATTCCCCCGGGAATAAGCGTCTCATAATGGGGGTATCGATAGACATCACCGAAAGCAAAGCGAAGGAGGCCCAGCTCCTGGAGCACCTTGAGGAGATCGAGCGACTGAAGCTTCAACTGGAAAAGGAAAACATCGTCCTGCGCGAGGAGCTCCAGCAGGAGCAGAGTCTCGGTAAAATCATCGGCAGCAGCGAAGCCCTCAAGTATGTCCTCTTCCGGGTCGGACAGGTGGCAACGACGGATGCCACCGTGCTCATCTTGGGCGAGACGGGTACAGGAAAGGGAATGGTGGCCACTGCCGTTCATAACCTGAGCCGCCGAAATGACAGGCCCATGATCACGGTGAACTGCGCCGCCCTGCCCGCCAATCTCATCGAGAGCGAGCTCTTCGGCCGGGAAAAGGGCGCCTTCACGGGGGCCCATGCCCGGCAGGCGGGCCGCTTCGAGGTGGCCGACAAAGGGACGATCTTTCTCGACGAGGTCGGCGAGCTGCCGCTGGAGCTCCAGGCGAAACTCCTGCGCGTCCTGCAGGAAGGCGAGTTCGAAAGGCTGGGCAGCGCGAAGACAGTCAAGGTGGACGTCAGGGTCATCGCATCGACGAGCCGCGACCTGAGGGAGGAGGTCCGTGCCGGGAGATTCCGGGAGGATCTCTTCTACAGGCTCAACGTGTTTCCCGTCACGATCCCGCCTCTCCGGGAGCGGGCCGACGATATCCCGGAACTGGTCCGCTTTTTTGCAGACAAATATTCACGCAAGATCGGAAGGCGGATCGAAACCATACCAAAGCTTGCCATGAAGGCCCTGCAGGAGTACCACTGGCCCGGTAACGTCAGGGAGCTCGAGCACGTCATAGAGAGGTCCGTGATCACAAGCTATAGCGCTGTGCTGCAGCTGGCAGACCGCCTCGAGCCTGTCCGGGACCAGGAAGCGGCCTATTCTCTCCCGAGGGAGCTTGCCGCCATGGAGCGGGAACACATCGCCCGGGTCCTCAGCGAGACGGGGTGGAAGATCGAAGGACAGAAGGGCGCGGCCAAAATCCTCAATCTGAACCCCAGCACGCTTCGTTCCAGGATCAAGAAGCTGGGCATCAAACGGCCCTCACAATAACGGTCACCCACGACATTTGACCCTCGACATATCGCGGTTCCGTGACATGTCGAGGGTTTTCTGCATCAGGCCACCGATTCTTCTGACCCGCCATCGGTAATATATCAATATAATCAACATATTAACTTATATTTACGTCTTCATGCCTCTACGGAACGATTCTTGGACTCTTTTTCACTGACAGGCGCTTACGTGTTGCAGCCGTGAGGAGCTCGACCGGCACCTGAAGTCGGGCATTTCGAAGTGACCGACGTCGGCGGCGCAAAACCGGCCGAGCCGGCCGGAAACCCTTTTGGAAAATGATCCGCGGAGGTTCGACGACATGCGCTACGGATGGACACTTGTTGTGTTTCTGATCGTCTCGGTGCTGGCTGCTCCGGCCCTGGCACAGGAGGATCAACAGGAACAACTGGCCAAAAAACTGGCAAACCCGATCGCTTCGCTGATCAGCGTGCCGCTGCAGTACAATTATGACAAGTACAGCGGCCTGAATGATGACGCCACGGTGAGTCGTCTGAACGTCCAGCCCATCATCCCGTTCTCACTGGGGGCTGATTGGAACCTGGTCACTCGAACCATTGTGCCGCTCATTGACCAGCACGGATTCCCGTCAAGCGACATGAACACGTCCGGGCTCGGCGACATCACGGCAAGCCAGTTCTTTTCACCGACATCCCCGACAGCCGGGGGCTGGATCTGGGGTGTGGGTCCGGTCGAACTGCTTCCAACGGCGACCGATAAGGCGCTCGGCAGCGAGAAGTGGGGCATCGGGCCCACGGCGGTGGTGCTGAAGCAGCAGGGACCATGGACGGTCGGTTTTCTCGGGAATCACATCTGGTCGGTGGCCGGCGATAACGATCGCCCTGATGTCAATGCAACGTTCCTGCAGCCATTTTTGTTCTATACCACCCAAACCAGGACGACGATTGGCTTGGTCACGGAATCCACCTACGACTGGCAAAGCAAGGAGTGGTCGGTTCCGGTGAATGCCCAGGTGGCACAGCTGTTCAAAATCGGACCGCAGATACTCCAACTCGCCGTGGTTGCAAAGTACTGGGCTGCGGCGCCGGATAACGGCCCTCAAGGCTGGGGGTTAAGGGTGCAGTTGACGTTTGTGTTCCCCCAATAGGATGGCTACCCGCGGCTCTTTGTGCCACCGGACGGCCGTACATTTACGCTTGCCGAATCGGATACCTGCAGCATGACGGCATCGACGGTCACGTGCGATGTGAACAATGTCTCTCGCAGGAGGAAGCCCGTATCATGAACCTGCAGCAGGTCAGCGACAACTGCTTTGCGGTCCTGAACGAGAAGAACCGCGTGTGCGATGCGAACTCGGGGCTCATCAACCGGGGGGGCGGAGTGGTGATCGACACGCAGTCGGACCTGTCCCACGCGCGGCAGATGATCGAGCTGTTCGGCAAGGTGTGGCCCGCCATGCCGAAACGCGTCATCAACACACACGAAGACGGCGACCATCGGTAATATATCAATATAATCAATGTATTAACTTATATTTGCGTCTTCATGCCTCTACGGAACGATTCTTGGACTCTTTTTCACTGACAGGCGCTTCGAAAATCTTTTAAACCGCAACTGACAATCGTGCATGAAGGGATGGTGGATGTATGACGCTGACAATCGAAGTCAGGTCCAAGCCCGGAAAAATCAATGAGCTCTACCAGACCCTTCAGGCGTTCATTCCCACGATGCGCCGGGAGAAGGGGTGCCTGAACTCCCGCGTGTCACAGGATTTGGAAGATGGCGAAGTCTATGTTCTCTCCAGCGACTGGGATGCAGAGGCGAATTTCGAGGGTTATCTGAAGTCCGAAAATGGTGGTGCGCTGCTCGGGGCAGTCAAGACGCTGGGGCAGTCGACAAGAATCCAGTTGGGCAGTGATGCACGGTGGGAAGGGGTCGAGACGCTGATGCAGATGAGACGGAAGACCTGACCAGAAAGCGATGCAACGGAATGAAACGGCCATTCATGGTAATCCTGGAGTGGCCGTCAATCGGGACCGGGCAAAACGAAGCCTTACGATCCAAGACGAGAAGAGATGACTTTGGTGTCGTGAAACACTGAATGAAGCCTGGAGACGGAAGGCCCTTGCGAGCCTTCGGCCTCCGGGGACCCTGAAATGAATATCACACGGTGCTGGAAAAGCCTCCTTTTCCAGCCAGACATGAGAGACTGATCATGAAACGATTTGTTCTGCTCACAATCATTGCCTTCGTGGCGGCCGCATTGGGTTGTGCCCATTCGAATGGTGCGACTGCAGTCGACAAGACAAACCCGGCTGATTCAACCGTGTCGGCAGCCGATACAAAAGCGCCGGCAACAAAAGGTGACGCTGCCGCCCAGAAGTCCAAGGAGCAAGACCGGCAGAAGATACTGGCCATGAAGGACCTCACGCTGGCCGAACTTTACAAGCTCAAGCCGGAGACGAAGGAGATCATTGAAAAAGCGGAAGGTTATGCGGTTTTTGACGCAACGGGCGTATTTGTCGTGCTCTATGTCGGCATTGCGGGCCGGGGGGTCCTGATCGACAACTCGAATGGCGAGGCAACCTACATGACGATGGGCAGGGCAG
>Ga0208980_10001080_pt1 | contig 16317 bp, 14 predicted proteins | sample WetSurMetagenome_3_FD_187993 | JGI IMG/M metagenome (GOLD analysis project Ga0208980, IMG submission 187993) | Wetland microbial communities from Twitchell Island in the Sacramento Delta, sample from surface sediment Aug2011 Site A1 Bulk (version 2) | ecosystem: Environmental > Aquatic > Marine... | reverse complement strand
ATCCGTCACACATGAATTAGATTACTGATAATAGCCAATAATCAGCTTCTAAAGCATGTTTTAAAAAAATATCTTACGTAAAAATGTAAGTTATTATCAGGTTCCTTCCCGACCTTTCCCTGCGAAAAACGTTTTGTAAACTTACTGTGAAAGAAAAACCGGTACTCCTGTATTTTCAAAAAACTGGTGCAAAGGAAATAAAAAATTCCGAATTATCACATGTTTCCTATGCTGTTTTTAAAAAATTATTATTTTTGTCCCTCCTCATAACGGTATATAATAAATAAATATAACATATAACATACAGAAAAATATGAAAACATTCCAGGCGGACCAGATTAAAAATGTTGCCCTTCTTGGTAACTCGGGGTCAGGAAAAACAACCCTTGCAGAGGCAATACTTTTTAATGGTGGCATTATTGAAAGAAGAGGGACAATAGAAGGAAATAATACAGTTTCTGATTATCGTCCGATCGAACACGAAAACGGGAACTCAATCTTTTCTACTGTGCTTTATACCGAATATCAGAATAAAAAAATAAACATATTCGATACTCCGGGTCTGGATGACTTCAGCGGAGGAGTAATATCTTCGCTGTATGCTGCCGATGCTGCTGTTATGACAATAAATGTTCAGAACGGTGTCGAAGTAGGAACTGAAATTCATTTCAGACACGCTGAAAAAGATCATAAACCGCTTATCCTTGTTGTTAATGGTCTCGACCATGAAAAAGCCAACTTCGATAAGTCGATTGAAATGTTGAAGGAAAGGCTGAGCAGTAACGTTGTCATTGTTCAATACCCGGTTAATGAAGGAACAGGATTTAATTCAATTATTGATGTCCTGAAAATGAAGATGCTGCGCTACGCAAAAGACGGAGGTAAGGCAGAAGTTCTTGAAATTCCTGCTGATCAGGCAGCCAAGGCTGCTGAATTGCATGGTGCCCTGGTTGAAAAAGCAGCTGAAAGCGATGAAGCTCTTATGGAACTTTTCTTTTCAAACGATACGTTGTCAGAAGAAGAAATAAAAAAAGGAATTGCAAAAGGAATTCTTACCAGAGGTATTTTCCCGATTTTATGTGCTTCTGCAAAAAACAATATCGGAGTTGACCACATTATGGAATTTATAATAAGCGAAGCTCCTTCAATAGCAGATATGCCCTCTCCTGTTAACAGCAAGGGAAATGAAGTAAAACCAAATCCTGCCGGTCCGGCTTCAGTTTATGTTTTTAAATCATCTATTGAAGAGCATATCGGGGAGATAAATTATTTCAGGGTATATTCAGGCAAGATCACTGAGAACCTTGATGTTATCAACACCAATAATGGGACAAAGGAGAGATTGTCACAGCTTTATATCTGTGCAGGGAAAAACAGAACAAGGGTTCCGGAACTTAACGTGGGTGATATCGGTGCTTTTGTGAAACTTAAGAACACAAAAACAGGGCATACTCTTAATGCCCCCGGTAATGACTGGAAATATGAAGGAGTAAAATTCCCCGAACCTAAATACAGAACAGCCATCAAGGCACAGAGCGAAAGTGATGATGAGAAACTTGGTGAAGCGCTGAATAAAATACATCTCGAGGATCCTACAATCATCATCGAATATTCAAAGGAACTTAAACAGATAATTGTCCACGGGCAGGGAGAATATCACCTTAATATTATGAAGTGGCACCTTGACAATATATACAAGATACACACTAACTTCTTTCCTCCCAAAATACCTTATCGTGAGACAATTACAAAGTCAGCCCAGGCAGACTACCGTCACAGGAAACAGTCAGGCGGCGCAGGACAGTTTGGTGAGGTTCACATGATAATTGAGCCTTATGAAGAGGGTTCCAAAGAGGCAACAATGCAAAAGATCGGTGGCAAGGAAATAAAAATATCGGTCCGAGATAAAGAAGAGATCGCTCTGCCCTGGGGTGGAAAGCTGGTATATGTAAACAGTATTGTAGGAGGATCAATTGATGCACGGTTTATGCCTGCTATCCTGAAAGGGATAATGGAGAAGATGGAGATTGGCCCGCTTACAGGATCTTACGCCCGCGATATCAGAGTTTATGTATATGATGGTAAAATGCACCCGGTAGACTCCAACGAAATATCCTTCCGTCTTGCAGGAAGAAATGCATTCAGCCAGGCATTTAAGAATGCAGGTCCAAAAATTCTGGAACCGGTTTATGATGTTGAAATTTTTGTTCCTTCTGATCGTATGGGTGATGTTATAAGTGACCTTCAGGGCCGTCGCGGAATGGTTCTTGGTATGGCCAGCGAAAAACGTTTTGAGGTTATCAAGGCAAAAGTTCCTCTCGCTGAGATGAACAAATATTCAACGGCACTGAGTTCAATAACAGGCGGACGGGCAATGTATTCAATGAAGTTTGCCGAATATGCACAGGTACCGGGCGATGTACAGGAACAGGTCATCAAAGCATACGCTGAAGAGGAAGAAGAGGAATAGAAATAATATTATTTCGGGGGTGTAGAAAAAGTCTGATTTTACCCCCAAACCCCCCAAGCCTGCCTGCCGGTAGGCAGGGGGGGCTTCATAATTTGTTGGATTTCAATAAGTCCCCCCTGGGGGATTTAGGGGTGAAATAAAGAGAGTTGACTTATTCAACATCCTCTAATCCGAAATTATTTCAGAAGGAAAATCCGACAACAATATAGAGTTGTTCCCTTTCCGGATTAAGGATCACCTGGCCATTAACCGGAATAGAGAAACTATCTGTAATCCTGATCGTTTTGGTTGCGCCAATACCTAAATTACAAAAGGCAAATTCCCCATCTGAAGTATGCCAGCCATCGCCTGCACCTGCAAACAGACTGAAATCTTTAAATGTATAACCTGCCTGGAAGTACATATCACCACCTGCTGAAGCAGCACCTCCGGCTTCGTTAACAATATAATTTGCACTAAGACTGAATCCTCCCTTCGCAAATCCGCCATTAATCTCGAATGCATGACTTCCTGCAGTGTCTGAAACTTCAAAGAATGCTAATCCGGGGTAATAATAATCGGTCAATCCCAGACTTAGTCCGAAAGGGAGGGTATAACTTATATACGGATCAGCTTCAGCATAGCCGCTGGCATCGAAAGAGCCCCATACACCTGCAGTCAACCCTCCGCTTACAAATTTTAAACTTGGTTGCACAGATGGTCCCTGCCCGTATTTGGTACCACGCCATATATAATTAGAGTACAGATCAGCACCGACGTTGAATTTCGAGTTTGTAACTTCATCCTGTGCCAGTACTCTGGCAGAAGAAATTATAACCAGACCAACCAATACAACAAAAACCATCCTTGTCTTTTTCATTTTCTGAAATTTTAAATTAATACTTACTTGACTGTGCAAATATAGCTCTTTTTTATTTAGACCCTATTTAAATTAGGGTCCTGGCTGTATTATTATATCTTTTTCTATATAACACCCCTTTATTATTGTGGTATTATATCTTATTTTATATGTTTTTTGTAGTATACCCCCTATTTTATAGAGACAATATGAATTAGATTTAATATTTTTTATTTACAGCACTGATTATCAGCAAAAAAGGCTGGCTCAAAAAGGCCAGCCTCACAGTTCTTCTCCTGATTATTATTAAACCATCTTCAGAATATCCCAAACAAATGCACGTATTCCTACATCTTCATTTACAGCATCAATCTTTTTAACCTTTTCCAGGACTTTATCAACCAGAGTGTCATCCACAATAGTCAGAACGCTTTTATTTATTTCAGGCCAGGCATGAGTTCCGAGATGAGGGACTCCTGTATTGCTACCTCTTCCCTGCACATTTTCCCAGAGTGAATACCCTTTTATTTCAAGTTTATCCAGAAGATATTCCACTTTTTCAGTATGAGCCTGATTATATATTATCATTATTGCTTTCATAATTTACTTATTAGGTCCAATTACTTATTCTTTATTACCATTACTCCCGTCATTCATAAAATCAAATTCAGAATAGACAGCGAGATTTTTATTGCGTTCTCCATGTTTTGAGAAAATTGCATATACTACAGGGACAAGAACCAGGGTTACCAAAGTAGAAAAGACAAGTCCGCCGATTACAGCTATTCCCATCGGACTCCATAATTCTGATCCTGATCCCTTGCTCATTGCCAGTGGCAACATACCAAGTATTGTTGTTGCTGAGGTCATAATTACGGGTCTGAGACGTGATCGTCCTGAAATGGCGATTGCCTCATAGAGTTCATGGCCTCGTTCACGCATAAGGTTGATGAAGTCGACCAGAACTATGGCATTTTTTACAACTATACCGATCAGCATCACTGCTCCGATACCTGAAATAACACTCAGGGTGGTGTTGGTGATGAATAATGCAATTGCCACACCTGAGAATGCAAATGGTATTGAGAACATTATTATGAAAGGCATCTTCAGCGATTCAAACTGCGATGCCATAATCAGATATACCAGAATCAGGCTTATTGCCATAAGCATGGCTATATCCATAAAAGCATCCATCTGTTCCTTGATAGCACCTGAGATCTGAACCATTACTCCGCCGGGAAGTGTTGTTTCATCAATAGCCTTTTGAACATCGACCTGTAAGTCAGTCAGAGACCTCTTATATGGTGTAAATGAAACTCTTACAATACGCTCCTTGCGTTTTCGCTCGATGCTTGGAGGGGACCAGTACTCTTTTATCTGTGCAATCTCTCCAAGCCTGATAACCTGGCCCATGGCATTAGATATGCCAATATTTTCTATATCTGTAAGTGTACTTCTCGCACTTTTCTTAAACCGGACCACCACATCATATTCATCGCCAAACTGACGAAGTCTTGTAGCCGTGAGTCCATCAACCCTGTTCTTTACAGCAGTTGATACCATGGCAGTATTGAGTCCGTTTGCGATCATCTTGTTCTGATCAAAGATTATCTGAAGCTCAGGTTTGGATTTAGCCCTACTTATTTTAACATCCTTTGCTCCCTCTATCTTTTTTATTTTTCCGGCAAGTTCTTCTGCCACCAGGTTTGTCTCAGAAATATTATACCCGTATACCTCCACATCTACACTGCTTCCTCCGAAACTTCCCATATTATCAGATGTACTTAAAGTAAAGTTGATGATTTCAGGATATTTTGAAAGGTCACCCCTCATCTCCTCCACAATCTCGAATACGGATTTCCTTCTTTCTTCGATAGGTACAAGACTGAGACTATAGCGTATTGTATGTGTACCGCCTGCATTGAATATTGATGCAAAACCTCCCTGGTCATCCGAACCTGTAGAAGTTGAAATAATTTTAATTTCAGGATATTTTGCTTTTATCAGGCTATCAAGAGTATTTGCTATCAATAAAGTCTGATCAACCCTTGTACCGGTTTGCAGTTCAATTGTTGAAGAAATCCTTGACTCATCAGCCTGGGGGAAGAATTCCGTTTTGATAACAGCGAACAGGCTCATCGATACGGCAAAAACAATAACTGCCAGTACAGATACAAATGTTTTATGATGAAGAGCCCACTTTAATGTCTTTTCATAGTAATGATCGAGCCAGTCAAGCCATTTCCTGATGCTTCCATCGTAAGTCCAGAATGGGGCATCTTTTTTAATCGGATACCACTTTAATATAAGTGCACTTAACGATGGGGTGAGTGTTATTGCAGCAAATACCGAAGTTACAATGGTTATTGTGACAATCATGCCAAGCTGTTTGAAAAGAACTCCGGTAAGTCCTGTGACAAAAGTAAGAGGGAAGAAAACAGCAACAACAGTCAATGTCGTTACGATTACAGCAAGCCAAACCTCATTGGTAGCGTAAATTGCTGCTTCCCTTGGCCGGCTCCCCCGCTCAATATGTTTGGTTATATTCTCAAGAACAACAATGGCATCATCGACTACCATCCCGATCGCTATTGATAAAGATGTGAGGGATATGATATTTATCGAGGCTCCTGTGACAAACAGATAAATAAATGCTACAATAAGTGATATCGGAATTGTCAGAATTATTATAAAGGTCGCCCTCCATCTGCCAAGAAAAAACAAAACAACCAGGATGACAAAGATCGCAGCATACATTAAAGTCTCGCTCAGGTTACTTATAGAACCTTTGATAAATGAAGCGCTGTCGAAAAGTTTTTCAATTTTCACATCCTGTGGCAGATCCTTTTTAAGAATTGTCAGCGCTTTGTCAACCTCTTCCGTAACTTTAACAGTATTGCCGCCAGACTGTTTCTGTACAAACATGCTCATACCCCTGGCTCCGTTGATCTTGGTATCAAGTTTTGATTCCCTGATCGTATCATTTATCTGAGCAATATCTCTAAGATAAACACTATTCCCATTGAAGCTGCTTACTACCAAATTCTTAAGAACATCACTTTCAGGAAATTCGCCCTGAATTCGCAGAGGATAGTCTGTTTTACCCATTTCAATATAACCCGCAGGCATATTCATGTTTTCAGCTCTCAGCACATTACCAATCTGCTCGATTGTAAGATTATAGGCTTCCATTTTACGTGGGTCAACATCTATGTAGACCTTGCGACCGGGAACTCCTGACAGGGCAACTGATCCTACTCCTTCAATCCTGTTTAAAGGGTTTACAATTTTTTCATCAAGAATTTTTTCGAGACCTGCGTAACTCTCCTTTGCTGTAATAGCGTAGAAGACAATAGGCATCATGCTTGTACTGAACTTTATGATTGTAGGTTTTTCACAATCTTCAGGAAGAACCCTCTCGGTAAAACTGAGGGCACTCCTTATATCGTTCGATGCCTCATCAAGATTTGTCCCGTATTCAAAGTTCATGAATATAACAGAAGTTGCATCAGCCGATGTTGAAGTAATCTCTTTGAGTTTACTAACTGAATTAAGCGAATTTTCCAGAGGCCTGGTAACATTCGATTCAATATCGGAAGCACTTGCCCCCGGGTAAGTGGTAAACACGACAACATATGGCAATTCCATCTCGGGATAAAGATCCACAGGTAACTGCATCAGTGAATAGATCCCCATAACCATCAGACCGACAAATATCAGTATGGTTGTTACTGGTCTTTTAACGGAAGCACTATATATACTCATTTTCTTTTAGTTGAAATTCTGATAATTACTATATTATTTCAATTTTATCACCATTGATCAGCCTGGCCTGCCCCTCATTAACAAGCTTATCACCTTCCTTAAGATTTGCAGAAATTATTTCCAGCTGATCGTCGAACCTTTTTCCAATCGTAACTTCTATCCTCTCGGCAACATTATTTCTCTCAATAAATACGTACCTGATATTTGTGCCTTCCTGAACCAAAACGGTATTCGCGGGCACAACAAATGTTTCCACTTCACCAAGGTCCATTGATACTCTGACAAACATACCGGGCTTAAGAAGATCGTTCCTGTTGGGAAGTTCGAGTTCCACTATAAATGATCTGGTTGCAGAGTTGATTGTCGGAGAAATCCTGTAAACAGAGGCTGTGAATTTTTCATTTTTATATACGTCAGAAGTGATTTCGGCTCTCATCCGCATTTTGATTAACGGATAATATTGTTCAGTTATGCTGACATTCACTTTCAGAGGATTGACCTGCATAACAGTCACAACGGCAGCTCTTCCGGTTGATGTTGTGGGCGAACCTGAGTACATTTCGCCATCTTCATAATATTTTCCGGTAACTATGCCATAGAAAGGAGCTTTGAGCAATGTATTCTGCTCCATAAAATCAACATTGGTTTTGGTGACATCGTACTGAGTCTTCATCTGGTCGTATTGCTGTTGCTTGGCACTTCCGGATTTTAACAATGTATCGAGCCTGGAGAGTTCTTTTGCCAGGTTGCTCAACTGAAGCTTCAACTGATAAAGCTGTGTACGATCCATAAGAAACAGGTCATCACCCTTGTTAACCTTATCACCAACTTCAACATATATTTTATCAATTCTTCCCGGAGTTGAAGGAGCCACATTTACCTCTTCAAACGGTTGAATCGTTGCAGTGTAGTCAATTGTTCTTGCAATTTTTGTCTTTGCCAGAGTCGAGACTTTCACCGGAACTGCTGCCTTTTCAGAAGATGCAGCAGTATCCTGAGATGTTGCGGCAGCTTTTTCTGTTTTGGATGAACAGGCTGATAAAAGCAGTCCGCTTATAAGAATTACCGGAATTGTTCTTAAGTGTGTCATTATAAATTATTTTGAGGTTTTGATTTATTTCTTTTACAAGTTATTCAATAGTTTATCCAGAGCCAGTTTTGTCTGAAGCAGATTTAATAATGCTGTGACATAGTTATTCTCAGCCTGAAGATAGATGGTATTTGCCTGCGTCAGCTCAAGACTCGAGGCTACACCCTGTCTGAATTTATTCTGCATGCTGACATATACTCTGTTTGACACATCGACATTGTCCTTCTGGCTTTTATACTGAAGATTTGCATTAACAAGATTATAACGGAGTTGTTTTTCCTGAAGAAGAAGTTGGTCTGTAACCATAGCTTTTGTATTCCGAGCCTTATCAAGACTGATCTGTGCTTTCTTTATTTTTGAATATCTCAGACCACTTGCGAATATTGGAACAGTCAGCTGAACACCGGTCATTGAGTTTGGAAACCACTTCAGGTCTGATACATTATCTCCCATTCCGTTAGTCCCATAAGTATAAAAACCTGCCAGGGTTGGAAGAACAGAAGCTTTCTGGCTCTTTAGCATCAGAGATGACATTTGTTCCTGTCCTTCAATAAGCCTGTAATTTACATTCTTTGTATGGTCAAATTCCTGCGAAAGCACGGCTTCGATGCCTATCTCCGCTGTCATTTTATCAAGTGTTTCGGTAAGAGTTATTTTAGTATCAACCGGGACACCAAGCTGGAATCTTAGAAGGTTATAATTCAACTCGATATTTCTCTGCAATGAACTGCGCGAATTTTCTACCATTGTCACATTCGAAATCATCTGATCAACGTCGGTTGATTCCGCCATTCCAGCTGAATACATAGCCTTAGTTGATTTGAGGGTCTCATTAAGATTTGTAAGATTGCCATCAAGTATTTCAAGAGATTTCTCGGAGACCAGGATCAGGTAGTATGCAGTGCTGACTGACTCTTTTGTGTCAAGTTCCGACCTCTCAAGATTCTGTTCACTCAGTTTGCCGGCAAGTTTCGATGATTCAATACCTATATACAAAGGTGCATTAAAAAGCAACAAACTGGCCTGTACACTCGCACTTGAATTATATTGCGAACCGAATGTGACCGGCACCTTCTCTCCGGGTTTACCGAAGAAATCACCCGGTAAGAGGGTAGTCATCAGCTTAAGGTTATCAGTGAATGAACCGGAAGAGTTAACCTGCGGCAATGCAGCTGATATAGTCTCCCATACAGCCCTCTTTGATTCTTCAACTTCATACCTTGCAGTTATAACCATTTTGTTATGCTGAATTGCATAATCCTGAGCCTCTTTTAAAGATAGTTTTAATTCACTGCTGCCTGTCTGTGAAAAAACAACTCCTCCCGTCAATAAAAAAAGTAGTAAGATTGTTTCTAATTCCTTGCTTTTCATCATAATATAATTTTGATTTCAATGGTATGATGGAACCGCACATGCTTGTAAATTATATTCTTATGGTGTTTGTGATTTGGATCAATCCTGTGGGTATCATCTTTTTTAGTAATTATCGATTTTTCTGTTTTTTAATAAATTAATTCAGAATTTAATTTCCAGTTTGCTTATGAGTTCCTGTCCCTGGGCAGTTGAAATACCTCTCAGATAATTGATTATAACGTTACTGATCACATCATGCCTGCTGAACTGATCAAATGGATATAAATCATTATTCATTATTGACCGTCCCAGAGAATCAAAACACCTGTTTACGAGGTCAGGATTAATATCCTTTCTGAAGAGCTTTTCTTTAATCCCACGTTCAAATAGCTGCTGGTTATTTTTGTAATCAGGCATTTCAAACTTATCATTTTTATTCATTAAAAATAACTGATGAAATCTCTTCATGTCAGCCTGAAATGCAGGACTCATATTCTGAAAATGATCTCTGCTGATCCGCAGTAAAGTGAATATTGCCACAATTGCATTATCGGAATCATCCAGAACCTTTTTCACCAGCTCCTTTTGCTTTTCAGCCATCAGCTTAAATACTCCCATAAGCAGTTCATCCTTATCAGAAAAAACTTCGTAAATGGTTCTCTTTGACATGCCCAGATGGCTGGCAAGAGAATCCATTGTGACCGTTTTTATTCCATATGACCTGAATAGTTCAGCTGCACCCTCAATTATCCTGTTCCTGTTATCCATAACTTTCTGAAATCTCTTCCACAAAAATGCAAAAACTTTTTTAGTTTATAAAGTTTTATTAGTTTTTTATCTGGTAAATTCTGTGAATACAGGAAATTCACCGGTGAATGACAAAAACGGCGTAACGGCTTAAAGGTGCAACGGCTTAACGGTTTAAAATCGTAAAGGCGTAAAGGCTCAATGTCTAAGTAGGCAAATAATGATATTTTTTGTATCTTGCCATTGCGCCGTTGTGCTGTTATGCCATTGCGCCATATAAATAATACTATGATAAAACAAAATACTGTCTATCAGGTTGATGCATTCACAACTGAGCCTTTCAAAGGAAATCCGGCAGCTGTCTGTATCCTTGATTATGAGCCTAAGGCAGAGTGGATGCAGAGTATTGCCATGGAAATGAATCTTTCCGAAACCGCATTTGTCTTTCCCGGACCAGATTGCCGGATAATAAGATTCTACACTCCTGAGGCAGAGGTTCAGCTTTGTGGACATGCAACTCTTTCAGCTTCACATGTATTATTTGAGACAGGTATGGTAAATTCCGGAGAAGAGATCCTTTTTTCTTCAAAAGCAGGTGAATTGATTATCAGGAAACAAGACAACTGGATTATGATGAATTTCCCATTATACAGGTTGGAAAAAATAAACATTACACCTGAATTTGAAAAAGTTACAGGAATTAAACCACTGGAATTGTACAAGACAGAGTTTGGATGGATTCTCGCTTTGTTAAAAAATGAAACAATGGTAAGAAAGATGACACCAGATTTTTCTCTTATGAAAAACTCTGTCTTTGGTGATCTGATAGTGACAGCTGAATCTGATTCTCCTGGTTTCGATTTTTGTGTCCGTTGTTTCGCGCCGGCACTTGGAATAGATGAAGATCCCGTCACAGGATCCGCACATTGCGCATTGGTACCATTCTGGTCAGAAAAAACAGGTAAAAAAGAGTTCACCTCACATCAGGTATCAAAAAGATCAGGCGTACTGAGAGTGTCTCTTAAGGGAAACCGCGTAGAGATATCCGGACAAGCAATAACTATCTTAAAAGCAGAGTTGTATGTTTAAAAATGGCTCAGGGCGAAGGGCACAGTGCTCAGGATAAAACTGAACAATAAATAAAAGATTCCAGACAAATAATAATAGTTATCCTTTTAAATCCGTGATAATCCGTGAAATCCGTGGTTTAAGAAGAATAAAAACAATAAAACAATAAAACAATAAAACAATAAAACAATATAAACTGACAAAAATGACACATGATCCAGATCTGCGGATAGTTGAGCTAGGTCTTATTCTACCGCCAGCACCGAAACCGGCAGGAGTCTACAAACCTGTACTTGTAATTGATAAATTCCTGTATGTTTCCGGACAGGGACCGATTAATACTGATGGCACCCTCATTAAGGGGAAGCTGGGGGCTGATCTGGACACAGAGGAAGGTAAACTGGCTGCAAGGCAGGTCGGCCTTACGATGTTATCAACTATAAAGGAACATTTCGGTGACTTAAAAAGAATCAAGCGCCTGGTAAAAGTCCTGGGAATGGTGAACAGTGCACCTGGCTTTGAGAAACAGCCATTGGTAATAAACGGATTCAGTGAACTTATGGCTGAAGTATTCGGCGAAGATAACGGTATCGGGGTAAGAAGTGCAGTGGGCATGATCCTTCCTTCAAATATCCCTGTCGAGGTTGAAGCAATGTTTGAACTTTATTAGTAAAAGATATGGAAGAAATTTCCTCCCAGTCACAAAACTGGTATGAAGTTGACAATGTAAATGATGTTTCCTCGCCCTCTCTTCTTGTTTATGTCGACAGGATTGAAGAAAACATAAGGAGAATGATCACAATCGCCGGAGATGCTGACTTACTGAGACCACATGTGAAGACTCATAAAATGCCTGAAATCGTAATAATGCAGATGAAACAAGGCATTAACAAGTTTAAATGTGCAACAATTTCTGAAACAGAGATGGTTGCAGGGTGCGGAGCAGCAGATATCTTACTGGCAATGCAACCAGTTGGCCCAAACCTTGAAAGGTTCTTTAGAGTAAAAGAACAATTCAAAAATTCAAAAATTTCATGTATTGCTGATAATGAAGAGGTTATAATCCAATTATCAAATATGGCCAGAAAGACAGGATTGGAAACTCATGTCTGGCTTGATATAAATAACGGTATGAACCGTACAGGAATAATTCCGGGGAAAAAAGCTATCAGACTTTTCAACAGATTTGTTGATTCTCCAATGCTTATCGGCGAAGGGCTTCATGTTTATGACGGTCATATCAAGGAACATGACTTCTCATCGCGACAGAAAAAATGTGATGAATCATTTGCTCCTGTAATCAGCCTGGTTGAAGAACTTGAAGGAGAAGGCATCTCCCCGGTTAAAATAGTTGCAGGCGGAACCCCAACATTTCCTATACATGCACAGCGAAAAGGAGTAGAATTGAGCCCCGGAACACTTCTTTTGTGGGATTGGGGCTACAGCAGCTCTTTTGCTGATCTGGATTTTTTATATGCTGCTGTTTTGCTGATGCGTATCGTGAGTAAACCTGCAAAAGACCTTTTGTGCCTCGATCTGGGGCATAAGGCTGTTGCTTCAGAAATGCCTCAGCCACGTGTAAACTTACTGGGAATGCCAAATTATACTGTAGTCAGTCATAATGAGGAGCATATGGTTATCCGGACAAACAAAGCTGACAACTATAAAATCGGAGATCCAGTATATGGTATTCCCTGGCATATCTGCGCGACGGTTGACCGGCATGATACCGTAACTGTTGTGAAAAACAACCGGGCCACGGAGATATGGAAAGTGGAAGCTAGAAAAAGAAAGATCACAATTTAACCGGATATTCATGTGATGGAAAAAAAGTCACTGATTTTTGATTCCCATCTCGATCTTGCAATGAATGCATTGGAATGGAACCGTGATCTGAGATGGACAGTTGAAGAAATACGTCAAAGTGAGCAAGGGATGACTGACAAACCGGACAGGACAAAAGGTACAGTCAGCTTACCTTCTTTGCGTGAAGGCCATGTTGGAATTTGTGTAGCTACTCAGATAGGCAGGTATGTAAAACGTGGCAATCCTTTGCCAGGATGGAATTCACAGGAACAGGCATGGGCACAAACCCAGGGACAACTGGCATGGTATAAAACTATGGAAGAAGCCGGTGAAATGGTCCAGATACGAACAGCGGAAGATCTTGAAAATCACCTTCATCTTTGGAAAAATCCTTCAAATAATAGCCCGATTGGTTATATTTTAAGTCTTGAAGGAGCTGACTCAATTGTTTCTGTAAACTACCTGGAAAAGGCTTATCATTACGGATTACGAGCTATCGGTCCGGCACATTACGGTCCTGGAATATATGCCCATGGGACAGATTCCCATGGAGGAGTAGGCAATAAAGGACGTGAACTCATAAGAGAAATAGAAAGACTGGGTATTATTCTTGATATAAGCCACTTAAACGATGAGAGCTTCCGCGAGACGTTGGACCTTTTTCATGGACCTGTCTGGGCAAGCCACAATAATTGCCGGGTATTTGTACCACATAACAGGCAGCTTACAGATGAACAGATAAGCGAACTTATAAGCAGAGAAGCAGTAATCGGTGTTGCCCTGGATGCATGGATGATGGTGCCGGGATGGATAAGGGGTAAGTCGGATCCTTTATCAACCGGTGCGTCTTTATTACAGATTATCAACAACATAGACCATATCTGTCAGCTGGCAGGTAACTCATTGCATGCAGGCATAGGTTCAGACCTTGATGGTGCATTTGGAAAAGAACAGTGCCCATATGATCTTGATACAATAGCTGATCTTCAGAAAATACCCGGAATGCTTTATGAAATAGGTTATTCTGATGCTGATGTAAAGAATATTATGAGTGACAACTTTATACGTTTTCTCAGGAAAAACCTCTCAAAAGCCTGAGCCACTCTGTTCTTATACTCAGTTATGCCATCTGATATCCATGACTGCAACATCCGGAATGTTTCTGAATCACAGGCAAACATTCCGATACAATATTTGTTTAACATGGAAAAAATAAGAATATGGATATGCAAAATGCTTTTCAGAATTTAAACTGGCTGGCCATAGTTGTCGCCGCTGTGAGTGCTTTTATCCTCGGAGGTCTCTGGTATTCACCACTGATGTTTGCCAGGAGATGGATGAAAGAAACCGGGATAACTGAGGAATCGACCAAAAACACTAATATGATTAAGGTATTTGGACTATCATTCATTCTTGCCCTTGTCGCTTCATTCTTCCTCGCGATGTTCATAGGAGCAGGTGCCGGTGCCGCTTTCGGAGCTCTTGCAGGATTTATGGCAGGAACCGGCTGGGTATTTACATTCATGGGAATCAGCTACCTTTTCGAAGCAAAATCCATGGCTCACTTCCTGATTAATTCACTTTACAGTGTAACAAGTCTAACAGTGATGGGGTTCATTATAGGAATTTGGCAGTAGGAATGGATGGAAGGCGTAAAGGCGTAAGGGCGCAATGGTGTAAACGCCTAATGAGGTTAAGTTTTTACAGTTGAACCTTTAAGCCATAGAGCCGTTAAGCCTTTGAGCCTTTATCTATAAAGATACACAAACCCCCTTTGCTCCTTGCCGTCATAAGTAATATTATCCCATCCATAAGCACGGATAATATAGAAATATACCCCGGGGGTGGCTTTTCTGGAGGAATGATTTACATTCCCGTCCCAGCCCTGCCATTCTCTGAGGGCTTCACCTTCTCCATAGAAATCATATACTTTAATTCCGCTCCGGCTGAAAACCTCCATGCTGATCATACGGAGAGATTTTGATTCCACCATGAAATTGTCATTTAATCCATCACCGTCAGGAGTAAAAACGTTTGGGATGCTTAGTTGAGATGGTTCAACAACTATTTTATCGAACCTCATTGAATCGATACAATGCAAATCGCTTTCAATGGTCAGTTTAACAGAATACTCACCCGGTTTATAATAAATATGAGGCGGAGGACTATTTAAATCGGAAATGCTGTCCTTGCTTTCGCCAAATTCCCATTTATATTTATATCCTCTGACCGATTTATCGGTGAAAGTCACTTCAAGTGGAGCTTCTCCCTTTTCCGGATCGACTGAGAAATCCGCTTTTACGTGAATAGATTCATAAAAGAATGATGATTCGCTCACACATTTAAAACTATCAGTTACCTGGAGTTTGTATGTTACATCAACCAATGGTGGATCGAAAGTCTGAGGATTTAACTCATAATCAGGAAATGGTATCGAAGATGCCGGATCAGAAGACCATAAAAACTTAACACCGTTTGGAAGCTTCAGTGAACGGCCGTTAGAAGGATCCTTATAATAAAAAGTATCAATCGCAGCTTTCCCCTTTAATGCTACATAATCACATGTCCTGTTCTGCAGTTGAGCAAGGGAATAGGGCTTGTCAATAAAAATCCAACCGACAAGGCTGGTATTGAATCCACCGCTTATTATAACCTTGTAACCACCTTCGGGAAGATTGGTTAATGATGAAGTTGATACGCCTGATTCTGTTTTGATAAATTCACTGAAGCTTTTTGTAATATCGCTCCATTTGTACCATGAGTAATTAAAAGGACCTGTCCCTCCGGGGCTATTGGCAGTAAGAGCTCCTTTTTGTGAACCTGTCGAATTGCAGTAAATGAATACAGGGTCTTTAACGGTCGGAGCTGAAGGATATAAAGTATACCGCACAGCGCTCTTTCCGGGGGCAGTAAGCTGAGCTTCAGAAGTAAAGGACAACAACAAGGCTATAACAACAAAGAAATAACGCACAGGCAATCAGGTCTTAATATCAAAAAACGCAATATAAATCTCTTTGGTATATTTTCCTGCAAGTATAATAAATTAAGCTTTATTTATCAGGTTAGTCAATATGAAATACCTCTTCCATATTAGCCCACCATTCTCCTTTTTTACGGGTAGTAACAGGATCCTGCATCGGTTCCATAATTGCCCACCACTCCTGAGTCTTAGGATCA
>Ga0208980_10001079_pt1 | contig 16318 bp, 10 predicted proteins | sample WetSurMetagenome_3_FD_187993 | JGI IMG/M metagenome (GOLD analysis project Ga0208980, IMG submission 187993) | Wetland microbial communities from Twitchell Island in the Sacramento Delta, sample from surface sediment Aug2011 Site A1 Bulk (version 2) | ecosystem: Environmental > Aquatic > Marine... | reverse complement strand
TGCAAGTACAAGGACAAATAGTTTTTTCATAATAATGGCGATTGTTTGTTTTTTCAAAACTAAAGAATCTGACTTGGAAATGCAAGAGATTTTTCGTGGTACCACTATAGTCGTAGTACAAGTGCAGAATTACCAATTTTTCTTCTTATATTCCTTGATAGATAAGGCATATAAAAAATGTAGTCCCACTATAGCGGGACTACGATTTTCAAGTGGAGTATAACGGATTCGAACCGTCGACCTCTACAATGCGAATGTAGCGCTCTAGCCAGCTGAGCTAATACCCCGAAGTGGGTGTGGGTTTGAGTGTGGGTGTGCAAGTGAAGTGTGATTTATAATGAGTATGGGTGCAAAGGTACAAGTTATCTGTAATTAGTCGGGTTTTGAGGTTTGAATTTTGAATTTTGAGTTATTAAGGAAGGATATATTTATAAATTTGCGATATATCCATATATCAAAACTCATGAAGATACGCCTTCCCCTTCTGACCATCCTGATCTCGTTTCTATTTCTCTTTGAATTCAAACTGACCTCCGCCCAGGAAACCTGGCCGCCGGATACCCTCTACATTTCTCCGGACACCGCGCAGATCAATGAACTTGATGAAATAGTCATCACCGGAACACGCGTCTCCAAGAAAATCATCGACATCCCGTATTCAGTGGTCAGGATGAATTACCTGGATTACCGCTACGACCGGAAAATCAGCTCAAATGATCTACTGCCGGCTGTCCCCGGACTTTTCCTGCAGTCCCGTTACGGCAATCACGACGTCAGGTTTTCCATCCGGGGTTTCGGCAGCCGGTCCAATTCGGGCATCCGCCAGGTCAGGATCCTGCTGGATGATATTCCGGAGTCGGAACCCGACGGACAGACCAGGATCGAAGCCATCGACTTCAACGCCCTCAGCCGAATCGAGATCGTCAAGGGAAATGCCTCCTCGCTCTATACCAATGCCCCGGGCGGGGTCGTCAACTTCTTCAACGACATTGACTTCCACCGGTCGTCCATCACCCAGTTCAACCAGTTTGGTTCTTTCGGTCTGTTCCGCAATGGGCTTAAAACCAATGTCAGGACGGATAATTACGGCCTGATGGCTGCATATAGCTATCACAATTACGATGGCTACCGGGCACATAATAACGAGTGGTGGAATGTGTTCAATATGGTCGCTGAAACGCAGCCAACGGCCCATACCAGCTTGAAAATACTCGGATATTATGTGAAGGGCAAAATCAGGCTGCCGGGGTCACTGACAAAGGAAGAATTCGAAGAAGACCCCTGGCAGGCGGATCCGAAATCTGTATCCCGCGACGAAATGAGGATGACCACAAAAGGAAGGCTAGGCCTGAGATTTGATTCCCAGTTCGGCAGAAAGCTTAATCATGAGATTGAAGTGACAACATACGGCACCATCAAACTGCTGGAACGCACCTCCGGGAATTACCGCATCATCAGCCGGAACGGGTACGGATTCAGCGGACGGTATACCAACAGGGCTGAGATCGCCAAAAGGGACAATGAGTTTTCCATTGGCGTTGACCTGTATGCACAGCCTGCCAGGATAGAGTATTACGAGAACATCAACGGCCAGAAAGGAGACCAGCTCCTGCAACTGGAAAAGGAAAACATAGGCAACCAGGGATTTTATATCTCCGATAATTTCGAGATCCTGAAGGAAAAACTGTTCGTGCTGCTGACCGGCCGGTATGATTATATTTCTTACAGGATCAACGAACAAACCCTCCCTTCCCGCGGCGATACGATGACCTATAGCGGATTCACACCTAAATTGGCGCTCAACTACAAGCTGACACCCTGGATGTCGGCCTATACTTCCTTTGGCCTGAGCTACGACAGCCCGGCAAACGGGGAGATGGACAGCCCTGATCCCGATTTCATCTATAACCAGGATCTGAAGCCCCAGGAATCGCTCAATTTCGAAGTGGGGATCAAAGGCAACAAGGTCCGGCCGGAAGAAGATATCCTCCGTAAGGTCCTTTTCGAAGCCACGTTCTTCAATATAAATATCAATAACGAAATTGTCCCTTATGAAGTCCTGGGAGATGTCTTCTACCGGAATGCCGCCGAGACCCACCGGATGGGACTTGAACTGGGGGTGAAGGCTGAAATCCTGAGAGGCTTCGATGTCGCGCTGGCTTATACTTTCTCGAATTTCGATTACAAGGATTATATTGCCCGGACGATTGAGATAGATACTTCAGGGAATTTTATCACCAATGATGAGGATTTCTCCGGTAATGTCGTACCGAGCGTTCCGGAGAACAATTTCTATATGTCATTATCATATTCCCATCCGATCATCAGGCAGATCAATGGATTTGTGCGGGCCAGCTACATGGGCATCAGCGGGATGTGGGTTGATGATGCGAATACGGATCAGACAGATGCTTACAACCTGCTCAACGCTACCCTTGGCTTCGATATGACCTTCGGGAAATTCAGCATCCTGCTCTCCGGTGGGATCGATAATCTCCTGGATGAGATTTACGTGGGATTTACCAACACCAACTCGGCAAATGGCCGGTTCTACGAGGCCGGCGCGCCGCGGAACTACTACCTGTCGCTGAATCTGGGGTATACCTTTTAATTTTGTAGGGTTATATTTGCAGGGATGAGAGCGATTATTATATCTATAGTATTTCTTTTCATTTTCTTTGAAGCATTCACACAACAATCTTCCATTTCATTCAGCCCCAGCTATCTCATTTATCCCTCCAACGTTAACCAAACCGAAGTCTTCATCACAAAAAGCCCCATCGATGAAAACATCCTCTTTGCTTCGTGCAACACCCTCTCCTTCATCCCCTTCTTCATCTCTGAAGGCATTTACGTGACCACTGACGGGGGCCAAAGCTGGTACGGCAGCGACACCTGCAAAGGCGATCCGGTCGGCTATCACGGCGGCGATCCGGGCATAACCATAGACAAAAACGGCACCTTCATCCTTACCCGCATCGGCCGGTCACCCTTCAAAGGCCTGTTCTCCCATTATTCCACCGACAACGGCATGACCTGGTCATCCCAGAAAGTCATTTCCACCGACGACCTGGAGCGGGCCACTATTGCTTCGGATGTCAATCCTTTGAGCCCCTGGTATGGCCGGACCTATGCCGTCTGGGTGAAATTTGCCCCGCCATTCCCTTTGATGGTCGCTTTTACCGACGATGGTGCAAATAGCTGGACCGATCCGGTGGCCATCAATGACCCGCCGAACCGCAGCGCCGGCGGGGACATTGCCATTGGCCCGGACGGGGAGGTCTATACCTGCTGGGCCGGGGTGACCGAAGTGTCGCCGTTCAAGGAGGTGTACACCGGGTTTGCGGCTTCTTATGATGGCGGACAAAGCTGGACCGTGACCGAGAGCGCCTTCCCGATGAATGGCATCACCGGCATCCTGGAGAATAAAGCCAACATAAGGGTGAACGGGCTGCCCTGCATTGCGGTGGATACGACAACCGGCCCACACAGAGGTTCGATCTACATTGTTACCGGCGAGAAGGACCTCTTTCCGGCCGGAAGCGATCCCGATATCATCGTTCACCGTAGTACCGATGGTGGATTGACCTGGTCCGCCGGCATCCGGGTCAACCAGGATGCTGTGAGCAACGGCAAGACACAGTATTTCCCCGGCATCGACATTGATAAAACCGGGGCTGTCAACATCATTTTCTACGATGACCGGAAGACCTCCAGCGACTCCGCGGGCGTTTTTCTGGCCCGCAGCACCGACGGCGGCCAAAGCTGGGCCGAGTATGAGCTCAGTGACCATAATTTTAAGCCGGAACCCATAGGCGGCCTCGGTCAGGGCTACCAGGGCGACAACATCGACATCGTTTCCACTGGTACGAAGCTATGGCCCGTCTGGATGGACAACTCCACCGGGGTATACCAGGTCTGGACCGCTCCGGTGGATATTTCCAGCCTGAGCGGCGAGGAGGAGTCGGCAGTCGGCAGTTGGCAGTCGGCAGTCAGGGTATATCCTAATCCCTTCCGGGACCGGTGTACGATTGAATACACCGTTTCGGAAAAATCGCATGTGACGTTGAAAATATACGACCTGATGGGCAACGAGGTGGCGGTGCTGGTAGATGAGATGGCATCCCCAGGGGAATATAAGGTTTTGTTCCGGGTTCCGGGTGCCGGGTTTCGGAACATGGCGGATATCCTTTGTGAATCGGGCTACGGAATTTACCTATGTCAGTTGAGAATAGGCGATAATTCATATATTGTCAAGCTGTTATATCTGGATTGAAATTCCTGTAAGCTTGCCCAATCCCTCAATTCCTAGAAAATCTTATACACCAGGCCTGCACTGAAATTGGTGGAGAAATTATTTTCTGTCACATTGGAATCGTCATAATCAGGAAAGGTATTATGGTGGAAATTCAGGTAATTCTGGACAGTCACAGTCAGGCGGAGCTGTGGGGAAATGTAGTAGTAGCAGTTTAGGTTCAATTCATTGCTGACTTGCATATCATTGACTTTCATATCTTCCAGGTCATCAGTGGTGGTTATTTTCCAATACTGTCTCCATCTGGTATTTAAATCAAGGGTCAATTCAGTGCGGGAATTCGGATAAAAACCAAGCCGGTAATCCATAAACAGGTTGAGATTGGGTGAATCGGTCTGAATATGCTGGTCTGCTGTCAGGGTGTCCATCGTATAATACTTCCCGGAATTATCTTCATAATACAGTGAATAAGCAGCGCCGGCGTTAATCGTATGCTGCCAGTAAAGGCTGGCGGGCTTTTCCCATGTATAGGCCGCCACGAAATCCATCCCCCAGTCCATGGAACGCCACCGGCTCTCTTCGGTATATTCTTCGATCAAATCAGGATGATAAAGAGTGTCCTGGTAATCTGATACGGTCTTACTAAAGTCATAATAGACCTTTGGCGCCAGGCCGGCCGAGAATCGGCTGCCTGCCTTCCTTACAGGCCCTTCGGCATAATCCCAGTTATCGTTCAGCAGGGTGTAATAACTGGCGCCCGACCTGGATTTCAGGTTCAGAACGGTGAGCATGGAATCGATGGCGGTGATTTCTGCTATTTTCCGGATCCGGTTGTCGAAATAGCGCTGGTTCTTGGTTTCCGTGATAAATTTGGCAAAGGCCAGGATTTCATCCCTGACGGGTGCTCTGCCCAGGTCCCCGGACTTCAGAAGGTCATCTAAAATATATACCGCCAGCCGGGCATCCTGAACCTCTTCGATCCTCCCCATGCCGATCATGACAGGAAGAGTACCCTCCACCTGGTATTTCTGGATATGCCCACCGGTCATGTATGGCAGCGGGTTCTCATCATTGGTAAATTCCAATTTTTGGTTGCCCAGGTATGAGTCAAAGTCAAAGTCGATTTCCAGGAATTGTTTTTTATTATTGTAAAAGCGGTTTTCGGTATAGGCGCTGAATTGCGCATCCTGCCTGCTGCTCTTCTGGGTATTTTCAAGGTCATCCGTAACATTCTCACTATGGTTCTTATTCGACATAAAACCTCCGGATACCATGAAATCCTGGAAACCCTGGTAGTGCAGGGAATTTTTTGTCGCATAATACCGGATCTCAGCATCGGAGCTGAAATTCATGCTGTTAAAGCGGTCTTCAATGTTTGATTTTTCCAGTTTTTGGTACATATAAGCATTGTTTCCGGCCAGTCCTACTCCCAGTTCCAGTTGTTTCCATTGATAATCGGGATTTTTGTAATCGGAAAGCCGGAACTGATCCTGTGCATAGGATTTTACAGTTAAGAAACCTAAGAGCAGGCAAAACAGGAACCGTGCTTTTACCCGTGAGTGAAGTTTGAACATAGGATGAAGTTTTAATGGATTCGACTAAAACTATTTTAAGAGAGAAATGATGATCTGGTTATAAGGATTAACGCAATTATTCTACGAAATCTTATCTTATAGCCAAATAAAATCAAATCTTCCTGCGATTTATGGCAAGAAGGTTTTTTTGTGCCTGATCATCCCCTGTCCAGGTAACCCTTCAGCGCGTTCACATACTTCTCAAATGCCTCAATCCCCAGTGGGGTGATATCGCAGGTCGTCAACGGGTAGTTTATCACAAAACTTTATTTATCAAACGGTTAAATGGATGCATGATATTAATAACTTTGGCAGATAATCCATTAATCTTACTTTGATATGAAAAAAATCATTACCCAAAAACCGGTCATTTTATTTGCAGTCATAGTCGTTCTCTTAACAGCCTGTGCTCCGGGCAATGTCAAATTCGATAATGCCCCGGCCAACTTCTGGATGGGGTTATGGCACGGCTTCATAGCGCTGTTCACGTTTATTATCAGCCTTTTTAACGATAAGGTGACCATGTACGAGGTCAACAACGTTGGGAAACTTTATAACCTGGGATTCATCATCGGGGTGATGATGTTTTGGGGAGGCGGCTCCAGGGGGTCATGCAGGTGGCGTAGATGATTAATGAGATTTCATTGCCACTGATTCACAGATTATTGACGTGCTGATGGCAGACATTAATCTGTGAATCTGTGGCCATTTAATGATTAGAAATGATCATTTTTATAGTCCCGCCATTTTCTCCATTAATTAACAATCTGCAATAATAAATCCCCGGCGGCAGACCGTTTGCATCAAACAATACCTCATAATCCGAGGGGGGCAGGGGCGTGTCGAGAAGCAGGGCGACTCTCAAACCGAGGCCATTGTAAACTTTGAGCTGCACCCGGTAGGATTGATTGGGTGATTGGGTGTTTTGAGATTTTGGATTTGGGATTTGAATATTGTTTGGGATTTGGGATTTAGGATTTGGGATTTGATTATTGTTTGGGATTTGGGATTTGGGATTTGGGATTTGGAATTGTATGGTTGTTTTCTCCTTGAACGGATTCGGATAGTTCCTTAGGTAGAACGATGTTTCCGAAATCTCCACCGGATCTGCCGACACCCCCAGGGGCGGCTTGTATTTCAGTACGGCCCCGTTGTCGCCGACAGCCCAGCCGTGCAGGAAATCGGGGAACATGATGTCATAAATGGCCATAAATTCAGGCGTCTCCATTGCTTCCCAGGTATCCCCAGCATCGGTGCTGTATATCAGCTGGTGCCTTGCCCCCAGCGGTGCCCAGGCTTCCGAATCGGTCACAAAATCCAGGTCATATGAATTGCCAGGCAACCCGATCTCTTCATATTCCCAGGTCAGCCCGCCGTCGCTGGTACGGATGAAGGCGACACCATAGCCGAAATCGGGATCGCCCCCGGAGCCGATCACGTGAAGGGAATCATACAGGTGCAGCTCATGGACCTCATCAGCAGGGGCAAATTCGGGATCGATCGCATACCAGGTCTGGCCGCCGTCATTCGTCCGCCAGATCACCCCGGCGATCTCGAACATGCCCCCGCAGGCATAGCCGTATTGGTCGTCCCAGAACTGGATGCTGAGCACCGGGAAAAAGGCGAGGATGGAAGTATCGATGATGGCCTGCTGCCAGCTTTGGCCGCCATCAGTGGAATGCACCAGGGCATGAGGACTACCGCCCATCCAGATATCCAGGCTGTCGCGGAACAGGATGCAGTTGATGAATATGTCGTTTTGGGGATAGCTCTGCGGTATCCAGTTCTGGCCGCCGTCAGAGGTTTTCAGCAAGACGGTCCCGAATGGGCTGTTCATGTAGTTCTGCGCCGTCGCCCAGCCGTAATCCCGATTAAGGAATTCGATGTCGGCAATATCGTAATCAGTGTTGCTTTCCTGGACTGTCCAGCTATTCCCGCCGTCTTCCGTATGGATGATCACGCCCCCGTTGCCGGCTGCCCAGCCGGTGAGGCTGTCAGTGAAATGCACCGAACGCAGGAAATTATCAGTGGGGACGTCGAGTTTAGACCAGGTGCCCTGGGCGCGGACATCAAGAAAAATCAGGATCAGAAATGAATAACACAATATGCCAACACGGATGAACAAGATCTTCAGATTTTCATTCATCCAAAGTTAAGATAAATAAGGAGATAAGGTCATTAAACCCTGGCATCTGAATTATTCACCGGTTCCGCGTGGATCGTCACCCTGACATTATTGTTCTTTTTCTTCAATTCCTCCTCAATAAAGTCGCAATAATCATGGACTTGTTCCAGCGGCATGTCAGATGGCATCTCAAGATGGAAATCGATGAACAGGTAACTGCCTGCCCGGCGGGTTTTCAGTTCGTGAAAATGTACCCCAAGCTCCAACAGGGATTTTTCAAGACTGGCAATGTCTTCCTTTTTCCAGGCGCTGTCGAGCAGCGGGGAGAAGGCTTTGGACAGCAATTCGTAGGCTTCTTTCAGGATAATGAGGGCAACGAGGATGGCAATGATCGGGTCGAGAATATGGATTTTGGTGATCCAGATCAGGATCAGGCCAATGCCGACCCCCAGTGAAGTGTACACATCCGTTTTCAGGTGAAGGGCATCGGCTTCCAGGGCAACAGAATCGGTTTCTTTCGCTACATTGTATAATTTCCTTGAAACATAAATATTTACCCCGGCCGAAATGAACATGACCAGGGAACCCAGGCCGATCGACTCAACGGGTTCCTGGCCGGTCATCTTATGCACGGCCTCATAAACAATCCATCCCGCTGCCACCAGGATCAGCAGCGCCTCCAACACCCCGGATAAATTCTCAAATTTTCCGTGTCCGTAAGGATGCCGCTCATCAGGAGGATTATCGGAAACCCTTACTGAGAAGAATGCAATGATGGCTGCGACCAGGTCCATGGAGGAATGGATGGCTTCTGACATGATACTGACCGACCCGCTGAGGATGCCAACCAGGAATTTCATGATGATCAGCAGGGAATTGGAGAATATGGATAGACGCGCGATTTTAACCTTTTTGCTCATAGCAAAAGTTTGATTTGCGGATGCAAAGGTACCCCGAAAATCATAATATGCTTTACAGGTATAATATTTTCCGATATGAGATTTATAATTGATTCGAAGAAATAAATTGGCAGATACCTGAAATATTTATAGAAAAATCCCTTAACTTTCGGAAGCGATTTACTTGAGCGAGGGATTTTTATTTTCTTCTACCTAAAAGCTATAAAATGAAACCCTTTATCCTTTCTGTGTTTACCCTGTTTTTCATTTTCTCGCTTTCTGCCCAGCAGGCAACCATGAATCCGACAGGGATTATTCAATGTATCAGCCATGACACATCCCCACCCCTGCGCGATATGCCTGTGATCGGTCCAGGTTCAGGGCCGGTGGAGTGGGAGGAGGACGAGGTCCCAAATCCTTCCTTGCTGCTAAAAACTTTTGAGGATGAAAATGCGGCAGGGCAGAACCGGGAGAGTGATCCGGTCCTTCAGAATGAACCGGGAGACCTGCCCCCCAACAGCACTATTCTGAATTTTAACGGGATAGGGAACGTTAATTTTGTGATCCCGCCCGATCCCAACGGCGATGTCGGGCCGAATCATTATATACTTACGGTCAATATGATGTTTGCGATTTATTCCAAGGCCGGCGAACTGCTATATGGCCCTGCCAATCTGAGGACTATCTGGGAAGGATTTGTAGGTTATACAGGCGACGGTGATCCGATCGTACTTTACGACCATCTTGCAGACCGGTGGCTTATCAGCCAGTTCGCATTCCCAAATTATCCTTACGGTCCGGGCTACGAGCTGATAGCCATTTCCCAGACCCCGGATCCGTTGGGAGCCTGGCACCGGTACAAATACGAATTCGCTAATATGCCTGATTATCCAAAATTTGCCATATGGCCCGATGGTTATTATATGTCGGTCAATAGCTTCGAATTCAATACCGGTATCCCGAAAGGAGCGGCTGCCGGGGTATTCGAACGGGATTCCATGCTTACCGGTAACAATGCCCGCTTTATCTTCTTTCAGCAGAATCCGGCGACCAAGCCCATGCTTCCTGCCGACCTCGACGGCCCGGTACCGCCATCCGGCACACCGGCCAATTTCCTGCTGGTAAAAGAAGCTCCGGCGGGAAGTGGCGGGGACCAGATCAACATATTCCAGCTTCATGCTGACTGGGCGAATGTGGCCAATTCCACTTTCACGGGGCCGCAGGTCCTCAGCACTGAGCCGTTTGATCCGAATATGTGCGGCGGCGACAGGAATTGCATCCCACAGATGGGGACGAGCAGAAAACTGGATGCACTGGCCGGTTTCCTGATGCACCGGGTCCAGTACCGCAATTTCGGCTCCCACCAGGTCATGGTGGCCAGCAAGACCGTTGATGCGGATGGGACCGACCATGCCGGTATCCGTTGGTACGAGCTCAGGGAATCCGGCACTGGATGGTCCATTTACCAGCAGGGCACCTATGCGCCGGATAACAATCACCGGTGGATGGGAAGCATCGCCATGGATGGGCAGCATAACATCGCCCTCGCATTTTCGGTTTCCGGTACAGGTATGTTTCCTTCCATCAGGGCTACCGGCAGAAGGGGCACTGATCCCCTGGGGATTATGACTTTCCTTGAAGAACCGATTGTCAATGGCGGAGGTTACCAGTCAAGTTCTGAAAGCCGATGGGGGGATTATTCCATGCTGGCACTGGACCCTGCGGATGATGAAACATTCTGGTATACCAATGAATATTACCCTTCTTCCAGCAATATGAACTGGATGACCCGCATAGCCACTTTTAAGATCAGCACACTTCCGGTCGGTGCACCTGAAAGGCGTCCGGAACCAGGACAACAAATCATCATCGGTAATTTCCCGAATCCTTTTTCCACCAGCACGGCCATAAGGTACCGATTACTTGCTGCTTGCAGCGTAAAGCTGAAAATAATTGATATATTGGGGAAAGAAATATATATGGTGAACGAAGGGGTGCAGCTGCCCGGCGAAAGATCGGTCATCTTCAATGCCGGAAATTTACCGGCCGGATGGTATTTCTATCAGATACAGGCGGGAAATATCATTGAAACAGGAAAGATGGCGATATCCAGATAATGAATTCAAGAATTAACCAAACAAGCTAACCTCATGAAAACACTGCTGATTATTATTTGTTCGTTTCTGGCATTTTTACCCGGACTTTTTGCAAACAATGTGACATTGGAGAACATTTCCCTCAACGATCAAACCATTGCAACGCACAAATGCAACATCATGTTTGACATCAGCTGGGAAAACTCCTGGCGCACTTCGACCACCGTACCGACCAACTGGGATGCCTGCTGGGTGTTCGCCAAATACCGTGTTACGGGCGGAAGCTGGCACCACTGCACCCTGAGCACCGTGGCAGGGGATTATACGTCACCAGCGGGATGCACCATCACGCCAGGTGATGATGCAAAAGGCGTTTTCATCTACCGGACTGACGACGGAAACGGCAATAATAATTGGGACCAGCTTAAATTGCCATGGAAATACGGACTGGATGGGGTGAATGACGATGCCGAGGTGGAAATCAGGTTGTTTGCCATTGAAATGATCTACATCAACTGGGGTAATTTCTATATTGGAGATGGAAACGGTGCCAATGAAAGCGAATTTGCCTTGCATGTCGCTGATAACACGCCAGTCCAGGTCAATACAACCCTGGTGCCGGGAATCAAGGTCGATTCATGGTCGGATGATGATGCCACCCTGAAAAGCGGCATTGGAATCAAGGGTGACGGGGGATTGGACAACGACAACAATGGGACGATCGACAATGCTTACTGGCCGACGGGTTACAGGCAATTCTACATGATGAAGTACGAGGTGAGCCAGGAACAGTATGCGTCTTTTTTAAATACCCTGACTCGTGCGCAGCAGCAGGCACGGATTGCTACCGATATCTCCGGTACTTCTGTCACCAATATCTTTGTGATGAGCAATACGACGACACCTTCGATGGGCAATACGATCCGTTGCGGCTCCACCATTCCCGCGGCTCCCCAGCCGGTCATTTTCTTCTGCGATTATAATGTAAATGGTCAGATGGAAACCTGCGACGGACAAACCCTGGTCTGCGGCATGCTAACATGGCCGGATGTTTGTGCTTATGCTGACTGGGCCGGGCTCAGGCCCATGACCGAGCTGGAGTATGAGAAAGCAGCCAGGGGCCCCAATAACCCGGTGTATGGGGAATACGCCTGGGGCAACACGAACATTGCGCTGGCAGGGGTATCGCTGACCAATTATGGCTGTCCGAATTCAATCATTGTTTTAAATCCGAATGAGCATACCGGAAGGGCTATGTGCTCGGAAGTGAGCAACATGATCCAGGGGATCAGGAGATGCGGGGAGTTTGCCAGTTCCTCCGTGAACCATACCAGGCAGGAAGCCGGAGCGGGTTATTACGGTGTGATGGAGCTGAGCGGTTCGATGAGCGAGCCGGTCGTCAGTTTGGGTAATGTGGCCGGCCGGTCCTTCCAGGCTATTAACGGGAACGGGGAGCTCAATGCTGCAGGTTATGCCGATGTGGATTACTGGCCCGGCATCAATGGCAACAATAACCCGGCGCAGGCCAGCCTGGTCTATGGGGGTTCCACCGGGGTCACCCAGAATGCAGGGACCGGCTACAGGGGCGGCAATATGGCTATGTTCTCTTACGGCCTGTATGTCTCCCTGAGAACCCATTCTTGTAATGGCTTTCCACTGACGCGCGATTACCCCCATGGGGCCCGGTTGGTGAGGAATGCTTTCTGAGATGATATCACAGAATATGAAAAATCTGTGCCTCATCATCTTATCCCTCATATTATTCCTTCCTTCCTATTCTCAGTATTTTGGAGGGAATGAAGACGGGATTTCGTTTGCCGGGACCGGACAAACCGGGATAAATGACCAGGATCTCTACTGCTCAGGTGGACCAGAGGATGGATTTGCCTGCAACGAGATCATATCGGCCATCAACTACCAGGAAAATTATTGCAATGGAGGCATTGGGGATGGTTATGCCAGGATATTCCGGCCAGGACAATCAATCAACGCTCAGTCCATTTATTGTTCCGGGGGGAATGACGACGGATTTTACCACGGTTCCATAACCAGCCACCTTTTCAATTCAGTCCAGTGCTATTCGGGCGGTTATGATGACGGACATTCCCTCCTGTCCACCGGGGAAATCGCACTGTTTGACCAGTCCTTTTACCTGTCAGGTGGGATGGCCGATGGTTTTTCGGATGGTATATCCGGCTACCATACGTTAAACAACCAGGAGTTCTATGTCAGTGGAGGATTCGATGATGGCCATAGCGAGGTATATTCGGGAATGATCCCCGTTTGCAATACGTCACTGTATGCTTCCGGGGGAGAAGGGGATGGGTTCCAGGGTCTCCTGTATGCGGGCCCGATGGTCTTTTCCCCCGCGTGGTACGGAGGCAATCAGGATGGTTTCGGGAAAGTCTTCCTTCCGCCTTTCTCATTCAGTGCTTCCGTCTATTGCCTGGGAGGTCCGGATGACGGTGCCTTCAGCCTGTCCCTGGCTCCGACGTATTTTGGGCCGGGCATCTGGCTTGGTTCGGTCAGCCCGGCCTGGGAGGACCCAGCCAACTGGAGCGGGAATGTTATACCGGATATATCCATCGATGTGGTGGTTCCTCCCGGAAGACTGAGGTATCCGTTTATACAAGCAGGATCGCTCACGGTGAATCATCTCCAGGGAAGCCACATCTGCAAAAGCCTTACAATCCAGCCGGGTGGATCGGTCGTAAACAAATCAGACCTTATCCTTTACGGCAACATGACCGTTTCTGGCTTTTACCAGGGCGATGACAACGTGAACAACCATGTTTATATATACCCGGGAGGGCATTTGAAGATTGATCCACCAGGGCAGATGCTCATAGGACAGCCGTAGAGGCAAATTAAATTAATATTTCGGTGCTTCGCACCTGCGATTTGGTTTATTCCCTGCTATGCTAGAAATATTGTGGGACTAAGCCCCTGATATTATATGAAATCTGAATTGTAGTTAAGGGGCGCAGCCCCACAATATTTGTAGATTTGAATCGACCCCGCAAAACAATAAGGTGCGTAGCACCGAAATATTTATTTTGATGGATTTGATTGAGGGATTTTCACGAAATTCGACCCTATTATTCGACCAATCATGAAATCTATTCTATCTTGTTTATTTACATTGCTGTTATACCTGGCAATAAGCGCCCAGGATCAGAATAAAACCGAATTGTCCCAACGCCTTGAACGCCATGTAGCCTTCCTCTCCTCCGACTCCCTGGAAGGACGGGGGCTTGGCACAAAGAGCAAGGTCTATGCCATGGATTATATCAAGGAGCAGTTTCAGTCCATCGGCCTTCAGCCCTATGATTCGGCAGGGTATTTCCAGCAAATTGACCTTAAACTGGGCTCTGCGCGAATCCCTGCGGTCAACGTGATCGGCTGGCTGCAAGGTTCCAACCCAACCATCAATAAGGAATTCATCGTAATCGGGGCACATTATGACCATCTTGGATACAACATCAAAAACGGTGAAAAAGAGATATTTCACGGGGCAGATGACAATGCCTCCGGTGTGGCGGCCATGATCGAGCTGGCCAGGTATTTTTCATTGAATCCGGACATGGTCAGGCGGAGTGTCATCTTTATAGCTTTTGATGCCGAAGAGAGCGGATTATTGGGCTCAAATGCCTTCGTGAAGGAAAACGACAGGTTCGAAATTTCCGAAATCAAAGCCATGTTCAGCCTCGACATGGTCGGGATGTATACGGCCAATAATGGACTGGTTTTAGATGGAATGGGTACACTGGATAATGGAGAAAGGCTGGCCCGGTCAAAAGCTTCAACTCAAAATATCCTCCTGAAAAGGACTACATCAGAGGTGGGTTACCGGACAGATACCTGGCCTTTTGGTGAAAAAGGGATACCGGCCATACATGTCTTCACCGGGTCAAAATCACCTTATCACAAACCCGAAGATACCTTCGAAAAGCTTGATTATGAAGGGATGGCATTGGTCACGGATTATCTGCAGGAAATGATCACTGAAATATCAGCTATGCCTGAAATCAATCCTTCTAACCACTTTGAAAGGATGCAAAATCCCTGGGCCATCCTCTTCAATGCAGGCATAACAGCCGGTTCAGGAAGTTCCCGTCATAAATACCCTGACGAGTTCTACAATCCAAAAGGAATATTCACATACAACGCCGGCCTTTTCATGCAATTGCATATAGGCCGCGGGCTGACGCTGCAACCGGAAGTGCTTTATCAGAGTGACGGCAGCAAATCACCGGAAGGGACTTTTCGGCGGCAATCGGTCATTGTCCCGGTAAACCTGCACGTCAATATCGTTAATCAATACCATGGGATGTTTAAAGTGTATCCGTTTGCGGGAGGTTATTATCTGTATAGTTTTGATGGAAAAAATGGCGACGAGGCGATAGACTTTGACGATGTCTTCTCAAAAGATGAATGGGGAATGAATTTTGGGCTTGGCTTCGATGCCATGGATTGGCAGGTCAAATTCACCTGGCGGCGAAGTTTGACGAACCTGTCACAAACTTCTGAAACGGAAATGTTTCCCTCCATGTGGTTTTTGTCGGTGGGGTACAAATTTTAATTGTATGCAGAGACGTTGCATGCAACGTCTCTGCCATGCACAACCTGTGAGGTCACCTCACAGGTCGTCCCAATCATTTAATTAGTACAACCTTCTTCACCACCTTTTCCTTCCCTGCTTCCACCGTCACAAAATACGTCCCATCCGGATATCCGCCGAGGTCAATAGAAACAGGCTTATTGGCAATATTCCCGTAATGTTCCCGGAAAATCACCCTCCCGTTGGTATCGGAAACCTGGACTTTCATATCATTCCCTGTTTCTCTTTCTATGAAGATAATTTTCTTGGTCGGATTGGGATAAACCCTGATTCCACCTGCAGAATGATCTTCCCCGGTACCCATCTCAAAATCCAGAACGATCACATGTTCTGTATCTGTCAGGAGATATTCGGTCTTGACATAGGCCAATCCGCCTTCGGCGTTGGAATCATAATAGTAACCGGATTCGGCATTTTTAAGGTCTTCCACGGAAGCATATTCGGCCAGCGGCACGCCATCTAGTGATACACCATGGCCGGGTCCGATCGGGCAGTGCACCTCGCACCAGTAGGCTCGTTCGGTGAGCTTGCCGTTATAATCACCAATTGACGGATGAATAGTCAGGAAAATCACGCCGGGTTCACCATAATTGGGGGCATCGCATTCGAGCAGAGTTTTTGAATAGGCGCCAGTCCTGTGTTCACGAGTCAGTCCGTCGTCCTCATATAGCTCGAAAGAGGAATATCCATGGGCATAAACGTCCAGTGTGAGGGTGTCCTTCGGCTTCTGGCCATCAAAGAGCATTTC
>Ga0208980_10001078_pt1 | contig 16321 bp, 10 predicted proteins | sample WetSurMetagenome_3_FD_187993 | JGI IMG/M metagenome (GOLD analysis project Ga0208980, IMG submission 187993) | Wetland microbial communities from Twitchell Island in the Sacramento Delta, sample from surface sediment Aug2011 Site A1 Bulk (version 2) | ecosystem: Environmental > Aquatic > Marine... | reverse complement strand
TGACAGGCCATTAATTAAAAGAAGGGAGGGAGAAGGAAAGGCGATTCGCATGAAATTCTTTCCTTGCGGGCAGAATATTAGTACGAATCCCCCTATCTTCTCACTCTCTCATCAAAAGAAACTGCCATTCAGAACGATCTGAGCAATCAAATATTTGCGACCAGTATCATTCACTCATATCTCAGGGATTCCACCGGATTCCGTGTTGCCACCCTCCAGCTCTGCAGGCTTACTGTAGCCATAGCTATAATATAGGCAATAAGCGGACCGGCAACAAAGACCCAGAGTGGTATCTGTGCATGGGTATGAAACCTTGACAGGAAGATATTACCAATAAGAAATGCAAACGGAAATGCGATAAAAGTAGCGATTATCAGCCATTTTGTATATTTTCTTCCAAGCAACTGCATTAAAATTAAAATTGTCGCGCCGTTTATTTTTCTTATACCAAGTTCTTTGGTACGACTTGCTGCCGTAAATGAAGCTAATCCCGATAATCCGAGGCAAGCCAGCATAAGCGCTATTATAAATGCCACTCCGATAAGCCTCGATGTTGTGGTCAGTTCAGAAACTTTTGTCAGATCACTGAACAGACTGGCACTGTAGATTTTATCAGGCTCGTACTTCTGGTAGACTCCTTTAATACTTTCCGAAATCGATGAATATCGGTCAGAGGAAAAGCTGATCAGTATATTATTGCGGTTTCCGCCCCTCAGAGAGATGACTGTTGGAGTAAAAGGCCCGGAAAGATCTAATGAATGAAAGTCTTTAAAAACACCTATAATAGTCCCTTTTCTGCCATCCAGTGTCATTGATCTTCCTATTGGATCTTTATACTTCATAACCCCTGCTGCGATATTATTTATAACATAGCAATCAGAATCAGATGGGAAGGATTTATCAAAGTATCTTCCTTCAACCATATTTAAATTGACTACTTTGCTATAATTAAAATCGGTATTAATGCACCAGAAATGGAGTTTCTCCGTAGCATCTTTCCCTTCCCAAATTACTTCGTTGGAAAGCGCGGCACCTCTCGAGGGTACACAATTTGTATAACTTACAGATTCAATTCCCGGGATAGAAAGAATATCTGTCTTAAAACTTTCTTCATGTTCCTCAAGGTTCTTTGTATTATTTAAGATTAATAATTTATCCTTATCAAATCCAAGATCAAAATTCCGTAAATATCTATCCTGAACTTTAATAATCATTATTATTATGATAAAGATTACAGGTATAATAAACTGAAATATGATAAGGCTTTGCCGGAGAAAGGAAAAACTATGACTCGTTACAATCTTCCCTTTCAGGGTAATTACCGGATTAGAAGAAGCCAGATAAAATGCAGGCATCAACCCCGATAATAAGACTGAAAATAGAGTAATAATGACTAAACCCAGAATGACCCGGAAATCTGAGAAATCGAACTGAAGATTTCCATTTGTCATTGAATTGAATCCTATAAGGAGTATTCTTACCAGTGCTGAGGCGAATAACAGACTTATAATGACAATTGTTAAAGTCTCTCCCAGGTATTGAAGTATTATTGACGATTTTTTGGCTCCCACCACCTTTCTGATCCCGGCTTCACGATATCTCCTGATATTCATAGCAATAGCCAGATTAATATAATTAAAACATGCTATCAGCAGAATGGAGAATCCTAATATGCCAGTAATAATCAGGTACTGCATTCCGGCGCCCCCGGAGGTCCTTCTTCCTCCGGTGTAATTATAAAGTGTCTTATCCTTAAGAGGAAACAGGAAAAGTTCCTGATTAAGAGTAGTTTCCTGATCCTTAATTAAGCCCTTAATCTTATTATTAATGCTGTCTTTGCTGGCCTCTTTAATTAATTGAGCCCATATCTGGCAGGCAGATGCTCCTGTTTCATTTGCCTTACTATTTTCAGATATGAATTTTGAGAACGGGATGACAAAATCAAACCTTAAAGATGACTCAGATGGGATATCCTCAAAAACTCCTGCAATTTTATATCCAACTTCATTCTCTTTATCTTTCGTTATCAACACCTTCCCAAGACAGTTTATTGATCCTGTCAGTTTAACTGCCATATTCCTTGAAATTACTATTGAATTGATCCCCCATAATGTTTCTGAGAAGGATCCGGAAACAAGTGGAAATGAAAACATCTTAAAAAAAGTCTCATCAGCAAATATTCCATTCTGGTTAAAATCATTATCTCCATTTTTAAAGGTATAACTGCAATTCGCTATACGTGTCAGAAATTCAAACTCAGGAATTTTCTCCTTCAAATTAGCAGGAAGGGATGCAGAAAGAAGCTGCTTGGGGAAGCGGTCTCCATTAAAATATGTAACATTTGCCTCCACTGCAAACAGTCGTTCATAATTATGATGAAACTTGTCAAAGCTTAGCATACGATTTATATGCAGCATGGCAATAATTGAAAAGGAGAGGCCAAAGGATAAGCACAAAAAATTCAAAATGGTGAATGTTTTGTTCCGCCATAAATAGCGGATTGCGATTTTAATAAAGTTCATTATCATGATAGTTCAGTTTTTAGCCTGATTTCTGAATCCAGCAGTGCGCTATCATTATGATCTTCTGGAATTGCCATGATATCCGGGAGAAGTCAATACCTGGTTAATCAATAATATAAAACACAGCATGTTTCAAAGAGCAGGGATTAATTTATTAGTTGCTTCAGAGCAGAACCAGTTAAGTATGAGTAAATGGTTCCGGAATCTGATAATCTTCTGTAAATTTTCTTACTTATCGTTCTGTTCTGAAATTTTTATTTTAATTTTAATTGCAATTTTTTTGCCGAAAATCAGGAAAGGGAATAGTGAAAAATCATCAATTTTATGAAAAGAGACCTTAATTGGTTGCTCAGGAATGAAAATCAAAATTCAGAATCACAACATTGTAACGTAACTGAAGACGACTACATTAAATTTGAAACTAACTTAAAACTTCTTAAAAGGTTGTCGGAAGTTGAAAATTCAACATTCTCCGTACTTGACCTGAAAACAGGTAATTACCTGTTAAAAAGTTCCAGATTTACAAGTATGCTGGGATATTCAGATCATGAAGATCCTGAAATTGATGATCTCGAGCTTTTCCACAGATTAATTCATCCCGATGATCTTCCTTTTGTTCTTGACACTGAATATGAAGCATTCTATTTCTACAAAAATCTTCCTGTTACAGAAAAGAAGGACTATAAACTAATGTACGATTTCAGGGTAAAGAGTATTAAAGGAATTTATATGAGGATCATGCATCAGTTTGTCATTCTTGAACAGGACCGATCAGGAAAATCTTGGCTGGCACTTCTGGTTACCGATATCCTCTCTGAGAAGGCTTCAAATGATAAGCCACAACGAAGATTGATGAATATCAAAACCGGTAAGCTTTATTTTTTCCATGAAGGGGAGAACAAAAATTCAGGCAAACTTCTAACACGGCGAGAAACGGAGGTTATGGGTCTTATAGCCCAGGGGCTTGACAGCCAGAATATATCAGATAGGTTGTTCATAAGTGTAAATACTGTGAATAACCACCGGCAGAACATTCTTAGTAAAACAAGGTCAGCAAATACTGCACAGGCTCTGTTATATGCAAAAAAAATAGGGATAGTATAACTGTTAAGATTATCTGGCAGTTTCTGAAAGGATTAATATTTCTTCTATAATCCTTATTTGAGATAATATTTATTTGAATTCTGGTAAAAGTTACAATAAATAATATCAGGTATTTCGATTATTTTTTCTAAAAAAATAACGAGGGAAAGGGATGATCTCATTTACAGATTTTTCATATTTCTCATATTCTTCTCCAAAAATCCTTCTAAGCACAATCGTTTCCCCGTGTATGGAAATTACAAATCCCAGATATAAAACCAATGAGATTGATAATAATAAGCCGGAATGAAATAAGAGTGCAAGTGAAGGTATTATGAATACTATTATGGCTGAGTAAATAGGGTTTCTGCACAAGGCAAAAGGTCCTTTCGTAATAAGTTTCCCAGGTTTAAAGTATCTCAAAAAATACTGAGTAGAATAAATCCAGAATAACAGTCCACATCCTAACCATACAAATCCGAGTATCTTAATAACTTGTAAATCCAAAAATTTTAAATTGAAGAATTCAGGGTACCTGAACATTACGATAGTTGACAAGATTATGTATGGCAGGGTTAGCAAAGCTAGCTTTGGTCCACAACCAAAGAGTGTCATTGAAGTCTTCATCTTTAAATTAAGTTTAAGATTAAATTAATTGTCATGTTAAATAAGGTGTATTTATTCTCCTGTTCGTAACTGATATGAACGGGTGGCAGCACCAATAGTTATTGCAAAGAGAAACCAACTACTGTAGATAAGAAGGGGGATCCATCCTGCCATACCTGCCGGGCCCTCTGATCCGCCTTTAACATAGCTTGTGATGATCATCCAGAATGCAGCAGGCCCTATCATTGCGACGATTATGGTGGCTGTCCATCCAGCAGCCAGCAAAAGCTGTCGGGGCATCCAAGGTGGAGATGAGACCAGTAACAGTGAAAGAATGGCAGCCAGTATCCAGAGGATTGCAATTATCAATGGAGTGAATCCATTGCCCGCAGCACCCGGATGAGTAAGTCCGATAGTACCTCCAAATGCCCAGCAAATTCTGTGAACAGGGTAAGGCAAAGCCAGGACGAACGCAGGATAACCATACCATCCGGTTATGTGTTTAATTTCTGAGTTGTCTGGTCTTGTTAATGCAATATGTGCAAGCATTACGATATTGACAAGTGCCATCATTCGTGTAACCATTCCCGGCCAGTCAATTGACTGAGGCATCAAAGGGGTCAGACGTAATAGGTCAAAAGGCAGGCCGTTGGCAGTCCAAACCATCAATAGTATACCACTCCAGAGCAATTTCCGTTGCACACGCAACCATCGTGAACGATTATTAAACTTTATGATCCCTGCTGCAGCAAAAACAGCAGCGGCAACTGAGATCCACACAGGAGCAAATGAATCTGCATAGGCCGGCCGGCCATTAATGAACTGCTTCACTATCCCTGAAACCATCACTGCACAACACAGTGATAGTGCAAACCAATATTGGATCTTGCTTCCTGATTTATCGCCTCTATAAGAAACCTCTTTCTTATCATTGTTGAGTTGTTGTAAACTTCCGGAGATATTGTGTTGTTTTCGATGACTAGTTATCATATTAATGGCATTTAACATTATTACTCCTTGTTCCAAATGAAGAATTGCTAATATTAATTAATGACGAATGTATTGGAAGTGAACAGGATAGAAAATAGTGAAAAATCATCAAAATTTTGAAAAGCGGCCAGATCTGTATACACGCTTATTCATCACTTAGTCATTAACTCTTAGATTTGACTGTATCCTGTTTTCTTCAGAACGGAGGAGACCAACAGAAAGTATTGTGAACCATGCCATGGTTGAGTATATATTGATCCGCTCAGTAAATCCCATTAATGGTGTTGATTGTCTCAGAGAAAGCTGAGGTACCTGAAGACTTGTTAAATAACCAAAAAGGATTAACAGAGCTATTGTTATAAATGAATAAACCCGAAAACCTTTAGACAGAAGAAATGAACCAAATCCAATTGTGAGGATAATGAACAAAGACATAACAGCAGTCATTAAGGGATGCAAACTCCCTGTCTGAGTTATTTGTGCCCCCCGCATGTCCATTTGGAAAAATGTTGGGGTTACCATACTGATTATTGCATAACCTATCATTAAGGCAGCTGTGATTTTTGAAGTTCGTTTTGAACCAGATGAAGACCATATTCCAATTGCAAATGCTGCTACTAAGATGTTATAAATGATGCTCACAATAAGCATGACCTCTCTTGTTGGAGCACCAGTAGCCAATAACTCACTATAATTTTGATCTATGATGCTGTACTCATTATACCACCAGCTTGCCAGCAAGTCAGTAATGATGTAAAATACTGAAGAATATAATCCGCATGCAAGTATTTTTCTTTCAAGCGGGAGTTTGCTGGAGAAAACAGATATATCCGAATTTTTTGTTGCCATAGGAGCTTTATAAAATATATTACTATAGGGAAAATCCAGTGTCCCTGACAATAATGTTATAGAATAAATTGATAATCTAAATTTTGTGTTAAGTTTTTGTTTTTAAACTGTTTATGTTGTTATGATATTCTTCAAGCAAATGTGGTCAAGCCATTAAGTATATAATACTTATCCAAAAACTTGATATTTTTTAGCCCTGTTTTTCTGACAAACCATCCTGATCTCAGCGAAATAACTTTCTAAATACATAAAATTCTTAAAATACAAATATACTACACCATAAAATATTAAACAAAAGATAGTTAGGAGGATAGAAATATTCCTGACTCCATTAAATCCAGTATTTTATAAATATCTTCTACTAATTTGAGGTTAGATATTTGTTCACACTCCGCTGCAAAGAAAAAGCCTTGGCGCGCAGTGCCAGGCTTTTTCTTAGTTAAGCTTCCCAGAAGAGGAACGCTAGAGAAGCCCTCGTTCGTCAAAGCTTGTAGATGGCGAAGCGAGCAATCCTCGACTGAATCGGGGGCCAGGGGTCGATAAACGCCGAAAACTGGCCCACTTGAAATCGTGCGGGCATAAGAACAATAGCTAACAATCTTATGAGATCAGATCCCTGAAACAACAACACCATCAAATACCAGACTCGGAAATCTTGCCTGACTATAAATCCATGGATCGTTTGCAACCTCTACAAGTTTATTCCAGAAATTCAGGTGGTTATCGGCAATGTTCATCTCAGCCACATTCTGCACGAAATGACCTCTTTCGTATAGTTTACCAATTATCCCGACCGAAAAGTCGCCAGTGGTTGAATTCGAATTTCCACCTATAAAACCTGTTATCAGGATACAACGTTCAAGATCTTTAATAATGGCATCGACGCTTCTGGTTCCCGGTGGGATTATCAGGTTTGATATTGATCCTGAGTTTGGTTCCCAACCTAGCTTTCTGCTGTAGTACCAATCGACAAGGAACTCATTTACCGTACCTTCTGTCAGAAGGTTACGTTTTCTGGCAGGAAACCCATCATTATCATATAATTTGGAACCGAGGGCCTTGGGAATAAAAGGATCATCAATAATTGTCAATAGTTTGCTGCCAATTTTTTTACCCTTCATCTCAGCCAAAAAAGATCTTTTTTGCTGGATACTTCCTGCCGACATTGGATCAAAAAGTCCTCCAAGGACACGTTCAGCACCACGGTTTTCAAGAATAATAGGAATTTTTGAACTTGCGATCTTTTTCCCTTTCATAAGATCGAGTGTTCTTCTGGCTGCCTCACTGCCAATTTCCTCCAGCGATGGCATGTCGCTTTTGTACCTGCATCCTATGTAATTATACCCTGCTGGACGCCGGTCGCCCTCATCCTGCACAGTCATAGAAGCTCCTACCTGGAAATAAGTGCTTTTTGAAGAACCCTCAAAACCATTACTTGTTTTAATGAGCTCCTCATATGATTCGTCGTATTCCCCGGCCTCAACTGATATAACTTTATCTCCTCCCTTTTCCAGACATGTTGCTTCTGCGGTTTTGGCCATCAAATGTCTTTTTTCGGGAGTTAACTGGTTATAATCAGGATCGCTCAGCATAAGATCTGCGGTTGACAATCCTGAATAATATTTTGGATCAGGAAGTGTGCGAAACGGATCTTCCTCCATTATTTTTGCGCTTCCAACCACATCGTTAATAAAACCATCGAGAGTAGATTCGCGGAAATCGGGTGTCGATTGACTTGCAAACCTTTTATTGATGAAAACCTCAAGTAAGAGATTCTTGGTTGTTGCCTCTTTAATGACTTCTGGTTTACGGTCACGATAATTTATCTCTACTGTCCGTCTCCTGGAAAGGCTAACCTTGCATTCGTTAGCTCCTGCTTTCTTTGTTTTACTGATAACCAGATCAGCCAACTCGCTGAAATTCATTTGTTGATCCTTATAGTAACTCATGATTGGCCTCCTTTCTGCTGTGTACCTCCAACGGTTAGTGATTTGACCAGGCAGGTTGGCATACCAAATGATACCGGAACTCCCTGACCATTTTTGCCGCATTGTCCGGCTCCTCCCCGGTATAATTCCAGGTCATTAGCTGCCATAGTAATATTTAAAAGCATTTTTGGTCCGTTGCCCATGATGTTCACATCCTTAATAGGTGAAGTAAGCTTCCCATTTTCAATAAGGCGTCCTTGCGAAACATAAAAAGCAAAATCACCCTCACCTATTTTTACCTCTCCGTTACTGACATCTTCCACGTAAATGCCATTCCCGGCTTGTTTTATAACATCTTCCGCACTCGCATTACCACCAAGCATATATGTGTTTCGCATCCGAGGGATAGGGTAATTCTGAAAATCCTGCCTCCGGCCATTGCCTGTTGGTTCAACCCCGTAAAACTTAGCTGAAATCTTATCATGCAGGTAGCTGGTAAGTATTCCATTCTCTACCAGTATGGTCTTTTTCCCCGGTGTACCCTCATCGTCAACATTTATGCTTCCACTCAAGTTCATATTGGTCCCGTCATCAATAATGTTAACAAATGGTTCAGCAACTTTTTTACCCAGCATAGTGCAGTAAGTTGAGATCTTTTTGCGGTTAAAGTCAGCTTCCATACCGTGGCCAATAGCTTCGTGTAGCAAAACACCAGTAACACCTGGTCCCAGAACCACGGGCATTTCACCGGCAGGGGGCTGAATGGCATCAAATAAATTTAAGGCGCTATTGACAGATTTTTTTGAAACCTCGTTGATCACCTCGTCTGTGTAAAAAGAAAAATCACGATGTCCTCCAAGGTTCCAGAATGCCTGCTCACGCTTGCCTTTTCTCTCAGCCACTACTGAGGAATAAATGTATCCTGAAGGAATAATATCCTCTGCATGGAATCCATCGCTGGTGACAATCATTATCCTTTTTGTTGAGCTCAAAAATCCCGCATTTACTTTAATAATTTCAGGCGACAGTGCAAAACATTTCTGATTAATGCTCTGCAACAATGGTAACTTTGAAGCTCCAGGGATACCATTAAAATCAGGCTGGACTGGATAGTAGTTACCAGTTTTGACCGGACTGGACTTCGAATTCACCTGAGTAGCGCTCGCATCACAGAGCGTAGAAGCTGTTGCAGCAGCGGACATCATCGATCCCTCTGTGAGATCCTGAGTATAGCCATATCCTATCTGCTCGCCTTTAACTGTTCTTATTCCGACACCTAATGAAATATTACCATAAGACTGATTTACTTTGCCATCTTCAAGCCCCAGATAATTTAAAACAGTAAACTCGAAATAGAGGTCAGCGAAATCGCCTCCTCTTAATAAAGCGTTTACCAGCAATTTCCGGCAGAGATTTTCATCAATCCCGAACTCTTTCAGAAAGTAGTTTCCTGAGGATTGTGAATCCAGGAAATTCCAGGTATTAAGTGCGGGAAGCATAAACATAGCGCCACCAGCCAGGGCGGAGCTTTGAATAAATTTTCTTCGAGGTATGGGTTTCATTTTAAAGAAGTATATTTAACATACTAATTTATTAATAATCCCAGAATTATACCTGCAAATTATAATTTAATTATATCAGGTTTCAGGTAAAAACTCATTATTAAGGACAATCTATCAATCTTTCAAAGTCAGTAGCTTATTCACTGCAAAAAGTTTAAATCCCTGGCGCACAAGCGCCGGGGATTTTTGTTTTTATACCGAGCCGAACCTGCTCCGGTGAGGGATAAAAACAAAAAGACCGGACAGACGCCGAAAGCGGATGCAGGGATTTTAACCTGGGCTGTCACCAAAATAGATCATGAAATAATCATCCATTCACTACAACAAGAATATAGATAAGCCTGTATAACAACATAATACAGGTTTCTAAATTTATATTAAGAAACATATTTTTCCCCAGGGCATTGTAATTTACAATATTGGAAACCCGTATGTTGCATCTTCTAATTGAATCCCTCTGCAATACACTTTAATGTATGAAAGGAGGAGACTGCTCAGTTTCATTTGCTGCAATTCGCAGCAAAATACACCTTCGGGCTGTTTGTCATATCTAATGTAACTCCTTCTGGCGGGAATGGCATAGTCCACACACATACCTTATATAAATCGGGTAGTCTGGTAAGATAAAGTTCTTTTAATTTAACGTTATTTGAAATGTTCAGGCTTGTCAGAAGGTTGAAACCACAATTCAACAATACTAATCCATTGTCTGAAGAAACATCAAGACTGGCTAGTTGATTTACTCCGCAATTTAATTCCTCTAATGAAGTAATATTCGAAACATTAAGTTCAGTTAAAGAATTGTAATAACATACCAGGGTTCTTAAAACCACATTGTTCGAAGCATCAAGTGTTGTTAACCTGTTTCCTCCACAATCCAATAATATTAAACTAAGGTTATCAGAAATATCCAGGCTGGTAAGTTGGTTTCCTCCACAATATATATATTTTAATTCAGGATTATTTGAAAGATCAAGGCCTTTTAATTGGTTTTCAGAACAATTCAGATTTGTCAGGTTGGAGTTTTTGGAAATGTCAAGAGTGGCTAATTGATTATTCCTGCAGTTCAAATTTGTAAGTGCAGTGTCATTTGAAATATCAAGACTTGTTAAATGGTTACCATAACAACGGAAATCCTCCAATGCAGTATTATTTGATATATCAAGGGAGGTTAAAATGTTATCGCCGCAGTCCACGCTTGATAATGCAGTATTCCTGGAAACATCCAGGCCTGTCAGTTGGTTATTATAACACCTCAGCACTTCCAATGCAGTAATATCAGAAACACTAATACTGGTCAGTTTGTTATTAAAACATTCCACTTCTTTTAGTGCAGTATTGGAAATATCAAGAGTGGTAAATTGATTATATGAACAGAACAACTTTTCCAATGCAGTATTATGAGAAACATCGAGGCTGGTTAACTGGTTTCTTCCGCAACTTAACCTTGTTAATGCTATGTTGTGAGAAACGTCAATACTGGTTAATAGATTTGAATAACAGCCCAACAATGTTAACTTGTCAAGATTTGAAATATCAAGACCGGTTAACTGGTTACCACCGCAATCCAGTGATTCCAGGTCAGTATTTTTTGAAACATCAAGACTTGTTAATTTATTTGAACTACAATCCAGTCTGGTTAATTTGCCAAGATTCGAAATATCAAGTTTATCTAAATAGTTCCAACCGCAAATCAATGAATCCAGATCAGAATTTTTTGATACATCAAGAGCGGTGATACGGTTTAAAGAACAATTTAATAAAACCAGTGAAGTATTCCTGGAAATATCCAATGTGGTAATACTGTTATAACTGCAATTAAGTGATTTCAGATTGACAAATAATTCCAGGCCAGCCATACTTATAATATTCTTTTCGCTGACATTGAGGGAAGTAACAGCTTCAGCCTCAGATTTGCTGATTTGCCCATCCCTGTTAACATCAACGCCAAGTTCAATCAATACTTTTGTCAGGATGCTGTCAGGCTGTACGACCGGAGTTATATATTCCGGTTCCTTTTCGCATCTGCATAACAGTATTCCTGCCAATAACGGCAATATCAGTAATTTATTCATTGTCAGTGCAATAAATCCCTTATTTGCAATTCGTTGTGAAATAAACATTCGGACTTGCATGGCGATATATATCGGACATATGAGATATAATACTTTCATTAACACAGACCATTTGAAGTTCAGGCATATAACTAAGGTCCAGGATATAGTAATAACCATAATGATATATTGTACCCAGTAAAGTATTCTCCGAAAGGTTCAGATTTGTTAATTTATTCCGGCCACAATACAGTTGTGTCAGAACAGAATTTTGGGATACATTCAGGCTGGTTAAATTATTGCTGTAACAAAACAATACATCCAGGTTAGCATTATGAGTAACATCCAGGCTGGTCAATTGGTTATCATTACAATACAATTCTTTCAGGGCAGTATTATCAGTAAGATCCATGTTGATTAACCGGTTCCAGCCGCAATACAATTCTTCTAATGCATAATTGTCTGATATATCAAAACTGGTTAATTGATTTTCATAACAATTCAAAGAGGTCAACTTGCCAAGATTTGATACATTAAGAGTGGTCATTGGGTTCTGACCACACTCCAGGTGTTTTAAATTAAGGTTCTTGGAAACATCAAGACTGGTTAATTTGTTACCAACACAATTCAGATACACTAATGCGGAGTTATTAGAAACATCTATTTCGGTTAATTGGCACCAGTCGCAACTTAACCTTTCTAAAGAAGCATTTTTAGAAATGTCAAGTGTGGTTAACAGGTTTCCACCACAACTAAAGCTTGTCAATGCTGTGTTTCGGGAAATATCAATACTGGTCAATTTGTTTGCGTTACAATACAGGGAGTACAAAGCAGTATTATCAGAAACATCAAGGCTGGTTAAATGATTGCCTAAACAATCCAGACAAGTAAGCTTGCTAAGATTTGAGACATCCAGGCTTGTCAGTTCGTTACATGAACAATCGAGAGTATCCAGGTTTATGAAAGCTTCAATTCCTTTCATATCCGATATCTGTCCTGATTCATATTGATAATCGCCACCACTCACGACTTTTAAGGTACCGCTAACATCCAGGGATATTACGGCTTCGGCTTCTGCATTGCTTATCTGTCCGTCTCCATCGGTATCAACACCCTGCTTAATAAGAGCATTTAAGAAATTATTATCATTAATTTTAACCAGAGTTTCCTCCTTTTTGCACCGGCTGAACAGTATAACGGCAAGGATAGATAATATGGATATGAATTTTAATCTCATGACATGTAGAGATTGAAATTAGCAATATGCAAGTTAAGACTTAGATATAAAATTATCAAGTATAATGTACCCCATTTACAGGTGGAATTTTAAAAGAAAGTTAAGTATTTTTTCTTTTATGATGTTGATATAAAGCTCTTTGTGATCCGGATCTGAAAACTTTAATAATGACAAAACCTCCTCCAGCTTAATTAGGCTTTGGATGTAATTAATAATATCATGGTCAGATTTTTCAAACCTCCCGACATGAACTGAAGACCAAAGAGGAATGCAAGATTTGCCGGCCGAAGTTTTCAGTGCAGGCTGGCAAAGGGAACAATTCTCCTAACTGTTTTTCCACTAACTTGACCATATAATGAAGTTACATCTGTTTGATTTCATGTCAGATAATTTTACCTTATTCACAACTCCCTGATCCAGATATTCCTGAATGTAGTCGGATTGCCATGTTGCTGCAACTGAATAGGTCCGTCTCCATGTTCCTTAATTATGTATTGAGGGATACCAGGAAAAACTGTTGGCCCCTGTATACTTACATTGTTCTGAATCAAAACTCCGTTATGAAATATTGTTATTCTCGGAGGGGTGAAATAAGTTGCGCTATCCTTAAAACGGGGAGCTGTATAAATGATTTCGTAAGTCTGCCACACTCCTTCTTTTCTGCTTGGGTTTACCAACGGGGCATACTGCATATAAACAGCCCCTGCCTGACCGTTGCGATATGTACGATTTGTATAGCTGTCAAGAATCTGCACTTCATAATTCCCCTGGATAATTACACCACTGTTACCTCTGTCCTGACCTGTAACTGTTGCCGGTAACCCGGTCGGAGTCTTCCATTCTATGTGCAACTGGAAATCTTTGAAAACACGCTTTGTCTGAGCGGTTCCCGAAGAGGTGGTCGGCTGCATGCCACCGTCTTTCAATATCCATGTTATTGGCTTTTTCTCACCCGGACCACCTGGTCCCCATGTGATTTCTTCCCACTCATTAAGATCCTTACCATTGAATAAAACTATGGCATCTGAAGGAGGATCACTGTCATTTACGCCTGGTTCAATTTTTGTAACTTCAGGATCCATAATATGTTTTACGTTGGTAAAAAACATATTCTTCTGCATTGGCGTGAGGGAATCAAATGAGTTTGCGAATTTCTTTACAATTGCTTCCTGTTCAGCAAATTTAATCCGCATCTGTTCATTTGGCGTTTTTTGCTGTCTGGGTTCCGATTGCTGTACCTTCTGAGCATTTGAAAATGTACATGTAAACAGCAACAGCAGTAAGATAAATAATTGTTTCATTTTTATTAAAGAGTTAAATTTTAAATAATTAAACATATAAATCAATTGATGGAGAATGTGATAAAAATTAATTACAAATGATTAGAAACTGGTTCCTTTGGCAATTCAATAAGTACAATTCACAGGTTTTATAAATTTAAATAATATTCATATCATTCCCTTTAATAAAGTCTATTAAATAAGGCAGAAGTGTGTCTTCAGTTGAAATTTATTGAACCTCTATGAGGATTCCAAAACCAAAATATAGAATTATTCCACTAGCCCGTATTCCCGTATAATGGCTCTGTACTTTGATCCTTCAGGGAATACCTGCGAATCCTTGATCCAAATAAGGAAAGTGTCACGCTCATTGCAGGCTCTCCTTAACCACTCTAATGCAAGCTCTTCTTCTTTCCTGAGAACATAGATAATAAAGAATGATGATGCCGGAACATAACTTTTTTCGGCTCTTTTTTTTAAACTTTCAAATAGCCTGTTCGCCTTATTTTTTCTCCATATCCTGTAGTAAAAACATACAAGCAGCGCTGTTGCGATTGGATTGCCCTCTGTCAGACTTGATGCTTTCTCGTATTCAGCAATTGCCTTTTTGATCATCTTTCTGGCCATATAACAATTTCCAAGTTCAAGGTGTGTGAGATAAAAGTTTGAATTTAAAGTGAGGCTTAACCGGAAATTTTCCATCGCTATATCATATTTACCGGCAAAACTATATACAGCGCCTGCGGTTGTGTTTATATAAGCTGAAAGCGGATCGATCTCCTGGGCTCGTTTTGCTTCGGAAATAGCCTCCTCATGACGACCGTTAACCGACAAAAAACGTGCATAATCATTATGTATCATCGATGAATTTGGATTTAATTGAAGCGCACTTTTAAAACTCTGTTCCGCCTCATTCCATTTCCAGTCTTTAAATGCATAACCAAGACCAATAATCCAATACACTTCTGCAAGATTTTTGTCAATTTTCATAGCCTCATCTGCATATTCAAGCGCTTTGGTATAGCCTGTGCCAGGAGAAATATTCCCCCAGAAAGTATTCAGCACAATAGTATTGGCCAGTCCTATGTACGCGAGTGCATAATCAGGATCCTTGTCGAGTGACTCCCGGAAATACTCCATAGCTTTTACGAATCCTTCCGAAGTCGACATCTGATAACAATATGTGCCTTTCAAAAACAGGTTATAAGCTTCAATATTCGCAGTGTGCTTTCGGGCAATCATTGACTTTGTCTCACCAAGAAGCTTAATTTTAAGGTTGTCAACTATTGCCTGTGATATTTCATCCTGGATGGAAAATACATCCTTCATTTCACGATCATATCGTTCCGACCAGATATGAGAACCATCGGAAACCCTGATTAGCTGAGCTGTTATCCGAAGCTTATCACCAGCTTTACGGATACTTCCCTCAAGCAATGTTTCAACATCAAGGATTCTACCAATTTCCCGGATATCGATCTGTTTACTCTTAAATGCAAAAGTAGATGTACGCGCAATAACTTTAAAGCTCTCAATGTGTGCCAGAGAATTTATGATCTCCTCAGTCACACCGTCACAGAAATAATCCTGATCCTTTTCCGGGCTAATATCAACGAATGGCAAAACTGCAATGGATTTTTCATGTTCGGTTGAAATTTCTCCAGTGTGAAAAGCCCTGTTGTCAACGACTTCAGGATTCGCTGAAAATATAGTCATGCCCAGTAATATCTCCTTTATTGCATTTGCTGTTTTGTTTATCTGGATCCTGTATTTTGTTTTGTTTATATTCTTCTTTTCATCATCTTCAGAAGTCAGTGGTTTATTTACTCCAGGTTCTTTGTAAATAAACTCTATTCCCCTCATGAATCCTCCCAGCTCACCTTCAACCAGCTTTTTGTCATCTGCATCAAGCTCATGAATCTGAACAGGAAGCACACGGTTTGCTACATTACCTCCGGCAAGTTTTACCTTCAATCCAAACTGGTCCCGCGAGGCCAGTTCAACAAATGCTTTAAACTCATGTTCCCAGGCAAATGATTTAGGATCGCAGTAGGTTCGTGAAATAATCGGAATAAAAACCAAACACTTCAGCTTCTCTTTCAGGGAAGCATCAACATCATGTGTTTCTAACAGTCCGTCATGAGGATTGATATCAAAATAAACACTGATGTCTTCCTTGAAAGTTGCCTCCAGTTCTTTCCGTAGGTTGT
>Ga0208980_10001076_pt1 | contig 16330 bp, 17 predicted proteins | sample WetSurMetagenome_3_FD_187993 | JGI IMG/M metagenome (GOLD analysis project Ga0208980, IMG submission 187993) | Wetland microbial communities from Twitchell Island in the Sacramento Delta, sample from surface sediment Aug2011 Site A1 Bulk (version 2) | ecosystem: Environmental > Aquatic > Marine... | reverse complement strand
AACCTCATCGCATCTCCTGGCGTGCCCGTCTCGGCCCCCACACGCGCTCTAATACGACAAACTACCCGCCCCTGGGAATTACGAGGCGGACATCGTTGCAGTTTCACAAACTTACCCGATTCTTACCCGATGTCCTCAGCCGCCGTGCCAAACTCCCGCTCGAGTTACGGCATAGAGGCTTCGGTCGTTTTGGGTGGATAAACGCAGCGCAACCACCAAATCCGAGGGGATGCAGCCGACTCCAGAATTCTCGCTTAGGGCGTCTCACAACAGGAACCGTTGCCGGACCTATCTGGATCAGTCCGGTCCTTGCAGTTTGCTCACTGCGATGTTACTAAACAAAGCCTGTTGCCTAAGCAACGGGCTCATCAAAATCCTTTTTTAGTCCCCCAGCAAAGCCGGGGGATTTCCCGATTTGGTTAAATCAACACCCTATTTTGATAGTTGAGCTGGAGTGCACAATAAGGATTCATCATTTGCGTAATTCACTGTTTGCTCTGAGGGCCGGGTAATCGCCCGTAGTTTGATTGAAAAATGCGCCACCTTCTTGGGGCCCAGGGAGTCCCCCGAGCCCACCGATACTCATCGAGGCCGGTGCGAGAGCGGCATGCCGAGCCTGAAGAATTCGGCCGCATCACCCCTGCCTATTCCGCTTCAGCATCCGAGCGGGGCGCAGAGCCAGCCGGTTCGGGTTTTTCCAGCGCATGCTGGCGCTCGCGCTGCTGCAGGTCCCACATCCGCCGGTAGAGGCCATCGGCTGCGACGAGCTGGCTGTGGTTACCCTGCTCGAGGATGCGCCCGCCCTCGAGCACCAGAATGTGATCGGCGTCCACCACGGTGGAGAGGCGGTGGGCGATCACCAGCGTGGTGTGATGCTCGGCCACCTCCGCCAGGGTCTGCTGAATGGCCTGCTCGGTGGGGGTGTCGAGCGAGGAGGTGGCCTCGTCGAAGATCAGGATGCGGGGCCGCTTGAGAATGGCCCGGGCGATGGCCACCCGCTGCTTTTCTCCGCCCGAGAGCTTGAGTCCGCGCTCGCCCACGACCGTGTCCCAACCCTTCGGCAGGCCCTCGATGAAGCCGCGGATATGGGCCATCTCGGCGGCACGCTCGATCTCATCGCGGCCAGCCTGCGGCCGGCCATAGGCGATGTTGTAGTAGATGCTGTCATTGAACAGCACCGTGTCCTGGGGGACGATGCCGATTACGCCCCTGAGGCTGTCCTGGGTCACCACCCGCAGGTCCTGGTCATCGATCAGGATGCATCCTGCACTCACGTCGTAGAAGCGGTACAGAAGCCGGGCGAGGGTCGACTTGCCCGCGCCGCTATGGCCCACCACCGCCAGCTTCTGGCCCGGTCCGATGGTGAAGCTCACCTGCTGCAGGATCGGTCGCTCGGGCTGGTAGGCAAAGTCCACCCGCTCGAAACGCACCTCGCCGCGGCTCAGCCGCAGCGCCGCGGCCCCCGCTGCATCCGCGATTTCCGGCTCCCGGGCGAGGAGTCCGAGTACGAGATCCATATCGGCCAGGGCGTACTTGATCTGCCGGTAGACGATGCCGAGGAAGTTGAGCGGAATGAACACCTGGAGCAGAAAAGCGTTCACCAGCACCAGATCACCCACCGTCATCGTCCCATCGACCACGGCACCGGCGGCGAAGAACATGACCAGGGTCACCCCCAAGGCGATGATCGCCCCCTGTCCGAAGTTCAAGAGCGACATGGAGGTCTGGCTCTTCACCGCCATGTCCTCCCAGTCATGCAGGGTGCTGTCGTAGCGCTCAAGCTCGATGCGCTCGTTGCCGAAGTACTTCACCGTCTCGTAGTTGATCAGGCTATCCACGGCCTGATTGTTGGCCTGGGAGTCCAGCCGATTCATCTGGTGGCGGAAGTCCATGCGCCACTCGGTAATGGCGAAGGTGAACGCCACGTACACCGCCACGGTGCCGAAGGTGACCAGGGCGAACACCGGCGCGTAGCGGCTGAGCAGGATCACCGCCACCAGGGCGAGCTCCACCAGGATCGGCAGCACGCTGAACACCAGATAGTTGAGGATCGAGCTCACCGACCGGGTGCCGCGCTCCAGATCGCGGCTGATGGCCCCCATCTGCCGCTCCAGGTGAAACCGCAGCGAAAGCTGGTGCAGATGGGCCAGCACCTTGGCGGACAGGCGCCGCATGGCGCGATGGCGCACCCGGGCGAATACCGCGTCGCGAAGCTCGTTGAACAACGCACTGCTCAGCTTAAGCGCCCCGTAGCCTAGGAGCAGGGCTACCGGCAGCACCAGCGGGGTCTTCTCCAGCGTGCCAAAATGATCGACGATCGCCTTCAGCACCAGGGGCACACCCACATTCGCCACCTTGGCCGCCACCAGGCAGATCAGGGCGAACAGGGCGCGACCCCGGTATTCCCAGAGAAACGGGAGCAGGTTACCAAGGTTGTGTAGCTCGCGCCGGGGCATAGCGGGGCGCTCGGTGGCGTGGCGATCGTGCATGCTAGACTGTTAGACCAGACGTGATTTCGATGTCCCATTGCCAAACGTCCATTGTAAGCCTCCCTACCCCTGAAGCCGCCATGCCCGTAACCCCCGCAGACACCGATCGCGCGCCGATCGACAACCGCCACACCGATTGCAGCCTCGCCGAGCCCTACGCCCTGCAAGTGCTCGGCGATAGCATGGAGCCCGAGTTCCCCGACCGTTGCATCATCATCATCGAGCCCACCGAAAAGGCCCGCAGCGGGATGTATCTGTTCGCGGAGGTCGAGGGGGTACGCTGGTTCAGACAGTACCTGCGCGAGGACGACGGGCGGGAATGGCTCATCGCCCTCAACGACCTCTACCCCGAGATCTGCCTGAGCGGTCTGCAGTGGCAGGTACTGGGCGTGATTCGCCAGCGTAACATCCGCCGACAGGTCAAGCAGTATCGCTACGACTAACCGAGAGCGGGTCGGCGGCGGGTCGGCTGGTGCTGCCTTAAGGCCTTGTACACCGGTGGGCGCTACAGTCCTGGGCTTCCCGCCTCGGAGCCAGCCGGTCCAGTCCTATAGGCGCCCCGCGGGGTTTTCAGTAGACTTAAGTGCTCTGAACCGCGGCCTTTGAGGTGCCGCTTGGATCTACCACCCCGAGGAGAGGCCCATCCATGAGAAAGCTCGTTGTCGCCGCTTCCGCCATCGCCCTTCTAACCAGCATCGCCGTTGCCCAAGAGACCCCCAACCCCAACGTGGCAGAGGCCAAGGGAATCATCAAGGAGTTCTTCGGCACCCTCAAGGGCGAGCTCGAAGCGGCGGTCAAGGAAGGCGGGCCCACCAACGCCATTCTGGTCTGCAAGGGTCGCGCCCCGGCGATTGGAGATGAGATGTCGAAGAAATCCGGTTGGGACGTGGGTCGCACCAGCCTGAAGCTGCGCAACGCCGCCCTCAATAAGCCCGACGCCTGGGAGGTCAAGGTTCTCGAGCAGTTCGAGACGCGCAAAGCCAAGGGCGAGGACGTGACCGCCATCGACTACTCCGAGGTCGTGGACGTAGGCGGCCAAAAGACCTTCCGCTACATGAAGGCGATCCCCACCCAGGAGCTCTGCCTGAACTGCCACGGCACGGCCATCAAGCCCGAGGTGGCCGCCTCTCTCGACCAGCTCTATCCGGGGGACCAGGCCCGCGGCTACAACGAGGGGGATATCCGCGGCGCCTTTACCCTGAGCAAGAAGCTCTGAGCACCCAGCCGCATCGGGGCGCCCCCTCCTCTCTTGCAGGTACACCGCGTTCGGGGAGGCGTTGGCGTGCATGACCGGCAGGCGTGAGGGGAACGCTCCCCCGCGCTAACGGCATCCGCCCAGCAGGAACGACTAAGCCCCTCCCCCACGCACCCGGCAGACCCGCCAACAACCATGGAGCACTTCGACCACGTCATCATTGGTGCCGGAATCAGCGGCTTGGGCATGGCGCATTTTTCCCGGCACCAGGGGCTCCAGACGCTGGTTCTCGAGCGCAGCGAGCGCGCCGGGGGCTCGATCCGCTCCCATGGGTTTCCCGAGACGCAGGGCTTCTGGGCCGAGCTTGGTGCCCACACCTGTTATAACAGCTATGGCCAACTGCTCAGCATCCTCGATGAGGTGGGTCTTTCGGGGGCACTGGCGGCCAAGCAGAAGCTCCGCTACTCGATGCAGATCGGCACCGAGACCCGCTCCATCGTCTCCCGCCTGCACCCCTTCGAGCTGATCGCCCACCTGCCACGGCTTCTGTTCGCGTCCAAGGATGGCCAGAGCGTCGAGACCTACTACTCGGGGGTACTTGGGCCCCGCAACTACCGCGATCTCTTCGCTCACGCCTTCGACGCCGTCATCTGCCAACCCGCCGCCCAGTTCCCGGCCGAGCTCCTGTTCCGAAAGAAGCCCCGGCGCAAGGAGGTGATGCGGAGCTTCACCCTGCCGGGCGGGATCGAAGACCTGGCGCGCAGCCTGGTGCAGCAGCCTGGCCTGGAGGTTCGCCTGGCGTGCCGGGTACGCCCACTGCGGCGGGTCAATGGGGAGCTGATCGTTGCGGTGGAGGACCGGGGCGATATCCGCGCCCGCTATGTGACCCTCGCGGTGCCGCCCGATCAGGCGCTGGGGCTACTGCCGCCAGGGTTCGAAGGGGCCGCCGCCGCGCTCGCCCAGATTGGGATGTCGGAGATCGACTCCATCGCCGTGTGCGTGCCAGCGGCGGCGGTGAATCTGCCACCGATGGCGGGGCTGATCGGGGTAGAGCAGCCTTTCCTCTCGGTGGTGTCGCGCGACTACATCGCGGATGCGAACTACCGGGCCTTTACCTTCCACTTTCGCCAGACGGCGAGCAACCCCGCAGAGCACCTAGAGCGCATCGCCCAGGTGCTGGGGGTCCCGCGCCAGGGTTTCAGCGCCTTCGCCCGCGCGCAGAACCGTCTCCCCGCCCTGCGCGCGGGACACAGTGCCCGGGTACGGGAAATCGACGCCGCGCTGGCGGGCACACCGCTGGCGCTGACCGGCAACTACTTCCGCGGCCTGTCCTTGGAGGACTGCCTGATCCGCTCCGCCGCGGAGATGGCCCGGCTGCTCGGCACCTAATGGCATCCTGGAGAACGACGAACATGCGCAAGATCGGCACGTTACTGCTTGGTGTGTCCCTCAGCGGGGCGCTCATCGCCGACGAGATCGGTACCGTCAGCACCCGCTTCCAGTGGCTCGGCCCCAATGACAAGATCCTGGTCGAGGCCTTCGACGACCCTGAGATCCCCGGGGTCGCCTGTTATCTGAGCCGGGCCAAGACTGGGGGCATCTCGGGCGCGGTGGGGGTGGCCGAGGACACCTCCGATGCCTCCATCGCCTGCCGCCAGGTGGGGCGCATCGCGCTTCCCGATGCGGTGCTCAGCGGCAAGGCGGATGGGGATGAGGTGTTCAAAAAGCGCACCTCACTCGTGTTCAAAACCCTCCAGGTGGTGCGCTTCTATGATCCGAAGCGCAATGTACTGGTCTACCTCACCTTCAGCGATCGGGTGATCGAGGGATCACCGAAAAACAGCATCTCGGTGGTTCCGATTCTGCCTTGGGCCTTACCCGCGGCGGAGAAGCCCTGAACCAAGGAAGAGGTGCCAGCGGTGAGATCGGCTACCGGGGTTCCTCGACCTCAAGGCGCTCGACCTCAGCCAGGGTAACTTGGCGCCCCTCCAGGGTGGTCAGCCGCCGCCACCCCACATCACGGCGACGGGCCTGATAACGTACGCCCTCTCCGGTGTAGATATTCACCACCCGTACCTGGATCACCTCTTCCTGGGCCCGCCAGTCGAGGTACAGATAGAGGGCGCTGCCCGCCAGCATGAGGGCCACAAGGGCATAGGCACCCCACAGGAGCAACCGGCGGCTTGGCCAGACCCGCGCGGTCGAGGATAGGGACGTCGAAAAAGTGGCTCGGCGCATCCGAAAACGGATGATGAAGAAGGCGCCAACCAGGGCCACTAAGAGGAGAAGAATCTTGCCAACCATGGCACCATACAGTATCACGCCTGCCCCTTGACCGCTTCGGCGTCAGCGCAGCGCTTGCCGGGGCTTTCCGGCCCGCCGTAACATCCACCGAATGATCCACGCCCCTCTTCCTCCCTCACTTCCCCGGCAACGATGGGGTGTCGCCCTGCTCCTCGGGTGGTTGCTCGCGGCAGTCCTCGCCGCCTGTAGCAAGCCCCCGGAGCCCACCATCAGCCTGTATCGGGCTATTCAGCTCGGCGACCTCAATCAGATTCAGCGCCACCTCTACCGGGGCAGTGACGTCAACCAGCCCGACCCGGCGGGAGACTATCCCCTGCATGTGTCCGCTGCCCACGGCGAGGTGGTGATCGCCGAGACCCTGGTCGATCACGGCGCCGGGTTAGAGGTGCGCGACCGCGGCGGCCATACCCCCCTGTTCGTGGCGCTGCGGGCGGGCAAGACCGAAGTGGCCCAGCTTCTGGTGCGGCGAGGCGCCGAGCGCGATGCCGAGGCACTCCTGTTCGAGCTGGTCCGCGATGGGCTCACCGACCGCGACTCCTTGCGCTATCTCCAGCAATTCGGCGCCAACGTGAACGCCCGCAACGCTCAGGGACAAACCCCGCTGCACATCGCAGCAGCCAGGGGGGACCTGCTCCTGTGCAAGCGGTTGATTGCGCTGGGGGCGGAGATCAACCTCAAGGATGCGGCCGGTAAGACGGCCCTTCAGCTCGCCAACGATGGCGGCAATCCCTACATTGTCGATCTGCTTAAGCGCTACGGTGCCCAGGGGGGAGAGGAGCAGCGCTGAACGCTCCTGCTCGGTGGGCATCAGGGGCTGGAAATCGACCCCAAAACGGCGCTTGGAGCTACTTCGTCCCTCAGCGGGATGCGCCCACTCGGGACGAACGGCAATTGCTCGAACGGGTGAGAATCCGTTTGTCCCGAGTAGACCTGCGAAGCAAGGCGTATCCAGGGACCAAGCGGTTGCAGCTACGGGTTGGAGGATCATCGCCGCGGGGAGGACGCAGCGCAAACTCTTCGGGTTCAACTATCGGATATCTCTCAGGATATCGCTGAGGCGCGCCTTGCGCCCGGGTCGCTCGCGACGATTTCTGCGCGACTGCTCAGTCCACGCCCAAGCGGTCAGCCCAGGCATCGAGCTCGGCCAACAGCCCCAGTCTCACCGGATCCTCCGCGTGCTGCGCACGCAGCTCCCCGATCCGCTCCCGGTAGGCGGCGATGGTAATCCCCGCGCCCCCGGCAGGGTCCGTCAGGCGACGGCGGCGAAAGGTCTCCCAGCGCTCCCGTTCCGCATCGGTGAGGGTCTCGGGCCAGTTGCGCGCCCGGTAGCGGAACAGCAGCTCCGGCAGGCGCTGATCGCGGAAGGTAAAGCGGGCGCTGCCTAGTGCCTCGGGCGGCAGGCCATGCACCCGGGCGATCTCGCGGCGATCGGGATCGGAGAAGAATCCACCGCGGTAGAGCGCGAAATCGGGATCGGTCTCGGTCGTCTCCGGCTCCGCCCGGTGAACCTCGCGCAGCTTCTCTGCTACCGCGGGGGTGGCGCGCAGAACCTCCGCGTGGCGCGCCACGCCCTCTGGGTCGATGCGCCAGCGTACCGCCGCCTCCGGCGTCAGGGTGGCCAGGGATGCCAGCATTGGGCAATGGTTCATGCGCACCGTTTTGATGGGGATCCGCGCCACACCTTCCGGGAGATCCCGAACCGGGGTGAACAGGCGTTGACGGATCGTCTCGGGGTCCAGGTCCATGAGCGCGGCGGGGTCCTCCCGCAGGTCGAAGACCAAGACACCATTGCTGTTGTGCGGGTCAGCCGCGAGGGGGAAGACCGGCGCGATGCAGCCGTCCGCCGCCGGATACTTCTCCGAGACGTGTAGCACCGGTCGCGGATGCCGCAGGTCCAGTAGCTCGAAGGCCCGCGCCTTGTTACGCAGGGTGAGGGCGTAGTCGAACAGCCGCCGCTGACGCTCGCGCAGCAGCCGCGCCAGGTCGATGGTGGCGCGCACATCGGCCAGGGCCTCGTGGGCGCCCCGGTGCTCGATCCCATTGGCCCTGCTCAGGTCCTCCAGGCGGAAACTGGTCGCGCCGTCGTCGCGCGTGGGCCAGGAGATCCCCTCCGGTCGCAGGGCATGGGCGAGGCGCAGGGTGTCGATCAGATCCCAGCGGGAGTTGCGGTTCTGCCATTCCCGGGCGTAGGGGTCGAGGAAGTTGCGGTAGAGGCCGTAGCGGGTCACCTCGTCGTCGAAGCGGATGCTGTTGTAACCCACCCCGCAGGTCTCAGGCGCCATGAGCTCGACGTTGATGCGTGCGATGAACTCCGCCTCGGGCACCCCTTCCCTCAAGGTGCGTTGCGGTGTAAGGCCGGTGATCAGGCAAGCCTCGGGACTCGGGAGGAGATCGTCAGCGGGGCGGCAGTAGAGGACCAGGGGCTCGCCGATGATCCTGAGATCGGCATCGGTGCGCAACCCGGCGAACTGGGCGGGACGGTCACGGCGGGGCTCGTTGCCCCAGGTCTCGTAGTCGTGCCAGTAGAAGCTCGGGGTGGTCAAGCCTCAGCATCCCGGGCGACGGCGAACGCGTGCATACTCAGGCACTCCACCCCGATCTGGCGCAGGTCGTCTAGGTTGTGGCGGGCCACCTCAGGGGTCTGAGCGGAGCTGGCATCGGTCAGGAGCACCGCCTCATAGCCGTGGCAGACCGCATCGAACAGTGTGGCACGCAGACAGTTGGGGATCTGGGTACCCGACACCGCGATCCGCTCGATGCCCATTCGGCGCAGGACCCAGTCAAGCTCGGTGTGCATGAAGGCACTCCAGCGCTTCTTGACGATGCGCAGATCGCCTGGCCGTGGCTCAAGCCCGGAGACAATCTCGCATCCCCGGGTCCCGGGGACCAAAAAGGGGTGGCGCCGAAACAGCCCCAAGCGCGTGCGCTCGACATCGCTGCCGTCGGCCGCGTGCTCGCGCACCACATAAACCACCGGCCAGCCACGGGCGCGAAACCAGTCGGCGGCGTGCGCGATCGCAGTTATCGTGGCCTGGGCCCCGGCCACGCACAGAAGCCCATCGGGCAGAACGAAGTCGTTCTGCATATCGACGATTAAGAGCGCCCAGGGGGCGTTCAGCGCGGCTCCCTGGCGCTGGAAAGCTGGGGCGGGCCGAGGCGCCCGCCCAGTTCTATCCCGCTCAGATCTTTTCCCGGATGCGCGCCGCCTTACCGGTGCGGCCACGCAGGTAGTAGAGCTTGGCCCGGCGCACGTCGCCCCGCCGTTTCACCTGGATCTCAGCAATCAACGGGCTATAGGTCTGAAACACCCGCTCCACCCCCTCACCGTGAGAGATCTTGCGCACGGTGAAGGAGGAGTTGAGGCCGCGGTTGCGCTTGGCGATGACCACGCCTTCGAAGGCCTGCAGGCGCTCGCGGTTACCTTCCTTCACCTTGACCTGAACGACGATGGAGTCGCCGGGCGCGAAATTGGGCACCTCCCGGGTCATCTGCTCGGCTTCGAGCTGTTGGATGATGTTGCTCATGGTCTTCTTCTGCTCCTGATGCTCACCCGGCGTGCTCATGCGCGCGGACGAATTCGTCGAGTAAACCCTGTTCCTCGGGCGTGAGGCCCCGTTGCCGCAGCAGCTCGGGCCGGCGTTGCCAGGTCCGGCCGAGCGCCTGCTGCAGGCGCCAGCGCCGGATCGCCGCATGATTACCGCCCAACAGTACGGCCGGAACCTCCATGCCGTCGATCTCCTCTGGCCGCGTATAGTGCGGGCAATCGAGCAGGCCATCCACGTGGGAGTCCTGCCGAGCGGAGTCCGCATCCCCCAGCACACCGGGCTGCAGGCGCATCACCGCGTCCATCAGCACCATCGCCGCCAGTTCGCCGCCACTCAAGACGTAGTCCCCAATGGACCATTCCTCGTCGACGTGGCGCTCGATGATCCGCTCGTCGATACCCTCGTAGCGGCCCGCGACCAGAATCATCCCGGGGCGCCCCGCCATTGCCGCCACCGCCTGCTGGTCCAACAGCCGACCCTGGGGGCTAAGATACGCCACCGGGCTTCCGGGTGCCGCTGCCCGGGCCTCCGCGATGGCCGCCGTCAGGGGCGCGTAGCTCATCAACATGCCCGGCCCGCCACCGTAGGGCCGATCGTCGACGCTGCGATGCGCATCGTGGGTGTAGTCCCGCGGGTTCCATAACCGCAGCTCCACCTGCCCCCCCTGCAGCGCCCTTCCCGTCACGCCCTGTCCCCGTAAGATCTCAAACAGGGCGGGAAACAGCGTGATGACGTCGAACCGCATGGCCCCAGGCCTTGTGTTTGGACCTGCTCTGCTGCGCCACCCGATTAGGGCGTTGCGCCTCGCTCGGCCCCCTGCCCAACCACCTGAGCGGCTCCAAGCACCCGAAGCGGGACGGATCCTGCTCGCGCCACCCGCGACGCCCTTAAACAGGCCTCAGAAGTCGGCGTCCCAGTCTACCCGGATAAGACCGGCGTCGAACGCGACCTCCTCGATCACCTCTTCCCAGACGAACGGGATCAGTCGCTCCCGTTCGCCCTGCACCACCAGCACGTCGTTGGCGCCGGTGGAAACGAGATACGCCACCTCTCCTAGGTCCCTGCCCTCGCGGTTGACAACGCGCAACCCCTCGAGGTCGGCCCAATAGAACTCGTCTTCCGCCGGCGGGGGCAACTGATCACGACGAACCGCGATCGACTGCCCCATCAACGCCGCCGCCGCGTCGCGATCCTCGCATCCCGCAACCTGGGCGACGATGCCTTTGCTGTGGCGCTCACCGCCAATCAGCCGGTAGGGGACCGCGCCTCCGCTGCCGCCGAGATACCAGGGGGAGAAACTGAGAATGTTGTCCCTCGGCTCAGTGTAGGAACGCACCCGGACCCAGCCGCGCACGCCAAACACCCCCGATACCTCACCCACGACCACCAGACGCGCCCCGTCCCCGACACCGGGCGGGCGGTCCCGGTTGGACACCGCCCCCGACCGCCCAGGCTCAAGCGGCTTGCTTCTGTTGCTCCTTGATGAGCTGGGCAACCCGCTCGCTGGGCTGGGCACCCTGGCCAACCCAGTGGTCGATACGGGTCCCATCTAGCCGGAGCCGTTCTTCACCGCCGGCGGCAATGGGGTTAAAGAAACCCACCCGCTCGATGAAACGCCCGCCACGGGCGCTGCGGCTGTCGGTCACGACGATGTGGTAGAAGGGGCGCTTCTTGGCGCCGGCGCGCGCTAATCGAATTTTGACCATGCTCTATCCAACCGATCGAAACGGTGAAGCCAACCCGCCTTGGGTAAACGCGGGATTTTACGCAAATTCAAGCAAAAGTGAAGGACTTAATCGAGGCGGCGCGCCCCACCCCCCCATGCGGGGCCAATCGGCGACGCCCCTTACCCTGCCTGGGGACCCCTCGTGCTAACGACCAAAACCCCGCGGACCCGGCGGCAGACGGCCCCGAAGCCCCCGCATCATCCGCGCCATACCGCCGCCCTTCATCTTCTTCATCATCCTCTGCATCTGGGTGAACTGCTTGAGCAGTCGGTTGATGTCCTGCACCTGGGTGCCTGAGCCAGCGGCGACGCGCCGCTTGTGGGCGGCCTTGATCAGGGCCGGAAAGGCACGCTCGCGGGGGGTCATAGAGTTGACGATGGCGATCAGCTTCTTGACTTCCTTGTCATTCATTTGCTGCTTGAGCCCATCGGGCATCTGGCCCATGCCGGGCAGCTTCTCCATCAGGGTTGCCATCCCGCCGAGGCGGTTCATTTGCTCGAGCTGCTCCTTGAAATCCCCCAGATCGAAATCCTGCCCGCCGCGCAGCTTCGACACCAGCGCCTGGGCCTTCTCGTGATCGACCTTGCGCTGTACGTCCTCGACCAGCGAGAGCACATCCCCCATGCCCAGGATGCGGGAGGCGACGCGGTCGGGATGGAAGGGCTCCAGCGCCCCGGTCTTCTCGCCGACACCGAGAAACTTGATCGGCTTGCCGGTGACCTGGCGGATGGACAGTGCCGCGCCACCGCGGGCATCGCCGTCGGCCTTGGTGAGAATCACCCCGGTGAGCGGCAAGGCATCGCTGAAGGCCCTGGCGGCGTTGGCCGCATCCTGCCCGGTCATGCTGTCGACCACAAACAGGGTCTCGATGGGCCGGAGCGCGGCGTGGAGCTCCTGGATCTCCGCCATCATCGCCTCATCCACGTGCAGCCGGCCGGCGGTGTCGACGATGAGCACGTCCTTGAACCGCCGCCGCGCAGTGGCGAGCGCCTCTTGGGCAATGGCCACGGGCCGCTGTCCGGTGTGGCTGGGAAAGAACTCGGCCCCCACCTCCCCGGCCAGGGTCTGCAATTGGTCAATAGCCGCCGGACGATAGACATCCGAGCTCACCACCATGACCGACTTGCGCTGGCGCTCCTGGAGCCAGCGGGCGAGCTTGGCCACGCTGGTGGTCTTGCCCGAGCCCTGCAAACCCGCCATCAGCACCACCGCCGGCGGCTGGGTGGCCAGGTTCAGCCCCTCGTTGGCCGCACCCATGACGGCTACCAGCTCGTCGTAGACGATCTTGATCAGGGTCTGACCTGGGGTGAGGCTCCTGAGCACCTCTTCCCCCATGGCCTTCTCCCGCACCTGCTCGACGAACTCCCGCACCACGGACAGGGCGACGTCGGCCTCCAGCAGGGCCATGCGCACCTCGCGCAGGGTGTCCTTGATGTTGTCCTCGGTGAGACGGGCTTGACCGCGCAGACGGTCGAGCACCCGCCCAAAACGCTCCTGCAGATTCTCGAACATGGGCAAACCTCGGTGGTGGAGCCCGCGCCACACAAGGCGGCGCGGGATAGGATCAAGCGCGGATTATACGGGAGGCAGTGGGTGTCACAGCGCTGTCACGCCGAGCGGCTAGCGCCGGGGCTTCGCGCGCCGTTTTCCACCCCCGCGATTTGTGCCATCATCCGGCGACACAAGGTAATCCCGCATGACCCATAGCCTGCTCGCCTACCTCACTATCGCCCTTTACCTGGGGACGGGTGCGATCATCGCCCTGCGGCTGTTCGCCCCGGAGCGCTTCAGGCTGCCCAGCCGGACCACCACCCTGGCCCTGGGATTCGCCGGGGTTCTGGTGCACACGCTGTTACTCTACGGCAAGGTCCTCACCGAGCCGGGACTGAACCTGGGCTTCTTCAACGCCCTCTCCCTCACCTCCTGGACGGTGGTGCTCCTGTTTCTGGTCTCCGCCCTGACCAAGCCGGTGGAGAACCTCGGCATCATCCTGTTTCCGGTGGCGGCGGTTACCCTGTACCTCGAGCTGCGCTTCCCGAGTATCCACTTCCTGCGCCAGGAGGCCACCTGGGCACTGAAACTGCATGTGCTCACCTCCATGCTCGCCTACAGCCTGCTGACCCTGGCCAGCATTCAGGCGGTGCTGCTCGCCATTCAGGACCAGCACCTGCGGCAACGCCACCCAGGGGGATTTATCCGTTCCCTGCCGCCCCTGCAAACCATGGAGACCCTGCTGTTTGAGATGATCGGCACGGGCTTCGTGCTCTTGACCTGTGCCCTGATCTCCGGCTTTGTCTTTCTCGAAGACATGTTCGCCCAGCACCTGGTGCACAAGACGGTGCTGTCGATCCTCGGCTGGTTCGTGTTCGGCACCCTGCTCCTTGGGCGGCTGCGCTACGGCTGGCGGGGCCGCACCGCGATCATCTGGACCCTGAGCGGTTACGTCATCCTGATCCTCGCCTATTTCGGCAGCAAGGCGGTGCTGGAGCTCATCCTCCGGCGCTGAGCACGAGCGATCACCCTCGGCTCCACCGCTCCAGACCGGCAATTCCCCAAGCCGCCCGAGGTCCTCCGGACGGTCCACATCCCACAGGGTCGCCAATTCCCTCCAACGCCAACCAAGCGCCTGCATCCGCGCCCGGGTGAGCGCCGCCACCTCGGAGCCACCCCAGGGGATGTCTTCGAAAAGGGATCCATCGACCCGCCGCAGGCCGAGCAGTACGTAGCCGCCGTCCTCCGCCGGGCCGAGCACGGCATCCTCGGTGGCGAGCGCGGCGAGGGCGCCGCCCACCTGGGCCGGCTCGAGCGCCGGGCAGTCGCTACCGAGCAAAACCACCGCCCCGCCCCGTTGCAGAGCCGAGCGAGCAGCCCCGAGCATCCGCGCGCCGAGGTCAGCCCCGGCTTGAACGTGGCGGGTGATGCCATAGCGCCGCGCGAGCCTGAGAAATAGCGGATGCTCCGCATCGGGCCAGCACCAGAGCTCGATCGGGGCCAGCCGGGCGCGGGCCAGTCGGTCAAGGGTTAACCAGAGCAGCCGGCGGGAGAGCTCTGCCGCCCCCTCGGCGCCCAGCACCCGCCCGAGCCGGGTCTTGACACGTCCGGGCTCCGGCGCCTTGGCGAAGATCAGCAGGCGTGCCGCGGGGAACTGCACTGGCCGTAACGCCGCGCCAGCCACCCTGGGCTCGCCCCCAGGGCGTAGGCCAGGCGCAGCCACCACATCAGTCCCACCGTCCGCCACACCCCACGCGCCTCCCAGCGGCGGCTCGAGGTCTCCAGGCGCCGGCAGATGCGGATGGGCCTGCGGTAGGCCTTGAGCCGGCGGCTCAGTGCAATATCCTCCATCAGCGGTATCTCCGGATAACCGCCCACGCCCTCGAACAGGGCGCGGGAGACGAAGATGCCCTGGTCCCCCGTGGCGATGCCGGTAAGGCGGCTGCGAGCGTTCATCAGCGTCTCGATAACCCGGAAGACCCGAGCCTGCCCGCTCAGCCGCACATCGAAACGGCCCCAAACCTGCCCCGACCCGATTGCCGCAAGCAGATCCCCATCGGCGCCGGGGTACAGCAGGGTATCGAGGTGCAGAAACCAGAGCACATCTCCCGCCGCCGCCGCGGCCCCCTGGTTCATCTGCCGGGCCCGCCCGGGGGAAGTCTGCAACAGCCGGTCCACCCAGGGCTCCGCCAGCGCGGCCGTGCCGTCACAGCTCCCCCCGTCCACCAGAATCAGCTCGTGTCCGCTGACCCGCAGGGGCTGCAGAGCGGTGAGACGGGGCACGACAATGGCCCCCTCCTCAAGGCAGGGAATGACCACCGACAAGTGGCACCCACCGCGCCCCGCCGCGCCATTTGCGTTCATCCGCCGGCTAGCCCCCGAGCGCGCCGCCACAACTGCTGCCCTGCCCCGCGGTGCAGCCGAAACAGTGCTCGCCCACCCGGATCGGCCGTTCGTTGAGCCGCGCCGCGGAAACCTCGGAAAGCCGCACGGGGCCGCCGCTCTGGTCGCGAAGGGGTAGATCGAGCATCTGGTTGAAGTCGCAATCATAGATGTACCCCTGCCAATCCACGCTGAGCAGGCTTCGGCACATCACCGAACCGAGGTTTTCGTCGCGGTGGGACGCCTTGAGCAGTCCCAGATAATCGTGGAACTGGCCACGGGAGAGCAGTAGGCTGCCGAAACGGCGGATCGGCATGTTGGTCAGGGTGAGCAGGGTGTTGAAGCGCACCCCGTAGCCGTCGAAGAGGTACCGCCGGTAATCCGCCTCCAAGGCGCTTTGGGGTGGGGGCAAACTGGGCCCCTGAGGGTTGTAAACCAGATTGAGCACCCGCCCGCCGTGCGGTTCGCCATAGCCCAGATCATTGAGCCGCCGTAGCCCCTCGATGCTGGCGGCAAACACGCCTTTTCCGCGCTGGGCATCCACGTTCTCCTCCAGGTAACAGGGCAACGAGGCAGTCACCTCAACCCGGTAACGGGCGAGAAACTCCGCCAGATCCTCCTGACCCGGCTCCACCAGCACGCTCAGGTTGCATCGATCGATCACCCGAACGCCCAGCGCAACCGCTTCCGCCACCAGATAGCGAAAATGCGGGTTGAGCTCCGGCGCACCCCCGGTGAGGTCGAGACGCCCTACCGACTGGTCGCGCAGAAAGCCCAGCACCTCATCGACCACCTCGCGGCGCATCACCTCCGTCCGCTTGGGACCCGCGTCCACATGGCAATGCACGCAGGATTGGTTACAGCGGTAGCCGAGGTTTACCTGCAGAGTCTCCAGCACCGATCGCTGGATCGGTGGAAACTCGCTCGGGAAGAGAAGTGGCCTGGTATCGAGCATGACTATTGCCCTCTAAAAAAATGAGCACGCCACGTAGCGGCTTGCGCCAAAGGCCCACCACCTATCACTTTAATCCCGATGGTGTAAAGCTTGGGAGAGCTGGGGGACCAAAACTTGGCAGAGAGCGCCCGATCTCGGCGAGGCGCAAGAGCTCGGCCGGCTCAATAACCAAGTGCAACACCTTGCTAAGGTGTTGCGATGGGTACGCACTACGAACAACTGAATGCTGAAGAGAGCTATGC
>Ga0208980_10001075_pt1 | contig 16333 bp, 10 predicted proteins | sample WetSurMetagenome_3_FD_187993 | JGI IMG/M metagenome (GOLD analysis project Ga0208980, IMG submission 187993) | Wetland microbial communities from Twitchell Island in the Sacramento Delta, sample from surface sediment Aug2011 Site A1 Bulk (version 2) | ecosystem: Environmental > Aquatic > Marine... | reverse complement strand
CAGGCAGGTCTGGTTCCTTTCGTTTTGTTGTACCCTTACTGCCACTCTGCCGTCTCTCCAGATCAGGCATAAAATCTGCAGCTTTAAGTGGTAATCCGGGAGGACAGCCATCTATTATCACCCCTATTGCAGGACCGTGTGATTCTCCAAAAAGAGAAATTTTGAAAACAACTCCGAAAGAATTCATATAATTAGTGTTTATCCCTGTATCTTCTGTAAAAATCTATTATTTCGCTCACAGACACTTTATTAACAAATGCTTTTCCGATTCCTTCAGTGAAGACAAAACTGATATTGGTGCCCGTTTTCTTTTTATCATGAAGGATCAGTTGTTCTATATTATCATCGGTGAGGCTATGGTGTTCGAGAAGATTGAACCTCTTCAGCATTTTCAATATGCGGTCCTTTTCTTCCTTGTCAAGATATCCCTTTTCAGTTGAAAATTCTGCAGCCAGTTCCATACCCGATGCCACTGCAAATCCATGTTTTACTGACATTTGCATCTCAATTGCATGTCCGTAAGTATGTCCGAAATTAAGAATCCGTCGTAACCCGGTTTCTCTTTCATCTTCTGAAACAACTGCAGCCTTGAACCTTACCGACATTCCTATTAATGTTGAAAGAAGCCCGGTATCTCTTGACATTATTTCATCGTGGCTTTTCTCAATGAATTCAAAAAGATCTTTGTCTCCGATAATAGCAGTCTTAATCAACTCAGCAAGTCCTGACAGATACTCCTGTTCCGATAGTGTAGCCAGCATAGCAGGATCGCAAATAACAAACTCAGGTTGTCTTATATTCCCCAGAATATTTTTTGTACCGCCCAGATTTACACCATTCTTACCTCCCGTACTTGCATCAACCTGGGAAAGTAAACTTGTAGAAATGTAGCCGCACCCTATTCCCCTCATGTATACTGATGCAAGGAATCCGGCTAAATCACAGACTACTCCCCCTCCTATTGCCAGAATGAATCCGGAACGGTCTATTCCTTCCTCAAGAAGCTTTCTTGCAAGAGATTCAATGACTTCCAGTTTCTTACTGCCTTCACCAGGAGTAACTGAAAGAACGGGGAAGGATGGAAATCTTTTACCATAAATTTCTTTTATATTGTCGTCTGTAACGATAACAACGCCCGTTTCAGGCAACATCCCCTTTACTGATTCCCAGCTTTCCCCTACCAGTATTTCAGACCTGGTGGACGGAGTATTAATCACAATCTTTTCCAAACTTGTATACTATTGATTTATAAAGTTAAAAATTTCAACCTTATTAAGAACTTAAACTTCCAATTATTGAACATTTTTGTCATTTCTCGCTTAGCTCCAGCCATCTTAACTCTTTTTCGTCCAACATCTTCATAATAACTCCATGCCTTAAGGATCTTGTGTATAATTCATCAGGATTTAAAGAACCCTGGCTCATTTCTGCTTCAATCTTGTTTTTTTCCGATTCAAGACTTTCTATTTCGCCCGAAAGTACTTCAAACTCCTTCTTTTCCTTATATGTCAGTCCGGGCTTTTTTTCTTTCTTTGCGGCTCCATCAATCATTAAATCTGAACTTAAGGATTTTGCAGCTTTGACCGATGGGGATTGCTTTTCCGAATCCGTCTGCTTTTCCCTGAGCTGAGTATAGTTTCCGGGGAAATCCTTAATAATGCCTTCACCTTTGTACTCAAAAATATGATCGACAACTTTATCCATGAAATACCTGTCATGAGATACTACTATTACGCAGCCCCTGAATCCGGCAAGGTATTCTTCAAGGACATTAAGTGTAAGGATATCAAGGTCATTAGTAGGTTCATCAAGGATCAAAAAGTTAGGATTCTTCATCAGAACAGTCAGTAGGTACAGTCGTCTTTTTTCTCCCCCGGATAATTTTCTGATCAGAGTATATTGTTTTTCAGGCGGAAAGAGAAAATAATTCAGGAACTGGGTTATTGACAGGACAGTACCATCGCTTATAGTTACTCTTTCCGCGATGTTTTTAACAGCATCAATCACTGTCATATCATCATCAAATGCAATTCCTTCCTGCCTGTAATAGCCAAAGACAACTGTTTCTCCCCTCTCCACAGTACCCTTGTCAGGATCAACCAGACCGGTGATTATATTCAGGAGTGTTGTTTTGCCCGTTCCGTTGCGGCCAATGAGTCCCGCTTTTTCATACCGGTTGAAGAGGTAGGTAAAATCACTTATTACTGTCTTATCTCCATATGTTTTGCTGATATTCTTTATTTCAAGGATCTTTTTACCCATCCTTGAAATGTTTACATTGATGTTTATACTCTTTTCTTCAGGTCTGTTAGCAGCCTTTTCTTTTATATCATAAAATGATTCAATCCTTGATTTTGCTTTATGCCGTCTCGCCTTGGGCATACGACGCATCCATTCAAGTTCAGTTTTAAAAAGGTTTTTTGCTTTCTCTGTATTCATCTTTGCCGAATACTCCCGGCTTTGTTTTTTCTCCAGGAAATATTCATAGTTCCCTTCATATCTGTAAAGCTCGTTATCAGCAAGCTCAATAATAACATTACAAACCCTGTCCAGAAAATATCTGTCGTGGGTAACCATCAGCAGAGTTTTATTCGACTTCATGAGATACTCCTCAAGCCATTCTATCATATCAAGGTCAAGATGGTTTGTGGGCTCATCAAGAATAAGAAGTTCAGCATCTTCCACAAGGACTTTTGCCAGAGCAACTCTTTTCTTCTGACCACCCGACAGGGTACCGATAACTGCGTTAAGGTCAGTTAACTTAAGTTTATAAAGTATTTGCTTTACAGCTACCTCATAATCCCAGGCTTTATGATCATCCATCAGCTGGGTCATATGCTGGAGCAGCTCGCCGTTTCCTGTGATGAGACACTTCTCATATTCCCTGATAACTGTAACAACCTCACTATCAGACGCAAAAAGCTCATCTATAATTTTGTTTGCCTCATTAATCGAAGGTGACTGTTGCAGATATGAGATCCGCAGATCGCGCTTGATGCTCAGAGAGCCTCCGTCAGGATTCTCCTTTCCGGCAAGTATATCAAGCAGTGATGACTTGCCTGCACCATTCACAGCAATCAGAGCAACCTTATCATCTTTGTTGATATTAAGGCTGATATTATCAAAGAGAAGATTATCTCCAATCCTTTTACCAATTTTTTCAGCCTGCAGGTAACTGATCATAATTAAAACCAAATTTTGTGCAAAGATAAAAAGTGTTACCTTAACCCCACTATTATATTTTCATACGATGACAACAAAGGAAAGATTTAGACTTACAATAGAGTATTTCCTTACCATAAGGCCTGAAGCAGAAACAGAACTGGTTTACCATGATCCATTTGAGCTTATCGTGGCCACAATCCTCTCTGCACAATGTACTGACAAGAGAGTCAATATGTTAACTCCTGCGCTCTTAAAAAAATATCCTGATGCTGCATCAATGTCCAAGGCATCTCCGGAGGAAATTTATGAATTCATCAAATCATGTACTTATCCAAATAATAAAGCAAAACATCTGACAGGGATGGCAAAGGTGCTTGCAGAAGAATTCGGAGGAGTCGTTCCTTCAGATCCTGAGTTATTACAACATCTGCCGGGAGTAGGAAGAAAGACTGCAAATGTTGTGGCATCGGTGGTATTCAAAAAACCGGTTATGGCAGTCGACACTCATGTTTTCAGGGTATCAAACAGAATTGGACTCGTAAGGAATGCTAAGACACCAATAAGTGTGGAGGAGCAACTTTCAAGTAATATACCTCCTGAGCTTATACATAAAGCACATCACTGGCTGATTCTGCATGGAAGATATATATGCAAAGCAAGAAAACCTCTCTGCTCCCAGTGCGGACTTAATGATTTCTGCAAATATTATAAGGAGAATGCAAAAAAAATATAAAAATTACATGTATTCGTCAAAATTTTTAGCCTAAAACCTCTTTTAAATCATTAATTGCTATTTTTAAAACCTATTTGTAAACACCGGAACAATGGATTATAATGTGAGAATTGAGGAGTTACAGGCGGCAAATAAGCAGTTAGAGAAGGAAATCGAAGACCTGCGTATCAAAGCTCAGGAAAGAATTCCGGGTGATCCTTACAAACAGGATGATGCCTTCAGAAATGTTGCCGAGATGCTTCCCGAGATGATCTATGAAGCGGACCTCTCAGGGAATATATTGTATGGGAACCAGCGGGGACTGGACTTTTTCGGATATTCAAAAGATGATTTTGCAAAAGGCATAAATATTTCGGAATTATTTCCTGATGACTACCAGAGAATGATTGCAAATCTGAAAGCATTGACAATGCCAGGACAAACATCAAGTAATGAGTATATTGTCAGGAAAAAAGATGGCACAATTGTACCTATATTAACTCATTCATTTGCTTCCTTCATTGGTGACAGGATAGTTGGTTACAGGGGTGTCGTAACTGATTTAAGCAAGCAAAAGGAATATGAAAACCAGATAGAAAGAGAAAAGGCGTTTCTTGAACATCTATACAATTATACACCTGCAGCTATTGCTATTACATCCTCCTCCGGCATTATTACAAGGATTAACAGAGAGTTCACAACATTGTTTGGTTTTACTGCTGAAGAAGCTATCAATAAAAACATTAATGATCTGATTGTACCGGATGATCTAAAAGAGGAGGCTGCCAGGATCGACTTTCTTGCTTCAATCAATAACAAGGAAACACGACAAACACTAAGAAGAGACAAAACTGGGAATAAAATCTATGTTTCACTTATTGCTACTTCATTAGTAATTAATAATGAAAATGTTGCACACCTTGGCATTTACAGGGACATTACTTCTGAACGAAAAAACCTTCTGCTTCAGGAGATATTATATAATATTTCTTCGGCTGCCCTTAAACAATACGATATCAAGGAAATTTATCCCATAATTGTTCATGAATTAAGTAAGATATGGGATACAAACAATTTCTTCATAGCTCTTTACGACAAAACATCTGAAACACTCTCATTGCCATTTTTTGCAGATGAAAAAGATAACTTTTACGAGATCCCGACCAAAAAAACCATCACAGGGTGGGTGATAAATAATAACAGATCTGTTCTGCTGAAGGAAAATGACCTCAAGGTCCTTGAAGAAGCCGGGGATGTTGATCTAGTCGGCACACCATGCAAAGTATGGATGGGAGTTCCCTTAAAAGTAGAAAATAACATCATCGGGGTGATGTGTCTTCAGGATTATAATGACGAGAATAAATTTTCACAGGACGATCTTTATGTCCTTGACTTTATTGCTAATCAGATTGCCATAGCCCTACAGCGCAGGATGATGCTCGATAATCTCATAATTGCCCGGCAGAAAGCTGAAGAGGCTGCCCAGTCGAAACAGTTTTTCATGTCAACCATGAGTCATGAAATACGGACTCCTCTTAATGAGGTAATTGGAATTACCAACCTGCTGTTACAGGGTAATCCGCGTGAGGATCAGATGGATTTTATCAAAACCCTGAAATTCTCAGGAAACCATCTACTTACACTTGTAAATGATGTTCTCGATTACAACAAAATGGAATCAGGAAAATTGGTTTTCGAGCAGACACAGTTCAGCCTCGGCGATTTTCTCGACGAGATATTGAGATCATACTCATTCAGATCAAAAGCCAAACACCTGGGTTTTGAGATCAGGAAAGGAAACAATATCCCTACTGAAGTCATTGGCGATCCAATAAGGTTAAATCAAATTCTCTCCAACCTGCTTTCCAATGCACTGAAATTCACAAACAAGGGTAGTATTACTGTTACTGTCAAAGAGTTAAACCGTTTCAACAATCAGTCAAAACTGGAATTTGCTGTCACTGATACTGGAATTGGAATTGTAAAGGATAAACACTCACTGATTTTTGAAAGTTTTACTCAGGCATCATCCGATACTACCAGACACTTCGGAGGTACAGGTCTTGGTTTAGCCATATGCAAGAAGCTTATAGAGTTACAGGGAGGCAGTATTACAGTTGAGAGTGAACCTGATAAAGGTTCAACATTCCGTTTTGTACTTACCCTTGGTGTATCTGTAAAAGGAAGCCAGGTTAAAACATCTGAAGTAGCAGAGGATTATTCAGGACTTGAGGGTAAAAGGGTACTTGTTGCTGAAGACAATAAAATTAATTTTTTCGTTGCAAATAAATTCCTGATCGGATGGGGTATAATTGTGACTCACGCGGAAAACGGGAAATTAGCACTGGATGAACTTGAGAAAAAAGATTTCGACCTTATATTAATGGATTTACATATGCCGGTAATGGATGGGCTTGAAGCTACCAGGATTATAAGAAGATCAGAAAATCAAAGAATAAGAGATATTCCGATAGTTGCACTGACAGCTGCGATTATGTCGGAAAACCACGATAAAATTGATGATCTTAATATTGATGATTATGTTCTGAAACCCTTCAAACCTCATGACCTGTTTGACAGAATAAAAAAACATATAAGGTGAATTTTATGGTACAAAGGTACAAGGGTACAAAGGTACAAAGGCAACAGCCCGGCCCAAAAGTAATGATCCAAAAGCCGGATTGTTATTGCTGAATGCCTGATTTTGATTTTTTATTTTATGCAGTTTCTGCTGATATATTCTGAAGCTCTTTTATTTCCAAGTACAAGTGATCTTCTGAAATCATGACATGCATCTTCAGTTTTACCTGAATTAAGCAATGATATTCCTTTATTAAGCCAGACATCAGAATTTCCAGGTTTCAGATCTAACGACATCCCGTAGTCTTTTATAGCCCAGTCCCAGGATTTTGAAACAAAATAGGAGTTTGCCCTGTCAACATAGCAATCAGCATCATTGGGATGAAGTTTCAGGTTCCTGGTAAACAGCTCAATCGCTTTAATATTGTCTCCCGAGGCTGCCTCAGTTTTGCCGGCCAGGCTCAGGGCATCTTTGTTGTCAGGATAGTAATCAAGGTACTTATTAATATCTGCTAATGCCTTTTCATTTTCTCCGGTTTTCCTGAAGCATTCTGCTCTAAGAATTAATAATCCGGCATCAGCAATCCCTGAATTTATAAGCTGGGAATAGGTTACCGATGCACCTGCCGGATTGGATATGGCAGTCTGTGCTTTAGCAAGTAACCGGAGATATTTTTCATTTTCAGGATACATGGTTGTCAATCCGGTAACTATTTTGACAGCTTCAGCAGCTTTCCCTGACGATAAATTTACCAAACCTTCTGCATAAAGAATTTCATCACTGTCCTTATAGGAATTTTTAAGTCCCGACAGAACAGCTTTTGATTCATCAATTTTCCCGGTTGAGACGTAAAATTCTATTTCTGAAATACCTTCCTCAATATCAGAGTACCATGCTTTCTTCCAGAACTGGCGCCACTCGGGTTTGTTTTCAATAGCACCAAATGCCGGGTCGAGCATAATTTCTTTTTCTCCCCTCCGATAGCCTGAACGGAGATTTAGTTCGAGATGGTAAAGTGCAGTTGACGCATCACCCTTCAGTGCATAGATTCTTGATAACCCGTACTCACCTGAGGAAGGAGTCAATTTATTTGCCTCGTTATAATCGCTTATAGCACCTGAATAATCACCTTTCACAACATTCGCATCTGCCCTTTCAATAAATAACCGGCTATCCTTTGTTTCAGAAATTGCCCTGGTAAGCTGAGTTATAGCAAGATCTGGTTTCCCCTCTTCAGTCAGCGCTCTGGCCTTAAGCAGATAATCCACTGTCTGCTGACTGTAAACAGATAAGGAAAGCATCAGAACCCAAACAATGGCTGTTATCTTCTTCATATCAAATAGTTGTTCAAAATCATTTTGTAGCCTCTTTCTTTATCTTAGCACCCTCTTCGGTAATAACATGAACGAAGCCCGAAAGATGGAATACTTCAAGACCGGAAATACGTCTTTCAGTAACATCACACTGATAGAAATATACACCCGGAGAAACAATTTTTCCTTTATATGTTCCATCCCAGTTGATTTTTGGCTCCTCTGTACTGAAAAGGAGTAATCCATTCCTGTTATATAACCTGAAATCAATCTTCTCAACCAGTCCAGAAGTTTTTGCAACAAGTATATCATTAATATCATCCCCATTTGGCGTGAAAACATTTGGAATTTCGTAAAAGTTGCAGGAGTCGATGCAAACCATCACAGATCTTACTCCCTCATTCCCTTTGGAATCATATGCTGAAACAGCATAACAACCTGCAATGACATCACCAGGTGAATGTTTATATGAGAAGGTATTCTTATCTGTAATATCAGTCAGAAGATTAAGATTTTCCTCAGTTGTCATTTTATAATAAATCTTGTATCCTGCTATATCTTCAAAACAGGCAGGCTCCGCTTTCAACCATGTTATCGTATTGTACAAACTATCGCATTGACTTGTTACATTAATTGAAGGGGGACATGGTGGTTCATTATCGACAGGAATAACGCAGATCCTCTGTGATAGGTTTATAAGGTTTTTTGGCATATTATCAGCCTGGTAACCTCCTGTTGATCTGACATAATAGCAATATTGTTTGCCATTAATCAGTCCGTTATCTGTATAAGTCAGCTGGTTTGTTGATCCGATAGAATCGAAGGCAAGAGTTGTTTCATTCTGCCTGAAGAAATCGTACCTCGTGTTTATCCAGGGAACGTTCCGGTTTATGACGAAGTTGGCTTTTTTGTCCCCGGGAGAGATTGTCAGAAAAACAGAAGAGGCATAACCAGGTTCACCGATTAGAAATCTTTTCCCGGAGGCATCATTCCATAACTCAACCCTGTAAATGTACCCTGAAGACAATGTATTTAAAGTATCCACCAGCACAGTATCATTTAGATTTACTGTTTTTATTGATTTAATCTGTTTATAATCTGTTCCTCCGGTTCCATTAGCCCTGTAGATAAGGTATTCGTATGGACCCAATGCAGGTATGGTGTCAAGTTTATCAGGTTTCCGCCATCCGATGAACATTAAACCCTTCGTTATATTGGTATTAAGTACACTTACATTTTTAATAACAGGCACTCCGGAAACAAGAGTTGAAGTGATTTCGTTCGATGTTTTGCTTTCTGTTCCGTTAGGATAAACAGCCACGATCCGGTAAGTATATTCTTTGCCAAACTGCAACCCCTGTCCGTTGTCACTATCGGAAAAGGAAGTTGTCGAACTTCCGCCGATATATCCTACTTTAATAAAACCTGTCGATGAAGGAACTCCGTTGGTGCAGGAGTCAGGCTTAAAACTTGTTGCCCCTTCTCTCCTGTAAATACTGAAGCCTGAAATATAATCTGTCCCGTAGTTCTTCCATGTTAATCTGATAACTTTCCCTTCAGGCACTGCATTTAGTAAAGAAGGCGGTGGTCCCAGCACCTTTATATTCATATTGTCAATGTCAGAAAGTTTCAGTTCGGCATTATAGTCATCCGATTTAAAAATCACATTATAGGGCTGATTTCTGACCGCCTGGTGGCAAGGCACCCAGAAAAACCGGGCTGATGCATAACCAGGCATCGAATCTTTTTTGGTAAAGGTAGCAGGACATGATGTAATCTGGAAGACTCCGGATGTAGCTTTGAGTGACAGCTTGTCCTTGTTGGCATCTGTAGCTGAAAAGATAAAATCAATTGTGTCCCCGACCTCAACACAATAATCTCTCAGCGGACTGTTAACAGGTGGTTTATTATTTGTATTATATACTTCGATCTGCATATCACGCACAACAACACCAATTTTTTTTCCATTTCTCCATTCCTGAATCTCCATGGCAACATTGAACTTCCCGGTGTCGGCTGGTGTGTCCCATATCAGATCCCCGCTGATGGGGTTAACCGTTATTGATTTTGTCGCAGGTGGTAATGTATAGTTTTCAATGGGTTTTCCATCATCCCTTGTACATACTGTAATCTTGTATGAAAGGCTGTCACCGTCAGGGTCAAAAGCAGCAGGATTATGAATAAAGACATAACCGTATGCAGCCTTATCATAAGGCGGATTAAGCAGAACGGGTGTACTGTTACGACCCATGGCAGGATTGACCATCAATGTTGTTGATATTGAAAAAATCACATTGACTGAATTCGGAATATTTTTTATACCCGCGTTCCTGTTTGGATCCTGGACTACTATTCTGTAAGCACCCGGTCCCGGATAAGTGTGAACTATCTTATAAATGTTCCTCCTGTAATAATTTGGAAGAGTCAGCATACTTATTCTTGGTGCAGTGGAAGTAGTATTATCGCCCCATTCCACGTCAAGTGTTGGACGATCGGCATAACTTAAAGTATAAGTAAAAGTGGTTAATGTGATCTCGTAAGTAAGATCCGATAACTGGACATATGTGATTTCTCCCGCACGGTTATGGGTAGCATTAAGGTTATAAAAACAGAATGATGCCAACAACAGCAGAATTATTTTTTTTGAAATGAAATTATTCACCTTATCTATTTAATTTTAAATGTCTGTTCCGTTAATTCAGAAGTCAGTTTCACACCTTCTTCAAAATCTTTTATTCTTACAATTACCATATTCGCCTGGTCAGTGTAAAGACCGGTCATAATAAGGTTCTTCACAGTTATCGATTTTGGTTTTTTCCCGTAATCATATTCAAGATTCATACTAACCTCATTATCGACCATATTCATATCAAGCAACCTGGCTGAGAGCAGATTGTCATTCACCTTTATTACTACTTTATCTCTCAGGTACTTTTCCATAAATCTTACTGAAACTGAATCATCACCTGAAAAACGTTCTTTTTGAAAAACTTCGCCATTAACTTTACTATCCAGCAGAAAATCATCGAAATACATCCTCACAAATACCTTAAATGAATCTCTTTCCGGGACATAGTCAATACTGGTTAAGGTCACATGTACAGGGTGAAATGCCAACCATATCGAAAAAATCAGAGTCCTGAACATTTTAATTCGATTTCCTGCCTTGTTTATGCATCAAAAATCAGACCAATTCTTCATCAATCTTTGATGCTCACGCGGTCTTTAAGATACTGGACCGATCCAACTTCAATGAATGAAAATCCTGATCCTCCGGAAAAGTTACCGGCAAGCACCACAATTATATCATCGCCCTTCATGTTGTGAGTTTTTACCAGATTTTGTAATGCTATCTTTATAAACTCATCAACCGATTTTTTTCTCTCCTGGTAACTAGCATATACACCATATGAAAGAGCCATTTCCCTCATCGTTCTTTTAGTATAGCATTGAGCAAGAATGAGTTTTATACCTCTGTAGGAAGCCATGTCCCTTATAGTTCTGCCACCAATAGTGTCGGCAATAATTCCCTTTGCCCCTATTCTGAAAGCAGTCTTAACAGCAACTTTTGCAAGGTATGCTGAAATTTCACCGGTAACACTCAGAAAAGGAATATCCAGAAATTTATCCTTATTCCTTTCAACCTCCAGCGCAACCTTGGTCATTGTTTTAACTGCCTCAACAGGATATTTTCCATTTGCGGTTTCACCGCTAAGCATTATTGCATCTGTCTGCGAATAAATTGCACTGGCAATGTCGCTTACTTCAGCCCGGGTTGGCCTCGGATTACTAATCATTGAATGGAGCATCTGTGTGGCTACAATGACCGGCTTTCTGGTGATAATACATTTTGTAATAATCATCTTCTGGATAACCGGGATTTTTTCATATGGTATTTCAATGGCAAGATCTCCCCTTGCCACCATAATTCCATAAACAGAGTCGAGTATATCATCGAGATTTTCTACTCCCTCCTGGTTCTCTATCTTTGCAATTATCTTAATGTCACTGTTATATAAACCAAGAACAGCTTTAACATCAAGGACATCCTGCTTTGATCTGACAAATGAATGAGCAATAAAATCTATTTCATTCTTAGCTGCCATTTCAAGGAATGTTTTGTCCTTTTCAGTCAGAGAAGGCAAACTGATTTTAACACCAGGAATATTTACGCTCTTTCTCGATCCCAGAACACCATCATTTTCAACCTTGCACTCAAGTGCACTTCCTATCTTCCTGGTAACCCTTAATTCCAGTTCACCATCGTCTATGAGAATAAGGGAATCAAGTGGTATGTCAGAGGAAAAGTTCCTGTAGCTTACATAAATTGCCTCACCAGAACTTATCTTCTCCGGGTCACCAATAATATTTATTTTATTACCTTTTTTTAAAAGAATCGGGCTGTCACAGACAGTGGTGCGTATTTCCGGACCTTTAGTGTCAATCAATATGGCAATTTTGTCGGAAACTTCACGTGCATTCTTTATTATCTTAAGTGCACCTTCAATATTAAGATGAGCAGAGTTGATCCTTATGACATCCATTCCTGCATCATAAAGCTCCCTTATGAACTCTGACTCACAGTGTTTATCTGAGATAGTAGCTACAATCTTGGTTCTTTTTCTGTCCATAAACTATTTCTTCTGTGTACTTTTTATTTCGATAAGTGCTTCAACTGCAAGCCTGTAGCTGTCCAATCCAAAACCAGAAATACTACCTGCACAATTTCTGCCAATCAGACTTACGTGCCTGAAATCCTCACGAGCCGCAATATTAGTTATGTGAACTTCAACAACAGCTGCTTTAACGGAGGCGATGGCATCCGCAATTGCAACGGAGGTATGTGTGTAACCACCTGCATTAAGAATAATCCCATCGGATGAAAAACCTCTCTTCTGAATTTCATCAATGATCTCACCCTCGATATTTGACTGGAAATATTCAAAGCTGATATCCGGAAAACGTTTTTTCAATACCAAAAGGTACACTTCAAAAGAAGAATGACCATACTTCTCCGGTTCACGCTTACCCAGAAGGTTCAGATTCGGACCATTGATAATATTTATTTGCATTGGAACATGAATTTATTTATGCAATAAAAGGAACCCTTATATTATTATTTCCCCACAAAATTAGTTAAAAAATATTTAAGGCTGAGAACAAAAGAAGGTTCTTCCGGATTGTGTTACTTTGTTCATTAAATCAGAATCAATGGTTAAGCTGCAAATAATTTAAAGAATTATACCTGCAGTGATAAAACAATACTACATTTAAGTATAAAATCTGAAACAATCATGAGCCTTGGATGGAAACAATCATTCAGGAATTTTGAAACATATCTCAGACTGGAGAAATCGCTGTCCGAAAACAGTGTCGAGGCCTACATGGGTGATGTTTCCAAACTCGAAAAATATTTTACAGGAAAAGGAAGTGATACTACACCAGACAAAGTCAGCTATTCTGATCTTAAAGAATTCCTTGTATGGTTTGGGGCTGACAATTCAAATACGAGAACACAGTCAAGAGTTCTTTCAGGAATAAGGGCATTCTACAAGTTTCTCCTGATCGAGGGAGAAATTGATGAGAATCCGGCCTCATTGATAGAATCTCCAAGAATAGGGCTTAGGCTACCGGAGGTACTTTCTGTTGCAGAAATAGATAAAATGATAAATGTTATCGATCTGAGCAAGCCGGAAGGTCACAGGAACAAAGCGATCATTGAAACTATTTACGGGTGTGGTCTCCGGGTATCGGAACTGGTTAATCTGCGACTTACGGATATACACTATGGTGAAGGATTTGTAGTTGTGACCGGGAAAGGGAACAAACAGAGGCTCGTACCCGTGAGCAATAAAGCACTCAAAGAAATAGATATATATAAAAAAGACAGGGATAACCTTACTGTTATTCATGATCAGAATGTCCTTTTTCTAAACCGCCGCGGATCAAGACTAACCAGAGCCATGATATTCACAATAATCAAGGATCTTGCTGCCAAAGCAGGAATTAGAAAAAACATAAGTCCTCACACATTCAGACATTCATTCGCAACTCATATGATAGAAGCCGGTGCTGACCTGAGAGCTGTTCAGGAGATGCTTGGACATGAGTCAATTCTGACGACGGAGATTTATACCCACATTGACAGGAGTTTCCTTCGCGATACACTTATAATGTTTCACCCCAGATCCTGAACCTGATGTTTCAGCAAATAGTTTAAAATGTTAAAAAAAGTTATCATTCCATCCAGTTTCTGAAATTCAATTTAAAATATTAACTTTGCGACTTATTTTGCAAAATCAATAATTTTAATTTATCCAAATCAATAAAAATTATGTCACAAGTTAAAAGAGTCTACTCCTTTGGAAAGAAAACTGCAGAGGGTAAAGCTGATATGAAAAACCTTCTCGGAGGAAAAGGTGCAAACCTTGCTGAAATGTGTCTGCTTGGTTTACCTGTACCAGCTGGTTTTACTATCACCACAGAAGCTTGCAATGAGTACTATAAAAACGACTGTACTCTTCCATCAGAACTTATGCCTGAAGTATGGGCAGCTATGAAAAAGACTGAAGAGGCAATGAACATGAAATATGGTGATGCAGAAAATGCATTACTGGTTTCATGCCGTTCAGGTGCACGTAGTTCTATGCCTGGTATGATGGATACTGTTCTCAACATCGGACTTTGCTCAGCAACGATTCCGGGCTTCCTTAAGAAGACCAACAATCCGCGCTTTGTATGGGATTCATACCGTCGTCTTATTATGATGTATGCTGATGTAGTGATGGAAAAAGCTGAAGGTATTGACCTGGGTGAAGGCAAAGGAATACGCAAGCAGCTCGATGAGAAACTTGATGAGTTTAAGAAACAAAAGGGATATAAGTCAGACACTGAAATTTCAGCCGATGAGCTGAAGGTTCTTTCTGAAGAATTCAAGGCAATTGTTAAGAAAGCCCTTGGTAAACCTTTCCCTGACGATGCAAAAGAACAGCTGGAAGGCAGTATCAAAGCTGTTTTCAAGAGCTGGAACGGTAAGAAAGCTGTTTCATACCGTCGTATTGAAGGTATTCCTGATGACTGGGGTACAGCAGTTAACGTACAGGCGATGGTATTCGGCAACATGGGCGATACATCCGCTACAGGGGTGGCATTCACACGTAACCCTGCTACCGGTGAGAACCTTTTTTATGGTGAGTGGCTTGTAAATGCACAGGGAGAAGACGTGGTGGCAGGTATCCGCACTCCAAGTCCTCTTAATGATGATACAAAAAATGATCAGAACAGGCATCTTCACAGTATGCAGGAAGCTATGCCCGGTACTTATAAGGAACTCTGTAATATCCGTAATATTCTGGAAAAGTCTTTCCACGATATGCTCGATATAGAATTCACAATTCAGGAGGGTGTGCTTTATATGCTACAATGCCGTGCAGGTAAAAGGACCGGAACTGCTGCCCTGAATATGGCTATGGATATGCTTCATGAAAAGCTTATTGAAGAGAAAACAGCTGTTATGAGGGTTGATCCTGCTCAACTGGACGAGCTTCTCCACCCGATCTGCGACCCTGCGGTTGAGAAAAAACACACTCCGGCTGTAAAAGGACTTCCGGCTGGCCCGGGTGCTGCAGTAGGAAGAGTAGTTTTCAACGCTGAAGATGCAGTAGCATGGTTCCGCAAAGGTGAAAAAGTTATTCTTCTCCGTGAAGAGACCAATCCTGAGGATGTTGAGGGGATGCGTGCTGCGGAAGGTATTCTTACCGCACGTGGTGGTATGACTTCACATGCTGCTCTCGTTGCACGTGGATGGGGCAAATGCTGTATTGTCGGTGCAGGCGGACTTCATGTTGATGCTGCAAAGAAAATCTGCAAGATCACTGGTTCAGATCATGTTATTAAAGAAGGTGACTTCCTTACACTTAACGGTACAAAAGGGAATGTCTATCTTGGAGCACTTACGCTAATGGATGCTTCCGAGAATCCAAGATTTAAGGAATTCATGTCAATAGTTGACAAGTATCGTAAGATGGGTGTACGTACTAATGCTGAAACTCCTGAGGATGCTATTATTGCCCGTAATTACGGAGCTGAAGGTATTGGACTCTTCCGTACAGAACATATGTTTTATGGTAAAGGTTCAGAACAACCACTTTTCCTTCTCCGTAAGATGATTTTAAGTGCAAATGAAGCTGAACGCAGGAAAGCACTTGATGAGTTGTTCTCCTTTGTTAAAAAAGATATGAAAGCCACAATGGCTGCAATGGACGGATTACCAGTCACATTCAGGCTTCTCGATCCTCCTCTCCATGAGTTTGTACCACAGGGAGCAGAAAAGCAGGAAGAACTTGCAAAGGCTCTGGGAATCAAGAAGGAAGATGTTGCTAAACGAGGCGAAGCCCTTCATGAATCAAACCCGATGATGGGACACCGTGGAGTACGCCTTGGCATTACCTTCCCTGAAGTAACGGAGATGCAGATTCGCGCTATGCTTGAGTCTTCAGTGGAACTCATAAAAGAGGGAAAGAAACCTTATCCTGAATTAATGGTTCCGGTTACCTGCGAGGT
>Ga0208980_10001074_pt1 | contig 16347 bp, 12 predicted proteins | sample WetSurMetagenome_3_FD_187993 | JGI IMG/M metagenome (GOLD analysis project Ga0208980, IMG submission 187993) | Wetland microbial communities from Twitchell Island in the Sacramento Delta, sample from surface sediment Aug2011 Site A1 Bulk (version 2) | ecosystem: Environmental > Aquatic > Marine... | reverse complement strand
TAAGGTGAAAAGATCCTTCTCAAGCCTCTTTATTTCAATTTTTGCAGTGATAGATGAGGTATTGACTTTGTAATGGCCCTTCTTACAGGAAGTCAACCCAGGAATGATAATAAATACCATCAAAAATGAGGCAAACCATTTTCTCATAAATTTTTCCATATTGGCAAGGCAAAAATAAACACTTTTTCGGTTATAAGACAACTATTAAAACGACTCAATAACATCTCTTATTATTTGTTATTTTAGCAGTTTATAAAGAATATCGGATTGAAATAATGAAGGATCTGCAATTTTATGTATAATGACTATCGGGAATGAATAATAGTAGTGCAAAAATATGTCTGACTTCTTCATGTACTCATCCCCCCTGCCCCCTTCTCTTGTTGGCAAAAGAAGGGGGAGTAAATCATTTTGCCCCTCTTTGCGAAGCAGAGAGGGGTTGGGGTGAGTTCATGCAATTAAATAATTGATATTGAAATACTTATTAAAATCAGATACTCATATTGTCTATCAAAAGCAGGAAGAATATCAATGTTTTCTTTTATAATAATAATCATGTGATGAAAATCTCAATTGCACAACTGAATTATCATATCGGGAATTTTATAAGGAATAAAGAACTAATCTGCAAGGCCATTAAAAAAGCAAAGTCAGATGGGGCTGAACTAATTATCTTTTCAGAACTCTGTATTCCGGGTTACCCGCCGCTTGACCTGCTTGATCGCCTTGATTTCGTAGAAAAATGCGACTTCACTGTAAAGGAAATATCGGAAGAATGCAAAGGGATTACAGCTATAGTCGGTTCCCCGACCCTAAATAAAAATTCTGAAGGTAAAAAACTCTATAATTCGGCACTTGTGCTTTCAGAGGGAAAGGTTATTTTTTCTGCTAATAAAGCACTTCTTCCAACATATGATATTTTTGATGAATACAGATACTTTGAACCTGAAAACAAGTTTGAAGTATTTTCATTCAAAGGATTGAAACTCGCAATTACGATTTGTGAAGATCTATGGGACGAACAGCCTTTCGATAATGAATTTGAAAAAACAAGGCTGTACACTGTATCCCCAATGGAAGAACTTAGCAGACAAAATCCTGATCTGATTATCAATATATCTGCTTCTCCTTTTTCATACAGAAAGATTGAAGCCAAAGAGAATATCTTCAGATCTAAAGCAGCTAAATACAAAATACCAGTGATATCTGTTAACCAGACAGGTGCAAATACTGAACTTATTTTTGACGGTGCTTCACTGGTCGTAAACAGGAAAGGTGATATAATTGACCGTCTTCCATTTTTTGAAGAGGTTGTTAAAACATTTTCACTTGAAGAAATTAATACAAATGCTTTGGCAGGCGAAAGAGTCAAGCCGGATACTATTCCTCTGATATATAAGGCACTGGTGACAGGCATTCGTGATTATTTCATAAAGACAGGTCTTAAAAACGGCATTGTCGGACTTTCGGGAGGTATCGATTCAGCGGTCTGCCTGTGTCTTGCCACAGAGGCCATTGGGAACAGGAATGTACGGGCTCTGCTGATGCCTTCTCGATATTCATCAGACCATTCGGTAAGGGATGCAGTTGCACTTGCTGAAACATTAAAAGTTCAATATGATATTGTAAACATTGAAAAACCATTCACGGCTTTTGAGGAGGTGCTTGCCCCCCTTTTCACCGGGAAAGACAAGGATGTGACTGAAGAAAATATCCAGGCCAGGGTAAGGGCAGTACTGCTAATGGCAGTATCAAACAAGTATGGCAATATCGTTTTGAATACTTCCAACAAAAGTGAGGCAGCTGTAGGATATGGCACTCTTTATGGTGATATGGCAGGTGGTTTAGCAGTTATTGGTGATGTTTACAAGACTGATGTTTACCATCTGGCAGAATTCATTAACAGGAGTTCGGAGATCATACCTTTAAACATTATTCGAAAATTACCATCTGCTGAATTAAAGCCTGACCAGTTTGATTCGGATTCACTTCCCGATTATAGCGTTTTGGATAATATTTTATATCAGTATATCGAATTACAAAAACCGGCCGGACGAATTATCAGTGAGGGATCAGACAGGGATACCGTACTAAAAGTTATCAGGATGATCAACTTCAACGAATACAAAAGATACCAGGCGCCACCCGTATTAAGAATATCGTCAAAAGCATTCGGAGCCGGAAGAAGGATGCCTCTTGTTGCAAGGTATTAAAGTTTAAAAAACTGCATAAGTGACCGTTACAACTATCTGTAAGTGAATATGTTAAAAAATGTTAATTTCAATTTTTTAAATTTCTTTTGTTAACTTTGAGTTGCTATTTAACATGGAAATTTCATGCAGTATACCAATCCTTTCATTGAGTTTTGTCTTGAAGGAACTTCATCCATTTTCAAAGGATTAAATCAGAAGGATAAAGAGACAATCGCACAAAATCATACACTGTATTATTTTAAAAAAGGTGACTTATTATTTAAAGCAGGTGACAAGCACAGAGGATTAATCTGTCTTGCTTCAGGAAAAGTAAAAGTCTTCAAGGAGGGAGTCGGAGGAAGAGAACAAATTCTGAAGCTCGTAAAGCAGCAGGGATTCATTGGTTACAGGTCGCTTTTTTCTGAACATTCATGGTCTGTTTCAGCTGAAGCAATTGAGGATTCTGTGATCTGTGTTTTTGAAAAAAGCTCTTTTGTAAAAATCCTGAAGAAGAATTCAGATCTTGCATTACGATTTATTAAAGTACTATCAGAAGAACTTTCACATTCTAACAACAGGATAGTATCTCTTACTCAAAAACATATCAGGGGCCGTATAGCTGAATCCTTGCTGATAATGCGTGACACATATGGATACTATGATGATAGTAATACGATCCTGGTTTCCCTGACAAGAGAGGAAATTGCAGGACTTTCCAATATGACTACATCCAATGCTATAAGGACACTATCCAATCTGGCTGCGGAAGGCACTATTGCAATAAAAGGTAAAAAGATCACTATCCTTAATGCCACTAACCTTGAACATATTAGTGAATTGGGATGATAAATCTTGAATGAATCTGATTTTTATTCCCTGGAGAATACCCTTTTTACCCGGGGTGGGATTGAAGTCAATATTTCATATGGAATTGTCTGGCATTTATCAGCAATTTCATCAATAGTAATATTCTCACCGAAAATCTCTGCTTCATCTCCGGGGTCAACCTTTAACCCGGTTATATCAACCATACACATATCCATGCAAATGTTCCCTATTATGGGAACCCTTGCCCCTTTTATGTATAAGTTTCCGGTTCTGTTTCCCAGTTTACGGCTAAGTCCGTCGGCATAACCTACCGGAAGTATCGCAATTATTCTTTCAGATTCAGCCACATCAGCACATCCATATCCTACCGGTTCACCTGCCTTAATTCTTTTTATCTGGGAAATTCTTGTTTTAAAACGTCCGGCTATTTTGAATGCGAATTTCCCTGTATTCCCGATACCATAAATACCAATACCAGGTCGTACCATGTCGAACTGGTATTGAGGGAAACGTATAATACCAGAAGAATTCAGAATATGACGGAGAAATGGATATCCTAAAGCATTCTGTATCTGATCAGCGGCTTTTAGAAATACTTCTGCCTGGTGGTGACTGAAATGATCATAAGCCGGATCTTCACTAGCTGCCAGATGTGAAAATACAGAAATGATTTTTATACATTCTGCAGTCTTCAATATTTCTGCCAGGTCAGAAATATCTTCCGGCATAAAACCCAGACGGTGCATACCTGTATCAATTTTAACATGAACAGGATAATTTAAGAGACCATGCCGTGAAGCTTCAGCAATAAACTTTTCCAATGACTGGAAACTAAAAATCTCAGGTTCAAGATTATATTTAATTATAAGATCAGCTGATGCCGGATCAGGATTCATTACCATAACCGGCAGAGTTACGCCTGCATTCCTGAGTTCAACTCCTTCGTCAGTATAAGCAACTGCCAGATAGCTGACCCTGTGATATTCAAGTAATGCTGCAATCTCAGCTGGTCCCGCTCCATATGCAAATGCTTTTACCATCACCATAATCCTTGTTCCGGGATTTAGCTTCCGGCGGATTTCATTCAGATTATGCGAGATAGCATCAAGGTTTATTTCCAGTACTGTCTGATGAATCTGCTGCTCAAGGAGTTTGCCGATTTTCTCAAATTCATAGACCCTGGCTCCTTTCAGAAGAATTATCTCATTTCTGAAATCACCGCCATTAAAAGCATTAACAAACTCATCAGTTGAGTAAAAAAATTTATTGACGTTTTCAAACAGGTTACTGTTCCTGACCAGAGCCTTACCAATTCCTATAAATTTATCAATCTCTGTCTTCTTAATTAAACAGGCTACCTCACTATATAGTTCCTCTTCATCTCTCCCGCTCTGGACAAAATCAGACAGAATTAAGGTCGTTTTTCTTCCACTTTGTGATTTAAGATATTCCAGGGCCATGCTAAGTGAACCCGGGTCAGAGTTATAGTAATCTTCAATCAGCTGGCAATTATTTATACCGCTCTTCATCTCCATCCTCATTGCCACTGATACAAGAGTAGAAAGTCCCTGAGCAATAATGTCAACTCCTGTTCCGAGCGCCAGACAAACCGAAGCTACAGTAACTGCATTTTCAACGGAGGCTCTGTCGCTGAATGGAACAACGAAATCATTAGTTACTCCATTAAAAACCATATGAATACCGGTCTTGCCTTCAGACAGGGAACTTTTCTTTACAAATATTTTGGCGTTTATTTTTTCGAAAGACCAGTCAATAAGGTTTTTTGACCTGAGATTATTATCATCCAAAATAAGCGATTTAATAAGCTCCTGATCGCTGCAATAGATTATTGAATTTGCATTTGCAAAAAGTTTCAGCTTCTCTGATGCCTTGGTTTTATTATCCGGGAAATTCTCTCTGTGTGCATCACCAATGTTGGTGATCACCCCTATTTCCGGATCAATAATCTTCTGTAGTTTATCCATCTCTCCAGGCAATGAGATCCCTGCCTCGAATATTCCCAGCTTGTATTTATCATCAAGTTTTAAAACTGAGAGAGGTACCCCGATCTGGGAATTGTAGCTTTTAGGACTTCTTATCACTGAAGTTGTCAGACCAAGAACATCAGCGAGCCATTCCTTTACTACTGTTTTCCCGGCGCTTCCGGTAACAGCAATTACAGGCGATTTGAATGCCTTTCTCTTATATGCTGCAAGTTTCTGCAGAGCATCGACCGTGTTTTTAGTAAGAATAAATGCAGCATTGGGATACCTTTGATGTTCTTCGGGAAGTTTTTCAACAACAAAAATCAAAATCCCCTTATGATAAAGGCTTTCGATAAACTCATGTCCATCGTGATTTTTTCCGCTTATGGCAAAGAATGCTACTCCTTCCGAATAACTTAACTGCCTGCTGTCTGTAATAACTTCTGAAATCAAAAGATCCGGCCGACCAATAAGCTTCCCATTCGTTATTTCAGCAATATCTGAAGATATGAATTTCACCTGCTATTTATTTTGCGCTGCATTGTAACAATTTCGGCAGAGAGGTTCGTAAAGATTCTTTTCACCAAGAAGTACCACCTGTGCATCTTCAGATTTCCTGAACGAATATTGCGCAAGGTTACCACATCTCATACATATTGCATGCACCTTTGTAACATATTCAGCTATAGCAAGAAGAGCCGGCATTGGGCCAAAAGGCTTTCCCTTGAAATCCATGTCGAGCCCCGCAATAACGATCCGGATACCATTATCGGCAAGCTGATTACATACATCAACAAGTGAGATGTCAAAAAACTGTGCTTCATCAATTCCGATAACATCAACATCATTGGCAAATAATAGTATTGCTGAAGCATTATCGACCGGTGTTGAAATTATTGATTTGTCATCATGCGAAACAACTCTTGTTTCAGAATATCTTTTATCCAGCGAGGGTTTGAAGATTTCAACTTTAAGCCCGGCAAACTGAGATCTTCTTAACCTTCTTATCAGCTCCTCGGTTTTTCCTGAAAACATTGAGCCTGTAATGACCTCAATTGATCCCCTCTTAACAGTTGCTCTGATTGAATTTTCCAGAAAGTCCATCTTCAATTAATATCTGTTGTCGGCACGCAAAATGTAGATTTTACGTGATGACTTGTGGAATAATAGTTACTTTTGCAAAATAAGGAAAATGGTTTGTTATATTAACATCAAAAGGTATGGATTTCAATGCGACCATTGATTTAATTATTCGCGATCTCGAGGAAGCCCGCGAAATCATTGATGATCTGAAAAAATATCCTGGTGTTCCCGTTCTGCAGGTTGAGCTGGCAAAGTCGAAGTGCAAATCTGCCGGTGAAGTTATAGCTCTTCTGAAAACCATTAAGAATAATGTAATTACCGAAGAAAAGATCGTGCAGACAATAGTGGAACCGGTTAAGAGGGAAACAACGGTTAAAAAGGATACTGCCATCCTGAAGCCTGAAACCGAAAGCCCGAAGCCCTTAATAAAAAAGGATGTACCTGAACAGGAAGTTAAGAAACCAACTGAATCAAAGATAATTGCAGACACTTTCAGCTCTCCGTCCGGTAGCTTAAATGAACAGATTGGAAGCCATAAGGCAGACGGGGACCTATCACAGCTCATGAAGAAAAAGCCGATTTCCAGTCTGACAGAAGCAATAGGTGTTAATGACAGATTCCTTTTTATAAAGGAAATCTTCAATAATAATAAAGATGCATATTCACAGGCCATTACTCGTCTCGAACATGCTGAAAGTTTCTGCGATGCCAGTGCAATAATTATGAGTTACACCGGCGATGGTAATGAGAATGAGGCCGTTATTCAACTTTTAGATCTGGTGAAACGAAAATTCCCTTCCGATGAGTAAATTGATTCTTGTACCTACCCCGATAGGTAATCTCAAGGATATTACTCAAAGGGCTCTCGAAATTCTGGGAAGTTCCGATCTGATTCTTGCCGAAGATACCCGACAGGCAAAGAAATTACTGAATCATTATAATATTATCACTCCACTGCAGTCGCATCATATGTTCAATGAACACAAAAGTGTGGAGTCTATATGCTTAAAGATCCTTTCGGGTCAGACAATTGCACTGATATCTGATGCAGGCACACCCGGCATTTCAGATCCGGGATTTTTACTTGTGAGAACATGTATTGAAAAAAATATACCTGTTGAAACTTTGCCTGGGCCCACAGCACTTATTCCCGCACTTGTTAATTCAGGACTGCCCTGTGATCGATTCTGCTTCGAGGGATTTCTGCCACCCAAGAAAGGCAGGAATAAAAGAATTTCTGCATTGATCGATGAGACAAGAACCATGATTTTTTATGAATCTCCTTACCGGCTTGTCAAAACGCTGGATGAACTGGCTGTTCATTTTGGTTCTGAACGTAAAGCCAGTGTTTCAAGAGAACTCTCCAAAATCTTTGAGGAAAACATCAGAGGCTCATTATCATTTCTGTCAGAGTACTACACGAATAAACCTCCAAAAGGAGAGATAGTGATTATCGTTTCAGGCAAATAGTAACTTTTTATTACTATTTTCGTTCTACTCAAACACTATTTCAAGATGAAGCATTTTATCGGGGTATTTCTCATCCTTTCTTCTTCATTCCATTTCTCAAATGCACAAATACTTAAAGGCAGGATCACCAGCCAGTCAGGTGATCCGATACAATATTCAACAGTATATATTGAGCAACTCAGGCAGGGAACGACTGCGAATACAAAAGGAGATTACGAACTCCGGCTCCCTGCCGGCAAATACACTGTAGTATACCAGAGTCTTGGTTTTGAGCCGGTATATGCCACTATAACCATAGCAGATAAAACTGTTACAAAAGATGTAATATTACCTATCCAGTATTACCAGATTCCTGAGGTCAGAATTTCAGCATCAGGTGAAGATCCTGCATATATCATCATGCGTAAAGTCATTGGACTGGCCCCTTATTACCTGAATAATATAAGTTATTATAAAGCAGAAGTCTATCTCAAAGGAAATCTTGTAATTAAAAAGATTCCGAAGCTTCTTCAGAAATCCATGAAAATGGAAGCACATGGTAATTCAGGATCAATTACAGCAGGCGGGAAACCAGAACCAGAAGAAAAAGTAATAAAAGAGGGTGACTCATTTCTGATGGAATCATTTAATGAAATGGAATTTACAGCCCCGGATAAGTATTCACAGAGAGTGATCTCATACAACAGCACTTTTCCTGAGCAGGGTAATGAAATATCACCTATGGATTTTATTCAGGCAAGTTTTTATCAGCCTGTAATAGCAGAAATGGCAATTTCACCTCTTTCCCCGGCTGCATTCTCTCATTACAATTTTAAATACCTCGGAGCTTCACTCCAGGGAAATTTTACAATTGACAAAATTCAGGTTATTCCAAAACGGAAAAGTCAGCAACTATTTGAGGGTACAATCTATATTATTGAAGATCTCTGGTGCCTGCACAGTGTTGATCTGACAAATGAAAATCTCGTCGGGAAAATCAGGGTCCAGCAGTTATATATTCCTGTCCAGGATGACATCTGGATGCCTGTAAGCCATAAATTTGAGATAAATATAGGAATTGTCGGATTCAAAGCAGATGCGGGTTATGGGAGTTCAATTAAATATCTTGATGTTAAGCCAAATCTCGCACTTCAGAAACCAAAAACAATATCTACTGATTTCACTGGTAAACCAGCTGCAGTCGCAAAAGTATCAGACACTCTTCCTGTTTCCAAAACAAAGAAGCAGATCGATAAGATTCTTGAAAAGGATGAGTTATCCAACCGTGATATGGTCAAACTGTCGAGGCTTATGGAAAAAGAATCTGAAAACAGCATTAACGACAGCAGTAAAAAAAGTCTTGAGATAAAGGATCGTACTACCCATATTGTTGAAAAAGATGCCGGGAAAAAAGACAGCGCTTATTGGGCAGCAATACGACCCATACCGCTCTCTGAGATTGAGGCCAGAAGTCTCAGGGTGAGCGACAGCATTAAAGCAAAATCAGCTCTTAGAGAGATGAAAACCGACACAATTCCCGTATCGGTTAAAGAGGAGAAGAAAAAATTACCGAAAACAATCAAGGATATAGCCCTCGGCCATACCTGGTCAGACACAACTGGCTTCCACTTAACGTTTGGCGGATTGATAGATTTGAAAAACCTGAGTTTCAATACAGTGGATGGTTTTGTCTATGGACTGGATTTCCTTCTGAGAAAATCCTGGAAAGATAACAAGTCGCTATTTATCAGTCCCGAAGCCTTCTGGGCCTTTGGCAGGGAAAAATTGAACTGGAGGGTCAGTTCTTTTTATAAGTTCAATGGAATGAAGCAAAGTCAGGTATATGCCAGATTTGGAATGACCAGTACTGACATAAATAATGCAGGAGGTATCAATACTTTGCTGAATACAGCAACCACACTCCTGCTTAAGGATAATTACCTGAAGCTCTATAAATCGGGATACCTTACAATAGGCTATATGACAGAAATTGCGAACGGGCTGAGGCTGGAACTGAATACAACCTGGGAAGACCGGAGAGTTCTTGAGAATACAACTGACTTTGCATTGATCCATTCCTCAAAAGAGTATACCGAGAATGTCCCGGTCAACGATTACCTCGCTCCGGGTTCAAATCCGGTTAATGCTATTCAGGACCAGAGGCATGCTGACTTTTTAGCAAAAATCTCTTATACACCATACCAAAAATACAGGCTACGTAATGGGAATAAAATACCTGCCGGATCTGACTGGCCCACGTTCAATCTGACCTGGCAGCATGGAGTGAATGAGTTTATTGCAATGGATGACAAGTTCAGGCAATATGACATGTTCAGGTTTGAGGTCTCAAAGAACAGGACTATAGGAGCCTTTAGCGAATTCAGGTGGAGAGTCCGCACAGGAGGATTCCTCGATAACAGAGACATCTCTTTTTATGATTTCTTCCATTTCAATTCTCAACCTGTTTCTGTTCTTATTAATAACTACGAGGATGCCTTTATGCTGCCTGCTTACTATTCAATGAGCCATCCTGAGTTTTACGGCGAAGCCCATGTTAAATATACGACCCCGTATTTGCTGTTAAAACTTCTGCCAGTACTAAGCAACACCCTGATGAGAGAAAACCTAAGCCTTTCATATCTTGGTTCACGATACCATAAAAGCTACACCGAGATCGGATACAGCATTAGTGAAGTGTTCTTCCTTGGCGAGATTGGTGTATATGTTGGTTTTGAAAATGTGAATTATAAAAGTATCGGAGGGAAAGTAGTATTTAAGTTCAACTAGAAATATCAGGCTTATATAATAGTCTTTTGAAGTAAGAATGAAGAACATTTGAATTCAGAAATCAGAAGTTTAACCCGGTTCTGAATTCTTAATTCGTCTGTTCTTCGTTCGTTTGTTTATGATTTCTAGGCAAAGGGCGGTTCATCATGAATATCGGCCTCATTATCGAAACCTCCACCGAGTTTCCTCAGGTTATCGTGGTTCATTTTTGATCCGAGAGTGATACTCTGGGAACTTTCTCTGATATCATGGCCGCTATCAAGATCAAAATCGTCAATATCCACAAACTGAGCCTTCTCTTCACGAAATCTCAGCTTTACATCATCAACAGGACCATTACGGTTTTTAGCAAGTATAATCTCAGCTATCCCTTTAGTCGAGGACCCATCCTCAAAGGTCTGGATCCCAAACTTATCCTGTCTGTGAATAAAAACTACCATATCGGCATCCTGTTCAATAGCTCCGGATTCACGAAGGTCGGAAAGGAGCGGACGTTTAGTACCACCTCTCATTTCTACAGATCTGTTAAGCTGTGAAAGGGCGAGTATCGGAACATTAAGTTCCTTGGCTATGCTCTTTAACGAACGGGAAATATTACTGACCTCCTGCTCACGGCTGCCGGCATTCTCCGGTCCTGACATAAGCTGGAGGTAGTCGACGATAACAATGTCAAGTTTGTGCTGAGCCATAAGGCGCCTGCATTTGGCCCTGAGTTCAAAAATTGAGATTGCGGGAGTATCATCGATGAAAATAGGGGCAAGAACGAGTTTTTTAATTCTTGAATCAAGCTGCTTCCATTCCTCCTCATTCAGACGACCATTTTTGATTTTGTCGCCCGGAATATCGGTCTCGGCCACTATAAGTCTGTTTACCAGCTGAATTGATGACATTTCGCAAGAGAATATTGCAACATTTTTCCCATGATCAACTGCCATGTTCCGTGCCATTGAAAGAGCAAATGCTGTTTTCCCCATTGAGGGTCGGGCAGCAATTATTATCAGTTCTGATTTCTGCCATCCGGAAGTAAGCCTGTCAAGTTTTGTGAAACCTGAGGGAGTACCAACAAGGGCGTCTTCCCTTTTCCCTGCCTCTTCAATTTCCCTGATCGCCTCCTTAATAACAATATTTATTGGAGCAACCTCTCTTTTAATGTTCCCCTCAGCAATCTGGAAAAGGGCATTCTCGGAATAATCGAGAAGTTCAGTAACATCATATGTATCGTCAAAGGATCTGGTTTGAATCTCTGTTGATACTCTTATCAGTTCACGCTGAATATACTTCTGAGCAACAATCCTTGCATGATAATCGACATTAGCTGCTGAAACAACCTTCGCAGTAAGCTGTGTAAGATAGACAGGGCCACCAACACTGTCAAGTTCATGATGAGATCTCAGTTCTTCGGTTACTGTATACAGGTCTACCGGGTACTCCCTGGCAGACAGGTCAGAGATAGCTTTAAATATTTTTTGATGCGCCTCCCTGTAAAAACTTTCCGGTTTGAGGATGTCAAGAATGGTGATTACAGCCTCCTTTTCAAGCATTACAGCACCAAGAACAGCCTCCTCCATATCGTTTGCCTGGGGTGGTACCTTGCCAAAATCAGGTAGAACTGTAGTAACAGGCCTGGGGCTATTTCTTTGTTTTGCCATTAATGATATATTACTGATTTATAGTTAATTATAAAGCCATGAGACAACTCTCCCGGATGTTTTCAAAGGTATGAATAACCATATTTAATAACTCAAAATGACAAGTTTTTGTTACAAACAACAAATGTTAAAAACTTGTTGAAAAGCTAATAAACCAACCATTAGCAACAAATTCAAAAGCATATGGTACTTTTACATAAAATACGGGAAGATGATAAGTTTTCCAATCGCTAAATTTAACCTTGGTCTGCGTATAACAGCAAAACGGAGTGATGGCTATCACGACATTGAGAGTATATTCTATCCAGTCGGACTTTGTGATGCCCTTGAATTTGTTATTTCAGATAATGCAGCTGAAAAAGATTTTCTTATAACAACCGGAATCAATACAGGCAGCGATCCTGAGGAAAACCTGGTTATCAAGACATTGAGAAAATTACGCGAAAAATATACTTTTCCTTTCTTAAGAATCCACCTTCACAAAGTAATTCCTGTTGGTGCAGGATTGGGTGGTGGATCATCAGATTCAGCTTGTCTTTTAAAGACAATAAACAGGAGGTTCGAACTTAACATTTCGGAACAGGAACTAAAAGATATCTCACTGGACCTGGGAAGTGACTGCCCTTTTTTCATTGCAGGAGTACCTGCCTTTGCTTCAGGCAGAGGCGAATTACTAAAGCCTTTATCTCATTTTCTTTCAGGCTTTTACATGGTTATTATGAACCCGGGAGTAGGGATCAGTACCAGGGAGGCATATCAGAACTGCAAGCCTGTACAGCCATCTGAAAGCCTTATCCTATTGATAAATAATCCCATTACTGAATGGAAAAAGCAGATATTAAACGATTTTGAAGTTTTTGCTTTTAAAAAACACCCGATCATTGGGGAAATAAAGGATGAATTGTACAATACCGGGGCTTTATTCAGTCTGATGTCAGGTAGCGGATCGAGTGTTTACGGAATATTCCGGAAAAAACCTGAACTGCCTGAAAGACTTAAAAAGTTTGTGATCTATGAAGGATTTATTTAGCTTCATCTACTCACCCAGGAAGGAATAATAAAGAGGTCATTCCAACTCCAGCAGTACTGTTCCCTTAGATATTTTAGCTCCTTTATTAACAGCTATCGATTTTACCTTACCATCCATGACGCATTTCAGTCTGTTTTGCATTTTCATGGCATCGAGTATCATCAGATCCTGGCCTTTTTTAACCTCTTGTCCGACAGTTACAAAAATATCCAGTACAGTTCCGGGTATAAAACTCAAAATAATCTTTGGATCTGCCGGCAGGTAAGGTTTTCTGTTTTCAAACTTTGCACTGATCCTTGTCTGATATAAACTTGAATCTATATTGAGGTATCCGGGTTTATCTTGTTTGTTCATGATCGCGGCGTTATTTATTTCGAAGCTTATTATCAAAATGGAGGAATACCATGCTTTTTAGCCGGCATGGGAACATCTTTGTGTTCTGATACCTCAATAGAATGCATCAGGAATTTTCTGGTTTCGGAGGGCTCGATGACTGCATCGACATACCCGCGGGAAGCAGCAACATATGGATTGGCAAATTTGCGCTTGTACTCTTCAACCATCTGCTTTCTTGTCTTGTCCGGATCACTGGAGGAGGTGATCTCTTTTCTGAAAATGATATTTGCAGCGCCTTCCGGGCCCATTACAGCAATCTCGGCAGAGGGCCAGGCAAAAACAAAATCGGCCCTCAAATGACGGGAACTCATTGCTATATATCCTCCTCCGTAGGCTTTTCTGAGGATCACAGTCAGTTTCGGTACAGTGGCTTCACTGTAGGCATAAAGTACCTTGGCTCCGTGGCGTATAACGCCGGCATGTTCCTGGTCAACTCCAGGCAGATATCCTGGAAGATCAACGAGAGTAATTAAAGGAACATTAAAAGCATCGCAGTAACGGATAAATCTTGCTGCTTTGTCGGATGAGTCAACATCAAGAACCCCTGCCATCTCCATTGGCTGGTTAGCAACAAATCCTGTTGTACGTCCTCCCATTCTGCCAAACCCAATGACTATGTTTTTAGCATAAAGCTCCATTATCTCAAAGAAATCGGAATTATCTACTATTGCTCTTATAACATCCTTGACATCATAAGGGAGGGTAGGATCTTCAGGAACTATTTTATTAATATTATATTCAGGTTTGGGTTCACCTGGCTCAAAAGCCCTTGCTTTCTGTGAGTTATTCCATGGAATAAAAGTGATCAGCTTCTTGATCTGTTCAAAACACTCCTCTTCACTCATTGCAAAGAAGTGAGCATTACCTGTTACTTCGCTATGTACCCTTGCTCCTCCCAGATCTTCCATAGATATCTCTTCACCAAGAACTGTCTTTATAACCTCCGGACCTGTAATAAACATTTTCGAGATATTATCTACAACAAATACGAAATCAGTAAGAGCAGGTGAATATACTGCTCCTCCGGCACAGGGACCCAGAATAACAGAAATCTGTGGAATAACTCCGCTTGAAATTGTGTTGCGAAAGAAAATCTCGCCATAGCCTGCAAGTGAATTAACACCTTCCTGAATCCTTGCTCCACCTGAATCATTAATTCCTATCAGAGGCATTCTCATCTTCAGTGCATGGTCCATAATTTTTGTGATCTTCCTCGAATGCATTAATCCAAGCGATCCTCCAGCTACAGTAAAATCCTGCGCGAATATTGCCACGGGGGCGCCATAAATAGTACCTGAACCGATTATAACTCCATCACTTGGAAGTGATTTTTTATCCATATCAAAATCGCGGGCATCATGCTCGACAAATAGATCATATTCATTAAAGGAGTTTTCATCGAGGAGAGACATTATTCGTTCCCTTGCAGTCCGTTTTCCCATGGCTTTCTGCTTTTCAATTGCCTGTTCTCCTCCGCCAAGAAGTATTTTCTCGCGTTTTTCCTGTAATTCACGAATTTTTTTATTAACTGGCATATAATGCTTTTTTGGTGTACCTTACTAATGTTATTTTATTAACAGAACTTATTTTCAGGGTACAATTTTAGTGAAATTGTGTGACTTATGAATTATTTTGGTGCCATTTTATAAAGCACAAGACCAATTATTGAATAAAGAATGTTTGGGATCCACATAGCTAACATTGGACCAAGGTTCCCTTTAAGTGAGAATTGTGAAGCAAACTGCAGAAACAATATATATGAGAAACTGAGTATAAGTCCTATACCTATGTTCATGCCAATCCCACCCCTGATTTTTCTTGAAGAGAGAGTAACTCCGATAAGAGTCAGAATAAAAACTGCGAATGGATTAGCTATACGCCGGTGTTTCTCAATAAGGAATAATTTAAGTTCATCCGATCCCTGTAATCTGAGAAGGTCAATATAATTGTTTAGTTCATTATAAGTCATGGTTCCAACGAACCCGGGATCTCTTGATAAATCATCCGGGGAGATGGTCAGAGTTGTATCGATCTGACTGCCTCTTATAAATTCTTCACTATTACCATTTATTTTACGTATATAATAGTTCAATGCTGTCCATTTATGTTTTGCGGTATCATAGATTACTGAAGATGATGAAAGTTTAGATTCAAGTCTTCCGCTGTCGCTGAATTTTTCAATCGTAAAGTTCTGCCCTCTCTCGCTTAACGGATTATAGTTTCCCATGTATATGAGTATGTTTTTACTCTCCTGTCTGTGAATATTCTCCACAGCTATTTTCCTGCTGGACGACCTGTAATATTTATCTTCGAAATCGATCTTTCTCAGATTAGATTTTGGTATAATAAAGTTGGTAAGAGTAAAGGTAAATACAGCAATAACAAGAGCGGACAGAAAGTATGGCCACATCATTCGCAGGAAACTCATTCCGCTGTTGAGAATGGCAATAATTTCGGTATTAACTGCCATTTTGGAAGTGAAAAAGATCACCGCAATAAATACAAACAGTGGAGCAAAGAGTGTAGCGAAGTACGGGATAAAATTCAGGTAATAATCAAAAATTATTGCTTTTACCGGAGCTGCCTTCTCCATGAAGTTGTCAATCTTTTCAGCGAAGTCGAAAACGACGGCAATAGTAAGTATCAATACAAGACAAAAGAAGAAAGTACCAAGGAACTTCCTGATAATATATTTATCTATAAGCTTCAACTTCCGGGAACCTATAATCTCTCGGAGAGTTTTTTTATCATTGAGTTCTTCCATTTTCCAAAATCACCTTCTTCTATTCTTTTTCTTGCTTCGCCGACAAGTCGTAAAAAAAATGCAAGATTATGTATACTTGCAATCTGAGCTCCAAGGTTTTCTCCTGACATAACCAGATGCCTGAGATATGCTCTGGAATACATAAGGCTCACTTTTGATGGTCCATCCGGATCAATGGGACTAA
>Ga0208980_10001073_pt1 | contig 16353 bp, 15 predicted proteins | sample WetSurMetagenome_3_FD_187993 | JGI IMG/M metagenome (GOLD analysis project Ga0208980, IMG submission 187993) | Wetland microbial communities from Twitchell Island in the Sacramento Delta, sample from surface sediment Aug2011 Site A1 Bulk (version 2) | ecosystem: Environmental > Aquatic > Marine... | reverse complement strand
TCGGGGTCGGTGCATACTCGGCAGGCATTCTCGCCGTGACGTACGGCATTCCCTTTCTTGCCGTGGTTCCTCTGTCGGGGCTTGTCACGGCCGTCGTCGGCATGATCTTCGGGATTCCGTCGGGACGCTTGAAGGGACTCTACCTGACCATTGCGACACTGGCCGGACAGTTCATCATTGAATACGTGCTCGTCCACTGGGAAAGCGTGACGGGCGGGACCATGGGGCTCACGCTTCCCGCACCGTCGCTCTTCGGGGTTGCGATTGCGGGGGACCTGAGCTTTTTCTATGTGATCTATGCGGCGGCGGCCGTTATGGTCTTCGGTGCCGTGAACCTCATGCGCACACGCTACGGGAGGGCCTTTGTGGCGATACGCGACAACGACCGGGCAGCCGAAGGCATGGGGATCCCCATCTTCCGATACAAGCTCCTTTCCTTCGCCGTGAGTTCCTTTTATGCCGGCGTCGCAGGGGCTCTCTGGGGCTACTACATGATCAGCATTACGGCGGAGCCATTCACGCTGGGGTTATCCGTAGAATATATCGCCATGATCATTATCGGGGGTCTGGGGAGTATCCCCGGGGCCATCTTTGGCACCGTTTTTATCACGCTGCTCAACGAGGGCCTCCGCTGGGTCACAGACACGATCATGAACACGGGGGGACTGTCCGGAGTGGAGCTGACGATGGCGCCGCTCAGGGAGTTTGTCTTTGGCCTGGCCATTGTCCTCTTTATTTTATTCGAGCCGAGGGGGCTTGCGGAGGTGTGGAGAATAGTCCGCTCGAACTTCAAGCTATGGCCGTTCTCCTATTAGAAAAAAGGGGCGAGGGTGGAGGGCCGGGGGTAGAGGGAAGGAAAGGGATTTATCCAAATGGCTGAGAACAAGCTGCTTGTGATCAACAACATCAGCGTCATCTACTCCGACGTGATCCAGGTCCTCAAGGGGGTCTCGCTCTCCGTCGAGCCCGGGCAGGTCGTCTCTCTGCTCGGCAGCAACGGTGCCGGCAAGACGACGACCCTGAAGGCCATCTCGGGGCTTCTCAAACCGGAGAACGGCGAGGTCACCGAAGGGAGCGTCCTGTTTGACGGCAAACCGATCCACAACCATTCGCCCGAAACAATCACGAGGGCCGGGATCATCCAGGTCCTCGAAGGCCGTCAGCCCTTCAAGTACCTCACCATCGAGGAGAACCTCCGGGTGGGGACGGCAACGCGCTGGGGAAAGCCCTACAGGCAGGATCTCGATAAAGTCTATCACTACTTTCCGGCCCTCACGAAACGCCGCAAGACACTCGCCGGGTACTGCAGCGGCGGTGAGATGCAGATGCTCGTCATCGGTCGGGCCCTCATGGCCCACCCGAAGCTTCTGCTTCTGGATGAGCCGTCACTGGGGCTTGCGCCTCTCATCGTCCGGGAGATCTTCCAGATCATTGAGCGGATCAACCGGGAGGACGGCACCACGATCGTCCTTGTGGAGCAGAATGCCAACATGGCCCTGCAGATAGCCACCTACGGATACGTCATGGAGAACGGGAAGATCGTCATGGAGGGCCGTGCCGAGGAACTGCGCGAGAACCCTGACGTCAAGGAATTCTACCTGGGCATGGGGGCTGCGGGGACGGCGAAGTCCTACAGGGATGTGAAAGCGTACAAGCGTCGGAAGCGATGGCTATGAGAGGCAGGGCCCAGGGTATAGGGTAGAGGGTAGAGGGAAAGAAAAAATCTGCAGAACGTGGGGGAGGCAATGGCGGTGAAAAAACGGAGCCCTTACTTCGACAAGAAAGAAACGAGAACAATCGAGGAGCGCCGGGATGATCAGGCGGGGGAACTGGCTGCGATGATGCGGCTGGCCGTGTGAAAATCGCCGCTGATCACAAAACAGATCGAAGCCCTCGGGATCAAGCCTGCGAAACGAAAAGCCTGTGAAATTCTGAAACAGCTTCCCGTCATCTCGCGGGAAAAGCTCGTCCAGATGCAGATCGACGACCCGCCCTATGCGGGGCTGGGGAACCCCGATGCCCAAATCGACCGGATCTTCACTTCGCCGGGGCCTGTCTATGAGCCGCACCTCTCCGAGTCGGACCCTATCTGGGCCAGGGCCTATCGTGCGGCAGGCTTCGGTCCGGGGGACGTGGTCCTGAATGCATTCTCGTACCACCTCGTGGCTGCTGGGCTCACATTCCACAGCGGACTCAGGCGTGTCGGGGCGACGGTCGTCCCGTCGGGTGCGTCGGGCACGGCCATACAGGTCCAGCTCCTCCGCGACCTCAGAGTGACGGGATATACCGGGACGCCCAGCTTCCTAAAGGCGATCATCGGGAAGGCCGCTGAAATGGGACATGACTTCAAGAAGGATTTTCTTGTCCGGAGGGCTTCCTTTGCCGCGGAGCCCCTTCATCCGATCCTGAGAGAGGAGTTCGAGAAGCAGTACGGGATCGACACCTACCAGATGTACGGGGCGACCGAGGTGGGCGACGTGGCCTACGAGTGCCGGGAGAAAAACGGCTGGCACATCTGCGAGGAGGTTGTCGTCGAGATTCTCGATCCCGAGACGGGTTGCGATGCGGCTCCGGGGGAGCTGGGGGAGGTAGTCGTCACGAGGCCAAACGGCAGCTTCTTTCTTTTCCGCTTCGGGACGGGCGATCTCTCCAGGCTGATCACTGAGCGCTGCCCCTGCGGGAGGACATCGTTGCGGCTCGCCGGTGTTGCCGGAAGGGTAGGGGAGGCCGTCAAGGTGAGGGGCATGTTCGTGGCGCCCAGCCAGTTGAAAAGAATCGGCGAGCGATTCCCCGATTGGAAATTCCAGGTCGTCGTGAACCGGTCGGAAAACCGGGATGTCCTCACCGTCCGCATCGATGCACCGGAAACGAAACGAGGCAAGGAACCCCTTGCCTCCTTCGAGAAACACTTTGCCGAGATCTGCACGGTCCGCATCGACCGCATCGAGGAGGTCCCGCAGGGGACGCTCGGCGAGAGCTACAAGCCGATCGTCGACGAACGGAGCTGGAAATAGCCGCCTACTTCTTCACGGCCGCCAGCACTTCCCGGATGTTTGGCAATTCCGAGATGGGATAGACCTTGATCCAGGCGACCTTGCCTTTTTCGTCGATGAGGATGTTCGCCCGCTCCGAGGTCCCTTGCTTGCGGAACAGGCCGAGGGAAGACGCGACTTTCCCATGGGGCCAGAAGTCGGCCAAGAGCTGCGTTTGTTTGATCTTCAGCGATTTCGCCCAGGCGGTCTTGCAGGGGACGCTGTCGACGCTCAGGCCCACGGCAACCGTGCCAGCCTTTTCAAAAACCTTCAGGTTCTTCTCTAGGGCCTGCATCTGTTTGGCGCAGATCGATGTCCAGGCCAGGGGGTGGAAGGACAGAAGGACCTTTTTCCCCTTGAAGGCGGAAAGCCTGAATTCCTGTCCGTTCTGATCCCTGAGCGTGAAGTCCTTGACCTTTGTTCCGACCGATAGGGATTTTTCCGCCATGTGTACCTCCTTCTTATGCCCCGTCAACGCCGTGATGTTCCTTCTTCCGGAACCACCCTTCGGGGTCAGTGAAATAGTCCTCCGTGTCTTTCAGAGAAAGATAATGTTGCCGCTCCATCTTCGAAAGAATCTCGAAGAAGGCCTTCTCCTTCGGGTCCGCCGAGGCATCACGCAGCTGGGCGTAGAATTTCTCGCCCTTTGCTTCGAAGTCCAGGGCGGTCCGGACGGCCTTCAGGTCGTCGTCGTTGCCGGGCGCGGACGCTTCCGCCTTGAGTAGAAAGTCCTTCAGGATATCCTTCACGGCGGTTCCCTTGACGCTCACGGGGAGAGATTCGGGCCACTTTTTCTCCGATTTCCAGCGGGCGTGAATCTCCTTGAGCCGATCGTAATGCTCGAGTTCGTCATCGGCGATCTGCTTGAACATCGATTTGCCGAGTTTGTTCCGGCAACGCTCGGCGCTCTTGAGGTAGAACTCCCGCTCTCTCATCTCATTGGTCAGGGCCACCTCGAGGGCATTCAGGCGCTCTTCCTTTTTCATCGGGTCACTCCTTTTTGAAGATTGAAGAGATTTTATGACCTGTGGGTCGATGCGGAATTATAGCAGATCAGGGCGACGCCGGAAACGGATAATTTTCGTTCCTGGAGCAGATCGGGATCAGGAGCGTGGCCCTGCGCGCATACGTTCCGTCCGGCCTTGAAATAACCAGGTGCCTGTGCGACAATGGCGAGGCTGAAAAAAACGTGAAGGTCAGCCCATGAGAAGAAAGATGCTCTATGCCTTGATCATCGTTGTGCTCGGAGTGGCCGCGGCGCTGCTTTATCCCGTCGTGAAAATCAAGATGTCCGCCTCGGTCATCCACCCCGAGCCGCGGTTCATCCCCGCCTCCAGCGAGCAGGCCCTGTACGATCACGTGTATGCCCTGAGTGTTGTCATCGGGTCGAGAAGCCTCAGGGAAGTTGGAAAGATTCTTCAGGCCGAGCAATACATCCGGACGTTTCTCGAAAAGCAGGATATCCCGTTCGAACTTCAGGGATACGATCACGAGGGAAATCGGTACAACAACATCGTCGTCACCCTCGAGGGAGGCTCGCGGAGGGAAGAAACATTCATTATCGGGGCCCATTATGACACCGTATTCGGCACACCCGGCGCCGACGACAACGCCAGTGCCGTGGCCGTGCTTCTCGAGCTGTGCCGCGCCCTGAAGGATTACAGGCCCGAAAGGACCCTGAGGCTGATCTTCTTTGTTCTCGAGGAACCGCCCGCCTTCATGACACCCGCGATGGGAAGTTACGTCTATGCCATGCAGGCCCGCAACCGGGGCGAGAACGTTGTCGGGATGATCTCTCTCGAGATGGTGGGGTACTTCAATGATACCGAGGGCAGCCAGGCCTTTCCGGTGCCCGGCTTGCACTGGCTTTTCCCCGACCGGGGGAACTTTATCGGGGTGGTGGGCAACGTGTCCTCCCGGGAGCTGACGCTTGCCGTGGCCGAGTCCATGAAGGCCGGCTCCGGGCTTCCCGTCGAGCATCTCGTGGCACTGCCCTTCATCCCCGGCATCGGCCTGTCCGATCACGGATCCTTCTGGAAAATGGGCTTTCGGGCCGTCATGGTGACCGACACGGCCTTTTACCGCAATCCCAATTATCACGGAGAAAAAGACATGATCGGGACGCTGCGGTTCGACAAGATGTCACAGCTCGTGCGCGGAATGGTCCACGTCGTGGAGTTCCTGACAAAGGCTAAAGGCTAAAGGCTAAAGGCTAAAGGCGGGGATCACTCTATCTGTCTTGCGTTGACGCTGCGGCGATGTCGCGGACTTTCAACTGGATGTTCGAGGAGCCGTTCCAGTAGTTGATCTGCGGGGTGAAGGCGATGTCCAGCCGGACTCCCTCGATATCCTGGGCATAATCCCCCTTGTTGAACCAGATGGAGTTGCAGGATACGCCGTCGCCGTAGACACGCATCTTGAGATGCCTGTTGCCCACCACCGTGGGGTAGGAGACCTGGACGTTTCTTGTGCAGATGATCGGTTCCGGATTCCGCGTTCCGAAGGGGGCCAGGCGGTCGAACTGGGCGACCAGTTCGTGGGTGATCTGGTTCAGGCTGCACTGGGCATCGATGTGCGTTTCCGGGAGCAACTCCTGCACGACGAGCCCTTCCTTGACGAGATCCCCGAGCACCTCGCTCAGCCTCTCGATGTCGCCCTCCTTCACGGAGATACCCGCCGCGTATCGATGACCCCCGTAGGAGATGAGAAGGGGATCGCAGATCTTGAGTCCTTCGTAGAGATTGAATTCGGCGATGCTTCTGCCGGATCCCTTGCCGATGCCGTCCTTGAGGCTGATGAGAATCGTGGGGCGGTAGAAACGGTCCACGACCCGGGAGGCCACGATCCCGATCACTCCGGGGTGCCATTCAGGGGAGGCGAGGACGATGGCCCCCTTGTCCTTGGCATCGCCCGTGGAGAGTATCCGGGCGATGATCTCGTCGAAAATGGTCTTCTCGAGACGCTGACGCTCGCGGTTGCAGGTCTCAAGGCGTGCGGCGAGGCGCTGCGCTTCGGCGGGGTCTTCCGTCAGCAGGAGACGAACGGCGTCATCGGGCGTCCCGACGCGTCCGGCCGCATTGATCCGGGGGATGAGCGCGAAGGAGGCCACCCCGGAGTCGATGGCCGTGTTTCCCAGGCCTGCCGTGTCCCTCAGGGCCTTCAGGCCCACGCGGCGGTCTTCATTGATGAGTTCAAGGCCGATCCGGGAAAAGATCCGGTTTTCATCAACCAGGGGCGAAAGGTCGCCGATCGTGCCCAGGGCCACGAGGTCGAGATAATCCCTGAGGTTCGGGTAGGGACGGTTGGACCAGAAACCGATATTGCGCAGGCCGCCGCGCAACGCAATCAGGAAATTGAAGACAATCCCGACACCGGCAAGCTGCTTGAAGGGGAACGGGCAGTCGCTGCGGTTGGGGTTGATGACGGCCGCCGCCTGGGGGAGGGCAGGCGGAACCTCGTGATGATCGAGAACAATGGTGTCGATGCCGATGGAGCGGGCGTAATCGATTTCCTCCCGGTCCGATACCCCGCAGTCAACGGTGATAATCAGGCTGACGTTCTGCGCTTTCAGCCGGTCGATGGCTGAACGGTTCAGGCTGTAGCCTTCGCTCACCCGGTCGGGGATGTAGTAGATTACGCTGTCGTGGATCCCCTGCAGAAAACGGTAGAGGCATGCCAGCGAGGTGATGCCGTCGGCATCGTAATCGCCGTAGATGGATACTTTTTCCCTGCCCTGGATGGCACGGATGAGCCGCTCCACGCCCTTATTCATGTCTTTCATGAGAAACGGACTGTGCAGGTCGTGAAGCGAGGAGTTCAGATAGCGGTTGGCAGACTCGAGATCGGTGATCTGCCGATTGATGAGGATCTGGGCTACGATCGGGCTGAGCTTGAATTCCCTTACGAAAAGAGACTGGAGTTCCTCTTTCGTTTCAGACAGTTTCCATCTTGTGATCGGCAGCATAAAGACATGTTCTTCCACGAAGCCTGTTCGCCGGCCTTCGTTGCTTTGTCAGGCCAGTCGCGGCATCGGTTATATTAACAGCGTCGGGGTTTGTGTCAAGAGAAGAATTATTCTTCCTTGATCTTTGTCAATGCCGATGTTACTGATATTCCTGCTTTTCTGATGAGAACAGCCATGATCGCATGTCACAAGCGTTATTTTCGGTTGCCGGCCCGTCACATCGCCCATTTCCAGTTCCTCGTCGAGGGCTATGACGGGATCGCCACGGTGACCAGCGTCGACTCAAAGGCCGCCGTCCTGATGCTCTGCATTCCCGACGGTCTCGAGACGGAGGTCGATCGCGTCCTGGACGCCATGGCGCAGGAAAGCTTGATCCCTTTCCGGGAAGATACCGGCTGGAAGGAGGAGTTTGGGGTGGAGCCGTGAAGATGGCTGCATGAGCTCTCTGAAACGGTTGATCCTGCAGTGAGATGTTGCTCAACACGCACACATGGCTTCTTAAGGAATATGCAGGTGCACGACTGTGCCCGGATGAACTCGACATCCTCATCTACAACGTGATGCCCGATATCCTTCCGATCCACCGGGACATCACGCCCGAAATGACCCACCGGATCGAGCGCCTCGGGGCCGTTCCGCCGGAACACGCCAAGGCGCGTTTCATCCAGTTCCACCTCCTTGTGGACGATCTGTCCCACCACGGCCACATCACCCGGCGAGGCCACGACCGTTTCGAGAATGCCTCCGGAGGGTATGCCTACCTCAAGGGCGCAGCGCTTGCCGCAAGCATGATCGAACTGCACGGGCGAGACGATGGGGAGATCCCCGTTGACGAAGCGCTCTACCAGTCGCACCTGATCATCGAGATGGCCGTAGATCTGGTGGTCTACAGGCGATATCCCGAGAACATGGACCTTTTTTCTCAGGCCGTGGAATGGACCCTCGAAAACCGTCTCGAGAGCCTTGTGGGCACGCTGGCCTGGTCCTACTCGCTGCCGGAGGCGCTTGTGCGGGACGCTGTTGTGCAGGGGTTGGCCGCTTACCGCAACGATATCCTGCGCCGGTCGGTGAGTCTTGAGGGCCGAACCGAGCTGTTCCTCCACAAGTTCTACGGGGGAGTGGCCGGGGAGAAGGTGCGGAGCGGCATCCGGGATCTTCTGCAGAGGGGGATCGAAAGCGTTGCCGACATTGAAGAGTTCCTGTCGGCAACGCTCACGGAGATTGAAAAAGCGGGGTTTGACGGCGAACTATAGGGCTTTGCGCACGAAGCCCGACCGCAGGCAGCGGGTGCAAACCTTCATCCGTTTCACGGAGCCTTTGCCGTCAACGACCTGGAGCTTCTGGAGATTGGGGTACCAGACCCGTTTCGTTTTGTTGTTGGCGTGGCTGACATTGTTACCCACCACCGGGCCCTTGCCACAGACATCGCAGACTCTGGCCATAACAGACACCTCTCAAAAAGAAATAAGTCCGTATAAGTAACCCAACCCGGGGAATATTGCAAGTGGTTTTTAGTTCTACATGGAGAGGGGCTGCCCCGTCGACTCGAGGACAAGCATCCAGATGTTTCCCTTGGGGTCGATCATCTTCCTCTGGGCCGCGACGGCCAGGAAGGGCAGGTGGACGTACGCATCGTTGACGAGTCCCACGAGCATGCCCGTCTTGCCGGCCATCCCGGCATGGACGGCGTACTGGGCCAGGACCCCGCAGAGGATGCTGTCACTGGCATTGGCCGGCACGCTCCGGATGATGTAGCTGGGGTCGATGTATTTCAGGTTGATCTCCATCTTCTTTTTCCTGAAGTGCTCCTCGATCTTCTCCTTCAGGAATACGCCGATGTCGTTGAGTCGGATGTTTCCCGATGCGTCGCGTTTCACCCTTCCTTTTCGGGAGAAGAGGATCTGCCCGGCGCCCTCGGCCACGATGATGACGGCGTGTTTGCGGGCAACGAGCCGTCTCTCGAGATGGCGCAGGAACCCCTTGTCCCCTTCCAGATCGAAGGGCTCTTCGGGGATCAGGACGAAATTCGCATCGCCCTGGGCGAGTGCCGCCGAGGCGGCGATGTGGCCGGACTGACGCCCCATCAGTTTCACGAGGCCGATGCCCATGGGGGCGCCTTTGGCTTCCACGTGGGCGCACTGGATCGTCTTGACGGCCTCGGAGATGGCCGTGTCGAACCCGAAACTCTTCTGGATGAGCACCAGATCGTTGTCGATGGTCTTGGGGATGCCGATCACGCCGATCTTGAGCTTTCTGCGCGCAATCTCTGCGGTGATGAGCTGGGCGGCCTGCATGGTGCCGTCCCCGCCGATGACGAAGAAGAGGTTGATGTTCATCCTCTCCAGGGCGTCGACCATTTCGGAGATGTCCTGGTTGCCCCTGGACGAAGAGAGGATGCTGCCGCCGAGATCCTGGATGTCCTTGACGACATCCGGCGTGAGCTCGAGGAAGTCGTGACCGTAGCGCGGGATCAGGCCCTGGAGGCCGTACTTGACGCCGATGATGTTCCGGACGCCGTAACGGAAATGGAGCTCCATCACGAGGGCGCGGATGACGTCGTTGATCCCGGGGCACAGGCCCCCGCAGGAGACGACGGCCGCCTTGACCTTCTGCGGTTCGAAGTAGATCATGTGCCGCGGTCCGGCGACTTCGAGGGACATGGATTTGAGAGGTTTGGACGGAAGCTCCTTGAGCAGACCGATGCTGATGTCACAAAGGACCCGTTCGTTATCGCTCTTGAAGTAGCCTACCGTGAGCGGGGACGGGATCTTCGGTTCACCCAGGTTCTGGATCTCGAAATCCCCTTTGATCTTCCTCATATCTCTGCCTCTCCGGCTGCGAGGTAGCCGGCCTTCATGCCGGACAGGACCTCTCCCTCGAAGCCCAATCCTGCAAAGGTTATTCCACCGGTTAGCCGGACGTTGTGCAGCGGGGACTTGTGCGCGACTGTCGTGAGAGAGGGAAGAGACGGCCCCGGGAAACGATACCGGGGATTCACGACCTGCTGGTACTGGCGGGAAACCTCGATGGAGCGATCCACATCCATGCAGTCCATGTTTTCCCGCAGAAATGGCAGGAATCCCTCGAGAGAGCGGATCATATCCTCTGCCGTGGCTTTGAGCTCCCCGTCCCCCATGTGCAGCGGGGAACGCGTCAAAAATGCCGTTGCCGTCAGCGTCCGCTTCCCGCGGGGAGCGAGCCCCGTATCATCGGCGACGCTCGACTCCAGGAAGAGAAAGGGGCCGGTTTCGCCTGCGGCATCCCGGGGGTGCTCCGGCACGACGATGACGTATTCGCTCATCCGGTCCGGCAGCCCCCGGTTGTCGACGCCCATGTGCAGGGTGAAGGGATACTGAGCCGTTTCGACCCTGCGGAGTTTCCGTGCGAGCTTGGATAGTTTCTTTTCCCCGGACAGGAGCATCGCCAGGGCAGGGGATTTGGCGCTGATGATCAGCTCCTGTCCCACGACGCTGATCGGCTTGCCTTTCGGCTTGACGTCGACCTCGATCTTGCTTCCGGCTCGGATGGACGTGATCGCGCAGTCCGTGAGGGTCTCGCCCCGGAGATCCTCGAAGCGTTTCCGCAGCTGACCGAGCATGAGGTGCTTGCCTCCGAAATGATAGTAAAGCCCGCGCCAGGGAAGTGACAGAAGATAGGCCGACGGGAGCGGCTTGTCGTGGTTGACGCACTGGCTCGAGAACAGGGTGAGTCCCGAATCGAAAATCGCCTCCAGCGACGGCTGTCTCCCGAGGGATCGCAGCTTGTGCGTCAGTCGCCAGATGTCCCCCATGAAAAAGGGCATGTCGAGCCAGTTCTTCATCAGATCCTTGAAGGACCGGTCCGCCGACGACAGGGACTCCCGGATCGCATGGTCCAGGGTGTCGCAGACCTTGGTGACGGAATGGTAAAGGTTCTGGATCTGACTGTCTTCACCGGGGTATTCCCGGCGGATGTCTTTGATGAGGGCCTCCCTGTCGATGCAGAAATCGATCCGGTGCTCCGGCAGGATGACCTGGAAGGCCGGGTTCAGGGGGGAGATCTTTGCCGCGTCCGGCAGGGGGATGTTGAGCTCGGAGAACAGTTTCGTGAAGATCTGCCCTGCGCCGAAGCCACTCCAGGGGAAGGGATCGATATTGAAGGTGTAACCCGAGAAGGTGAGGCTGTCGCCGAGTGCGCATTCGGAAAGCAGGAGCGTCTTGCGGCCGTATCGGGCGGACAGCAATGCGGCGATGAAGGAACTCAGGTCGCTGCCGATGACGATCACGTCGTACATGGTTTGATATCCTTGGACTCCTGACAAAAGCCTTTCGAGGATGCCCCATTTTCCAGAAAGAAGGCCCTCTTGTCAAATGCGATCATGAGATGGCGGGGCTCAAAAGTCAACGACGGGAGGGTTGTGCCGGGGGCTGTCTTCCGGCTGCGAGTGATCCTTGACTCTTACCTTGCGGCCCTCGACCCGAAGTTTCCCCTCGGCGTAGAGCTTGATTGCCTTCGGGTAGATCCGGTGCTCCTCCTTCAGGATGCGCTGTGAAAGAGTGTCCTCCGTATCCGAGTCGTAGACGGGGACGACGGCCTGGATGATGATGGGCCCTGTATCGATGCCTTCATCGGCGAAGTGTACGGTGCAGCCGGAGAATTTTACGCCGTAGTCAAAGGCCTTCTTCTGGCCGTGCGTGCCGGGAAAAGACGGCAGGAGGGCGGGGTGGATGTTCATGATGCGCGCGGGAAATGCTCGCAGGAAAAGGGGCGAGAGAACCCTCATGAACCCGGCGAGCACCACCAGCTCCACGTCGTGGACCTTCAAGGCATCCACGAGTTTCTGATCGTATTCCTCCCGGCTGCCGGAGCCGCCGTGCTCGATCACGGCGCAGGGGATGCCGTGCCTTCGGGCCCTCTCGAGGGCGAAAGCCCCGGGGTTGTTGCTGAGGATGATCCGGATGCGGGCCGGCAGGGTCCCCTTTTCGATGTGGTCGATAATGGACTGGAGGTTGGAGCCACTTCCCGAAACGAGGACGCCAAGGTTTACGATTCTCGACATGGATGGCTCCCGGAAAACCTCTTCATGAAATGATCACGGACGGGGAGTCCTTCTGGCGCTTCTCGATCGAGCCGATCAGGTAGGCCTTCTCCCCCAGGGCGCCCAGCCTCTCCATGATCTCCGGCACGGTTTCGCTGTCCACGATGATCATCATGCCGATCCCCATGTTGAATACCCGGAACATCTCGGCGTCTTCGATCTGCCCTTGCTTCCGGATGGCCTGGAAGATAGGCAGCTCGGGCCAGCTGCCGCGCTGGATCACGGCCGAGCAGCGCTCCGGCAGGATGCGGGGGATATTGTCGGTGAAGCCGCCGCCGGTGATGTGGACGATCCCCTTCAGGCTGAAGTTCTTGTTGAGATTCAGGATGCTGCGGACGTAGATCCTCGTGGGCGTGAGAAGCTCCTCGCCGACCGGCAGGAGCAAGCCCTCCACGGGGTCGTTGGCCTGCAGGCCGCAGCGGTCGAAAAATACCTTTCGCGCCAGAGACAGGCCGTTGCTGTGGATCCCGCTCGAGGCAAGGCCGATGATCCGGTCGCCGATGCCCACCCGGGAGCCGTCGATCAGCTTGTCCGCCTCGACGATGCCGACGCAGAAGCCCACCAGCTCGTAGTCCCCTTCTCCGTAGAATCCGGGCATCTCGGCCGTCTCCCCTCCCAGCAGGGCGCATCCGGCATCCTTGCAGCCCTTCACGACACCTTCGATGAGCTGCCTGCCCGTCTCGACGTCGATAGAACCTGCGGCGATGTAGTCAAGGAAAAAGAGGGGTTCGGCGCCTTGTACGACGATGTCGTTGACGGACATGGCGACAAGGTCGATGCCGATCGTGTTGTATCGTTTCATCATCCGGGCGACGTTGAGCTTGGTCCCTACGCCGTCGGTCGAGGCCACGAGGATGGGGTCACGGTATTTGGCCCTGTCGAGGTGAAAGAGGCCCCCGAAACCGCCGAGGCTGCCCATTACCTCTTTTCGGAAGGTCGTCTTGACGAGCGGCTTGATCACGTCGATGAAACGGTTGCCCTTATCGATGTCGACCCCGGAGTCCTTATATGAAATGTTGCCCCCCATGAGCGCTCCTGTTGTGTAGAAATGGATGATAGAATGGATGGATAAAGACCATTCGGTGGAAAACGGTTGCACCATACCCGAAAACGTCGAACAAGTCAATGCGATCCTGTGTTGCCGGGCGACGAATCGGCACGCCGGGGAGAACTCGGGCTTGAGAAAAGAGAGGAACTTTGATAACCATATCGAGACGTTCCGCACGCATCGCGAATGCCGTGCTGGCCTGGGTGAAGTCGGAAAGCGAAAGGACAGTCTCGTGGAGTCGTCAAGGGGCATCAGATCATGGAAACCTTGAAACAGGCCCTGGAGAAGATCGAAAACCCCCTGCGGTTCTCGGCGGGGAATACCTTCCGGAACCTGGCTATCGTCAGGGACCTGGAAGTGCCCGTGCGCAGGAAAATCGCCGATCTTCGGGAGATGGTCCTGCAGAGGGTGAAGCATCCGGCAGATGCCGCCCGCCTCGAGGAGCTACTGGCTCAGATGGAGGCTTTGTTTTCCGGTTTCGAAAAGGCGTCTCTCGAGGAAAAGAAGAGACGGGTCTCCGGGGGACTCGCCCGGGTCGACACGATGAAATCCCTCCTGGCCCAATGGTCGGAGCCCGGCTACCGGCGTCCACCCGAGGGGGTCAATCGCGATGTGAGGGAATCCCTCGACGCGGCCATCGGGAAACTGACCCTGCAGGCCCAGTTCGTGAAAGGGGTGGGCCCCAAGATCGGAGCGCTTCTTGCGCGCAAGGGCCTCAAGACGGTCGAGGACCTGCTCTATTTCCTTCCCCGTAAATACGAAGACAGGCGTTTCGTCAAGGCGATCACCCAATCCGAGGTCGGCAGGAAGGAAACCGTCATCGGCGAGGTCATCCGGGCGGAGATCCATCCCTACAAGAAAAGGAAAGTCTTCGAGGTTGTGCTGAGGGATGATTCGGGCACACTGAAGGGCAAGTGGTTCAAGGGCAGCTTCGCCTATCTGCGCAATGCGTTCAAGCCGGGCCTCCGGGTCATCCTCACGGGCGATGTACGCCTCTACCAGTTCGAGCTCGAGATGATCCATCCAGACTTCGAGATTCTCGAAGAGGGCGAGGACTCCCACCTTCATTTCAAGCGGATTGTCCCCATCTACTCCGAAACGGAGGGTCTCGGGCAGAAACACCTGCGCCGCATCCTGCTGCATGCCGTCGAGGATTATGCGCGCTACGTCCCGGGGCCGATTCCCCGTGAAATCTGCGAACGGCAAGGGCTCATCGACATCATAGAGGCCCTACGCACCGTCCATTTCCCCGGGCAGGAAGAGGATATCCGCGTGCTCGACGACATGCGATCGGCGGCGCACAAGAGGCTCATATTCGACGAGCTTTTCTATTTCGAACTGGCCATGGCACTCAAGCACAAGGGAAACATCCTCGAAGAGGGAATCGCCTTTCAGAAGGAAGGGGAGCTTTCGAGCCGATTCCTTTCCATCCTGCCCTTCGGGCTGACAGAGGCACAGAAGCGCGTGATCGGTGAAATCCACGGGGACATGGCGAGGCCTTCGCCCATGCATCGCCTGCTGCAGGGGGACGTGGGGAGCGGCAAGACTGTCGTATCCATGGCGGCAATGCTGACGGCCTGCGAAAACGGCTACCAGGCGGCCATCATGGCCCCGACGGAAATACTCGCGGAGCAGCACTACCGGAACATCGCCCGGTGGGTGGAGTCCCTGGGTCTCAGGGCGGCGCTTCTTCTGGGGAGCATGCGTGCCGCGGAGAAAAAGGAAGTCGCCCGCCAGATCGAAAACGGCGAGATCCAGTTCGTCGTGGGCACCCACGCCCTCATCCAGGAGGGGGTGGAATTCAGGAAACTGGGCCTGGTCGTCGTCGACGAGCAGCACCGCTTCGGAGTCGTGCAGCGCGCGGCCCTGCGCGCCAAGGGTTCAAACCCGGACGTGCTGGTCATGACGGCAACCCCCATCCCGAGGACGCTGGCCATGACCGTCTACGGGGACCTGGATATCTCCGTCCTCGACGAGATGCCCCCCGGCAAGAAACCCGTCAAGACGAAGATCTTCTTCGAAAAGGAACGGCCCCGGGTCTACGAAATCGTCCGGAAGGAAATCATCAAGGGAAACCAGGTCTTCATCGTCTATCCCCTCGTCACGGAATCGGAGGCCCTGGATCTCAAGGATGCAACCCGGATGGCCGAGCACCTTCAAAAGGACGTATTCCGGGAGCTTCGCATCGGTCTCGTCCACGGAAGAATGAAGGGTCCGGAGAAGGACGGGATGATGAAGGCCTTCAACGACAGGCAACTTGACATCCTGGTATCGACCACCGTGATCGAGGTAGGGATCGACATTCCCCAGGCCTCCCTCATGGTGATCGAACATGCCGAGCGCTTCGGCCTCGCACAGCTTCACCAGCTCCGGGGCAGGGTTGGCCGCAGCGAGATTCCCTCCTACTGTGTCCTGATGACCGATCACAAAGGCTCGGAAAACGCCCGCAAGCGCCTCCGGATCATGGAGCAGACCACGGATGGCTTCCGGATCGCCGAGGCGGACCTCGAGATCCGCGGCCCGGGGGAGTTCATGGGGACCCGACAGTCCGGTTTCCCCGATTTCAGGGTGGCCGACATCCTTCGCGACGGAAGGCTCCTCAACGATGCCCGGACGGAGGCATTCCTTCTCGTCGAGAGGGACCCGCGCCTCGAGCGGATCGAGCACGCGGCGCTCAGGGAGGTCCTGCTGTGGAAGTGGGAAGGGCGGCTCGACCTGGCCCGAACGGGCTGATGCACGCGGATTTCTTTTGACAAAACAATCATTTTCACTATAATCAGGTGCTTCGTTTATCCGCTTCTCGACCCGTTGCGGGCTAGGAGAACAGGAACGCCTTTTTACGTGGAGCTCACGCCATGAAAACCATCTATGCAGGGCTGATCGGCTTCGGCAACATCGGTGCCGGCGCCGTGAAGCTGCTCATGGAAAACGGCAGCACCATTGAGCAGCGCCTGGGGGCGAGGATCGTCATCAAGAGGATTGCCGATCTCGATCTGAAGACGCCACGCCCGGTGGCGGTGGACAAGAAGCTCCTGACCAAGGATGCCAAAGCCATCCTGAACGACCCCGAGATCTCCATCGTCATCGAGCTTGTCGGCGGCTACGAGCCGGCGAAGGGCTTCATTCTCGAGGCCATCCGGCAGGGAAAGCACGTGGTGACGGCCAACAAGGCCCTGCTGGCCACTTACGGAAACGAGATTTTCAAGGCCGCCGAGCGCCACGGGGTCAACAT
>Ga0208980_10001072_pt1 | contig 16353 bp, 15 predicted proteins | sample WetSurMetagenome_3_FD_187993 | JGI IMG/M metagenome (GOLD analysis project Ga0208980, IMG submission 187993) | Wetland microbial communities from Twitchell Island in the Sacramento Delta, sample from surface sediment Aug2011 Site A1 Bulk (version 2) | ecosystem: Environmental > Aquatic > Marine... | reverse complement strand
AAAACTCAATGAATAAAACTCTAGGGGTAAAACTCAATGAATAAAACTCTAGGGGTAAAACTCAAAAGTGTAAAAAATAAAAGAACAAGTGCTAGTACCGATATCACGGGAAAAGCATAGTGCAACATTGTCATTAAGAATCTAAAAATCTTAGTTATAATTTCCATGGAAAATAAAAGTAATAAAGAAAAATTGAATACAAGATGCTATAAATTGAGCATCTCTATTATCAATTTCTGTGATGTTTTACCAAACAAAAGAAGCAGTTGGGTGATAACGGACCAATTAATAAGATCTTCTACCTCTATTGGAGCAAATGTATTCGAAGCCAAATCATCTTCTTCTAAACTCGAATTTAAAAAGTTTTTTGAAATAGCATTGAAAAGTGCCAATGAAACAAACTATTGGCTAAATATACTTAAAGACCTGAATCTGACCGATTTAAATAAAATAAATCTTCTGATTCAGGAGGTAAACGAAATTGGGAATATTCTGGGTAGAAGTGTAATCACCCTGAAAAAGAACATCAATTCTGAAAAATTAAAGAAATAATCCAGTTTTGTGCATCTTTGATCTTTGCACTTTGATCTTTGCACTTTGATCTTTGCACTAAAAATGCATCTTTGCACTTTGATTTTTGCACTTTGCACTTTGCTCTTTGCACTAAAAATGTCTTTGCACTTTGATTTTTGCTCTTTTCACTAAAAATGTCTTTGCACTTTGATTTTTGCACTTTGCACTAAAAATGTCTTTGCACTTTGATTTTTGCTCTTTTCACTAAAAATGTATCTTTGCACTTTGATTTTTGCACTTTGCACTAAAATAATTGCCTTTTGAATTTTGAATTTTGAATTTATTTTGCAATATGCTAAATAATTATTTACCAATCCTGATAATATTCGGATTCGCGCTGGTTTTTGCGTTTCTGATGGTGAAATTTTCGGTTTTGTTCGGACCCAAAAAACCTGATGCTGAAAAACTTTCCACTTACGAAAGCGGAATGGAACCTATCGGTAATGCGAGAGACAGGTTTTCCGTCAAATATTACATGGTTGCCGTCAGTTTTATCGTTTTTGATTTGGAAGTTGTGTTTCTTTACCCATGGGCGGTGTCGTTCCTGAACTTTCCCGCCTCACAAACTGTTTATACTTTAGTAATAGCTCTGATATTCATATTAATCCTTGTTGTAGGACTGATATATGAATATAAAAAAGGAGTTCTAAAATGGGATTAGAAGATAAACTCAGCAAAGACGGATTTTTAACATCGAAACTCGACGACCTTATTCAATGGTCGAGGAAAAATTCAGTATGGCCTATGCCGATGGGAATTTCCTGCTGTGCAATCGAGATGATGGCAGCGGCGGCATCAAGATTTGATATCTCAAGGTTTGGTTCGGAAGTGTTCCGTTTCTCACCGAGACAAAGCGATGTGATGATTGTTGCAGGAACGACAACTTATAAGATGGCAAAAGTGGTAAGAAAAATTTATGACCAGATGCCTGAACCGAAATGGGTTATCGCGATGGGAGCATGCACATCCACAGGAGGAATGTACCGCAGTTATTCAGTCGTTCAGGGTATAGACCAGTTCCTCCCCGTTGATGTTTACGTTGCGGGATGCCCGCCAAGACCTGATAACCTCTTAAATGCATTAATCACGCTTCAGGAAAAGATAAAGGCTTCAAAAGAAAAGAAAGCCGGATAGAAAAAATACTTTCTCGGGAAACCCTTATTTTATGCGGGTTTTTTATTAAATATCATTAACTCATATTTAAACAAATAATTATCTTGAAAAATTTATCTTTTATTTTTTCAAATTATTATATAGATTCAATAAACCATTAAAAATTAAACTTGGAGAGAATATGAAAAAACTTATTTTACTCTTTTTGCTTGCGGCTTTTCTACCGTTATCAAATTTGTTTTCACAACCGGCATATTATACTGAAAGTTTTGAGGCATATGATACATTGACGTTTCCTGCGGGTTGGATGCTGAAATATCACAGGCCTTATGGCCCTAACGACTGGGCAGCCGACTGGAAAGTCAGGGATACAGGAACAGCAGTGCCGGGATTAGCTTCAGCTTTGGCGAAAGCTTATGACGGGAAAAAAGGACTAGGAGTTTCCTGGTGGATGCTGGATACGGTAGAAAGTATAGCGGATACTTGGATTATTACCAAACAATTTACCAACCTTCCAAGTGATGCTATTTTTACTTTTTGGGCATCCGGCGGCAGTACGAGTTATTCCGACAGTATGCAGGTACTGATCAGTCCTAACGGAGATACTGCTTATTCAAGTTTCGAGTTGCTTGAATCCTATAATTGGCCGACAGGATCTACTTACGGAAATTTTACTCAAAAGATAATAGACTTATCCGTTTATGTTGGAACGAACCCCAGGCTTGCATTCAGATATTACATGGATTGCACTACCATGGGATTTGCAGTATATGTTGATAAAGTGCAGATGCTGGGTACAATCGGCATCAATCCGATTGGTTCTAATGTTCCGAAAGAATTTGCATTGCATCAGAATTACCCGAATCCGTTCAACCCTACAACAAAAATTAAATTCGACATACCGCGTAACACAGACGTAACTCTTGAAGTTTATAATACTCTCGGTCAGGTAGTAAAAACACTTTATAAAGGATATGCAACGGCAGGTTATTATGAGACTGACTTTACAGCATCAGGACTGCCGAGCGGCGCATACTTCTACCGCATTGTAACAAAAGACTTCACAGATGTCAAGAAAATGATGCTTATTAAATAAGAGCAGAAAATAGAAAAAAGTTAAATAGAAAACAGTAAGAAATAATATTACACAGGAAATTGTTAAAAGGGCTGAGAAATCAGCCCTTTTTGTTTTACGAAAATCAAAAAGGCTGAAGAAAAATCTTCAGCCTCTATCTACCTCACATATTGATATGAAGATGTTACGCGGGCGAATTATAAGTTTCGGTTATCGGTTCATCAAAATCCTTTGACAGCAGGTAGTTCTTAACATCTTTAGCCAGTGTAGCACATTTATTCATAGTCATATATGCATTGTCAACAAACAATCTGATTTCCTCAAAATCCATGGATGAAGGTTTCGCTGCAATGGCATTGAACAACTCATTCTGAAGTTTGTCCAGCAAAACTATCTCAAGAGAAAATATCTTCCGGTCAGGTTTTAAGTTTACCTTAATTACTGATCTTTTAACAGCATTTCGGGGAACCGCTTTTATTATTGTCTTCTTAGCTGTTTTCTTTAATGTTTTTTCTTTCTTTATCGTTTTTGCTTTCTTAATTGTCTTTGCCATATTTTAATTTTATACAAGAGGCGGTTATTTACCGCCTCTTAACTATTTTATGATATGTATTTTCCTCTGGGTGTATAGTGCGTATGCAAAAGTTTATGTGACAAATGCCCGCAAGGTCCATCAGTTAAGAATTTTTCATAAATCATTTTTACATACGGATTGTCGTGAGATTTTCTTAGTTCAAGGGATTCGTCTTCTGCATAAATTGCTTTCGCCCTTGCTTTCCTTATCTCGAGCGATGTCGGTATCGGCTGTCCGCCGCCGCCTATGCATCCGCCCGGGCATGCCATAAATTCTATAAAGTGGCATCTGCTGAACAGCCCTTTTGCTTTTATATCTTCCATTATCTTTTTGGCATTCGCAGTTCCGTGCGCTACTGCGACTTTCAGTGTGGCTCCTTTAAGCCAGTTCCAGTCAGGAACTAAATGTTTTATTAAATCGGGAACGGGTCCTACTACATCACCGACGGGAATTTCCATGTACTTTATTCCGTCAAATCCGCGGACTGGAATAATATTTGCTTTTTCAAAAATGTCTTCGGCTTTATTGCCCGTGACAAATTCGACTACCGAACGAAGCGCGGCCTCCATTACGCCGCCCGTTGCACCGAAAATAAGTCCCGCGCCCGATGCATCTCCAAACGGACTGTCAAAATGTTGTTTCGGCATTTCAGGCAAATAAATTCCTGCTTCTTTTATCATCTTTGCAAGCTCGCGGGTTGTCAGACCGTAATCCACGTCCTTATAGCCGGATGAATTCATTTCAGGCCTGTTGCATTCAAATTTCTTTGCAGAACAGGGCATTAAAGCAACAGAAACTAAATCTTTCGGGTCAACTCCGGCTTGCTGTGCATAAAATGTTTTAAAAATTGCACCGAACATCTGTTGAGGTGATTTCGCCGAGGACATATTCGGCAAATACTCGGGGTAATAATGCTCGATGTATTTCACCCATCCCGGAGAACATGATGTAAACTGTGGAAGAGCAACAGTTTGATCTCTTAAAACAAGCGCCTTGTATAACCTTTGAATTAATTCTGTTCCTTCTTCAATTATTGTAAGATCTGCAGTGAAATTCGTATCAAATACCGCGTCAAAACCGATTCTTTTAAGCGCTGAATTGAGTTCCAAAGTCATTGATGTTCCGGGTTCAATTCCGAAACATTCCGCAATTGCTGCTCTCGGAGACGGGGCTGTCTGGATTACAACGTGTTTCTTCGGATTGTCAATTGCCGCCCAGATTTCATCTGACGGGTCGTTTGCATGAAGAGCGGCTGTAGGGCATCTGTTAATGCACTGTCCGCAGTTGATGCAGATTACGTCCGAAAGCGGTTTTTCCATAAAAGTAGAAATATGTGTTTTGTCACCCCTGTCGATTGCCTCAAGAACACCGACTTCCTGCAGGTCGATGCAGGTTCTGACGCACCTTTTGCAGAGAATGCATTTGCTCATATCCCTGATAACTGAATATGATGATGTATCCATCTCATATTTTGGTTTGTCTACGTGCCCGAATGTATATCCGTCAACGCCGTATTCATGTGCAAGAGACTGGAGTTCGCAGTTCTGATTTCTTATGCATGAGTAACATTCACCGTAATGTTCGCTCAAAAGCAGGTCAATAATGTGCCTTCTTGCTTTCCTGACGAGCGGTGTCGAAGTTTTGACCTTTATCGGTGAAGTAATAGGAAAAGCACACGCAGCCTGTAAAGTACGCATTCCTTCGACTTCCACTGCGCAAACGCGGCAAACACCTGCAACGCAGAGGTCTTCGTGATGGCAAAGAGTCGGAATGTGAATCTGATTCATTTTGCACGCTTCAAGTATAGTTGTTCCGAGAGGAACGGAAACTTTTTTCTCGTTAAGTTCAACAGTAACGGTACCGCCGATTGTTGATGTATCTTCTGGTTTAGGCACCGTTAACGGCTTCTGGCTAACGGGAGCCCTTGATATAGTCTTTTTATTCATATTATTCACGCTCCGGTTTTATTTAAAATTTCATCTTTAAAATTATCTATGATTGAAATGAAGGAATTCGGGCTTGACTGTCCGAGTCCGCATTTCGAAGCGACCTGCATTGAGACACCAAGGTCTTTGAGTTTATTTATATAATCAAAAGTGAATTCGCCTTTCTCAATCATTTCAACTCCTTCAAGCAGTTTCACGTTGCCGATTCTGCATGGCGTGCACTGTCCGCATGATTCCTCAACGAAGAATTCCATGAAATTCCGTAAAACTTTAAGCATGTCCCGGTTTTTATTGAAAATCATAACCGATCCGCCTGTTGCTACGTCCTCGTAAGCCAGAGCTCTTTCAAACTGTGAAGCCGGTATGCAAACCCCGGATGCTCCGCCTATCTGAACTGCTTTTGTGTCATTTGCATCAACAAGTTTAAGAAGGTCTTTGATTTTTGTGCCCCAGGGAAGTTCATAAACACCCGGTCTTGAACAGTCGCCGGATACTGAAAATAGTTTCGAGCCGCTTGATTTATTCGTTCCCATCGTAGCATACCAGTCTCCCCCCTTAATAATAATGTGAGAAACAGATGCGAGTGTTTCAACATTATTAACTGATGTGGGCCTGCCATTATAGCCAGTATTAACGGGATACGGGGGTCTGTTGCGTGACTCCCCTCTCTGTCCTTCAAGTGATTCAATTAAAGCTGTTTCCTCACCGCAGACATAAGCGCCTGCGCCCAGACGGATTTCAATATCATAATTAAAATCTTTTTTACCGAGAATATTATCCCCGAGCAGATTATCCTTTCTCATCTGTTCAAGGTAATCCTGCAGGAATTTAAACATATATTCATATTCGCCCCGCAGGTAAACGATGCCTTTCTTAGCTCCTATTGTAAATCCGCCTACAACCATTCCGTCAAATACAAGTTCGGGAAATTCTGTTAAAAGAACCCTGTCCTTAAATGTTCCGGGTTCTCCTTCATCGGCATTGCATACAAGAAATTTTTCGTCTGACTTGGCAGCTGCTGTAAGCATCCATTTCGTTGAAGTCGGAAAACCGGCTCCTCCCCTGCCTTTCAAACCCGATGCTTTGAGTTCGAAAAGTATATTTTCCCTGCCTGTTTCAAGGGCTTTTTTAATAGCGTCGCCTCTTTTGTATTCCGAAAAAAGCACAGGACCGGTTCTTTTCTTTTTATCAAAAATTGGTTCCATGAAAGATATTATTTAGATTTAGATTTGTATTTGGTATTCTTGTTAATGAGTTTCCTGAAACGAATAAAAAATTAATATCAGTACCGTAAATATCCGAAAACCCTGAATTCAATATGGGGATATTGAGGTGAATCAAAATTTTTTATTCCTCCAAAATTTACATAAAATTATATAAAACGGACGCTATCCTCAATCCAAATTTTAGCCCCTTATGACTTTTTCATCGGTTTTAAAGGTGAATTTTTCTTAAATTGTAAGTGCAAAACAATGGAAATTCTAAAATATACATATTCCGTTTTCAGGAAAGATATTCGCTCTGAAATAAAGAACAGGTACGTGATTAATTCGCTGCTTATGTTCGTTATTATAACAATTTCCATTATAAAATTTTCACTCGGGGACGAAGTAGTCGAAGATGCTATTTTATCGGGATTGTTCTGGATTGTTATTTTCTTCACCGCTATAAGCGGATTATCAAGAGTTTTTATTAAAGAAGAAGAAACCGGCACAGCGCTCGCATTAAAACTATCTGCTGGACCGACCGAAATATACATAGGCAAACTTTTTTTCAATTTTGTTCTTACGTTCTCGCTCAACATTGTAATATTCTTTTTGTTTACAATTATCACCGGAATAAAAATCCTGAATTTCCCTGCATTCTTAATAACAGTGATTCTCGGGAATTTCGGCATTGTTGCATCATCAACGATAATTGCGGCTATTATTGCAAAGGCAAACTCCAAAGGTACTTTATATCCCGTTTTATCTTTTCCGGTTCTTCTTCCTCTGCTCATAACGTTAATTAATGCTACAAAACTTGCTTCCGAAGGCGTTCCTACAACAGAATTGCTGGTCGATTTCCAGATTCTTGTCTCTTATACAATAGTTGTTTTCATAGTTTCCCTGTTTCTGTTCAAATTCATATGGGAGGACTGATATGAATAACCGGGAATTCTATGATTTAATCGCACAGGATTATGATTCAATGATAAATTCTGATAAAATTATTCAGACAAGAAAAGATGAATTTAAAAAATTACTTAACCCCGATATGAAATCAGCGGCGGACATCGGAAGCGGTACAGGCAATGATTCCGTCGCACTCGCACTGAACGGCCTTGAAGTAACCGGATTCGAACCGTCCGCAGAAATGATTCGCTTTGCAAAAGAAAAAACAATAAAATATGGTGTTCAGGTGAATTTTGTAAGCTGCCTCTCAGAAAAAATTTCCCAATCGTATTACAGGAAATTCGACATAGCGGTATCGCTCGGAAATTCGGTTGCAAACATACACAGGAATGTAATTGGTATATCATTAAGGAAAATTTACAGTTTGCTCAGGTCAGATTCCAGATTCATAATGCAGATACTTAATTATGACAATTTAAGAAAAGACAATAGCAGGATTGTTAATATTACAGGCGATGATAAATATATTTTTGTAAGATTTTATGATTTTGCAGAAAATAACCTGTTATTCAACGTGTTGATTATAGATAAAATGGATTACGGGAAATATGAATTGATAACAACGGAACTGGAGGAATATAAAACATCCGAACTCACCGACCTGCTTAAGAAAGCCGGATTCAGGAAGACAGAACTCTACGGCGGATTAGATTTTAGCAGGTACGATAAATCTGGAAGTAAAAATATTGTACTGGTTGCTTATAAATAATCAGTAACTTATCTGAACAATATCCATTATTCTGAAAGTTTCAGTGCATTTACCTTCTGCACTTTTACAGGCGATGTTTTCCCTGAAAAATTTCTCAAAATTCCTGAAATTAGGAAACTGTGACTTGTAACACTTTAACATTCTGAGTTTAATATCCATATACCCGGTTATGTCAACTTCCCGGTTAGGTTTGTTCGTACCGAAAAAATATATTTTATCAACACGGTGTTTGCCGTTTTTATCCGGAAAAATAAAATCGTTTTTAGCCGCAAAAACCGAATCAAAAACTGCTCTGGCTAGGTTTCGATGGTCTCTGTGATGAAGGTTTATATTGTCGAAATCGAGGTTCGCAGGATCGAATGAAAAAACAATTTCAGGCCTGTATTCTTTTATCAATACTGTGATTTTCTCTCTTAAAGCATCATCATATTCAAGAAATCCGTCGTTAAAACCCAGAAATATTACGCTTTTCGCTCCGGCTATTTTCGCAGCAGCCAGTTGTTCTTTTTTCCGGATGTTTGTTCGTTCACTGCCTGAAAGCGATTTTAACTTGAAACCGTTTTCACCGCCGGTAGCAATTACATAAATCACTTCATATCCTTTTTTTATAAATGTCATTAAGGTAGCCGCGCATCCGAATTCAAGGTCATCAGGATGAGCTCCAAAAGCTAAAATTGTCCGCTTATTCAAAATAATTAAAATTAATTAAGATACCGGTTACAAATAAATTACGTTCTATATATACTGCATAAATAATTTAATTATTTTAAATTATAATTCAAATAAAAATATGGCAGCATTTAATCCGGAAAAAATCATTAATCTTCTCTCAGAAAGCAACCTTCAGGGTATAGCAATATATTCTGCGAACAAGTTTCTGTATTCCAACCGGAAAACTCTGGAAATTTTGGATATTACTTACGAAAAATTCAGGGATCTTGACCTCGAAAGTTTTCGGAATAAAATTCTGAGTGAAGATTTAACGGAAAATAAATATTTTTTTGATTTATTTGACAGTTCCAGAAATATAGATTCAAAGATTACTTTCAGATACAAAGGTAAAAATTCGCATAAATGGGTTGAAATGTATGCCAAATCGTCAGTTTTTGACAGGAAGCGGTATATTATCCTCATTCTCAGCGATATCACCGAACACAAAATATTTGAAGAGCTTATAAGTGACAAGGATTTCAAGTACAGAAACTTCATAGAACAGACCTCGGAAGGTATTTCCCTGATGGAATTTGAGAAACCCATTGACACCACTCTCCCGGTTGAAAAACAAATAGAACTTATGTATAAATACGGAATAATTTCAGAATGTAATCTTGCATTTGCAAAAATGTACGGTTTTAATTCCGTTAACGATATTATAGGGAAAAAAATAATAGAACTGCACGGCGGCAGCGACAATCAGAAGAATATTGAAGCTTTTGAAGACCTGGCTAATAACGGTTATAAGGTAATAAATGTTGAAACAGAAGAGTTTGATACGGGCGGGAAAAGAAAATATTTTCTTAACAACTCGGTTGGTATTCTGAAAAATAATCTCTTTTACGGGGTATGGGGTACACAGATTGACATTACCTTAAGAAAAACATCAGAAAGACTGATTACCGCAGCATACAGAATATCGGAAGCCGTTCACCTTTCCCAGGATGTCAAATCTTTGTACGAAACCATGCATAGCGTGATAAACAGTTTCATGCATGCAGAAAATTTTTATATTGCAATATTTGACAGGGACAAAGATATAATTACATTTCCATATTTCAGAGATGAATTTGACGGCACTGCGAAAGACCGGAAACCCGGAAAAGGCATAACTGAATACGTGCTGAAAACCGGGATTCCCCTTCTTGCAACGCATGAAATAATAAATGACATGAAAGAAAGAGGCGATATTTTGCCGTTTGGAACAACTGCCATTGACTGGCTGGGGGTGCCGCTTAAAGTGGAAGAAGACACAATCGGTGTTCTCGCAGTACAATCATATGATGAAAATATCCGGTATACCGCTGATGATGTTAACGTACTTGAATTTGTTTCGGACCAGATTGCAATGGCAATCGAAAGAAAAAGAGCGGATGAAGCCCTGAAACTTTCCGAAAGCAAAAACAGGGCTATCCTTTCTTCAATTCCTGACCTTATGTTTATAATAACAAAAGACGGGGATTTTATTGACTATCATGCAAAAGATGAAGAGCACCTGTTTACAAAACCTGAGAACTTTATGGGGAAAAATATAAAGGATGTATTCGAAGAACCTTTGTATAAACTTTTTGAAAAAACAATTTATGATGCACATACCCGGTCAACTGTTCAGGTTTGCGAATATCCTTTGAAATTAAAAGATGAAATCAGGCAATACGAAGCACGTATGTTCTCTTATGATATAAACAGTATACTGGTAATGATAAGGGATATATCAGACCGCAAAAAAATCATGGAGGAACTGATAATTGCAAAAGATAAAGCGGAAGAAATGAACAAGATTAAGTCCAATTTCCTGTCAAATATGAGTCACGAACTGAGAACACCTCTTCATGGAATACTCGGTTTTTCACAGATGCTGGAAGATGAGATTGAAGATTCCGAACTCAGGAAAATGGCATCCACAATCCACACAAGCGGGAAAAGGCTGCTCGAAACCCTGAATCTTTTATTGAGTTTTTCCAAAACCGAAGCAAAGAAAATTGACATTAATTATTCGGAAATTAACCTGAATAATCTGATTAATGAAACCATCGAGTTTTTTAAAGCATATGCTGAAAGTAAAAATCTTAAGCTTGAATTTTATGACAATCATACGAATATAAATACGATTCTCGATGAAAGACTGCTAAGGGATATTCTGAATAACCTTATTAATAATGCAATCAAGTTTACCGATAAAGGCGGAGTAATAGTGGATTTGACCACTCACAATAATAACATAATAATTAAAGTTACTGACTCCGGCATCGGAATACCTGAGAATAAACACGAACTCATATTCGAGGAGTTCAGGCAGGAAAGTGAAGGTCTTAACAGAAATTTCGAAGGAACAGGCCTGGGACTTACACTTACTAAGAAATACGCCGAACTTATGCACGGAACAATCACAGTGGATAGTGTAGTCGGAATGGGTTCCGTTTTTACCGTTACTTTGCCTCTTAGACCGCACATTGATGAAAAAAACAGCAGCAGCAAGCACGACCGGAAGAAAGATTACCGGATAATACCTGCTCCTTCTCAGAAAAAAAGCGTACTGCTTGTGGAGAACGACAGGGTAAGTACGATGCTAATTAAAACATATTTGTCAAAAAATTATGATATTGATTCCGTGTCAAACGGTTCTGAGGCATTGAATAAAACACTTCAGAAACGTTATGATATAATATTAATGGATATAAACCTGGGAGAAGGGCTTACCGGAATTGAAACCACCCAATTGATTAGAAAACTGGATAATTACAAGGATGTACCTGTTGTAGCCGTCACCGCATTCGCTCTTGAAAGTGACAAGGATGAATTCCTCAGGTATGGTTGTACACATTATATTTCTAAACCATTTGAACAAAAAGAACTCCTGACATTGCTCAGCGATGTTTTCAGGAATGATTACTGATAAGTCATAATTAGTACCTCCTTTTTTCTAAGTTTTTGAGCTCTAAATTAATTATTTTGGAGTCAAAATTAGTTATGAGAATTAGAAAAGAAGAAACTGCAGCGCTCGTTGTTGATATTCAGGAAAAATTGTTTCCTTTCATTTATGAAAGCGAACTCATCTCAAAAAACACGGTTAGATTAATCCGTGGATTGAAAACGCTGGGAATTAAATTGTTCGTTACCGAACAGTATTCAAAAGGTCTCGGACATACTATAGAACCGGTAAGGGAAGCGCTCGGCGATTATTCGCATATTGAAAAGTCAACATTCAGTTGCTGCGGAAATGATGATGTCTGTACTACTCTGAAAAATTCAGGGATGAAAAACGTTATAGTGTTCGGCATTGAAGCTCATGTGTGCGTCCTTCAGACAACGGTTGACCTTTTACAAATGGGGTACAAACCTGTCCTCATTGAAGACTGCATATCTTCAAGGAATCCGAATGACAAAAGGATTGCCGTCGAAAGAATGCGCGACGAGGGAGCTGTGATTTCGACTTACGAATCAATTTTATTCGAACTTTGTAAAATATCAGGTACTGATACTTTTAAATCTATTTCAAAAATAGTTAAATAATTTTGGCAGGAGCAATCAGGTCATTTTTTGTTGTTATTTTCGGATTATTTTTCCCGTTTTTATCAATTCTTGCTACTCCGTTTAATTATAGATACGGAGCAGGTACTAATTTCCTTTACAGGTTTTTTGCGGGTTCTATACTTTTCGCGGCCGGTGCAAAAGTTGAAGTTGAGTTAAAAGGAATTATTGATAAGAATAAAGATTATATTATTGTATCGAATCATTTGAGTTATCTCGATATACCCGTTTTAATGAAAACCGTTCCAAAAAACATCAGGTTCGTTTACAAGAAATCCCTGACCATGATTCCGATATTCGGATGGGCGCTATACCTCGGAGGATATATACCTATAGACAGGAGTAATGCAAGAAATGCTATTGTGTCGCTTAAGAAAGCCGCGCTTAAACTTAAAAACAGAATTTCAATTGTCATGTTCCCTGAAGGTACAAGAAGCATTGACGGAAAAACCGGGGAATTCAAAAGAGGGATTTTCATGCTTGCTGATTATGCCGAAGCCGATATTATTCCGGTTTCGATAATCGGTACTGATACAATAATGCCGAAAAATTCCATAAGGATGAAACCGGGAAAGGTAAAAGTAATTATTGATAAACCCGTAAAATTCATAAAAGAAAAGAAACTTCTCGATGAAATAAGAAATATTATAATAAATAACATCGACAATAATAAAATAAATAAAGAGATAAGGTAAATTTACTTATTTAATTCATTTAATATAAAGTTTATTATAAATATTATCTTTAATTAAGAATGATTAATATTTGATTATAACTGGCATAATACCGGCGAGATTTGGTTCAACGAGGTTTCCGGGAAAACCGCTGGCTGATATTGCAGGCAAGCCGATGATACAGAGGGTATTTGAACAGGCAACAAAATCTAAATTACTGAATGAAGTTATCGTTGCAACTGACGATAAAAGAATTTCAGATTGTGTTCTGAATTTCGGAGGAAGGGCTTTCCGTACAGTAAAGAAGCACAAAACAGGAACAGACAGGATCTGTGAAGTGATTGAATCTGTAAAAACGGATATTGTTGTCAACATACAGGGAGATGAACCGTTTATAAATCCATCTGTAATTGATTCTGCTATAAAACCTGTTCTTGCTGATAAAATGCTTAAAGTATCAACCGTAGCGGTGGAGATGAAAGATGATTTTAATAATCCTAATAAAGTAAAAGTAGTATTTGACAGGAACAACTTTGCGATGTATTTTTCCCGTTCGGTTATACCGTTTGATCTAAGGAATTCGGGTATGACCAGATATTTCAAACATATTGGACTTTACGTTTATAGAACTAAATATCTGAAATATTACAGTAAATTAATACCAACACCGCTTGAAACATCTGAAAGCCTCGAACAAATAAGGATGATTGAAAATGGTGAAAAAATTAAAGTAATAATTACAAAACATGATTCACTTTCGGTAGATACCCCGGAAGATATAAAGAGAATTTTAAAAATATTAAAGACCAGAGGGATAGGGATTTGAAACAAACCAAATACATTTTTCTCACGGGCGGAGTTGTTTCGTCACTCGGCAAAGGAATTGCATCGGCATCACTTGGACTTCTGCTGAAATCCAGGGGATTGAATGTTACGATACAGAAATTTGATCCCTATATAAACGTGGATCCTGGAACAATGTCCCCGCTTCAGCACGGTGAAGTTTTCGTTACAGAGGACGGAGCGGAAACGGACCTAGACCTTGGACATTATGAAAGATTTATTGATGAAAATATGTCCAAAAACAATAATACAACCGCAGGACAGGTCTATAACACTGTTATAACGAAGGAAAGAAAGGGTGATTATCTTGGTGCAACAGTTCAGGTAATTCCGCATATAACGGATGAAATAAAAAACCGGATGATTCAGTTGTCGAAGAAAGGCGAATTTGATGTGATAATAACTGAAATTGGCGGAACTGTAGGAGATATAGAATCTCTGCCTTTCCTTGAAGCCATGCGCCAGCTTATGCATGAAGTCGGCAAGACTAATTCTCTCTGTGTCCATCTAACGCTGGTTCCGTATATAAAAGCGGCAGGTGAATTAAAAACAAAACCCACACAACATTCGGTAAAGACTCTCCTGGAAATCGGTATACAACCCGATATACTGTTGTGCAGAAGCGAGCAGGTTATTTCCAAAGAAATGAAGAAGAAAATAGCACTGTTCTGCAATGTTGAGCCGGGTTCGGTAATGCAGGCACTTGATGCCAAATCTATATACAGCGTTCCGCTAAACATCCATAAGGAAGGCTTCGATGAAGTAATAATTAACAAACTGAATCTCAAATGCAGAAAACCTTCTTTGACAGACTGGAACACAGCCGTCAATAAAATAATACATCCTAAAAAGGAAATAGAAATTGCAATTTGCGGAAAATACAATCAGGTTCCTGATGCGTATAAAAGCATTATGGAATCTTTCGTGCATGCGGGGGCATATAATGATGTTAAAGTTAACCTGAACTGGATTGATGCCGAAGAAATTGAAAAGAGCCCCGGACGTTTGAAAGAAATTTTCAAAAATATCAAGGGACTGCTTGTTTGTCCCGGTTTCGGTGACAGAGGCATAGAAGGAAAAATATTATCGATTAAATATTTCAGAGAAAAGAAATTGCCGTTTTTCGGCATCTGTCTCGGACTGCAATGCGCAGTTATTGATTTCGCGAGAAACGTATGCGGACTGAAAAATGCGAATTCATCAGAATTCAAACAGGTAAAGTACAATGTTATTGATATAATGGAGTATCAGAAATCGGTTGTACTGAAAGGCGCATCAATGAGGCTTGGTTCATATCCGTGCATCATTGAGAAAAATACTCTTGCATATAAATGCTATAAGAAAGAGTTCATTAATGAACGGCACAGACACAGATATGAAGTAAATAATACCTTCAGGTCAATTCTCCAGAAACACGGGCTTATATTTTCGGGAGTATCTCCTGACGGTTCACTCGTGGAAATGATAGAATTACCGCAGAAAATTCATCCTTTCTTCATTGCATCGCAGTTTCATCCTGAATTTAAATCAAGGCTTATAAATCCGCAGCCGATTTTCAGGGAATTTATTCATGCCTGTAAAAGGTTATGATATTGAACTCAAATTGAATACTTGGAATTCACAGGATTAACAAACGAGGAAATAAGGCATAGAAAAGAACAGGGATTAAGTAACAGGTCCGCTTCCCAAAAGACAAAAACCTACGGTGAGATTATAATAGAAAATATATTCTCACTGTTTAATTTCATTTTAATTGGAATAATAATATTTATACTGTTCTTTTATTTCAGGGACGGCGATAAAAGACTGCTTCTGGATACAATAGGTATAATAATGATAGCATTCACCAACACGTCTATATCCCTGTACCAGGAAATCAAATCAAAAATTGCCTTGGATAAAGTAAACCTCTTGTTAAAAAAAGAAATCACGGTTATAAGGAATTCCCAAAAAGTAAAAATCGACCAGGCTGATATCGTAAAAGACGATGTGATTGAAATAATAAGAGGCGACCAGATAGTTGTTGACGGAAGGGTTTTTGCATCAAAAAGACTTGAAATAGATGAATCTCTTCTGACCGGTGAATCCGTTCCTATAGAGAAGAATCTTGATGATATTGTACTGTCAGGAAGTTTTTGCGTATCGGGAAGCGGATATTATATTGCCGAAAAAGTCGGGGAAGAAAGTCATGCGAACAAGGTTACTTCGCTTGCTAAGAAGTACAAATTTACGTTAACACCGCTTCAAAAAAGAATAAATCTGATTTTAAAATTACTGTTTGGCATTGCCCTTGTGCTTGTTTTGGTGGAAGTATTATCGTATAACCTGGCATCTGCAGCGAATTATTCTTACGCTGACCATATAAGAAAAATCGCCACAATCCTTATATCACTTGTTCCGCAGGGGCTTGTGCTGACTGCCTCAGTT
>Ga0208980_10001071_pt1 | contig 16361 bp, 11 predicted proteins | sample WetSurMetagenome_3_FD_187993 | JGI IMG/M metagenome (GOLD analysis project Ga0208980, IMG submission 187993) | Wetland microbial communities from Twitchell Island in the Sacramento Delta, sample from surface sediment Aug2011 Site A1 Bulk (version 2) | ecosystem: Environmental > Aquatic > Marine... | reverse complement strand
CCGCACGCATCTTCCGCGAATGCACCAACATGCCCGGTAGCTGACGGCACGGCTCACTCTGAAGCCGACTTTGGAGTGACCACGCGGAGGCGCGCTTGGCGATCCGAGGCGGCAACTCGCCGTGAACAGCCAAGTTTTAGCTTTCGAAGAATAGCCTAGCGAAGTAGTCTACCTTTCCGGTCGAGGCGACCGGTCATGCCACGCTTGGTGGCTAACAGCACTCGCAAAAGGAGGAAACGCCAATGGCTTACAAGAGATCCCTGTCAAGGCTCGCGACAGCGGGCCTGTTCCTCGTCGGGGCGGCCGCGCAAGCGGCCGACAAACCCAACATCCTGGTGATTTGGGGCGACGACATCGGCCAGTTCAACGTCAGCGCCTACAACATGGGCATGATGGGGTACCGGACCCCGAACATCGACAGCATCGCCAGGGAAGGGGCAATGTTCACGGACTGGTACGGCCAGCAGAGCTGCACGGCCGGCCGCGCGGCGTTCGTCACCGGCCAGTCGCCGATCCGCACCGGCCTCACCAAGGTGGGTCTGCCAGGGGCGCCGGAGGGCATGAAGAAGGAAGACCCGACGATCGCCACGCTGCTCAGGGCGCAGGGCTACGCGACCGGCCAGTTCGGTAAGAACCACCTCGGCGACCGCGACGAGATGCTGCCGACGGCGCACGGCTTCGACGAGTTCTTCGGCAACCTCTACCACCTGAACGCGGAGGAAGAGCCCGAGAACCCTGACTATCCGAAGAACCCCGAGTTCAAGAAGAAGTTCGGGCCGCGCGGCGTGATCCACAGCTTCGCCGACGGCCGCATCACCGACACCGGCCCGCTGACGCGCAAGCGCATGGAGACGATCGACGAGGAGGTCACCGCCAAGGCGCTCGACTTCATGGAGCGCGCCAAGAAGGCGGACAAGCCGTTCTTCCTGTGGTGGAACTCCACCCGGATGCACATCTTCACGCATCTGAAGAAGGAGTCGGACGGCAAGACCGGGTTGGGCGTCTATGCCGACGGCATGGTCGAGCACGACGGCCAGGTCGGGCAGGTGCTCGCCAAGCTCAAGGAGCTGGGCCTCGACCAGAATACGATCGTCATGTACTCGACCGACAACGGCGCGGAGACGTTCACCTGGCCGGATGGCGGGACGACCATGTTCCGCGGCGAGAAGAACACCCAGTGGGAGGGTGGCTACCGCGTTCCGACGCTGATCAAGTGGCCGGGCACCATCAAGCCCGGCACCGTCGTCAACGACATCGGTGCGCACGAGGACATGCTGACCACCCTCCTGGCCGCCGCCGGCGACAGGACGGTCAAGGAAGACCTGCTCAAGGGCCGCAAGGTCGGCGACACGACCTACAAGGTCCACCTCGACGGCTACGACCTCGGGCCTGCGCTTCGGGGTGAGGCGCCCTGGCCCCGCAGGGAGTTCATCTACTGGACCGACGACGGCAGCGTCGCGGCGCTGCGCTACGACAACCTGAAGGTCACGTTCCTCGAGCAGAAGGCCGAAGGCCTGCACGTCTGGCAGGAGCCTTTCACCCAGCTGCGGGCACCGAAGCTCACCAACCTGCGCATGGACCCCTTCGAGCGTGCCGAAGAAGAGAACGCCATGGGATTTCAGCGCTGGTATCTGGAGCGCATGTTCGCCATCGCCCCGGCCGGAGCCTACGTCGCCCATTGGCTGCAGAGCTTCAAGGAATTTCCGCCACGTCAGAAGCCGGGCAGCTTCAATCTTGACCGTGTGATGGAGGCGGTTAGCAGCGGCTCAAAGCAATAACGCCCAGCTGGTCTCGAGGTGGGGCATATCAAGGGGCCGCATCCACTGCAGTGGATGCGGCCCCTGATTTCTGGTGGCTGGATGAGGCCCGCCACACCGAAACGAGCCACGCACCCGACGCCGCGTCTGCTTGGAAGCAGACCGACAACAATGGAATGCGGGCCGGCCGTTCGTCACCGAGTCCTGCCGATGAGGGTCACCGTGACCCTACGCCTCATTTCTCCGAGCATCCTGCTGAAGCTCCTCGCAGCCGGCGAGCCGGTAACCGACACCAGTCTCTGTGAGCAGATGCTTGGGCTTTGCTGAGTCTGACTCAAGCTTTCGCCGCAGCTGCGCCATGTAGATGCGCAGATAGTGGCTGTCCTCCGCGTGGCCCGGACCCCAGACATCTCGAAGCAGTTGACGATGCGTGAGGACCTTGCCCCTGTCGTGGATTATTGCGGCCAACAGGCGGTACTCGATCGGCGTCAGGCGCACGGGCTCGCCGGCCTTCGCAATCTGACGTCCGACGAGGTCAACGGTGACGTCCCCGAATCTGAACCGTGAGCTGCCGCTGCTGTCACCGACCACGTTCGCGCGGCGCAGATGCGCGCGAAGTCGGGCCAGGAGCTCCGGCACGCCGAATGGCTTGGTGAGGTAGTCATCGGCCCCGGCATCGAGGGCCGCCACCTTCTCCGTTTCCCGGCTGTGCGCCGAAAGAATGAGGATCGGGATGTGCGTCCAGGTTCGAAGCTCGCGGATGACGTCGAGCCCATCCATGTCGGGCAGGCCCAGGTCGAGAATGATCAGGTCAGGCCGGCGGGCTGCGGCCGCCGCGAGCCCGCGCCGCCCGGTGTCTGCATCCTGGACCGCCATGCCCTCGCTCTCGAGCGCAGCGCGCAGGAAGCGCCGGATCGGCGGGTCATCCTCGACGATGAGGACTGTCTGTCGCGTTGCGGTCATGAGCTCAGGTCGGTCGCCTCCGGCTCAGGGAAGTCCGGCATGGCCGGTGGCTTGAGGCGCGGGAGGGTGAAGGCGAAGCGGGCCCCGCCGCCGGCACGATTCTCCGCCCGGATGTGCCCACCGTGGGCTTCGATGATGGCACGGCAAAGGGCGAGCCCCAGCCCGGTTCCCGGCCGGCTGGTTTCCCGCTCGCCGCGGGTGAACCGGTCGAAAATGCGATCCTCCATGCCCGGGGGTAGTCCCGGCCCGAGATCATCGACCCAGACATGCACCGCGTCGGCATCGGGTGCCGCGCCGATGGCGATCGGACTCTCCGTCGGGGTGTACTTGGCGGCATTCTCCAGCAGATTCACCAGCACGCGCTCGAGGAGCACTGCATCGAAGTGCAGCAGGGGGAGGTCCTCGGGCAACGACACTCTTATGTCGCGGCTGCCCAGGACGCGAGCGGTGGCGCGCAGGGCTGTGCCGACCACCTCCTCCAGGGTCTGCCACTGGCGATTCAGCTGCACATTCCCGCCCTGCAGCCTGGCCATGTCGAGGAGGTTCGACACCATGCCGCTCATCCGGTGCGCCTCCTCGTGCAGGTCGTGGGCGAGCTCACGCTGCGCGGCCGGGGCGTCCTCCAGCCGCTTCAGAACGGCACTCGACAGCCCGACGATCGCGGTCAGCGGCGTCCGCAGGTCGTGGGAAAGGGTTGAGAGCAGCGCGTTGCGCATCCGCTCCGACTCCATCGCGACGAGCGCATCCTGCGCGACCTCCACGTAGTGCACGCGCTCGAGGGCGAGCGCGATCTGCGCCGCGAAGGTCTCGAGCAGGCGGTACTGCTCCGGCAGTGCAATGAGCCTGGGCTCTTCCGGGGCGAGGGCCAGCACTCCCCGGGTGCGCATCGGGGCGCGAAGCGGCAGATACAGGGCTGGGTTGGCCGGCAGCGTGTGGGTCCCCAGGCCCGCAGGCTCGTGGTGGTCGTAGACCCACTGCGCGACGCCGAGATCGGGTGAGCGCAGGCAGGCCGCCGTCTCACCCGCACGCGCCGGGTGCACCTCGTCCCGCGCATCGGGTAGCAGCAATGCGACCTGCGCGCGGAACTCGCCCCGCAGATGGCGGCAGCCGATGTCGATGATCTGGGCGGTCGTCAGGGCACCCGCCAACTCCTTGCCGAGATCGAACAGCGCGTTCGTCCGCCGCTCGCGGTAGGTGGCAATGCGCGCCTGGTAACGCAGCCGGGCAGCGAGGCTGCTGATGATCAGCGCGACCGTGAGCATCATCGCAAAGGTCAGCAGATACTGGGTGTCGCGAACCGTGAACGACAGGGGCGGCGGAACGAAGAAGAAGTCGAAGGTAAGGACGCTGAGAAACGACGCCAACAGGCCCGGACCTCGGCCGAAGCGAACGGTCGCCCAGACCACGCCGAGCAGGTACAGCATGATGACGTTTTCGAGGTCGACGACCAGCTGTGCGGCCGCCGCGACCAGCGACACGACGGCACAGATCGCCGCTGCCCAGCCATACCCCGGCCAGCCGGCGTCGTGGGGCGTCTCGAGCAGCAGACCCGCCGGTGTTCCGCTGGAGGCCTGGCCCGGTTTCTCGTCCACCGACCGACTGACCACATAGACATCGAGATCGCCGGCGAGCTCGGACAGGCGATCGGGTAGCGGCGGATCGAGCAGCCGCGACAGGGCGCGGCGCCGGGAGCGGCCGATGACGAGCTTCGACACGTTGCGGCTGCGGGCGTAGGCAAGGATGCTCGACGCCAGGTCGTCCGCCGCCAGCGTCGCCGTGGCCGCCCCGAGCTCCTGTGCGAGGCGCAAGGTGGCGAGCAAGGCGTCGCGCCGCACCGCACCGAGGCGCTGCAGGCGCGGCGTCTCGACGTAGATGGCGAGCCAGTCGGCCCTGAGGCTCGCCGCGAGCCGGGCTGCGGCACGGACCAGCTGTTCGCCACCGGCATTCGGGCCGACACAGACGAGGATGCGCTCTCTTGCCGGCCACACCTGCTGGATTGCCTGATCGGCGCGGTAGTCGCGCATCTGGGCATCGACCCGGTCCGCGGTGCGGCGCAGGGCGATCTCGCGCAGCGCGATCAGGTTGCCCTTGCGGAAGAAGTTCCTGATGGCGGTCTGGGCCTGGTCAGGGAGGTAGACCTTGCCCTCCTTCAAGCGTTGCAGGAGCTCGTCCGGCGGCAGGTCTACGAGCACCACCTCGTCGGCCTGGTCGAACACGTGGTCCGGCACCGTTTCGCGCACCCGGATCCCCGTGATGTGCCCGACGATGTCGTTGAGGCTCTCGAGGTGCTGCACATTCACCGTCGTGTACACGTCGATCCCGGCGGCGAGCAGCTCCTCGACGTCCTGCCAGCGTTTGGGATGCCGCGAGCCTCCCACATTGGAATGCGCCAGCTCGTCGACCAGGATCAGTCTTGGGTGGCGCGCAAGCGCGGCGTCGAGGTCGAACTCCGTGAGCTGGCGTCCCCGATACGCAATGCGGCGCGGCGGTAGGACCTCTAGCCCCTCGAGCAGGTGTGCGGTCTCGCTTCGGCCGTGGGTCTCCGCGACGCCGACGACCAGGTCGGCGCCCTGCGCATGCAGACCCTGTGCTGCGGCCAGCATTGCATAGGTCTTGCCGACGCCAGCGCACGCGCCGAAGAAGACCTTCAGGCGGCCGCGTCCCGCGCGGGCCTCCTGGCGATGGACCTTCTCGAGCAGTTCGTCGGGGTCGGGGCGCTGGTCGTCCATCGCTGCGTGTCAGCGGTCCAGGGCGAGGTTGAGCTCGAGCACGTTCACTCGTGGCGAGCCCAGGATACCGAGCGTCCGTTCCTCCGTGTGCGCGGCAACCAGGCGGTGCAACTGATCCTCGGGAATTCCGCGGGCGCGGGCGACGCGGGGCACCTGCCAATGCGCCGCGGCGGGGCTGATGTGCGGATCGAGACCACTCGCCGACGCGGTGACGAGCTCGACCGGGATCGGCAAGTTCTGCGTCGGATTGCCGGATCTCAGTGCGGCGATTCGCGCCTGCACGGCGTCGAGCAGGGCGGGGTTTGTCGGCCCGAGGTTCGAGCCTCCCGACGCGACGGCATTGTAGGGTTTTGTGGCAGTCGCCGACGGCCGCCCCCAGAAGTGGTCGCGGTCGGACCAGGACTGGCCGATCAGCCGCGATCCCACGACCTGTCCCTGCCGCTCGAGCAGGCTGCCGCTGGCCTGGTGCGGCAATAACTGCTGCGCGACGACCGTCACGAGCGCCGGGTAGATCACGCCGGTAAGGGTCGCGAGCGCGGTGAAGAGGATCGCGGCGGGCCGCAGCAGCGTGCTCATCGGGTGTCGCGTCTCTGTGGTCATGCCAGACCGAGTCCACCGAGGATGAGATCGATCGCCTTGATGCCGACGAAGGGCACTCCCAAGCCGCCCAGGCCGTAGACCAGCAGGTTCTTTCGCAGCAGGGCCCTGGCGCCGATCGGGCGGTATCTGACGCCACGGAGCGCCAGTGGAATGAGGGCGACGATGATCAGTGCGTTGAAGATCACTGCCGACAGGATCGCACTCTGCGGGCTGGTGAGCGCCATGACGTCGAGCGTTGCCAGCGGCGGATAGGTCGACGCGAAGGCCGCCGGGATGATCGCGAAGTACTTGGCGACGTCGTTGGCCAGCGAGAAGGTGGTCAGGGCACCGCGCGTGATGAGCATCTGCTTGCCGGTCTCCACGATCTCGATGAGCTTGGTGGGATTGGAGTCCAGATCCACCATGTTTCCGGCTTCCTTCGCTGCCTGCGTGCCGGAGTTCATCGCGACCGCGACGTCCGCCTGCGCCAACGCCGGCGCGTCGTTGGTGCCGTCGCCCGTCATCGCAACGAGCCGTCCCTCCGCCTGGTACTGCCGGATCAGTTGCAGCTTGGCCTCGGGAGTCGCCTCGGCGAGGAAGTCGTCGACCCCGGCCTCGGCGGCGATCGCCGCGGCGGTCAGGCGATTGTCCCCGGTGATCATTACCGTGCGGATCCCCATCCGGCGCAGCTCGGCAAAACGCTCGCGGATGCCGCCCTTTACGATGTCCTTGAGCTCGACGATGCCGAGCGCCCGTCCGCCATCGGCGACCACCAGCGGGGTGGAGCCGCGCCGCGCAATCTCGGCAACCTGCTCGGTCAGGGTCGCAGGAAAGTCACGGCCCAGGGCCGCGAGATGGTCCCGCACCGCCTCTGCCGCGCCTTTGCGGATCTGCCGGCCGTCGACGTCCACTCCGCTCATCCGGGTCTGCGCGGAGAAGTGAACGAAACGGGCATTGAGCGCGTGGATGTCGCGCTCCCGGAGGTTGAAGCGCTGCTTGGCGAGGACCACGATCGAGCGGCCCTCCGGGGTCTCGTCGGCGAGCGAGGCCAGCTGTGCCGCGTCGGCGAGCTCCCGCTCGGTCACGCCTGCGGCGGGCAGGAACGCTGCCGCCTGACGGTTGCCGAGCGTGATCGTGCCGGTCTTGTCGAGCAGCAGGACGTCCACATCCCCGGCCGCCTCCACGGCGCGGCCCGACGTGGCGATCACGTTGGCCTGCATCATCCGACTCATGCCAGCGACGCCGATGGCGGACAGCAGGCCGCCGATGGTCGTGGGGATCAGGCACACCAGCAGGGCGGTCAGCGCCGTGACCGTCACCACCGTGCCTGTCCCGGCGGCTTTTACGCTGTAAACAGAGAACGGCAGTAGCGTGCTGGTGCCCAGCAGAAACACCAGGGTGAGCGTCGTGAGCAGGATGGTGAGGGCGATCTCGTTGGGTGTCTTTTGCCGCCTCGCCCCCTCGACCATCGCGATCATCCGGTCCACGAAGGACTCGCCCGGGTCGACGCTCACCCGCACCACGAGCCAGTCGGACAACACCTTGGTCCCTCCCGTGACCGCGGAGAAGTCGCCGCCCGACTCGCGGATCACAGGCGCCGACTCACCCGTGATGGCCGACTCGTTGACGGAAGCCACCCCCTCGATGACCTCGCCGTCGGCGGGAACGAGGTCGCCGGCCTCGATCAGGATCACGTCCCCGCGCCGCAGGTCCGTGCCCGGTACGACGTCGGTCGGAGCCCCGTATTGCGGCGCCCGCAGCTTCTTCGCGCTGACCGTCTGCTTGGTCGCGCGCAGCGTGGCGGCCTGGGCCTTGCTGCGGCCCTCCGCGAGCGCCTCGGCGAAATTGGCGAACAGCACCGTGAAGCACAGCCAAAGCGCGACCGCCAGGATGAAGCCGGTCGGCGCCTCGCCGCCGTGCAGCAGGGAGTGCAGAAACAGCCCGGTCGTGAGCAGGCTGCCGGCATAGACGATGAACATCACGGGATTGCGGGCCTGTGCACCGGGGCGAAGCTTTGCGAAGGCGTCCCAAAGCGCCGGCCACACCAGGGCGGGGTCGAACAGGGGGAGAGTCAGTCGGCTCATCGCTGGGCGCTCTTGTCAACGCGACCACAGCTGCAGGTGCTCGACGATCGGGCCGAGCGCGAGCGACGGCAGGAACGTCAGGGCGCCAACCAGCAGCACGGTCGCACCGAGCAGCAGCACGAACAGCGGGCCGTCGGTCGGGAGCGTGCCGGCAGAAGGCGCCAGGCGCTTCTTTCCCGCCAGCGCACCCGCAATCGCCAGGACGGGCACAATCACCCCGAAGCGGCCGAGCAGCATCGCCATCGCCAATGTCAGGTTGTAATAGGGCGTGTTCGCCACGAGGCCGGCGAAAGCCGAGCCATTGTTGTTCGCCGCCGAGGAATAGGCGTAGAGGACCTGTGAGAAGCCGTGCGGTCCCGGATTGCTCATTCCTTTCAACCCTGGTTCCAGCACTACGGCGAGGCCGGTCCCGACGAGGACGAGAAACGGCGGGATCAAGATGGTGATCGCGGCCATCTGAAGCTCGAATGTCTCGATCTTCTTGCCGACGTACTCTGGCGTCCGGCCGATCATCAGGCCGGCGACGAACACGGCGAGGATCGCAAAGATCAGAATGCCGTAGAGCCCGGAGCCAACGCCGCCGAAGATGACCTCGCCGAGCTGTATGAGCCACAACGGCACCAGCCCGCCGAGCGGCGTGAACGAATCGTGCATGCCATTCACCGCACCGCAGGACGCCGCGGTGGTTGCCGTGGCGAACAGCGCCGAATCGGCGATGCCGAACCTCACCTCCTTGCCTTCCATGTTGCCGCCCGCCTGGCTGGCCGAGGGCAGCTGGTCGACGCCAAGCGCTGCGATCAGCGGGTTGCCGGCGCGCTCGGCCGCCGTGGTGGACACGACGGCTCCGGCGAAAATCAGGGTCATTACGATGAGTATCGCCCACCCTTGCCGACGGTCGCCGACCAGCTGGCCGAAGCTGTACGCGAGCGCGGCCGGGATCAGGAAGATCGCCGCCATCTCGAGGAAGTTCGTCAGCGGCGTCGGATTCTCGAACGGGTGTGCCGAGTTCGCGTTGAAGAACCCGCCGCCGTTCGTGCCCAGCATCTTGATCGCCTCCTGCGAGGCCGCAGGTCCCATGGCGAGGGTTTGTGTGGACCCTTCCAGGGTGGTAATCGTCCGGTAGCCATCGAGATTCTGGATCACGCCCTGCGCAACCAGCACGAGGGCGAGCGCGACGGACAGCGGCAGAAGGACATAGAGGGTGATGCGGACGAGGTCGACCCAGGCGTTGCCCAACGTGTCGGACGTGCGGCGGGCGAAGCCGCGCATAAGCGCGACCGCGACAGCGATGCCCGTCGCCGCAGACAGGAAGTTCTGCACCGTGAGCCCGAGCATCTGGGTGAGGTAGCTCATGGTGCTCTCGCCGCCGTAGCCCTGCCAGTTGGTGTTGGTGACGAAGCTGACCGCACTGTTCAGGGCGGAGTCCCACGTCGGCGGACCGAGCGCCTGGGGGTTGAGCGGGAGCGCACCCTGGGCGAGCTGCAGGCCGAACAGGACCACGATCCCCAGCAGGTTGAAGGCGAGGATCGCCGCGGCGTAGCCGCGCCAGGACATCTCGGCCGCCGGCTGGATGCCAGCGAGCCGGTAGAGGGGGTCTTCCATGACCCGCCCGTAGCGCAGGATGCCGGCCGTACCTTCCATCACGGCAGCGATATGGCGCCCGAGAAGGGGGGCGGGCAGCAGTACAGCCGCGAGGTAGGCCGCAAGCAGCGTCCAGGACGTCCCGTCCATCAGAATCTCTCCGGACGAATCAGGACGTAGACGAGGTAGACGGCCAGAGCGACCGCGGTCAGGCCGCTGACGAGGTAAATGCCTTCCATACCGGAGCCCGCGAAACCAGGTGAACGGCGCCGGGGATCGAGCGCCGCGACATCATTGTCGGCACTCAGTCATTCCAGGGGCCTCCACTGCAAGCTTAGTACCGGCCGGATCAAGGCGGTGCAGTGATTTCGGGGCCGTGCGTAAAGGTTGCGTAAAGATCGCGACGGGACCGATCACCCGGTGTGCCGCCCCATGCCCCGAACCTCAACGAGATCCCCGATGCGCAACGTCCTTCTCGCGACTCGGTGGATTTCGACGGTGACGGGGTGACCCGGCAACCTGCTACGCGCGATCGCCTTTCTCACACACGGTTCGCGAGGGCGCGCCGCCTCGCGCCCCGTCTGCGGTGCCGTTGCTGGCCCGCCACTGCGCCGGCGTGGTGCCGGACCAGCGGCGAAACGCGCGCGTGAAGGCGGCGGCGTCTGCATAATCGAGCGTGTCGGCGACTTGGCGAACGAGCATGTCCGTGTGGCTGAGGAGCTGGCAGGCCACTTCGTACCGAACCTCGTCGAGAAGGGCTTCGAACGTCGTTCCCTCGGCCCGCAGGCGACGGCTCAGCGTGCGGCGCGACAGGTTGTAGATCTGGGCCGCGTCGACTACCGAGAACGCTCCGCCCGTGACGGCGGCGCGCAGCGTACGACGCATCTTCGCAGCGAAACTCATGCCGTGGATGGCATCGAGATAGCGGACTTCCTCCTGCACGTGCTGGCGAAGGTCGGGATCAGTGACCGGTAGCGGCTGCGCAAGCCAATTCGTCGGAAACACCAAGGCGCTGTGCGCTGCATCGAATCGCACGGGCGCCCGGAAAAATTGCCGGTAGGGCCGTGTGTCGGGCGGGCGGCGGTGCGCGAGCAGCACTTCGCTCGGGGCCCACGCCGGGCCGCAAAGGGACCGCAGGATGTTGCAGCCGACGGCGATGGCGATGTCGGCGATCTGGCCCACACTGTCCACCCCGCGTTCGCAGACCACGTAGCCGAGAGTGACCACCTTGCCACTGACCTTCAGCGTTGGCACGGCCCCCCGGTCCCGGATGTCGAGGTGCGACACCAGACTGCGCAGCGCTCGCCCCACGTCAGTCGAGTGGAGGATGAGCAGCCCGAGGAGGCCAAGCGAGGCCGGACCGCCACGCTGCCCCACCAGCAAGCCGAAGTGGTCACACCCGGTGGCGGCGACACAGGCACGCAGGAGCTTGCCGACCGTGGCGAAGGTCGTCAGGTTGTCGGCGTCGCACAGCAGCAGGGGCTCTATGCCTACCGAGGCCAGGAGCTCGTCGGCGTCCACCCCCATCTCCTGAAGGAGCGCTGGGATGGGCAGGAGTGGCCCGACGTGGACGGTCCCTTCGACGAAGTCCGGCTTCCCGGCCGGCCTGGTGGTCTGCGCTCTGATCAGATGAGGTTCCTCGGCGGCTGTGCGCGAAATGTCCCGAAAATGGCCCCAACGATCAAGGCTCTATTTTGCAGGCCGCCCGAGGATTCACTCCGGGAGGAGCAGCGCGCCGCAGCCGCAGCCGCCACGCCGGTCTACAGGATCTTGCCGACGATCCACTGGACCATGTCGCCGACGGGGATCTGCGTGGCGACCACCGCCAACAGCGGCACGCCCGCGGCAATGACGAGCTGGAGCACGGCGACGCGGTCCACGGGAAAGAACCGCAGGTCCTGAACGGCGCTCACGGTTGCGTTGATGTCCGATGCCGACGAAGGGTCGGGTGATCCCATGAGCTCCTCGCCGTTCCGCGACTCCTTGATCCATTTTCGATGGAACGCGATGTGGTGCTGCGTGGCGAGGCGGCCATACTCGAGCAGCGCCCGCTCGCGTACCAGGTAGAGCGGCCATGCGAAAACGAGTAGTGGACCGAGCACGAGAACCAGACAGATTCCCAGCCATACCGCCAGGGCGAGCCACACGGTCTGGGGGCTGTGTCCCTCCAGGGCGAGCTCCTTGACCATGGACGAGGCGACGACGCAGCTGAGCGCGAACACGAAGCCGTTGAAGATGCCGGGATATATCGCGAGAAAACCGAGGCCGGCCGCGCGGTCCGGATGCAGGGGCGTGAGCTGGAGCGGCAGGCAGGAAATGCGGTAGAGCAGTTGCGTCCACAAGGCGAAGCGCCAGATCCAGCGGAAAACCAGAAAGAGGAAGAGGGGGTTGCTGACAAAGCGCGCTGCTTCCCCGGCCCAGGAAAGGACTCCTTCCCCGGCAACGACCCTACCTTCCCAGCTCGACTGGGCGAGCTCGACGGCGACGGTCATTGTGATGCCGGACCAGGTAAGGGCCACCGCAAGAATGATCAGTTCTGCGAGTGCGGAGGTGGACCGGCGGTCGGCCACGTCCAGAGCGGCCTTGAAGGCGGGTAGGCTGTCGTCGACGAGCAGCCGTGACTCGCGGAAATGCCGTAGCAGACGGGTGAGGCGGGCGTCGCCATATCGCTCGGTCGCGAGCATGGCCCAGACCGCGACGAGGTAACGGGCGTAGACCGTCCCATCGGTGAAATACCCCCAGCCGGCGTAGCGGCTGTCGAACAGCGCCTGCATCACGGCCAGCGCGGCAGGCAGCATCCACGCGAGCAGGGCCATCACGACGGCTGCGCGCCAGGTGGGGAGCTGGTCTTCCCCGATCAGCCCGAAGCGGTCCAGCAATGCGTCGAACGGCCCGCCGCCCATCAGCGAGAAGCGGTCGGCAACATCACCCGTGCCGGCATCCCTCGCCATTCTTTCGCCCCGTCCCGGGATCCGCCTACTGCGCCGGCGTGCCACCGAAGGCCCGCACGACTGACTCATAGTCGGCCGAGTGGCGCATCAGCCCACCGGCGACGTCGCGCAACCCATCCACGTCCTCCGGCGGCAGCACGAAGCTCGTCGGCAGGTTCATGAAACGCATGCGCTCCGCCGGGTCCTTGATGGCGTCGAAGCTGACGTCGACCACCTCCAGCGCGACGTTCGGCACCTTCGCCTCCGCCTGCGCCTTGCTCACCCCCGCCAGCCGCGCCTGCGCGACCAGCAGCTCGCGCCGCCACTTCTGGATCTCGGCCCGGTCCTTCATGGTTTCAACGGTTTCGAACGAGTAGCGGTCGATCGGCACACCAGAGGCCTGCAGCAGCTGAACGACGAAGCCCGGCGGCGTCTCGTTGCGATCCCAGTCCGTCTTCGGCGACGAGCGGGAATTCACGACCATCACGATGACTCGCCGATAGCCGCCGAAGCCGATCTGCTTGCGAAACGCCGCGCTTGCCGCCAGCTCCTCGAGGGCCTCCAGCACGCCTCGCACCCCGATGTTGTCCGATACCCCGCCGTCGACGAGATGGATGTACGGGCGATCCTTGCTGTTCTGGAAGTCCTGCATCTCGCGGTACCGCTGCAGCGCGCGGCCCGCCGGCCGGGCACGATGCCGGGGGTCGGCAACGCTGGCTACCCAGGCCGGGTACTGGTAGCCGCAGGTGCCGCCGTAGTTGTTGAGCGTCACCGGCGAGAGCGCGACCGGAACGGCGGAGGACGTGGCGGCGGCCCGCGAAAGCCGGACCTTGTTCAGGTCCGAGCACAGCAGGTCGAAGTCGTTCTGGAAGAAGGCGAGCCGCGAGCCGGTCGACAGGTCGGTGCCGGTGGCGATGGCAACCGGTCCCTGCTTGTCCAGGAGGTCGCCGAACGTCGCGCCTTCGAACAGGATCTCGTCGTAGTACTCGGCGGCGAGCTCGGAGCGCCCGGCGCTGCCGCCGACGTACTTCGGCCAGTTGAGCGGATTCAGGGCCCGCGCCGTCAGGGCACCCTGCACGTCGCGCTTGAGGAACCGGTATTCGTATTCCGAGAACAGCCGATCGCCATACAACGCATAGGCGAGTGCCGTGAAGCTCCCGCCGGACACGCCGGTGATGAGATCCACCTCGTCGATCAGCCGGCGACGCTGGCCGTCGACCACAATTTCGGTACGGCGCAGCTCCTCCAGCACGCCGTACGAGAAGGCGGCGGCACGCGTGCCGCCGCCGGAGAACGACAGCACGAACAGCGTGTTCGGGTCGTTGTTCTGGCGCTTCGGAATCAGCAGATAGGGGCGGTAGCCCGCCTGTGGATCGACCTGGGCGATCGGCTCGTTGACCGGCCGGCTGGCGCAGCCGGCGAGTGCCACCGCCACGAGGAGACAAACAAGCGCGCGGGCGCCGATCATGAGCAATCTCCCTCAGGTATCGCCAGTTTCCGTGATCGCGAGAGGCCAGCCGCGGCGTCACGCGCTTGCCCATCGAAAGACGCTGGCCGTCCTGCCATCGCAGACCAGCGCCACGTCCGAATAGCCGCCCATCCGGGCCCTCCCGTCGGGTGGCGTGCGCATCCTATACCTCGTGACAACCTGCCGTCTTTTGTTGACCTGGAAAGGCAGCCCTTTGGTGTGTGCAGCGGGCCTGTTCGGCGCCGTGATCGCGGCGGTCCATCACGCGGAGGTCGTCGCGCACCGCGTGGGCGAGCCGTTCGGCACGCCCGTCCCCGTCACGGCGGGGACCGTCGTTGCGGCGGCCGAATGTCGCCTCGAGGAACCGTTGCAGCCAACGCGCGCGTCACCTTCAGTTTGATCCGGGCGGGGCTCTTCGTCTTCGGCTGGAGCGCGTGGCCAGAGACGCGCAGTCCGCTCAACGGTGTGAGCCGCCTGTCGAGATGCGGAAGAGGTTCGGCCGGCGTCAGGAACCCGGCGGAAGCATCCCTGCCCGAATCGCGAACTTGACCAGGCCCGGCAGGTTGTCGATGCCGATCTTGAGCATGAGGGGGTCGCTTAGGGTCCTCTTGTCCACTGGTGTCCTACCGGAGCAGCACCATCCCGCTTTTCGCTGCGTGCTTGTCGAAGGTGACAACCCGCTCGCACCCAGCGGCGTCTGCCGTCCGCTCGATCAATGCATCGGCGAAATCGGCCTTCGCCGATTCGAAGAGCCGCAACCCCTGCCAGGCCGTCTCCGCGTCCTGCACGACCAACTGCTTGCTGCTGAGGATCGTCCGCAGAATCTCGGCAATCTCCGCCCGCGTCGCACCGTAGCAACGCTCGCAAACCCAGACGACCTCGACCAGGACAATGAGAGCGACAAAGCCGGGCAATGACGGACTGCACTCGTTCTCGACAAAGGCTGTCGCGCGCGCCGACTGCGCAGGATCGTCCTGCGCGATATAGCGGACGAGGACATTCGTATCGAGGCCGATCACCCGCCGGCGCCCCGCTCACGGATGGCCGCATTCATGTCCTCGACGCCGACGGGCTTGGCCGGCTTGCGCAGGAGACCCTTCAGGGACCTGACGTCGACCACCGCCGGTCTGATCGCAAACCCGCCCGCTTCCAACTCGACGAACTCGATCCGGTCGCCCGCGTCGAGGCCCAGCCGACGGCGCACATCGAGTGGGATCGTCACCTGCCCCTTCGTCGTCATCGTCGCAGTTGTCATGGAGCCTCCTTATCGACTATCCGCATGCCTTACTTTAGAGTAAGGCGTCTGCGGAGGCAATGCCGTCCGATTCGCGGGCTGACCGTTTGGGATGTTCGCGGAGGGATGTTTGGTGGCTAAGGTCACGATCGCGCCGGCTTCGAGCACGCCCGCAGTGTGCGCAGCACCGCCAGGAGCGTCCGGCCGAGTGCGACTGCAGCGACCGAGAAAGCGGACCTTGGCGTCAGCCCTGCAACGCCCTTCCTCGTTCTGCCGTTCGGGCGCGGCGGACGGTGTCCGAAGGCGATTCGCCGAACAATCGGCGGTACTCGGCCGCAAAGCGACCGAGGTGCCAGAACCCCATGCCGTGCGCCACTTCGGAGACGGTCCCCCCGCGGAAAGTGGGGTACAGCAGCGCCCGGCGCGCGCGATGGAATCGCCAGCGGCGCACGAACTCCAGGGGGCCAGCCCCGTAGGTTTCGCGAAACGCATATTCCAGGGTGCGCTCGCTCACGCGAGCCGCCGTACAGAGCTCGCTGAGCGTCACCGTCGATGTGCCGGCGTCGCGTAGGAAGGCGAGAGTGCGATCGAGGGCCTGGTGGCGAAGCTTCGGCGCCGGTCTGGTCGTTGCCGCGGTCGGAAGCTCGATCGCGGCAAGGATCTGTGTCATCAGATCGTGCTCGAGCACCCATAGCACCGGCGGATGCCGAAGCATCGACGGCCAGCGGTGGGCATGCTCCAGGGTGTCGAGCAGCCAGCCGCGCAGTCGGTCGACCTTGTCCCGCGCGGCCGGCAGCAGACGAGTCTTGGCGACCACCTCCAGCAGTGCAGCCTGCGTCGGCGTCAGGTGGCGCTGCACCAGTTCCCGCGTCATCAGAACGATCAGGTGGGACTGCCCGGCATCGATCACGGCGTCCAGCGCCCCGCCCACGGAGGCCGGCAAGCCCTGCTCGTGCAGCGCCTTGCCCCAATAAGAGGAATGCGACCCCAGCAGGACGGGCACCGAAAGACCGATAAGCCCGGCCGGCGTCACGCC